>Ga0114977_10000813_pt1 | contig 20654 bp, 15 predicted proteins | sample S_130805_MF_Meta_FD_87026 | JGI IMG/M metagenome (GOLD analysis project Ga0114977, IMG submission 87026) | Freshwater microbial communities from Lake Simoncouche, Canada to study carbon cycling - S_130805_MF_MetaG | ecosystem: Environmental > Aquatic > Freshwater > Lake | place: Lake...
AGCCTTTTTAATCACCGAAAAGCAACCAGTCCCCATGAGTCAAAAGAAGTCCCTAGTAATCGTCGAATCTCCAGCGAAAGCGAAGACGATCTCCAAGATCCTTGGGAGCGATTTCCAGGTCGAAGCCTCAATCGGTCACATTCGGGACCTACCTGGGGGCTCGAAAGAAGTCCCTGCGGAATTCAAATCCCAGCCCTGGGCTAGCCTTGGGGTAAACGTCGAGCAGGACTTTGAGCCCCTGTACATTGTTCCAGCCGACAAAAAGAAACATGTAAATTTTCTTAAGTCTGCCCTCAAGGATGCTAAAGACCTCTATCTCGCGACGGACGAAGACCGCGAAGGGGAAGCGATTTCTTGGCACTTGAGAGAGGTCCTCAAGCCGAAGGTTCCCGTTCACCGGATGGTGTTCCACGAAATCACCCGCGAAGCGATTCAAAGCGCACTGGCTTCGACCCGCGAGATCGACGAAGGATTGGTCAAAGCTCAGGAGACTCGGCGGATTCTCGACCGGCTTTACGGCTACGATGTCTCGCCATTGTTGTGGAAGAAAGTGCGTCCGGGCCTATCCGCAGGTCGCGTTCAGAGCGTCGCCGTCCGGTTGATCGTCGAACGCGAACGGGACCGAATGGCTTTCCGAAATGCAACGTACTTTGACCTCGAAGCTCACTTGCGAACCGGGCTTGGAGAATCGTTCTCGGCGATGCTCGTCAGCGTCGCTTCTCGCCGAATTCCGAGCGGAAAGGACTTCGACGCAAGCACCGGTAAGTTAAAAGATCCGCAGCTGTTGCAGCTCGATCGCGCCGGAGCCGAAGCGTTGGCGAGTCGACTTGGGAATACCCCATTTGTTGTCACCAGCATCGAAGTTAAACCGTACACGGAGCGGCCCAAAGCTCCATTTACTACGAGTACCTTGCAACAGGAAGCCAACCGCAAGCTCGGGTTGACGGCTCGCGATACGATGCGAATCGCGCAAAGCTTGTATGAAAACGGCTATATCACTTACATGCGTACCGACTCGACCACGCTATCGAAAGAAGCCGTGGCAGCAGCTCGCAATCTCGTTCGTTCGCAGTACGGAAACGAATTCCTTTATGATTCGGAACGCAGCTACGCGACAAAGGTGAAAAACGCACAAGAGGCTCACGAAGCGATTCGGCCTGCAGGCAACACGTTCCGACTTCCGGAAACCCTCCGTGGGGAACTTAATTATGATCAATTCCGACTCTTCGATTTGATCTGGAAGCGGACGGTTGCATCGCAAATGGCCGATGCTCGCAAACGCCGCGTTGTGATGAGCATCCAAGCTGCGGACGCTGTTTTCCAAGCTACAGGAACATCGATTGAATTCGAAGGTTTCCTAAGAGCTTATGTAGAAGGAAGCGATGATCCAGCAGCGGAATTGGCAGAAAAAGAACGCTTGTTGCCAACGGTTCAACCTGAGGAAAAACTCAAGCTCAACAAGCTTGATCCTCTCTCGCATACCACCCAGCCACCCGCACGGTTCACCGAAGCTTCGTTGACCCAAGCGCTCGAAGAGCGCGGGATCGGTCGGCCAAGTACTTATGCGTCGATTATCGATACGATCCTTCGTCGCGATTACGTGTTTAAAAAAGGTAATGCGTTGGTTCCGAGCTGGACCGCTTTCGCTGTTATCCGCTTGATGGAAGACCATTTCTCTTCGTTGGTTGACTATCAATTCACCGCAGAGATGGAAGACTATCTCGACCAGATCAGCCGCAACGAACGGGAGAACCTTTCGTACCTTCAGGAATTCTATTTCGGTGATGATGTCAACGAAGCAGAAGCTGCGCCGGGGGGGATCGGCCTAAAGCCACTTCTCGAACAAAAAGTTGCCGAAATCGACCCGCGATCGGCCTGTTCATACCCACTTAAATCCTACGAATCCGAGCCTGAAAACGGCACCGAAACCTCTGGAACAATCTTGTTAGAGACCGATTCGCAAAATCAAGTGTTCGTGCGGATCGGACGTTATGGACCTTATATCGAACGTGGTGAAAAACGAGCCAGCATCCCTGAGGATATGCCTCCAGATGAACTGACACTCGAAGTAGCTCTGGAGCTTCTCGAGAAGCAAGAACGCGCGGAACAACCTCTCGGTTTTCACCCCGTCAGCAACAAGCCTATTTTCATCAAACAAGGACGCTTCGGTCCTTATGTACAGTTGGGTGCAGCCGACGACGAAGAAAAGAAAAATGCTTCGTTGCCCAAAGGTGTTGCTGCCGACGCGATGACTATCGATCTCGCCGTGAAACTTCTCTCGCTCCCAAGGAATCTTGGGAATCACCCCGACGATGGTGAACCGATCATCGCCACTCAAGGTCGCTTCGGTCCGTTCCTAAAACACGGTAGCGATTCGCGATCGATCCCAGCGGAGTACCCACTCCTTGAGATCACCCTAGAGCAAGCTTTAGGTATTCTCGCGCAACCGAAACCGACTCGCGGGCAAGGGCGAGGTGTGGCTGCACCTCCACTGAAGACACTTGAAGTATCCCCTGTTACAGGAAAAGCGATCGAACTCCGCGACGGTAGATACGGTTTGTATGTGACCGATGGTGAGACCAACGCGTCGCTTCCGAAAGACCTCTCAGGGGATGAGCTTACCTTCGAACAAGCCGTTTCTCTGCTAGAAGCAAGGGCGGCAGCGGGGCCGTCGAAGAAGAAGGGGAAGAAGGGGGCTGCGAGCAAGGGGACAGCTAAATCCGGCGCTGCGAAAAAAGGGGCTAGCAAGAAGTCCAGCAGTAAAAAGTCGGGGGCGAAGAAGTCCAGCGCACAAGCTGACGACGATGTTGGTTCAGACGATGTTGATTCAGATGCAGAGTTAGCATCCGCAACCACCAGCAAAAAGAGCAGCGTCAAAAAGGGTGCTACCAAGAAGAGCGCCACAAAGAAAGCTGCGACCAAAAAGAGCGCTGCGAAAAAGAGTACAGCTAAGAAATCGACTGCAAAGGGAACGGCTGCGTTGAAATCTTCAAGCGATCAAGACACTGAAGAGTAGAACGCTGTAGAGTAAGACGCTGGACAGTAAGATCCTAAAGAGGCCATTGAGTAAAAACAGTGGCCAATAGGATTTTCGATTCCGGCCCTGCATTGGACTCTGCTAACACATAGCCGTAGGGGCACAAAGCGGTAGGGGCAGCCAGAAATGGCCGCCCCTACCGCTTTGTGTTTTATCTTTCAGTACTGCGATCCCTAACGGTCGCTGCTCGCGGTTGATTATCTGCGGATGTTCGCGTTGATATTCGAGTCAGGCACTTCGCGTTCCGCCAGGCGTGTAGTCGAGTTCGGATTCCGATCGGTCATCAATTGACCTGCGATGGCACCGGTAGCCGAACCGGTAATGCGGGCTACGGGTGCGGAGACTAACGGAATATCGTTGACCTCGGGGACTAGCGTCGAACCCCCGAGAAACGCTGAGCCGGCGAGTGTTGAATAGGTGTGTACCACCATGGAATTCTCAAGTCGCTGGTCATCCTGAACTTTTGCATAATGCAGCGCGTCGTTGCTGACGATCGCTTGCTGACCGAGTGGAACGAAGGGTACGTAGCGGGTTGCAGCATAAGCCCCTGGCCACGAAGCTTTTGCGAAATCCTTGGCCTTGGCTGCTTCATAAATAGCGCTCGCCGGATTGTCTGAATTGATCGAGAGTGTTCGTGTATACGGATTGTACGAATCGGTCCGGTAGAGCCTTGAAGGGAACATGCTGTAAGTGCATACGCGAGCGATTCCGTCGGTGTATTTCCACAAAGGGTGAATGTCGGCATTCGCTTCGAGACGTTTCCATTGCTCCATCGGATCGTAATGATGGGCTTCGACGACGACTTGGTGCAAGTCGTTCTCTTCCAGGTAAGCGATCGCGGCTAGAAGTGCGTCTTGTTGCGTTGATTTTCGAGACTTGGACTTAGGCAAGATCTGACGGTTCGCAAGTTCACTGCGCCAACTGTCCCAAGCTTCCGCTGGTTTATGAAGGAGCCTTTCCCAGCGATCCATAACAGGAACTGGTCCGCCGATGAGGACTGGTGGGCTAAGTAGTGAATCTTGGGGCAAGAGCGACGTCTGCTCTGTACCATAGCGGTAGGGAATGGGTTGCGGTCTAAGTTGCGTGCAGCCGCTGCTTAGCACGCAGATGATCGCAAAAGCAACGACGGTTGCACGGTGAAATAGCTGCAGGACGCAGCTTATCGCAGAACCATTGCCGACGAAGATCCTGACAGGTTCGTTTCGTTCCGAGCGATCAATGAAATCTGATTGAAATGCTATCACTGGGTTAGCTACGGTTTAGGTAGGAAACTGACTTCGCTGAATTCGGACTGGTAGGACGAGGCCCAAGTTATTGGGTGTCAGGCTCAGGGCTTGCGATACCAGATGGAATAAAGCAATGTTGCGGCGGCGTCCATATCGGCTAGTGATTGAAGGCGATTGATGTTCGTTCGAATTGCGATTTGGGAGATGAAAATCGCTAGCGAAGCTGGTTGGGGCAAGAAGCTGGGTAAGAGCTTGGCGGGATAGTGAAGATGCGCAAAATGCGTTGCAATTGCTAGATCAAGAATTTTGGTTGCACACGGAAAAACCCGCAAGTTTTATCTAGGCTAACGCCGAAACTCTTGTTGTTCGACGAGTCTGATCGTCATAGCACAAGAAGGGTATAATTCGATGTCCTGCAAGCGTCTCTACTCAGCACTTTGGATGATTTTGATTGCGACCGCCTCGACGCAGACCGGTTGCATACACCTATCGAATATGGGTCTTGGACCTTTTGGGGTTCCGATTCCTATCACGCCATACATGCAGGATAGCGAGGAAGTTCAGTTCCATATCCACGAGAGGTATGCACGGGTTCCGATTCTCGGCCCGATTACTCGTGGGGGAACGATCGCTGCTATCGATCCACCGAGCGACGACGAAGTGATCCATGCTTTGGAGCGTGCTCGCCCAATCCGCGGTGGTGTTCCATTCTTGCATGAGAAGCAACGGAACAAAGTACGGATCGTGAAAGAGAAGATCGCCGACTACATCGACGATCCACGATTCGTCCCCTTGATCGGCTTCGCTCAGTTGCACCACGCACACTACAAGTGCACCGTGTACTTCGAAGAACGCACGATCAACGGATGGCCTGTTCCATATACGCTCGAAGACAACGAGTGTGTAGAAGTCATCTACATTGACCATAATCACTTCCACATGTGTGGTGATCCTGATACCGGGGCTTCGAGTCCTTACTAAACCAAAGACTCGCAAGCTTAGAGCTTTGTCGAATGCACAGGCGTTCGACACCATGACCTGAGGGCACGACATCAGGAAATGGAATTGCGTTCGGGCAAGCTACTTACATAAAACGCTCCAAACCAGGACGCGAAGGCGGGGGAATTAGTTCTCCCGCCTTTCGTCGTTATGCATTTCCCGGTGGGGTTCTAGAGGGGATTGCTCTGGGAGTACAATGTTATGCCTTCAATGGGACTTCTAGAAATTTGGTGCAACAGCTTGGCATATCAGCTTGGAAACTCCCAATGGATGCGTCGATTCGCGGGGTGAGCTGAAACAATAGAATTCGCTTGCAATGCTCAATAGGTAGGACTGGAGTTAACGTCGGTGGTTCAAAAGGCGATTGAGTGCGAACAGGTAGAAGTTTTGTTCCGGCGAGGGAAGTCGGTGCAGAAGGTTCTGCATGGGCTTAGTTTAAGTGTCGAGCCGGGGCAGATCGTCACGCTGCTTGGGCCGAGCGGCTGCGGGAAAAGCACTTTGCTGAAGGTGGTCGCTGGATTATCCAAGGCTGATAGTGGAAGTGTAAAAGTCTTTGGTGCTCAAGTTGCTCAGGCTCAGAGCAAGCTCGCGTTTGTTTTCCAAGAGGCGGCATTACTTCCTTGGAGAACGGTTTGGCAGAACGTAAAGCTTCCTTGGGAGATCCGAAGGAACTTCGCCGAGTCGGAACTAACCGATCGGATGAAACATGTGTTGGACTTGGTCGGATTTAGCGAATCGGATTGGACTAAGAAACCTAGTCAATTGTCTGGTGGGATGAAAATGCGAGCGTCGATTGCGCGGGCATTGATCACCGAACCGCAGTTGCTACTGCTCGATGAGCCGTTCGCTGCCCTTGATGACATGCTTCGCTCCAAACTCAATGACTTGTTATTGCAGATCGCACAGCGCACCGGATGCACGATGTTGTTTGTCACGCACAACATTGCAGAAGCGATTTACTTGAGCCACCGCATCGCCGTGTTTCGCCGCGGTCTCATCGGCGAAGAGATCTCAATCAACTTGCCCTTTCCTCGGACGGCTGCGATGCGATCTAGCCCTGAGTTTGCCGATTACTACGGGCGAGTAAGCAACTCGTTGATGCGGAGTGCGGAATGAACAAAGCCCCTTTAATAGCTAGGATTCTCGCACCTCTTTTTGTTCTTTGCGTCGTTGGGTGCACATGGCATTTCGCTGTCGACTTTTTTCGTGTCCCAGCGGTTGTCCTACCTAAGCCCGATGCGGTGTTGCGAGGGATGTGGACAGAACGCATTCCCTTGATTCGTGGCGCTTGGGTGACATTTCAGGCAGCGTTCTTAGGACTTTTGTGCAGCGCTGTGATAGGAACGCTTGTCGCGATGCTCTTCAGCCAATCCGCTTGGATTCGCACCGCACTTTATCCATACGTATTGTTTCTTCAGACCGTCCCCATCGTTGCAATCGCTCCGTTGCTCATCATCTGGTCAGGCCTTGAATTTCGAACTGTCGTTCTTGTCTCGAGTATTATCAGTGTCTTTCCGATCATCTCGAACGTCACAAGCGGTTTGCTTTCGATCGATAGCAATCACTTGGACTTGTTTCGCTTGCAGGGAGCAAGCCGTTGGACCATGTTGACGAAACTGCGGATTCCCTCAGCGGTTCCTTCGTTGGTCCAAGGTTTGAGGATCAGCGGTGGTTTGGCCGTGATCGGTGCGATCGTGGGGGAGTTATTTGTCGCCAACTCCGGAGCATACGATGGATTAGGAACGATCATGAATGCCATGCAAGCGAACTTGAGGACCGCCGAATTGATGGGGGCCATCGCCGCATGCACCCTGTTGGGGATCGTTTTGTTTCTATCTGTCGAAGCTCTTAATCGATTTCTCTTGCGACGCTGGACGATCGACGCCGGATTTGAAGGCGACCGCTGACACGCTTGGGCGCGAACGCCAGGCGATTTAACACTAGGCGATTTGTGGCCAAGAAAGCTGAAGGCCGAGGAAATCGGCGGTGGCCGGTGCTATTACCCGGAAAAAAACTAGGAAAATTCCGGTTCCTCCCCAATCCAGGATAGGACGCGTCGAACCCTGGGGAACTTTGGAGTATAGTAATCCCCGACTCCACACCAATTTTTTTCCGGCATGGTTCGTCTGCAACCCTCTGGCACTTGATTTAGAAATCCACCAACATGTCACTCGCTTGGGACCGTTTGATTCCGATCCTCCGCTCGCACCGTCGTTTTATCTTGACCAGCCATATCCGGCCCGATTGCGATGCTCTAGGGAGCGAAATTGGCATGGCGGGAATTCTGGAGGCGATGGGCAAACAAGTCACGATCGTCAACGGCCATCCAACTCCACCAGCCTTGGCTTTCCTCGATCCGCGACAGAATATCCGGGTGCTTGGTGAAAGCATTTCGCCAGATGAAGTCGAAGGAGATTGTTTGATCGTCCTCGATACGAGCGCTTGGGCTCAACTCGGCCCCATGGCAGAAGTCTTGCGTCGATTCACAGGCCGAAAGCTTGTCATCGACCATCACGTTGGAGAAGACGATCTCGGAGCTGAGTTTTTCAAGGACACCAGTGCTGAGGCGACGGGTCACTTGGTGACTCTTTGTGCGAAAGAAGCTGGGGTTCCGATCACCAAAAACATGGCAAACGCCCTTTATGCGGCGATCGCAACCGATACCGGCTGGTTTCGATTTGCGTCGACTACAAGCTCCACTTACCGGGTCATCGCGGAATTGGTCGATAGCGGAGCATCTCCTTCGACCATCTATGGCGATCTTTTCGAGCGAGATACCATCGGGCGAGTACGGCTACGAGGCCGAATTCTTGCACGCACCGTTTCGGAATGCCAAGGCCAATTGGTCCATACCTTTGTGCGCAAAGAAGACTTCGCCGAATCGGGTGCTTTGCCAAGCGATACCGAGGACGCGATCAATCTGACCCTTGCGATCGAAGGGACCAAAGTTGCGGTCATTTTCATCGAGCAGCTCAAGGGTGGGTTCAAGATTTCCTTCCGTTCCCGCTGCCATGTCGATTGCAATGAGCTTGCACGGCAATTCGCAGGTGGTGGCCACCGAGCCGCTGCTGGAGCGTTTCTCGAAGGCGAATTCTCCGATGTGCAGTCGAGGGTTTTGCAAGCCGTCCGAAGTGCGATGGGCAATACCCCCGCAAATCTTACCTAGACTGCTTGAATTACCAAGCGTTTCGTCTATTCTCAAGGAACTCCTCGGCGCTTTCGAGCGTCGAAACGGAGTCGTTTGTGCATCTACAGTGGAACGCATCACGAGCATTCAGGAGCATCGAGGACAAGATGATGAAGCGATGGTTGTTGGCAACGTTGGTATCCCTGGCAACTGCTACCCTCGGGGGTGAAGTCATGGCGGGCTTCGGTTCGCATGGCGGGCACGGCTCGAGCGGTGGATACGGATCAAGTGGTGGCTCGAGTGGCGGATATGGCTCGAGTGGTGGGTACGCTGTATCGTACGGTTCCTCGGGTGGTTCTTCCGGTGGCCATGTAGGTCCCCTGCGCCGCTTGCACCAAAAGATTCACACACACATTGCAGCCAAGCATGCGCGGCACGCAGCCCGTTGGGGATCGAGTGGTGGCGGATCGAGCGGCGGATCATCCGGTTACTATCCATCGGCAGTATCAAGCTACGGTTCATCTGGTGGAAGCTCCGGCGGATACCGAGTTAGCAGCTATGGTTCTTCTGGCGGTGGATCCTCTGGCGGCGGATCTTCGGGCGGAAGCTATTCCGGAAGTGGATCGAGTGGCGGTGGTTCGAGTGGCTACAGCTCCGGACGATATCTTCCTTCTTACGAATACGGCTCGAGCGACACAGGATACGAAGTTCCTAGCTATACCTTTGGCAGCAGCAATCAATCGTTGCTCGGTGGGCAAACCATCGCTTCGAACCGCGCTGGCGCGTCGTTCGAAAGCGTTGCGGCAACAGAAGTTCAATTGATGGTTGAAGTTCCACGCGACGCAAAAGTCTTCGTCAACGGAAATGCAACGACATCGAGTGGATCATCCCGTCGATTCGTCAGTCGCGATCTCGACACAAAGGATGCTTATCGCTTTGAGATCCAAGCTAGCTACGAAGTTGCCGGCAAGGAAGTAACGCAAACCAAGACGATCATTGCGCGTCCTGGCAGTTCCGAATCGGTAGTCTTTGACCCTTCGGTCAGCGATGATCCAGTCGAAACCACGTTGACGTTGAATGTTCCTGAAGGAGCAAAGGTCGTGTTGGCCAACAACTCTACGAAGAGCGACGGATCGACCCGCGTGTACCGCACCAAGCAACTCAAGACCGGAGAAGCTTGGGAAGACTACAAGATTCAAGTCACTCATAACGGGACCACCAAAGAAAAGACCATTCGTCTAATCGGTGGTGACAAGTTGGAGATGAGCTTCACCTTTGCTGAAGAGCAAGGAACCGAAGTTCAATCCAACAAGATTGCTTCTTTGCGATAGTCTCCCGCATTTGCTTGTCGCGATGTACTTCAACCACGCGACCTGAACAACATCAAACGACCGTGACCAAAATCACGGTCGTTTTTCTTTGGTTAGCAGCAGCGGAATGAGCTTGTTTTGGCTTAGCGTAAGTAGCGTAAATGGTTGTTGGGTTTAGCTTAGTAATTAAACGTCAACGCGTACTTCGCGCACCCTCATACCGCCCCTTCAGGGCTTGCGTATCTAATTCGTATGCGAACCCAGGGCGTTGCCCTGGGCTTTCTCCTGTCACCCCGTTGGGGTTGAAAACAAATTACCTCGACACACCGGTCTTTGACCCAACGGGGCACTAGTCTTCCACCCCAACGGGGCACCGGTCTTCCGCCCCAACGAGGCACCGATCTTCCGCTCCAACGAGGCACCAATCTTCCGCTCCAACGAGGCACCAATCTTCCGCCCCAACGGGGCACCGATCTTCCGCCCCAACGGGGCACCGATCTTCCGCTCCAACGGGGCACCGGCTTTCCGCCCAAACGGGGCACCGATCTTCCGCTCCAACGGGGCACCGGCTTTCCGCCCCAAAGGGGCACCGGTCTTCCGCCCCAAAGGGGCACCGGTCTTCCGCCCCAACGGGGCACCGGTCTTCCGCCCCAACGGGGCACAATGTGATAGCCCAGGGCAACGCCCTGGGTAAACGGCCGGTTCCTCGTTGACACGCCGGGTTACTTTACGGGTTACGAATAGACTCCCACCTTAAGCTGGCTGCGTTTACAATGACTAAACACATGTGAAAGCGTCCTGATGCATTCCCTCACCGCCTTAATATCCCACCTCAAACCACTTGTTCGAATAAGCTAACCGACAGCTCACTGTTTTCGAATACAGGTTCTTGATGCTAAAACAGACGTCATTCCAAATTGGAGCGTATTCTCGAGTATGCGGCTTGTCGCAGCAGGTGCCGTTCCACACCTCTAGCAATAGGACAGGATGGTCGAATCGCGTTTCGAGTTGGCGGCTTACTTTCAGTTGGATGATTGCTTGGTTGTGTTTTTTCAACACACCTACGATATTGCTCGCCGATGATGGAGAGGGTGTCGCAAACACAACTCAAAGCGGATCGCAATCACTTGAGCAACTAAAATCCATTGGCCGAAGTCGATCGAAGTACTTGGTTTCAGGCGCAATCGATACGACGTCCTTGGGTAATTCAATAAGCGAGTTGGGAAAGCTACCCGAACCCAAGCTGGAAGAGTTCCAAGCGACGATTGCTCCAATCCTAAAATATAAATGCGTTGAGTGTCATGGGCCTGAAACACAAGAGGGCAATGTCCGCATCGACACGCTCGATTCCAATTTGCATGTTGGCAAAGATGTGCAGTGGTGGACGGAGATACTTGCAGTGGTAAGTAAAGGGGAGATGCCTCCATCTGATTCCCCCTCACTAACCGATCAACAGCGTACGGACTTAATGACTTGGCTATCTTCCGAGTTACACGCGGCCTCGATCGCGCGGAGGCAATCGGCATCGCAATCCGTATTTCGACGAATGACTCGCTACGAATTTAATTATGCGATGCAAGACTTGCTCGGACTACCATGGGATTTTGCTAAAGACCTACCTCCTGAAGCGAAATCATCGGAAGGATTTCGCAACACCGCCGATCAACTGGGGATGTCGGTAACGCAACTGGAAACCTTTCATCGATTGTCGCGACAAGCTCTTGAGCGCGCGACGGTTCAAGGAGAGCAGCCTGCGAGGATCTCGTGGGGAATACCCATGCAAGATTTGTCTCGACTTGAATGGCCCAAGCAAGAGCAACAAATAGAGAAGCTTCGAAAAGAGCATAAAGAGGACGAAGCTAAGCTGAAAGCCGAGCTGGAAAAACTTGAGCAAAGTTTTACCAAGCCCCTGCCTCAAACCTACTTCCGCAACTTAGATACCGGTCGCATTGCCGCCTCGCATTGGGAGTATTACGAAGCGAAATATGCGATCGCTCCCAAAGAAAATCTGGAGCCACCACCATCGAGTATTCAGCAAATCGCGGTTATCCCGCAGGGCAAATGGTTGAATATCGAACTGGGAAACAAATTGCCGGATACAGGTACGCTGCTGGTTCGTGTACGAGCCAATCGAGGGTCGAATGAATCGCTTTCTCCGCCAAGTTTGCAATTGCATTTTGGCTGGCAAGCTAGCAACGAGGGACGTGCTTTGATGCGAGTAAGTCAACTCGATCATCCGATCACAGCGACTTCGGGTGCCGCTAAGTTCTATCAGTGGACTATACCGCTTGGCGAGATCTATCCGCGTAACTCGGTACGAAGAACCTCACCGATGGGGGCGACACCGAGCCCCTCTGAATATATTCGGCTGGTCAACAGCTCTGCTTCGACAGGAGATATTGAAATCGATTACGTCGAAGTCCAGGCTCCTGTCTACGATCAATGGCCGCCAGCTTCCCATCGCCGTATCTTTTTCGAAAGTGAAAACTCCGGCAATGAAATGGTTTATGCACGCGAGGTAATTGCCAAGTTCATGCGACGGGCTTGGCGTAGAAACATCGATGCGGAGGAGCTAGACCACAAGATGCGACTCTTTAGCCAGCTCCGCAAAGATAGTACTACATTTGAAGAAGCAGTCATTGAAACTCTGGCTACCGTACTCGCTTCGCCGAAATTTTTGTACTTGGTTCAAGCTCAGCAAGATCGTTCGAGCGAGGGGCTGAGCGCAAGTTCGGGTTTGGCAAATGACTCGCATTCCAGGGGGCGTACGAAGCTGAATGCTGGCGAGTTAGCTACCCGACTATCGATGTTTTTGTGGTGTAGCCTTCCAGATGACGAGTTGCTCGATTTGGCGACGAGCGGAAAACTACTCGATCCAGAAACACTCGCGCAGCAAGTAGAGCGTATGTTGGCAGATGTCCGTTCACAACGATTCGCGAAGGAATTTGTGCATCAGTGGTTAGATCTAGAGTTGCTTGACTTCCTGAATTTCCAGCAGCATGTGCCGCGCTTTGATCCCTTGCTGAAGGAGGCTATGCAACATGAACCGGTCGCACTCTTCAGCGAAGTCTTGAGGAACAATGAAAGCGTTTTGAGTTTTCTGCATGCCGATTATGTCATGGCTAATGAGCGATTGGCTCATCACTACGGAATCGGGGATGTCTACGGAAATGAATTTCGACGAATTCCCGTGCAAGATGGTTTTCGTCGCGGTGGATTGCTGACCCAAGCTGGCGTACTGTCGATGAACGCGGACTATCCCGATTCGCATCCGCTCAAGCGTGGCAAGTGGATTTTGGTTAGCCTGCTGAACGACCCGCCCCCACCACCGCCGCCCGCAGTACCACAAATCGATTTGACCAATCCTGAGATCGCTAAGATGACCCTCAAGGAGCGGATAGTCGATCACCGCAACCATCCAGCTTGTTACGCTTGCCACATGAAAATAGATCCGTGGGGCATTGCGTTTGAGAATTACGACGCTTTGGGTAAATGGCGGGATAACATCGGCGAGAAGCCAGTTGACGCATCGAGTGAGCTTGCGAATGCCTATCGGTTGGAAGGGATGGACGGATTAAAAAGATATTTGTAGAGAATCGTCAGGATCAGTTTGTAAGCGCTCTGACCCATAAGCTGATGACGTATGCTTTAGGGAGGTCGCTGAAGTTTGCTGATCAAGCGGACTTGGATGAAGTTGCAGAAAAGGTCCGGCGCCGTGATGATGGATTGAAGACTTTGATTTCGGCGATTGTTGCCAGTGAGTTGTTCCAGACGAAGTAGTCAAAACCAGTGCTGAGTTTCCGTGTCGGTCAAAGGAAAGTGCGATGAGAGTAAATTTAAATCAAATTGATCGGCGACGATTCCTACGCGGAACAGGCAGGGCATTGGCGTTGCCTCTTTTAGGTTCCTTGGTGAGTCGCGAGTCGTGGGCTGCAACGAGAGAGAATCCAAAGCGTTTTGCAAGCTTCTACTTTGCAGATGGCGTTCCGATGCCGTTACCGAACGATCCAGCTTACCAAGATTGGGCTTGGTTTCCACATGGTAGCGGTCGCGAGTTTACCTTCACCAAATGCATGGAGACATTCGAACCGCTCCGCGATCAATTGACGGTGCTCTCGGGATTCTCGCATGTGGCCGCTCGCAATGTCCATGGTCACAATAACGCGGATCAGTTCTTGACCGCAGCAGCCACAGGGACCGGCGACATGGAGTACGTCAACACCATTTCGATCGACCAGCTATTTGCCAATCAGATAGGCGATCAGACTCGACTAGCTTCGTTAGTGATGTCGACCGATGGAGGGACAGGAACCGCTCGAGGAGCGCACACCATGTCATTCGACCGACAGGGTAGAGCCATTCCGGCCGAACATCGCCCCAAGCAAATTTTCGACAAGCTATTCGTAACTAGCGATGCTGACTCAGCCAAGCGTTTAGCGATGAGTCGAAGCGCGCTCGATGACATGTTAGCCGATGCTCGATCGCTTCGCACCTTATTGTCCGAGGAAGATCGAAAGCAGCTAGACGAATACATGGATTCGGTTCGACAGGCTGAGACGAAAGTAGAGAAAGCGAAGCATTGGTTGGACGCTCCATTGCCCAAAATTGATGCGGATCATCTTAACCTAGAGCTCACCGTGGACGAGCCGCGCGAGTATCTGCAGATTATGTTTGAGTTGATCTATTTAGCATTCCGAACAGATTCTGCGCGAGTTGCTACGTATCAGATTCGTCGCGAGAATGGAGTCGGTAAGAGCGATCATTTGGCTCGAGCGGTTGGATTCAACCTTGCGCATCAATTGACACATGAGACCAAGAACCCGGATGGCTGGAAGAACTTGGGGATCTATTGCCGTTTCTTGAATGAAGAATTTGGTCGATTGGTAACGCGATTGAAGGAAACGCCCGAACCAGCCGGTAGCGGATCGATGTTGGATAACACGTTATTGTTCTTTGGTTCAGCTTCAAGTGCATTCCATCTGTCTCGCAACTATCCGTTGATCCTAGCTGGCGGCAAGAATTTTGGGTTCAAGCATGGTCAGTACATCAATATGGCCGGCACCAATTATCAAGGTGGGCCTTGGATGGGTGCTCGGGAGCCTTGGCAGGACAAGGCGACTCGAGAAGATCTGCCATTGAGCAATCTCTATCTGACGATGCTTCAACGATTAGGTGTGCCGCTGGATCACTTTGCCGACAGCACGGGCACGGTTGACGAAGTCTAGAGGTAGCAGGTATTCGCTAGTAGGTCGTCGATCGTTAACGCTTCTTGCATTGCGCACAAAAAAGCCGTCCGTTGCTTAACGATGGCATCGTGGAAGTAGCCATCATAGTTCTGCCATCGTAGTTCAGCTACCGCCGTTCAGCCACGGTGATTGCAGTGTGCGATGCCAAAGGGCGATCGCTGCCGCATGAGTAACTTTACGAGTCGACCTCTATACAAATCTACGTTGGTCTTTGGTTGAACAATTCGATGCTAGGGTGTTAGACTAGGAGTTCCCTCATAGGGAATTTATGAAATTCAGCCGGGCAGCAAATTCGCCGACTGCCATCGTTCACTCCTCCTCATCCATGAGTAAACCTATGAAGAAATCCATCATCTCCATTTTGTTGATCGCTTCGCTAGTTATCCCGATTATTTCCATGCCACTGAACGCATGCTCTCGGGCGACATGGCTGGGCAAGGACGGCAGCGTAGTTACCGGACGATCAATGGACTGGCCTTATGATTTCAACACCCATTTTTACTTGATGCCACGTGGTGGTAAGACCGAGGGGATTCGAGGTGGACTGGTGTGGGAGCATCGTTATGGGGCGGTTGTTGCTGCTGGGGCGATGACACCGGGAGGAAAGATCGACGGCGTGTTTGATGGGCTGAATGAGAAAGGATTGGGAGCCAACCTTTTGTACCTTGCCGAAGCGGACTTTGGGGATGCCCCAAGTGCTCCGAAGCCAAGGATCTCTATGGGTGCATGGGTCACGTATGTCTTAACCAATTATGCGACGGTCGCGCAGGTTGTCGAAGCCTTTGAGCAAGACCCGCTTTATATTGTGCCATCGACCTTCGGTCCGGGCGGGGCTGGACATCCAACGGTTCACCTATCCGTAACCGATGCTAGTGGTGATTCCGCGGTTATCGAGTACATCGCGGGCAAGCCGGTGATTCATCACAATCGTTCGTACCAGGTCATGACCAACAGCCCGGTGTTCGAGGAGCAGTTGACGCTTAATAAGTACTGGGAGCGACTTGATGGGGCGAAGACGTTGCCTGGATCGCACCAGAGTGAAGATCGGTTTGTACGGGCAAGTTACTACCTGAAGCGGCTTGGGGATCAAGAGACAGATCCGCGTCGGCAGATTGCTGGGGTTATGAGTGTGATGCGCAACATTTCGGTACCATGGGGTGCCCCAGATCCGCTTCATCCAAACATTGCTCCAACCTATTGGCGTACGGTGTTGGATCATGGTCGCAAGGTGTATTACTTTGAGAGTGCGTTGAGTCCATTTGTGGTTGCGGTCGATCTGAAGCGAATTGACTTTGGTGCGGAGAAGGGGTTGCAGAGCATTGCGTTAGAGAGTCAAGAAGCATTTGCTAGATCGGGAGATATCACCGGAGAGTTTCGTCCAACGGAACCCATCTCTTATCTCGCCCCATGATCGCAACGAATTCGTTAAACTGGTTGGATGGAAATCATTTCATTGCAATCAGGAAGTTCGGGGAATTGTATCTTTGTTCGAAGCGGAGATACAAAACTTCTTTTTGACGCGGGAATCAGCGGTTCGACCGCCCATTCCCGTTTAGCGCAGTTTGGTTATGAGATTCGCGACTGCAACGCGTTGATTATATCGCACGAGCATTCGGATCATATTTGTGGTGCAGGTGTATTCCACCGCAAGTTTGGATTACCTGTTTACGCAAACCTGAGAACATGGAATGCGACGCGGGCAAAACCTTCAACCGGATGCATTGGGGCACCAAACTACTTTGTGACCGGAAGACCTTTTCAGATCGGATCGCTCCGTATCGAAACGTACCGAACTCCGCACGATGCGATCGAAGGAGTCTGTTTTGTTGTTGAAGACGTCGAGTCCGGTCGACGTTTTGGACTGTTGACCGATTTGGGGCACGTGTTCGAGGGGTTGCCGAAACTGCTGAGCACCTTGGATGCGGTTCTGATCGAGAGCAACTACGATCCTGCCATGCTTCACGAGGGCCCCTATCCTCAGCATCTGAAGAATCGCATTGCGGGTAAAAGAGGACATATCTCCAATGACGAATCTGCCGAGCTACTCGATGGCTGCGATACTACACAGCTTCAATGGGCTTGCTTAGGGCACTTATCCGGACAAAACAATTCTCCGGAAGTAGCGTTAGAGACCCATCGAAGCCGGTCTGCTGACCGATTGAGTCTTTTCTGTGCCGATCGCGATGGCGCCGTACAGTTACCGATCATTGAAGAACCCAAGTTTGCGCTCAAGTCAGACCTATTACATCGCAACATACGGGCAACTTGAATCGCAGTGGAACGAAATGCTCTCACTCGATCGCGGGTTCCGCAGCGACCGAAATGAAGGCTAGACGGCGGCCCCGAACAGCGCGCCCACGGCGGCCGTAAGAGCCATTGCCAGAGCGCCCCAAAAAGTCACTCGCACGGCCGCTTTCAGCCATGGTGCTCCGCCTGCGTAAGCTCCAAAACCACCGAGCAGTCCGAGGAAGAGAATAGAGGTGATAACAACCACAGGAATCGTTGCTTGCTCGGGCGTAATGACTGCCGTCAGCAAGGGCATAGCGGCACCCACAGCAAACGTCCCCGCGGATGCAAATGCGGCTTGTACCGGCCGAGCGCTGAGAGTATCAGAGATTCCTAGTTCATCGCGCGCGTGAGCACCCAACGCATCGTGTTTCATCAATTGCTCAGCAACTTGGTTTGCAAGATTCGCATCGAGTCCTCGCTTTTGGTAGATCGCCGCAAGCTCCGCGTGTTCGTGGATGGGGTCGGCAGCTAGTTCCTTGCGTTCCCTTTCGATATCGGCTTTTTCGGTATCAGCCTGCGAGCTGACCGAGACATATTCACCGGCCGCCATGGACATCGCACCGGCAACCAAACCAGCTACACCTGCAACGAGAATATTACTGCTATCGGTATTCGCAGCAGCCACGCCAACGACGAGGCTCGCGGTCGAGACAATGCCATCGTTTGCGCCTAGGACGGCTGCTCGTAGCCATCCAATACGGTCGGTTCGGTGGTATTCCGGGTGGGGTAATCGCATCGTCTCGCTCGAATCGTTGTTGCAGTACTTCGGAAATTTCAATGCTCACCCCAAAAGGGGGTGTCACGATAGTATAAGACAGGAGTTCGATTCATCGACGGAAAGGATCGAAAGATACCGACAAAAGAGTTCCGGAAAACAACGAACCTATCGAGGTAACCGTTGTCTAATTTATTCGTAGTTCCTGAGCTGCGTGAAGGTTGTTGAATCTTCGGATTCAACGAATGGTCTGCCAAAGTTCCCTCATTAGCCATTGGATATAATCGTTATGTCGAACGAACATCCCTTCAAAATCACTTACCTACACCAGCTTCTAAAAGAAGAAGGCTATCTGCCAAAAATCGACGACGACGGGGACATACTCTTCAAGTCCGAGGGAAAGACACTTTGCATTTTTGCCGATCGCGGCGACCCAGATTTCGTTCGAATCACGTTGCCCTACTTCTGGTCGGTCGACTCGGAGCCGGAGCGAGAACTGGTGATGAAACAATGCTGCGCTGTCAACGAGAACGTTAAAGTGGCAAAAGTCTTTCTCGTCGGCGATAGCGTCTGGGCTTCGATCGAAATGTTTATCTCCCCCGTGCAGTCCATCCACGATGTGTTGCATCGCTGCATCACTGTTCTGCATTTGGCTGCCGGCGAATTCTCGCGAGGGATGATCGCAGCGGCAAATCATGTTGAGGATTGCGACCAAAACAATGGAATCGGTGACCCTAAAGAAAACCTTGGGTAGTCGCCTCTCCAACGCCGTTGTCCTATTTGCTCTCCAAAAGTCGCTACAATCGAAGCTCGCTCACGCGGGCATAGCGAGCAATCGCTGCTGTTGCGATTTGGCAGATGACAAATAAAGGACACGGTTGTATGAACCAATTTTCTCTTCGGCGGTGCATGATCACGGCTCTAGTGTGCATGTTGCTCCCATTGGCCCTATGGACAAGTCCCCTTCGGGGGGATGATTGGCCTCAGTTTCTCGGTGCAAACAGAAATGGGATGTCGTCTGAGAAATCGTTACTCGACGCATTTCCAAATTCAGGACCTACCCTACGGTGGAGAGTCCCCGGTGGAGTAGGAATGTCTGCGATCGCCGTCCAAGGAGAATTTGCGCTGACGACCTGGAACGCCGACAACAAGCAGTTGCTCGTCGCGCTCGACACCCTAACGGGTAACGTGAAGTGGAAAGTCGAAATGGGGAAGGCCTTCAGGAACGCCATGGGAGACGGGCCCCGAGCCACACCCTGCATCGCAGGCCAAAACGTTTATGCCTATTCCGGAGAAGGCATCCTCGTCGCTGCCGAGCTTCAAAGTGGCAATGTCTTGTGGCGTAAAAATCTCACAGAAGCATTCTCTACTGAACCTTCGGAATACGGCATGTCGAGCTCACCGCTCGTCGTCGACGGGCGTGTCATCGTCCACGTCGGAGGAGCTCAGGGGGCGGTTGTGGCTTTGGCTACCGACGATGGAAAAGTCCTTTGGAAAGCTGGTAGCGGGCACGCAGGGTATTCTTCCCCAACGTTGCTCGACATCCAAGGTACACCGCAAGTAGTCAGCATCACTGGTACAGCAGTTATGGGGATCGAACCGGGTAACGGCCAAGTCCTGTGGAGTTATCCATTCGAGACCGACTATGGTTGCAATACGGCAACTCCCGTTGCAGTCGACGGAGCGGTCTTTATCTCCTCAGGCGAGAACCACGGCTCTGTACTGATCGACATTAAGAAAGAGAACGGTAAATACACCACATCGGAGCGATGGAAGTCCCTGGATACGAAAAGCGTCATGCGAAACGAATGGCAAACATCGATCTTGGTAGGTGATCACCTATACGGATTCGATAACGTCGGAGCCGCCGGTCCAGTGAGCCACTTCTCATGCATAGAAGCCAAGACGGGCAAACCGGTTTGGCAGAAGAGCCGTTTTGGGAAGGGAAACCTTGTCTACGCCGATGGGAAGTTTTGGTTGACTACGATCGAAGGTGAATTGGTAATCGCCAAAGCCGATCCCAAGGGATTCCAAGAGGTGAGCCGTGTATCGCTGGTTGGTAAGAACCGACAAGCCGTGTCGATTGCGGATGGTTTCGGTTATTTGCGCGACGACAACGAAGTTATTTGCGTCAAGCTACACTAAAGTCCAAGTTGGCAAATCAAGCTGTTTGGCTTGGGGGACGCGTAGAGCATCCCCCGGATCTGATGCGCGATTGCCGTTATCGGTTGCGAAACAACTTCGGCTTGATACATGCGGCCACCGCATCCGATGGCTTGAATCTCTTCGGCAAGAACTTTGCAAGCTGTTCTATCACAGGCCCTGGATCCGCTACTAAATCGGGATAAGAAATCTCTAAGAGCTCCACCCGGTCGCTTTTGCCAAGGATCTGGCGTATCTGACGACTGTGAGTCCCTTGGAAGCGAGCATTTCCCAGATGGTCTGGCATTTCCGGGTTGCGGCAGAGACCGGGACAATTGCGTTGGATTGCGGATCTACTTCAGTGAACCCAGGAACGCCGTGATGGTAAGCCATCTTGCCGGTGGCGATCGAGGTCCAGAGCATTGGAGAAAGCTGAGGCTCCAGGGTGGTCAAGTTGCCGCTGGTCCCCGAGCTTACGAGGCTCTCTAGGGTAGGCATACCTCCGGAATCCATGATGGGGTTGATAATTTTCCAATCGGCCGAGTCCCAGCCGACGAGCAGTA
>Ga0114977_10000817_pt1 | contig 20617 bp, 24 predicted proteins | sample S_130805_MF_Meta_FD_87026 | JGI IMG/M metagenome (GOLD analysis project Ga0114977, IMG submission 87026) | Freshwater microbial communities from Lake Simoncouche, Canada to study carbon cycling - S_130805_MF_MetaG | ecosystem: Environmental > Aquatic > Freshwater > Lake | place: Lake...
GTATTTTTTATACTTTTTATTTTAAGCTAGAATGATAAATAGAAAAACTTGTTAATCCAAATAACACGTCAATAAATAAATATATCCATGCATCTTTGTTTCCATTTATCGCATGGTACGAAAATAATAAATATAATAAAGCATGTACTGGCCGTAAATTATTCCACCAAATTTTATCACCAAACACTTCCGCTCCAGTTTGTCTTATCCCAGTTAAATAAATATAAATAAATCCAAAGGCTGGTAGTAATAATAAATATCCCATATATTTTAAAAATATAATGTTACTATTTTTAGCAAGATATACAAGAAATAATCTTAGTCCAATACACCCAACTAAAAATAACACAAAACGTTTTTGTAGTGTGTTCATGTTTATTTATATGAATAAGTTATTGTATAATCAATAAAAATAATCATATTATTCTTTGGATTGAATACGAACAAGAGAAGTTTCTATGATATAGAATGTTTTATCATCCTTTTTTAGGTGTACAATGAGATCATTTCCATCATCTCCATTTCCATCATCTCCAATACTAGGTTTCCATTGTAGGGTATCGGCCTTTTTGATCACATAACCTGAACCATTTGTTCCAACAACATCAAAATGTCCAAGATAGGGAAGTTGTATCAATAACTTATTGGGTTCCCATATATCGTGTACATCAAGAAGAGCAATATGAGAGGAATGGGGTGATGTGTAACAGGTTAGGATGTCATGAAGAGCGTTTGATTTATTTTTGATGGGATAAAGGTCGATCACTGTTATTTTTTTTCGTTGCGTGTCGTTAATCGATGATACAATGTTTAAAACGGATTGATACACTTTTCCAAATTTGGGATATCCATAAACACCTATGGTTAGTTCCCAATTTTCATAGGTTTGTGATAGGATGGATGAGATCGAATCCTTTAAAAATTCAACACCAGTATAGATTGGCATTAAAATACTGATGTGGTTTACTGACAGTAATCGTTGAAACATGAACCATCCATCATACTTTGTATTTTCGATATGAAGACAAAAATGTTCTTGGTGTAATAGGATACAATGAATAATAATAATTTGGTCATCTTTTACGATCCATCCGTTTTTAAAGTACATCTGTAACATATTGTCATAGATATTTGTCCACCATTCGATCTTCTCTCTGTGAATCATAAAAAATCCACCAGCGATGCTTGTTTGATCAGCTGGGATGGGCTGGTTTAGCGTAATCATTTGTCCGAGATATGTAAGGTATGACATGTTCGTATTCACTAGGGCATAATGAATATGGTGAGTGTTAAGATTTTTTATTTTTTGAGGACAAGGCCATTGTTTTAGAAGGTCTGAGTGTGTGTCGTTTTGTCGGTTACGAAAATATCCAACATCACACCATCCATGCATGTCAGTGTTAAAATATTGGTTGTCGATTGTTTCCTTAACAAACCATAATTTTTCGCTCCATAACATATTAAGAGTCCATTCTGTTCGGTCATTAAGAAGATGGTTGAGGGTGTGATTTTTTTCCCATTCTTTCATGTATCGATAGGTATAAAATTGCTGAGCCGGTTTCATAATAATTTTTAGGTTGGGTATATTTTTGATATTTTCTATATTTTTGATATACTCAAAGCCTTCATCGTTTGTGTAGAAGACAAGGTTAAACATTTCTGATTGTAATAGCGATATAAAGTTTTTTATCCATCCTTGATAGATAGAGGCATCAAACTTTGAGTGAAGGGGATAAAAACATGTAGAAAATGTGATGTTTGTTGACATTGTAGATATTTATAAAAAGAATTATTGCTATAAAATATGTTTGTTTGTAAAGAATATTTCATCATAATATGGTGGGTAATGGGTGGGATGATATGGACATAGATTGTGGGAATGATGTAACCGTTTGAAAATATTAACTATCTTGAATACGCAAAAAGGTGGACAAACATATAACAATCCGTTTAAGGTAGATAATATAATTTTATGACTAATTAATTCAGCGGGAGGCTGATAACTGCTATTCCATTGACGCTGAAAGCCATATCCATAAAGTGGTATCGATATTGATAGTATTTTTTTAAGACTGGTCATTTTTATAATTTAAATCTTCACCATTTAAATTATAAAAAACATAAAAATGAAAATAGGATGGAATATGAATCGATTATATATAAAAAATAAACGATGTTTCCAGCAGCGTCCATTCTATCATTTTGGTTTCCATCAAATGAATATCAATCATTTTGGTTTGATGGTAGCAAAGATGATGAGATTCGAGAAAAATATAAAGATGTGTTGACTTATTGCAAGAATACTGAGAAAGTTGATGAAACAACCTACGACGAAAAGTTGGCTTCGATTATTGTTCTCGATCAGTTTAGTCGTTCGATTCATCGTAATGATCATGACTATTCGTTTCTAGAGGATACCGAACTCGCTAATAAACTAGCGTATAGAATGATAGTGGATTGTGTTGATCAGAGATACCCGATTTCTCATCGTTTGTTTATACTGATGCCGTACCGACATTTAGCGGTACTGACTAATAATAGTGATCTTCTTGATATTGTTATTTCAAAATTGGATGACTATGAGAAAGAGTGTGGATCTTCATCGTTACTTCATCGTTTTCGTAATGCTACATATCAAAACTTGTCCGTTACGACGGACAGGATTCGACGTTATCGATACGATAATCCGAATGGAACGATACGGGATTATGATGATGTACTTGACCCACTTTGTAGTGAAATTATTGGTGATGAGATGACGACTACGATAACATCCATGCCTCTTTATCAAACGATGAAACGATTTTTTACGTCTTATTCGTCACCTAACATTGGTGTTTCTCTATCAGGTGGTGTGGATAGCATGGTTATTTTATATGTATTGAAGGCGCTTCTCGACGATAAATGTATCAAAAGTGTATACGCCTTGCACTTATCCTATATGTTTTCTCATGAAATCGATAATAAAGAAAGTGATCAATCGAAAAACTTGATTGGAATGTATTGTTCATTATTGAATATTCCGCTCTATACGAGAATGATTCCGTATTGCCGTGATAAAACGGACCGATTATTTTACGAGGAAGAAACGAAGGCTTCTCGATTTGCGTCTTATCGCTATCTATCAAAAAAACACAATATAGAAGGGTGGTGTCTTGGTCACCATCATGGGGATGTGGGTGAGAATGTGATGATGAATTTGTGTAGTGGTCGTTCGTTGCTTGAACTAAAAGTGATGGATAAGACGTCTCGTTTGTATGATGTGACATTGTATCGTCCTCTTCTTGATCATCCGAAGAGTGACATTTATGCGTTTGCTCATACTTTTACGATTCCATACTTGAAGGATACAACCCCTGATTGGGCGTGTAGAGGTGTTTTGCGTCGAAAGGTGTTTCCACCTCTTATTGACCAGTACCCGGCACTTTTACAGACGTTGGAGAACATTTCGAATGAATCGTATGAGTGGAAAATGGTTGTAGAACAGTTTGTGATCGAGCCTATTAAGCGTGATATCGTATTTGATTCTTCTAAAAAAATGGCTACGATGACGATGAGGGGTGTGTTACCAAAAGTGGTATGGTCGTCTGTTTTTTTGTATATCTTTCATTCGATGGGCATTAATATGATTTCTCATAAAAATGTGGCGTATTTTTGTGATATGTACCAACGCAATCTTTTACGAAAAAACAGATTTATGTTTTCAAACAACTGTGTTGGAATTTTTATGGAGAATCGTGAGAATGAGAGTATAACGATGATGTTGCGTATTGTTCGTTTGAATGAAAAATAATTAATATTTTAATTTTTATAATAAATAGTAATGTCAAATCGTTCGTTTCCTTATGCCAAAATCGCAAATTTTGGCCAAATCCAACCAAGGCTTATGACAGATGCGGTAGGGTTTTCCGTAAGTAAAGATATTGATACGTCGTTTGATATTGGTCCGACCTCTCGTATGTTTGGCCCTGATATGCCGAATGCTCAATTGTATATGGCTGAAAAGTGTGCAAAGGAGTGGGATGGCTCGTGTGAATTGATGTCGCGTAATCGTGATAGTTCCAAGTGCAACTCTGGTAAAATTTCGTCATCATTGTTTCGATCACCATCTGTTGATGGAATGACGGTTGGTGATTTTTTAGTAGAAAATGCAGCGGTGCGTCGTTTTTGTGATTTATCGTCGTGTAAGTTGACCAAAGAGTCTTACAATCCAATGGATCCGCACAGTCCATATGTATCATCGTATTCTGACTGTGGCTATACACAGTGTTTACCTGTATGCGAACCTCCGTCGGACCCTGACAATGATATTCTTCTTAATAAAGTGTTGGATAAGCCGGACCGTCATATTGATTTGCTTATGAATATGTATCGAAACGTAAAAGATAGAAAGAAATACGAGAACAGTCGTCTTGGTATGATTTTCAATGTGTTTGATTCATATTTCCAACAGGCATCAGGATACACTGGCTACACTGGCCACACTGGTCCTAGAATGTAATGTGAATAAAAAATAAATAAAAATAATAAAAATGAATGGTTTATAGAATTGATTGATAATTAAATTATCAATCATAAACATTATAAACATGGAGGGTTATCGGCATGCTGAAAAAAACAATATTTTAAATGAACTGGCGTCTGTTCGTGCAAAGATTGAACGTTCTAAAAATGCAATTGACTCATTGAGGAAAAATACAATGATTCGTGATAAAGAATTTTTAGAAAAAAAAATGGATGAGAATAAGGAACTAATTGAGTCATTGACTGAAAAGATGGAATGGTTAGAAGAACGAATTTGTCAAGTAGACAGTGGAGAGTTAGATGAAGAATTGTCTGAAAAAGTTCAGCAAAACATGGACGATATCTACCAAAAAGTAGATTCTGCAAAAAAGAAGAAAGCGTTTGTTAAAAAAAAGATGGCGAAAAAAACAGAAGAAGCTGTTTCCTTCCACAAACGTCAAAAAGATAATGATTATCAAAAAAAGCGTCAATACTATGACATGCTTCGTGAGTATGAGCGTTTCTGTGAGCTTGATATTCCTCCTTATATTTCTGATAATTTGAAGGACATGCCCAACAACAAGGGATACATTTGGAAGGGTGTGTGGTGTTTTGGTGAAAGACCTCCCCAACATAACGAGGAGTGTACCATGTTTGAAAAACAGCGCACCATTATGTATATTCATGAGATTGACAAGAGCGAACATGTGATCTTTAAAAAGGTTGGAAAAGACCCAAAAGAATTGCATAGCCGTGTCTCACGTCGACTTGTTAAAAAACCATTTTAAATTAATATAACACATTTTAGTTAATTTTAACTAAAATAAGATTATCAAACGTAAATATGCTTGAACTTTACAACTCTTTACACTTGATGATGGCAAGACGTTTTGGATCAGTCATCGTATAGACATAATTGTGACGACTAAGAATTTCAAAATTTGTCACATTCAACAATTGACTACCCATTAAATCATCAAACACATCTGTTGTAACTTTATCTTTACGATTAAAATCGGACGGAACATCTTTCTCAAAAAGATCATACATATCACCAATCGTTAAATCAAAGATGGTAGGTCTTAATTCAATCGTATATATACAATATATATGCTCTTTATCGTTTGTTATGTCTACATGGTTATAGCCAGTGCCTTTGATATCTCGAACGAAATGTAAGGTATAACGTTCTTTTGATTCATACCTATAAAATTGATTTAAGATTTGGCGCGCCTTTTCGCATGCTGTTTTTAGACTGGCTGTCACTCCATGCAAGGTAACGTAGTTTTCCTTATGGTTATCCGAATATTCTATCACTTGATACATCACTTGATACATTTTTATTTTTAGTGTCAATCATCCATCAAAATTCAATTTTATTTTATATTTCCATAAAACATTTTTAGTAAATGTTTTAATAATTTTTTTTAATAACTTTCTAATAACGCGATACATATTGATCACAAGACGAGCCAGGGCCGCATTGAGGGTACGCATTTTTGGAAAGAACACGACCGTCGTAATCGCCATCACGCCATACGTGACAATTATTTGCCTTCTTTGCCGATGCTGAAGGTGCAGCTTTGTTAATATTGTAACCGACGCTTCCAAATTGAGGGACTGCAAAATCAGTGGAAGCCTTTTTGCCTTGTTTAGGGGCTGGTTGGAGGTGATAGTATTTACCTAGACTTGCATAAGGAGAGCCTGCCATTTTATTCCATTCTGGATTTGTTAGACCAGATGACATTCTTTACTTTATTAAAAATAAAATAAATTATTTTCATCGAAATGTTTCTGAATGTTTCGAAATTTTTTATTTTATACTTTCATTACTTGTCGTACCATTCAAACTCCTCTTCATCCCATACTATTCCGAAGACCGATAAGGTATTGAACCATTCCGTGAACCACTCTACGTAATATGAAACATCTTCACCCGTCATCATTTTTGTCGACATGTCCATACAATGATTAACAAATAAAAGATAGTCTGGGTGTCCCCCAACGGTATTTTTCAAAAACTTTGTTAACGAATGAGCCTTGTAATAGATATAGAAATCGTTCTGTGAAAAATGTGACATGTCACATAGGTTTATTATATCACAACAAAAATCGTAAAAAATGATGTTAAAATTATTTAATAAGCTCTTCCATATAATAAATGAATACAAATGAGGATATTATTCCTAAACTAAAATTTATTTCAAAGCTTAATAAAGGTGATAAAATTAATGTTAAAAGTATGTATATTCAACCTAATAATTTTTATAATAAGATTAGTCGAAGTTTTTTTAATATTGATGATCGAACAAACACCCTTATTTTTGTTCAAACAACTTTAAAGAAAGGGTTTGAACTTTTTTTACAACACATTTCAAGCGTAAATCCGTTTGATAGCATTCTTTGTGCAAACATTTTAACCGACCTTTCAAACACAAAAACGGGTCTTCTTAATCTGAAAGAAACATACATCGATGATGTAATGTTTATTTGTAAGATTGATGCAATGATTGAAGAAACAGATGCTAAACTTGCAGAAATTCATAGCAAGTATCCATTAGATTCGATACGAAAAAGTACGTGACTAATATTTTTTGTTATAAAAAATATTATAGTGGTTTTGATCGTATATGAAAGATAGATATTTTTATTTGAGTAAGGCGTACTTTACGAATGTTTACGAATGTTTAGGGAAGAAGATAGACGTCTTCAATGTTCTGCAAGTTTTCAATGTCTGGTTCTTCTGGCGTAAGATTTTCTTGTTCAAGCAAGTATTCAAGTTCTTGTTTTTCGAACTCATCTTCCTGTTGTTGTTGTTGTTCGATGAATTGATTGATTTCGTCAATGTCCTTCTCATATTCTTTCATCTGTTCGAATGCTTTTGTTCCCATCTCTTCTTCTTTGCGCAACTCGTCAATTAGGTCAAGCTGTTTGAATTTTTCATCAAGCATCGAAAGAATGTTTGAACTGTCATCATCCAGCATAAACGGTTCAATACGATGACCCATCGCCAAGGCATACGTCAGTTTTTCTTGACAATAACTGGGTTGAGGCATGCGGCAATCGTGCGGGCAGCACGAGCAATGATTGTGAAATTTTTCGCAATGACAACCTCGTTCATAGCACGTCGGTACACGAAGAGCTTGGATGGAATGTGCAAAAAAACAAACCTTTCGAGGACAAGGAGTTGATGAAGTCATCACATTGCAAATTTTTGTAAAGGCACCAGGAGGTTCTTTCTTGTCTCGAATTTTTTCGTTGGTCTTTTCATCCTTTTCGTCATCGGTCGGCGGAAGAATGTTCGATCGAAACGTGATATTGTGGATTTTCATATACTCTTCTTTAGTCATACGACCCGTATGATACATCGTGCAATTGACGTTTTTGCAAAAATGACTGTAAAAGCATTCCGGCAATCTGTACTCAGACTCGTTGTGAGCGAATTGGCATTTTTCATGGTCAGGACAATTCGCAATTCCACACGGCTTTGTGCGCTTGAAGTGAGCGGCTCTGAGAGCTGGATCAGAGTGGAGACGTTGGGCACGCTGCATGACTTCTTGATAATGATAACGTTGAGCGCTCATCGTGACTGGGTTGAATATTGATTGTTGATTATTTTACTAAATAATCAATTTTATTTTTTAAATTTGTCACCATTTATTCATCACGGACTTTAACCCATTTATAGACTCCATTTTTATCACCTTTTGATACATAGAGAAGACCGTCGTTTCCCGTCATTTGTTTATTATGGCATTCGTTTGCTGGATAAGGAGGAGATGGACGATCTTGGTATTTTTTTGTTGCTTGTATTGTGCATCCACGAACCGCTTTCACAACAGATTTTTTTGGTTTCACGACGGACTTTTTCGCTTTCACTACAGATTTTTTTGGTTTCACTGCAGATTTTTTCACTACAGACTTTTTTGCTTTCACGACGGACTTTTTCGTGACAGACTTTTTTGCTTTCATTTTATTATGCACAATAAAAAAAAATGTTTTTTACTGAATTCGATTACTTAAAGATTAATAGAATTCGATATAAGATTAAGATATGGACGAAAAAATAGTTGATATCACTCGCACGATCAATACAGGTCCTAACGTTCTTGATTCGAGTATTGTCAAGACCATTATTCATCTGTTTCGACAGAAATATGAAAATACGTGCGATGAGAAAGATGGTTTTATCATTGGTATCGATAAGATTTCTAATCTTTCAAATGTGATTGGGAAAGATTCGTGTCATATTCAATTTACGGCAACCCTTCGCGCAAGGGTCATTAAGCCTGAAAAGGGTTTGACCTTGTCGTTTTCACCATCATTGATTGTACAAAAAGGAATTTTTGGTAAATTATATGATACTATTTCAATATTCGTTCCCGAATCATATATGAAAGATTGGAAATTTAACAATGATTGTTTCACGAAAGAGTACGAGAGCGAAGACGGAGAATCTCATGAATCATCGTGTATCATTCAAAAAAACAAACCTCTTCGTGTTGTGGTGATGGATATTAAATTTAATAATACAAAATATAATTGTATTTGTAAGTTGTTGTAATATTATAATATTGTAATATTGTAAACATTATAATATTACAATTTAAAACTATATATCTAATAAAAAATAATAAAGATGTCAGATACCCAAGTACAAGCGATGCACACACTTCATAAGAACCTTGTTTCTTTTTTTGATGAATTAATTGATATGTTTCCATCAGAAGGCGATTTTGTTGTCTATCGAATTCTCGTCAAAGATCGAGTACCGATGACGCAAATCGTTAATTATATGTCAATGTATCTTCTCCCTGAGAAAGATGTTGTCAAAACAGCCATTAAAAATGCATTATCAGGAAATGTCGCACCTTTTAATGAACGAATTAATGAAATGTTTACTAGGTTTGGTGGAAACAATGACCCAACATCAATGGGTTACAAAAAACTATTTGATAATATGGATGCTGATAGTAAAGTGGCGATCTGGAAATGGCTTCATGTGTTCATTCATCTTCTTGAAAAGTGCGTCTAAAATATAATTTTTATAAATTATATTTATTTTTTATTTTTAATTCGTTTTGACGTTACGATACTCTCGTTATCATAAAATTTAAAATAGTAAATGAGGCCTCCAATTAATAATACCACACTTATTAGAATGATAATATTTCGAACGGAAAAGATAGACCCATTCGATTTAGATGATTTTGATAAACTCGATAATTTTGATTTAGATGATTTTTTATCTTTTTTAGTAGACTCATCCTCTTCTTCCGTCTCCTCCTTTTCTTCCGTCTCGTCATCTTTCTTTTCATCTTTTTTCTCGTCTTTCTTTTCATCTTTTTTCTCGTCTTTCTTTTCATCTTTTTTCTCGTCTTTCTTTTCTTCTTTTTTCTCATCCTTTTTCTCAGCCTTCTTTTCTTCTTTCTTTTTTTCTTCGACGACAAATGAGTCAGAACAATAAAATTTTCGAACATTTTCTGGTAATTCCATTGATCGTGGATTTGATGTGTCTTTTACTTTTTCTGATGGTTCAATGAGAATGATTCCACCAACAGGGGTGGTGACAGGTGTTCCATCCGCCGCTTCACCATTAAAAATACGAAATTGTTCAAGAGAAGTGTTTGGATTAATGGCCGTATTACCATTTGCGGCAGATGGTTCCTGATACATTGCAATTCTAAAATAACCGTCCAGACCCCATGTTGTACCCCAAGTGTTTCGAACAACCCAGTAAGGTGTGTCTTTTAGTTCGACCCCTGATTTTAATTTGATGGGACGATTTTCGACACCCCATCCTACTACAACAATCGCATGACATCCTTCAAATTCGTGAGCTTTATCGGCATCGAGGCCATAATTTTCAGATTCAATATACACACCTTGCGTGTCTTTGAATTCACCATTATCTTTATCTTTTAAAAAGTTGTTAAAGACGGCAAATCCCGATACAGCTGATCCGAATTTATAGAGGTGTTCTTTGATCATCTGAACGCCTGCTTTATTACCTGGTATTTCCGTTCCGTCTGCATCAAAGGCATCGCTGATTGATACATAAACAGGGAGTTTGATAAAATATTTAAATCGTTCTGGCGGGTTAGGACCGCAATCTTTTGTATAGCAACCACCACATTCTGGTATTTTCATGTCACTTGGAAGACCTTTACCCGTTTGTTTACAATTATCGCTCGATGTACATATCGAATCATAGTCAATGCACCGATTCGATACAACTCCATTCTTTGATAAACTGACAATAACTTGAATTGGATTTCCACCGTTACATTGAGCATTTCCGTCCGTGTCAGGTATACACGACATAATCGCCATTGGACTTAGTTCAGGATTATAATTTAAATTTTTCCCCCATACAAATACATCACTAATGGTGGTTGCACTTGCAAACGCAAAACATGAACCACATCGTTGTTGATTCAATGGACGGGTCGATAATTTATATTTAATATTAGATGAATCATCTTTAGGGGCTGTATAATTATTCCAATTTTCTGGAAGTTTTACACTTGATGCTTTAAATGAGCCTTTTTTAACTGTTCTCATACCATCTTTTTTTTTAGTACTTGGTAAAGACAGCCTTGATGTAAGGGGTGCGATATGAAGTTCGCCAGATGAAAGCGCTGCAGCTTGGTCAGCTGGAAGAACGGAACCATCTTTTGCTGCTTGTAATTTAGACATTTTTGCCCTACTTATTCTGAGTTTCGTTCCACCGCCAATATTTTCTGTGTCTTGACTTTTGTTTTTCAAAAAATCGCCTAATGTATCTTTAAATTTATCTTCAGGCATATCTTTATTTCTTTATTTATTCTAAGTATTTTTTAAAAGATTTTCATAAATATACCACCCCAATGTAAAATATTTCATGTCATTTTCATTATTCTCATCGTTGAAAGATATCATCTTCATATAAAATTCAAGAGCATATCGTTCTTCATCGGGTGAGCTTGATCTATTTTTTAGACGATTAGTGATATCTTCTAAAAAATGAATCAAGTCTTTCCTTATTAAGGTGTCGTTGTTCATCGTATTTTTACTATCATATTTCATTTAAATGAGATATGATTTTTACTATTTTTACAATTTTTCGTACCTTAAAAGCCACTGTTGCACTTTGACGAGTTGCTCTGGTAGCCCTGGTAGTCAGCTTGGCCCATACGGTTATCATAGTTGTAGTTGTAACGGCTATCGGGGACATAGTTTTCAATCTGATTGGTGAAACGACGACCGCAACCAAGAGAACCACCACCGTTGACACCGTTGTAGCCAGTGTCGTACGGGGTGTTGGTAGCACGGTAGTCATAACCGGCACTGCCAACGATTTTATAGACGTCCTGGCCTTCTCGTTGCATTTCACGGGTATCACGCTGTATTTGATTGTGTTGAGGGTTAGCGTCCCAACCTTCTTTCAGGGCGCCCTGATTGGGGTTACCAAACATATTCGGTGAGCGAAAACCAGCTGCATCCAATGCAACATATTCCATGTATTGAGGACGGAGAAAATTTTCAACGGATACACGATCATCGGCTGAGTTGCAGCCTCCGTTCTTCGTGTAAAAGGAATCGGGGTGAACGAAACGTCCAAAACTGTCCTGACCGTTCCAAAGAGGGCAGGTCATGGTGTCTGGGTTTTCAAAACGGTCGGATTGAATTTTATCGGCATATCCAGTATTTACTTTGCATACATTAATCGAACCTAAGAGAGAGATTGACATCTTTTATTATTGATAGAGAAAAGAAAAAAATTATTTAATTATTTATTTATTATGTTTATATTTTTTATGTTTATTTTTTGATTATTTTTTGATTGTCTATATCATACATCAGATCATGTGTAGTAAACCATTCATTCAATCGACGACACATACTTACTACTGAAGATGACCCCCAGTATAATATACGTATAAGATCACCTCTATCTTTAGCTTGGAGTTCTTCTTTTGTATACAAATCTCTAACAGCGTTGAATTTAGCATCGAGATCACCATCTTTATCAATAAGATAAATATGTTCGACTAATGTTGAGGGGCTTTCGGAAAATGATATGCCAACTTGTGTTTTAAACTCATCATTGGTGATGTCATTCATTTCGACTTTCACTCTATCAATAATATCAAGTATCTTATCTTTGGCCATTGTTTTACATACTCGTCCTGTTGACTGTTGTCGTTTGTTATCTGGTCCTGCTTTATGTGTTGCACTCACATCTATTATTTTAAATTTACCATTACCTTTTCTATCCACTACGAATTGTCCAACATAACCTTTATCTTGATCTGGATCGTATGGAATGGCTCGTTGTTTATCAATAAGATTTCTAACAAATTTTTCTTGTTCTTGTGTACACTCTGCCCATTTTTTCGAAGATATTGAAAAACATTGGTATGGTTTTTGAACAGTAATGATGATTGTATCGTCCGTATTACCATCAAATCGTTTATTTTTAAAATAATCAAGAATGACATCACGATTTTTAATAGATTTTTCGTTTAAGTCTACGATGAATTGGTGTTGAATAGCCAATTTAAGCATCATTTCTTGAACGTCTATTGGAAATTTAGTAATGTTGTCACTCTTTATTGCATCATCAGCCGTTACCGTTCTACATAATGCCGCTATTCTTGTATTTTCTAAAACGTTAAAATGTTCATTGTATAAATTTTGTTGTAATGGAAAATGTTCGACATAGTAAACATCCAAAAATGTATGATTAGCTTTTAAAGTATGTGTAAGATACAAATAATCATGTTCTTGTCGGAGAAAACAATGAAAGCCGAGTTTATCTTTTATGACACAGTTATGTGACATCATATGATGAATAGCTTTCATCAATGTTTGAGTATTATTGTGTTTATTATGTTTATTATATTTTGCATGTTTCGTATGTTCAATAAGTTCTGAAAATGTAATTTTATAACGAGACTGAAATATATCAGAAATAATATAAATATAATCCTTCATCGCATCGTCATCATAATATAAATTATAAGTGGACGTATCCAGATCTGTCTCTTCGTTAAACTCATAAGGTTCTTCTTCGCATATATACTCACAATCCATGTACTCACAATCACGTGTATTGTCATTGACAGCCAATTCCATATTTCGTTCTTTGTTTAAGGCACAATCAACACTTATTTCTTTCAATGCTCGTTCAATTGATTTAATGGCTATATCTTTATCTTCTGATGTTTGAAACATTCGCCAATCAATGGAACGATCAAAGTTATGGTTGAATATCGCACAGTATAAATAAATCTTAACAATGATACTTTTTTCTGATTGTGCTTTTAACGAATCATGCGAAAACAATCGAAAAGCTCTCGCTATCACTTGGTCCGTTTCACTGAAATTCCAACTTGGTGTTAAAATATGAACATTCTGAACATTCTTAAGAGTAAACCCTTCCGCTAGAACAGAACTGCCAATAATCACATTAATATATTTACCTGTTGCGTTATTATCACCATTAAAGGTTTCAAGAATAGAACTGATTTCTGTTGACTTTTCACCAGTAAGAAGTGCATAACGTAGTCTAGGTTCTTCTATTCTGCCAATCGAATCGCTAAAGTTAAATAATTCTAATAATTTTGTAAATAAGATGGCACCACTATTTTGTACAAATTCCATATACACAAAATGAGACTCGTTTGGTGAATTCAAAATTTTTTCAATGCACTCTGCATATTTACATCCATATTTTCGAATATTAGAAAGAAGCTTCTCTTTCTTTTCGTTCTTCTCTTTTAGGTCACTCACACCGTCCATCAGGGCCTTTAAAAGATTATCTCTCATCCGATATCCTAATGGTTTAAAAGTAGTTGCCGGTACTTTAGTGATGTTTTTTTCGAAACCATCTTTACCCGTTCTCTTATCAGGATAAACAAACAAACTTGCCATTCTTGACCGAAGATAGAAAGCTCCTTTTTTCTTTTTAACATCTACTTTAGTAACATCCGTAACATCCGTAACATCCGTAACATCCGTAACATCCGTAACATCCGTATCATCATCACCATCTTCATTGTCTTCATCACTACTCCCTTTTGCTTTTTCTTCTTGTGTATAGGTTTCATTATAGATTTCAGCTTGTACCGATTCCATTTCAACTGGATAAAGTAGAACATGTTTGGTTTTTAAAAGTTTCCCGACAAATATCTTAGACACATCACTTTTCATACTTTTAAGATAGCTTACACGACCTTTCAAAAATTCTTTTAATTCATTTGTTTTAGCAAGAGACGAAAGAACATTATTAGAATCGAGGTATCGATCATTAAACGTGGGTGAAGTTGGTATCTGTTCGTCTAGGGGTAGAATAAGATTCATAATATCAGCAATTTCAGATGGGTCATCTCTCATAGGGGTACCTGTCATAAGTATGATTTTACAGTTTGAAATCGTATGTAAAAAACGATGAATACTGTTATATTGTTTTGAACTTTTATTTTGACGTAAATTATGGACCTCATCAATGACAACAATCATATTTTTATAAAGATTTTTTATCGTTTCAATAGACATGTTTTTAAACATATCTACAATTTCTTTGCTAAATGTTTCGAATGTTTTAAACGTATAAAAAGATGAGACTTTTTTACGAACTTTTCGTCGTTTCCGTTTTTCAATCTGCGAAACATTCATATCATCATCATATGACTCCTCTTCTGGTATATAAAGACCGCCCGTGCATTTATAGACAAGTTCGTGTCGATAATTATCAATCAAACTTTGACCTTTCATAATGATAAGGGCTCTTTTGAAATCACTATTTTCATTTCTAATTTTTTCAATGGCTGCTACTGATGCACACGTTTTACCTGTACCAGGTTGATGCATAAGCAAAATTCCATTGTATGGTGTATGACTACTCATGAACCGTGCAATAAAAGTTTGATGTTTCATCATGTCCCCGGCCTTTTTTGGTTTTGTTTCTGTTCTAGATAACTTATTTTCAAAAAATTCTTTTTTTTTAAGAAGAGATGTGTAAGGTAAGTTATCATTTTCGTCTTCATCGTCACTTCCTATCACATCGCTAAGATTATGGTAGAAGTCGGGATAACTCGGTAAGTAATGATAAAGTTCCATATCTTTATCATTATCATTATTTTTAAATTTATTAACGGATTTTTGAAAATTGGTACAAAATATATTGAAGCTTACTAGGAAGGAAATCAATGTCAAATTTCAAACCGTTCTTAAGAGGTTTACCACCATAAGCAAGAGGCTGAATATGTGTATCATTATCAAGATGATACACACGAATCAATGCGTAAACCTTCTCATGTTCATCATCATTCATCGATTTGATCGACTCAAATAGTTCATCCTTCTGTGTATCACTAAGCTCCTTAAACTCATCTTTTTTCAACGAATGATAAAGAGGAAAATTGGGAAAATTCATTATAAATATTATAAATAATATTAAGTAATAATATTATTTTATAGAATATGTAAGCGTCATCATTTTTATAAATTTTTATAAAATTTCATCAAATTTCATCAAATACAAAACCGTTGTCTTCATCGTTCTCATTCTCATCGTCGTCCAGCGTCTCTGTATTAGATGAAGTAATGGACGGAATTTCTCGCATTCGTTTTAGAATTGATACCTGTTCTTTTGTATAAATATAGATAATATCACCTTTCTCATCTTGATAATCACGAAGACCCACAAGGACGATTGAATCATTCTCAGCACGATTACCTTTTTGTTTTCGTTTGGTCGATTTTCGTACATGACACAGTCTCTCTCTGCCGTCAAAACATAATACGGTGAAATTACAATCACCTAACACCTTTATTACCTGTCCATAACTCGTACCTTCGACATTCGAAGAAAGCACAATCGAATCTGCCGATACATTTTCTTTCGGTTGGCGTGATGATCCATTCTTCTTCGATTTATCGCTTTTTGGCATTCCTAACTTATTTAATATATTAATAAGTGATTATTCATTATTCAAATCATTTTTATTCATCTGATATAAAAAATATAAAAATATAAAAACATGACAATAATCATATATTAAACAATTTGAAATGAACACTCATCACAGTTTTCCCGTCTTATACGGTGTTGACAAAAATGGTAAAACAAAAACATGGCATGCATCTGTCATGTTATCGGAATCGTCCGTATTCTCAATGATTGAATTTGGACAAGAAGACGGCAAAAAACAAGTATCAACACGTGAATATGATAAAGGTAAAAATATTGGTAAAAAAAATGAAACGACCCCCCTTGAACAATGTATGACTGAAACCGAACGAAAATGGAAAGATAAAAAAGAAAAAGAAGGCTATCGTGAAAACGTTAACGATCATAATCATAATCATAATGAATCTGAAAGACCAACCTATTTCCCAATGCTCGCCCAAACCTATGATTCCAAAAAAAACAAGAAAAATAATATTGTGTTCCCGTGTTTTGTTCAACCAAAACTAGATGGATTACGGTGTCTTTCTTTCCTTTCAGATGACGGAGTTGTATGTCACTCACGAACAGGAGGCATATTTGAAACAACCGCTCATATAGGACTTGTACTTGAACCCATTCTCAGACAATTTCCAGACATTGTTCTTGACGGAGAACTATACACTGATAAAATACCGTTTGAAGAACTCGCTGGTCTCATCAAAAAAAAGAAATTGTCAGATAGTGACAAAGAACGAATGAAACTCATTTCCTATCATGTATACGACTGTTATCATACCTCACATACCGAAATGAACTTTATTGATCGTTCTCAACTTATTTTCGATATACTATCAAAGAAGTTACCTAAGCCGATCACACTTGTATCGACCATTCACATTGAAAACGAACAAGAATTTAAACAAAAATTTGCAGAGTTTGTTTCACAAGGATATGAAGGAATTATGTTACGAAACAAGAAAGGTGCGTATCATCTTAATTATCGTAGTCATGATCTTCAAAAATACAAGGAATTTATGGAAGATGAATATGAAATTGTTAATTTTAAAGAAGGTGATGGACGCGATAAAGGAACAGTCATTTGGGTATGCAAAACGAAAGATGGAAATGAATTTAACGTTAGACCTCGTGGAACAAACGATATGAGACGTGAATGGTTTACGAACGCTTCAGCCCATATAGGTAAAATGCTTACTGTCATTTATCAAGAATTATCAGACCATGGTATTCCTCGTTTTCCAGTTGGAAAATCAATACGAGATGGCTTTTAAATATTTTAAAAAAATAAAATTATATTATTTTATTTTTTCTTTTAATAAATGGCTACTAACAACATGTGTAATATTTATTCAACTGTGCCCGTCCTAAAAGGTGCTCGATCGGAACGTGATGAAAAAGATATTGCTCTCTATTGCAGTTTTGCTCAGAATCGTGACACCGGTCCCATGGGAAACGCACCGTCTCAACCAGAAACCGTATGCAACTGCCCCTATGGCTATCGTACACTCAATAATGCTTATCAAATGTCAGCAGGTCCCTTTAATATGAGTATTGGACTGGGCAACGGCCCGCTCAACCTTCAGTATTATAAACTAACTACTCGTCAGTAATTTTTATATAAAAATATTTATATAAATGAATGCGTGTTTATTTTTATATTCATCGAGTGTGATGATGTGTGATGATTAAGAAAATTATTTATTATTATATAGTAATAATAATAAAATGCCTCGTAGTCCTACATTATCACAGACTGTTGAAAATTTATCATCGATCAAGCGTAATTTACAATTTGGAAAAGAATTGATAAAAGACTACCACCATTTTTTTTATATCACTCTTTTTTTATATCCAATCATCACAGTATTGATGTTACTTTATATAAAACCAACATTTATTCTTTGTAGAGGATCTTATCCTCTTGATGATCATGTCGAAAAATACAAATATGTATGTTATCGTCGTTTAATAACATGGTTTATTATTTTTCAGCTTCCGATGGTTTTGTATTTTCTAATTAACACGTGCTAGCGAAAAATTGCTAAGGACAAAAAAAGTGACAGCAAAAATAATTGATTTCATAGCGATTCGATAGTATGGGTTTTCTGTTTTATAAAAATTGGTGATTGTCGTGTCAACAATAGGAAGATTGAGGATGATAAATAGAATGGTTGAAATAATAATGTCACTGAATGACCCCCATAATTTTTTGCTTTCTTTTGGAAGGTGTTCGATTGTTTTTTCAATTTTTACAACATCAATCGATGGTGTTGGTGTCTTATCAATGGTTACCGAAGATGATGGCGATGATTCTGGCGGATACAGAGCATCGAGCATCGTTTTTTCACGAAAGGTAAGTTCGCTTTTATCAAGAGGAAGAGTTGTCAATAAATCACCTGTATTACTCATTTGATAATATTATTTAAGTAATTAATGTAGCTTTAAATAATAAAATAATTAACATAAACAATGAGCATTGATTGGACAAAATTAAAAAAGTTGTTGGAAAAGAATCATATCACGCCTTTTGAATATTTTTATTTAGATGGTGAGTGTGCATTGATTAAATGTTTTCTTAATAAGAATGCTGAATTTTTATTTATTTATGTATCAAGTAAGCTTCGTTTTACCATTGATGATCCCGACTCTAAAAATAAAATATTTCACATGGAAGATGTTGATGAGACGACAGATATGGATGATTATTCTAAAAGTTCAAATGTTCCCGATATGTCATCGATTGATGAAAAGAGTGTGAATACCTACAATGAATTGACTAAAAAGTATCAAAAAAACATATCATTGGAAGGAAATGACGAGCCTGTTTCACGAAAAATAAAACGACAAATCGAACGTCTTCGAATTCCATTTGCACGTTTGTCTTATGATATTGCGCTTCAAACTGGTAAATATATTTGCACATCGTTTGGAGAAGATCTAAGTCTTTTTTCGATTAAAAATTATCAATCTCCTAAATTAAAAATGTTTATGTATCTCATTACAATAAAAGAATTGATTGAAAAAGTTGATGAGATACAAGAAGAAATTGGAGTAATTCGAACACAATTTTACGATATTATTAATAAAGTTTCTGTTTCTAATTTTGAAGATATTTCAAGTGAAATATCCGACTATACATCATTTATGAAAAGAATTTTAAACAAAAAAACAGAATATATGTCTTCTATTTCAGATTATCAACTCCTTTATGAAAATATTATTGAAAAAGAAAATATTCTTGTAAGGGAATACAAGGATCGTCTTAACAGTAATGATGGTATAAAACGCTCGTCGATCGAAGCGGAAGCCCAACGTAAATATGAAATTGTTTATAAATCTCGTAAAGAAACGATTGAACGAGGGATTGATCTTCTTCAACGGTATCATCGAAAATTATTTATCTTTGAAGAAGTATCGTTTGACAATAATATTATGATGATACGTGTACGAAAAAATTTCGAACGTTTAAAAGACTTGATATAAATTTATTTTATAATAAATTTATCAATTTTCACTCATGTTCACTCATTTTTACTCACCCGTCCACTTTGTTTTATCTACCCGAAATCCATACTTTAAGCATGTATCCAAATCTTGATCATTCAATGGAAATATTTTTTGTTTATATTTATCATATCGTCCAAATACAACACGCTCTTCTTTTGAAAAAAATACCATACCAGAATCTTGGTGAATATATTTATCTACTCGATAGTTCAGAGAAATCATTAAGGGTTTTTTGGGTTCTTCTTTGATCACCTCACTCACTGGTTTTTCGTCAACAATTGGTTTTTCAACTACACACGATGTTTTTAAAAGTTTCATATTCTTATGTTTAGAACAAACATTTCCAGTTTTTACAGAAGCTCCACATATACGACCCTTATTGGGGGCGTTACGATACTCAAAAATACATGTTACATCTTTTTTTTCTAAACCTTTGGTGATATTGGTGATATCGTCACTTTGTGACTCTGAACCTTTGGTGATATTGGTGATATCGTCGATCAACACAATATGGATGGGCGTATCATCGATTGTTTTTTCGGCCGAGGTTTGGGTTTTCATGAAAAGTTTCCATTCTTTTTCTACTATTTCGGTACGAAGATTAAATCTGCTAGAAATTTCATGTAAAAATTGAAAAATAATATTCTGCAC
>Ga0114977_10000822_pt1 | contig 20575 bp, 18 predicted proteins | sample S_130805_MF_Meta_FD_87026 | JGI IMG/M metagenome (GOLD analysis project Ga0114977, IMG submission 87026) | Freshwater microbial communities from Lake Simoncouche, Canada to study carbon cycling - S_130805_MF_MetaG | ecosystem: Environmental > Aquatic > Freshwater > Lake | place: Lake...
ACCAGAGCTACTAACGATAATGAGACTGCAATTGAAGGGAATAGCTTCCGCCCAGCGCGTTTATTAATCGCCTCGTTTATCGAGTGAATATCAGACATAGAGTTAAAACCCCTTAGATTTCTAGGAGTTCAGTCTCCTTATGCTTAAACATCTCATCGACTTTGGCTACATGATCAGATGTAATTTTCTCTAACTCTTTTTCACCGCGGGCTACATCATCTTTGCCGACATCGCCATCTTTCTCCATTTTTTCAATCGCCTCTTTAGCTGCGCGGCGGATATTGCGCATAGAGATCTTTGAATCTTCGGCCTTTCCTTTAACGACCTTGATGTACTCCTTGCGTCGCTCCTCTGTTAACTGCGGAAAATTAATGCGAATAACTGCGCCATCACTTGATGGATTGACTCCAAGATCGCTATCGCGTATCGCCTTTTCGATATTGAGCATCGCACTCTTATCGAAGGGAGCAATTGTGGCCATGCGTGCATCTGGGACTTGAATCGAGGCAAGCTGCGAGAGAGCGGTGTATGTGCCGTAGTAATCGACCATAATCTTATTAAATAGCGATGGATGTGCACGACCTGTTCGGATGGATGCGAAATCATCCTTGGCAACTTCTACCGCTTTACTCATCTTGGTATCAGCATCTTTGAGAACACTTGCTACATCTGACATCTTTGCTCCTTTTTTACCGGGCCTTAACCGCTTAAGCGACTAAGGTTCCAATCACTTCACCGCGCACTGCACGGCCAATATTTCCATTTTTCATCAAATCAAAGACAATTATTGGTAGCTTATTTTCACGGCACAAAGCAAAGGCTGCAGCATCTGCCACGGCTAAAGATTTAGATAAGACCTCATCATAGGAAATGCGCTCATATTTTGTAGCCTTTGGATCCTTCTTTGGGTCAGCGCTATAGACACCATCAACACCGCTCTTTGCAAGAAGAAGCGCCTCGGCGCCGATTTCTAGTGCGCGTTGAGCTGAAACGGTATCGGTTGTGAAGTAAGGCATTCCAGCACCTGCTCCAAAGATTACAACGCGACCTTTTTCTAAGTGGCGAATCGCACGCAGTGGAACATAAGGCTCTGCAACCTGGCCCATAGTGATTGCAGTCTGAACGCGGGTTTGAATACCCTCTTTTTCAAGAAAATCTTGCAGCGCTAAACAGTTCATTACTGTTCCGAGCATTCCCATGTAATCGGCGCGAGAGCGATCCATTCCGCGCTGTTGAAGTTCGGCGCCGCGGAAGTAGTTACCACCACCGACAACGATCGCTACCTGCACACCCGTGCGGGCAACATCAGCGATTTGTTTTGCAATATCTTGCACAACATCGGGATCTACACCGATGCCCTTGGCTCCACCAAAGACTTCGCCAGAAAGTTTAAGGAGCACTCGCCGATACGTTCCTCGTGTACCGGGCATGAGTGCTCCTTTTAAACTAGTAGTTCGCTGGCTAAATCTTAGGCGTTTGTTCCTAGAAGCCTACTGACCCACGCGGAAGCGATGGAATGCCTTAACGGCCGTTCCTGCCTCATCGAGAATCTGCTTAACGGTCTTCTTGGCATCTTTAGCAAATGACTGCTCGATAAGTGAGACCTCCTTCACGAAGCCAGTGACTCGACCCTCAACGATTTTCGAGAGTGAGGCCTCAGGCTTACCCTCTTCAATCGCAGTTTCGTGGGCGATGCGTCGCTCATTTTCAATTAAATCTGCAGGTACATCTTCGCGATTAACAAACTGCGGTGCAAATGCGGCGATGTGCTGAGCGATATCTTTTCCAACATCTCCTGCATCTTTAGCTAACTGGACAAGAACGCCGACCTGCGGTGGCAAATCTGGACTTGTGCGGTGTAGATAAATTCCAACTGGTGAATCTTTAAGCACTGCGATGCGACGAACTTCAATCTTCTCACCCAGCATCGCATTAGCCTCATCAACAACTGATTGAACAGTGTTGCCATTTGCCATAGTTGTTGCAAGGAATGACTCAACTGAATCAGAGTGTGCCTTTTGCAAATGAGCAAGTAGCTCATCGGCAAGGGCAACAAATCGATCACCCTTTGCAACGAAATCTGTCTCACAGTTGAGTTCGAGCATCACACCGAGATTGCCCTCGACCTTTGCTACGACTGCGCCATTTGAGGTCAGGCGACCTTCGCGCTTAGTGACTCCCTTGAGCCCTTTGACTCGGATCAAGTCGATCGCTTTATCGTAATCGCCCTCTGCCTCATCGAGTGCCTTCTTGCAATCAAGCATTCCCGCAGCAGTTGCTTCGCGAAGTTTTTTTACATCGGCAGCTGTATATGCAGCCATAGTAATTACTCTCCTTCTACTGGTTGGGACACAGAATCTGTTGTCACAACTTGAGCTGGAACCTCGGACACAGCAACGTCACTTGTTGCTTGGGACACAACTACCGCTTCAGTTGAAGCAGCAATCTCTTTCTCCCAGTCGGCCATCGGCTCACCGGCGGCAACCTCTGCTGGAGCATCACTCTTTGTCTCTTCCTTAACAACTGCAGATCGTGCGGCAAGACCGGCAACGATCGCATCAGTGATAACGCGTGTAAGCAGGCCGATTGAACGGATTGCATCATCGTTACCTGGAATCTTGTAATCAACTTCATCTGGATCACAGTTTGTATCCAAGATTGCAATGACTGGGATTCCAAGCTTCTTTGCCTCTTGAACTGCTAAGTGCTCTTTCTTGGTATCTACTACCCAAATCGCTGAAGGCAACTTAGTCATGTGACGGATTCCATCAAGGTTCTTAAATAGTTTTTCGCGTTCGCGGCGCAGCATCAAGAGCTCCTTCTTAGTAAGAAGAAGATCATTGGTGTTCTCTAGAGCCTCTAGCTCCTTAAGGCGCTGAATACGCTTGTAGACAGTTGGGAAGTTAGTAAGCATTCCACCTAACCAGCGCTCGGTGACGGTTGGCATACCAACGCGTGCTGCCTGTTGCATGATCGGCTCATGTGCCTGCTTCTTTGTTCCAACAAAGAGGATGTGACCGCCCTTAGCGACCGTGTCCTTTACAAACTCATAGGCACTATCAATGAGTGCAAGTGATTGCTGGATATCGATAATGTAGATGCCGTTGCGCTCGGTAAAAATAAAGCGCTTCATCTTTGGATTCCATCGACGAGTCTGGTGTCCGAAGTGGACTCCACTGTCGAGTAGCTCTCGCATTGTTACAACTGCCATGGCAGGTTTACTCCTTCATAGATTTAATGCGCATGCGCAAAAAACCCGCTCGGTTGTGGCCTAACTTTTGTTGGGCCCGTCGCACTGAGTTTCATCGACCGAATAAACGGACCGAGATGATTCACCTGGTTTTTTAAGCCAAGGCAGTGCTGAGATGTCACCGGCAAATCCCCAAAAATTGAGAGCTTGCGGTGCAGGCGAAATCCTACCCGAGCGCAGAGCCTGTCTTTACCGCCCGATTAAGCGTAAAAGCCCCCACGAAGTGATGCGAAAAATGGCTTCTAGCGCGATAGCAAAGGACATTTTGCTAACTCCATGTGCACGCTCGATAAAGGTAATGGGTATCTCCCCAATAGATCCCCCTCGTGCGATTGCTCTGCGGGTCATCTCTATCTGAAAGCAGTAGCCCTCAGATTTAATAGTTGAAATGTCCATCCTCTTTAACAGATCGGCGTTGTAGATGCGAAGGCCAGATGTTGTGTCCTTGATGCCAAGAGATAAAACTGCATTGGCATAAGTGTTTGCAGCCTTAGATAGATACTCACGAAACCTGCTCCAGTTTTGAATTGCACCATCGGCGACCCAGCGAGATCCAATTAATAATTCACTTGTGCCGATCCACTCCATCATTCTCACTAGATCACTTACTTGGTGGGAGCCATCGGCATCCATCTCAATAACATTGGAATATCCACGCTCAAGTGCAACTGCAAACCCGCTGCGATAAGCACCACCTAAGCCCATTTTGCCGCTGCGAGAGATTACCTCAACGCCACGGGCTCTGCAGAGCTCGGCCGTTCCATCGGGTGATCCATCATCGATTACCAATATATCTAGCGGCAAAAGCTTTAATGCATCGAGTAGAGCGCCAATACTCTCAACTTCGTTGTATGTAGGAATAACTACTATGGATGAATTCATGCGCGGGGATGTGCCTGTTTAAATACTTTTTGCAAACGTTGCGTTGAAACATGCGTATAAATCTGGGTTGTGGCAAGGGATGCATGCCCCAAGATCTCTTGCACAGTTCGTAAGTCAGCCCCACCCTCTAATAGGTGTGTTGCCGCTGAGTGGCGCAGTGAATGTGGACCCATACGCTCGATGCCCTCGATTGCAGAGAGCGCCTCATACACGACAGTGCGCACAGTACGTTGATCGATTCGTTTTCCGCGTGCGCCAAGAAAGACTGCCATCTCTGATTGAGTGGTCTCTAACTGTTCACGTCCATTCTTTAACCATACCTGCACCGCTTTTATGGCCGGCTTGCCCATCGGAATTACGCGCTCTTTATTTCCCTTTCCTAAGACTCGAATCGTGTTTCGGTTGTAATCAATGTCGCCAATATTTAAGCCACAGAGTTCACCAACTCGCGCACCCGTTGCATATAAGAGTTCGAGCATTGCAACATCGCGCAGAGAAATGGGGCTCTCTTCCTCGGCAGCCCTCGTCGCCATTGAATCCATGGCCAGCGCCGCCTTGTGCACATCTAGAACATCGGGCAGTGTTCGATGCCCTTTAGGAGTTGCAAGGGTTGCACCTACATCTTTAGAGATGTAGTTATTTTTTAACGCCCATTTAGTAAACAAGCGAACTGAAACTGCTCTCCTTGAAAGAGTCGTACGTGCTCCCCCTTTAACGCCCTGATTAGCAAGCCAAGAGCGCAGGTGCACAAGTTCGAGTGTGGAGATATCGCTTTGGCCAAGTTTTTCAAGATGCTCCACCAATGAGGTGAGGTCGCCCATGTATGCACGAATAGTGTGCACCGACAGATTTCGCTCAACCTCTAAGTGGCGCTGAAAAGTAGTCAACAGCTTTTCAAATTGATCACTCACGGGTGAAACTTTACTCGGGTTTGCGTCCTTGACGTAGAAGGCCAAAGGTTAAGGCATCTTCTAGGGCCATGGCGGAAGCGGCGATAACGTTTTCATGAACGCCAACGGTGTTCCACTCCCCCTGACCATCACTTGTTTCAACTAAAACGCGAGTAATAGCTCCAGTACCTAAGCGCCCCTCAAGGATGCGTACTTTGTAATCGGTGAGCTCTAGAACTTCAAGCTCTGGGTACATCTGCTTCAAGCCGGTACGAAGAGCGTTATCAAATGCGTTGACTGGACCATTACCAGTTCCGCTGCACACAATTCTCTTTTTCATTGCAACCACGGTTACTTCAGCCTTAGTGATAATGCTCTGGTCTTCAGCGCGCTCAACAGTTGTTAGCCAGTGCTCGATAGTAAAGAAGGAGGGACGCTTTCCATTGATCTCTTCGTGAACTAGAAGTTCGAAAGAGGCATCGGCTGCTTCGAATGTAAAGCCTCGAGCCTCCATATCTTTGACTCGCTCAACAATGCGACCGATGAGCACTTTATCGCCACCTAAATCAACGCCAAGCTCCTGTGATTTTAATTCAATGGATGCGCGTCCAGCCATATCGCTCACCAACATACGCATATCGTTTCCAACGCTTGAAGGATCTTCATGTTGATAGAGCGAGGGATCTACTTTTATCGCGCTGGCATGTAGGCCTGCCTTGTGCGCAAATGCTGAAACGCCGACATATGGCTGACGTGCACTTGATGAGACATTTGTTACTTCAGCGATCGCATGTGAGATCCGAAAAGCCTCTTGCAGAGCATTCTTAGGTAGCACTAGTTGATGCTTTTTTAACTCTAAGTTAGCGATAATCGTAACTAGATCCGCGTTTCCAGTGCGCTCGCCATAACCATTGAGTGTGCCCTGAACATGTGTTACACCTGCTGCAACGGCCGCCATTGAATTTGCAACAGCGCAACCAGTGTCGTTGTGACAGTGAATACCTAAGCGGGCAGAGCTTGCAGTTAAGACATCGTGAACAACTTGTGAAAGCTCATCAGGCAGCATTCCTCCATTGGTATCGCAGAGTGCAATAACATCGGCGCCGGCCTCTGCCGCAACGCGAACAACTTCTAAGGCATAGGCACGGTTACTGCGATAGCCATCAAAGAAGTGTTCGGCATCTAGAAATACACGCTGACCCTCTGCGATTAAATGCATGACTGAATCGCGAATCATCTCTAAGTTTTCATCAAGGGATGTTTTAAGTGCTAAATCAACGTGGCGATCAAAGGCCTTTGCAACCAGGGTTACTGCGGGGGCACCGCTATCGCGTAGCGCACCAAGGAGAACATCATCGGCGGCCTTAACGTTAGGACGACGAGTTGCACCGAATGCCACGAACGTTGCATTCTTTAATACCAACTCTTTCTTAGCACGGGCGAAAAACTCTGTGTCCTTGGGGTTAGCACCTGGCCAACCACCCTCAATAAAACCAACACCTAAATCATCTAAGTGGCGAGCAATGGCTAACTTGTCATGAACCGAGAGATTGAGACCCTCTTGTTGTGCGCCATCGCGCAGCGTTGTGTCGTAGATATGAAAGGCATCAGTGACTGGCATTAGCAGACCTTTTTAACCCAATTATGTGTATCGATAACCGTACCGTGTTGAACTCCAAGTAAGTGATTGCGAATCTGCATGGTAATTGCTCCCGGTTCTCCGTCACCAGTTTTCCAAGTTCCCATAACACTCTTTGCTTGACCCACAGGTGAGACAACAGCGGCAGTTCCGCAGGCAAAAATCTCAGTAATCTCTCCTGATAGAACACCATCGCGCCAATCATCGACGCTAAGCATTACCTCTTCGGTTTTATACCCAAGATCTCTTGCTACAGATAAAATCGAATCGCGAGTGATTCCTGGAAGTAAAGTTCCAGTTAGCTTGGGAGTGATAACAGTTGCATCAGCGCCTCTGCCCTTAACAAAGTAAAGGTTCATGCCGCCCATCTCTTCAACCCATTTACGCTCTTTAGCATCGATCCACACAACTTGATCGCATCCCTCTTTAGCGGCAGCTTTTTGTGCGACAAGAGATGCTGCGTAGTTTCCACCACACTTTGCCTCACCCGTGCCACCAATAGCTGCACGCACATACTCTGTTGAAATCCAGACCGAGACCGCTTTATTTGGATCAAAGTAGGCACCAGCTGGTGTTGCGATCAACATATATGTTGCCTTATTTGAAGGTCTAACTCCTAAACCAACTTCAGTTGCAAACATAAATGGCCGCAAGTAAAGCGACTCTCCCACTTTATTTGGTACCCACGCAGCATCGGTTTTAACTAAAGTTTCAATTGTCTCGATAAATAGCTGCTCCGACATCTCTGGCAGGGCTAAACGAGCCGCTGAATTAGCAAAGCGCTTTGCATTTGCCGTGGGACGAAAGAGCGCAATGTCCCCATTGGGTTGGCGGTATGCCTTTAATCCTTCAAAGATCTCTTGACCATAATGAAAAACAGCCGTTGCTGGATCTAATGAGATTGGGCCATATGGCTTTAACTCTGGCTCTGACCATCCATTACTCTCACTCCACTCACACACAACCATATGATCGGTGTAGTACTTACCAAAGCCACCTTCGGCAACAAGTGCATCACGGGTTGTGTCATCTTTGGCATTAGGGTTGAGTGAGATTTTCATGGTCTATAACGCTGCGACGAGCGCATCTCCAATTTCAGTCGTGCTTCGCTTCTTATCACCGCGCGTGGCTAAATCAGCTGCGACTACGCGCTCTACATCGCGTGCAGCATCGGCATAACCCAAGTGATCTAACATCATGGCAACTGACATAACTGTGGCCGTTGGATCGGCAATATTTTTACCGGCGATGTCTGGGGCCGAACCATGAACTGGTTCAAACATAGATGGGAATTTTCCAGTTGGATTGATATTGCCCGATGCAGCCAGTCCAATTCCGCCACAGATTGCAGCTGCAATATCGGTCAAGATGTCTCCAAATAAGTTATCGGTAACTACAACATCAAATCGCTCAGGGTTGGTCACAAAAAACATCGATGCAGCATCCACGTGCAAGTAGTCAGTTGTAACTCCTGGATACTCTTTTGCAACCTCATTAAATGTTCGAGTCCATAAGCTACCCGCACGAGTTAGTACATTGTTTTTATGAACAAGTGTTAATTTTTTGCGATCACGTTTTTGTGCACGCTCAAAGGCATCACGAATAACCCGCTCGGCGCCTCGGCGTGTATTTAGACTCTCCTCAGTTGCAATCTCATCGGGTGTGCCTTCGGCAAGCACGCCACCAGCACCTGCATATGGGCCCTCGGTTCCTTCGCGCACAACTATGAAATCAATCGCTGCCTTTGTAGCAAGTGGACCAATTACACCTGGCATTAAGCGTGCCGGGCGCAGATTGACATAGTGATCAAAGGCAAAGCGCAGCTTTAATAAAAGCCCGCGCTCTAGAACTCCACTTGGAACCGTTGGATCTCCAACTGCGCCAAGTAAAATCACATCGGCCTTTGCAATTTCAGCCATAGTTGCATCGGATAGAACCTCTCCAGTTCGATGCCATAACGCGGCACCTAACTCAAACGAGGTCTTCTTAAACTCTACGTTGTACTTCTTGGCAACAGCATCAAGAACTTTAAGGCCCTCGTTAACAACATCGGGACCGATTCCATCTCCTGGAATGAGGGCTAAGTTAATGGTTTTCATTAATCTACCAATACAACGGCGCGAACGGATTCAGCCGATGTCTCTCTTTTTATAGTTGCCAATAAGTCATCGCTCACATCAGAGTCAACAGACAGGGCCATGAGCGCCTTTCCTCCAGCAGCACTTCGACCAACCTGCATCCCAGCAATGTTTATCTTTGCCTGTCCTAAAGTGTGGCCAACAGTTCCGACAATTCCTGGTTGGTCAACATATTGTAAGAAGAGGATATGTGCCGTTGGTGGAAGATCGAGTGAGAATGAATCGATACCAATGATCTTCTGTGTCTGCTTTATTCCCATAAGCGTGCCGTCAACGGTCATTGATTTTCCACTTCCAGTTGCTGCACGTAAAGAGATCATTGAGCGATACTCAGGGCTATCTGCAGTTGTTGTGACAGCAGATGTCATGCCACGTTCGGTTGCAAGGCCCGGAGTGTTGACATACGTCACCTCTTCGGCACCCACAGCGATTAATGCGCCTTTGAGCGCGCTAATTGCAAGGATCGAAGAGTCATGAACTGCGATCTCACCCTTGACTTGAATATCCATATGGACAGGAACTTCACCAAGAAGTTCAGTTGCAATCTGTGCCATCTTTTCAACGAGTGGCAGAGAGGGTCGAATCTCTTGGGCGATGACGCCACCTTTAACATTAACGGCATCGGGTACTAGCTCGCCCGCTAAGGCTTTACGTACTGATACTGCAACGGCAATTCCGGCGCGCTCTTGTGCCTCATCCGTTGATGCTCCTAAGTGCGGAGTCGCAACAACACTATCTAAAGTAAAGAGAGGTGAATCTGTGCAGGGTTCACTTGCATACACATCTAGACCAGCACCCGCAACGCGACCTTCAACTATCGCATCATATAGAGCAGACTCATCGAGTACTCCACCACGAGCAGCATTAACAATGCGCACCGCCGGTTTAACTTTTTTAAGCGCTTCTACCCCGATTAAGTTGGCAGTCTCTTTAGTTTTTGGCAAGTGAATAGTGATGAAATCTGCGGTGCGAAGTAACTCATCAAGCTCTACAAGCTTTACCCCCAGTTGCGCCGCGCGAGCAGGCTGTAAATATGGATCGTAGGCAATGACATGCATACCAAATGCCTGCATACGGTGGGCCACTAACTGACCAATGCGTCCAAAGCCAACGATGCCAAGAGTTTTTTCAAATAGTTCAGCGCCAGTGTATTTAGAGCGTGCCCACTTACCGTTGCGCAAAGCAGCGTGAGCTGGTGAGATAAAACGCGCCGATGCAAGAAGTAAAGAGATAGCAAGTTCGGCGGCACTGACGATGTTAGATGTCGGTGCGTTAACCACCATGACACCGGCAGAAGTTGCTGCTGCGATATCGACGTTATCTAAACCAACACCTGCGCGAGCAATAACCTTTAATCCCTTGGCACCAGCAATAGCTTCAGCATCCATCTTTGTTGCAGAGCGAATTAAAACTGCATCTACTCCCTTTGATAAGGCAGCTAAAAGTTCAGCTCGATTTGCACCATCACAGTGAATCACATCGAAATCTGGACCAAGAGCATCTACCGTTGCCGGACTCAACTCTTCAGCGATTAGTACAACGGGTTTAGCCACGCGCTACGCTGCCCTCTTTATAATCATCTTCCTTTGAACTCTTCATCCAAGAAAACATCTTGCGAAGTTCGCGGCCAACGGCCTCGATTGGATGAACTTCACCCTTGGCGCGAAGTGTCTTGAACTCAACTCCACCAGCCTCTTGATCATCGATGAAACGCTTTGCAAAGACACCACTTTTAATATCAGCAAGAACCGCTCTCATATTATCTTTTACATGTGGATCGATCACGCGTGGACCAGATACATAGTCACCAAATTCGGCTGTATCAGATACCGACCAGCGCTGCTTTGCGATTCCACCCTCGTACATTAAATCAACGATTAATTTAAGCTCGTGTAGGCACTCAAAATATGCAACCTCTGGCTGATATCCAGCTTCGATTAGAACTTCAAAACCATACATTACGAGCTGGGATGCGCCGCCACAAAGAACTGACTGCTCACCAAATAAATCGGTCTCAGTCTCTTCAGTAAAGGTTGTTAAAATTCCGCCTGCGCGCAATCCGCCGATCGCTTTGGCATAGGAAAGTGTAAGTGGCCAAGCATTTCCAGTTGCATCCTGTTCAACTGCAACGATGACTGGAACTCCGCGACCTGCAGAATACTCGCGACGAACTAAGTGTCCTGGACCCTTAGGTGCAACCATGCAGACATCAACGTTTGTACTTGGCTTAATGTAACCAAAACGGATATTAAAGCCGTGGCCAAAGAACAGTGCATCGCCATCTTTTAAGTTAGGAAGGATTGAATCAGTATAAATATGGCGCTGTAGGTGATCAGGTGCCAAGATCATGATGACCGTAGCCTCTTGAACTGCTTCGGCAACGCTAACTACACGCAGCCCTTCAGCCTCTGCCTTTGCCTTTGATGGTGAACCATCTTTTAAACCAACGCGAACATCGACTCCGCTATCGCGCAAGCTAAGTGCGTGAGCATGTCCCTGTGAGCCGTAGCCGATAATCGCAACTTTGCGAGCCTGGATAATCGATAGATCGGCATCCTCTTCGTGATACATCGTTGCTGCCACGATATTTCTCCTTAGTTCTGGTAGTCGGGTTGTGTGTCGTGAATAACTGGCTGTGCTGCATTGGGCAAAATCTCTTTAATAGAAATTACGTTGATTAACTTGTCCAGCTGAGCAATTACTTGCTCGAGAGCATGGCCTTCTAGGTTAACCACTATGTCCATTTTAGAGGTCTCGGGGTCACTAGTTGGACCAACAGATAAGCGCTCAATGTTGTATGCACGGCGTGAAAATAGGCCGGCGACTCTGGCTAAAACGCCAGGTGAGTTCTCAACGATAACTTCGAGGGTGTGTTGGGCCATTTTTATAGCTCCTGTGAATCCCAGTCGGGCGCAGTCTCGCGCGCAATCATAATGTCATCATTAGATGTTCCTGCTGCAACCATCGGCCAGACCATCGCATCGCGATGGACTCGAAAATCAACTACCACTGGTTGATCATTAATACTCATCGCTTTTTCAATCGTTGCATCGACATCTTCAGCGCGCTCACAACTCAAACCCACGCAGCCCATCGCCTCTGCCAACATTGGAAAGTTAGGGACACGCTTTGATTCAAGATTAGTATTTGAGTAGCGCCCCTCATAGAAAAGTGTCTGCCATTGACGCACCATGCCAAGTGATTCGTTATTAATGATTGCAACTTTAATTGGAATATTATTGAGCGCACATGTCACTAACTCTTGATTAGTCATCTGGAAACAACCATCACCATCGATAGCCCAGACAGTTGTATCAGGTGCTCCAACTTTGGCGCCCATTGCAGCAGGGACTGCGTACCCCATTGTTCCGAGTCCCCCTGAGTTCAACCATGTTCGAGGATTTTCATAGGAGACAAACTGCGCCGCCCACATCTGATGCTGGCCAACGCCTGCAGCAAAAATTGTTTCTGGCCCCGAGATTTTTCCTAATCGCTCTATTACATACTGCGGTGATAGTGAACCATCTTTAGGTACGTCATAACCCAATGGATAGGAGGCTTTGAGTGCGTTCACCTGGCGAAGCCATGGCGTTAAATCTGGACGATTTTTGGCAAGTGCGGCCTTCAACGCTGGAATTAGAGCTGTGATCGTATGTTTTAAATCTCCAATTACTGCAACGTCGGCAAAGCGGTTTTTACCAATTTCTGCTGGATCAACATCGGCGTGAATTACCTTGGCATTGACTGCAAATGTGGATAGTTTTCCAGTAACACGATCATCAAAGCGCGCACCTAAAGTAATGAGTAAGTCGGCTTTTTGAAGCGCTGTGACAGCAGCTACGGTGCCATGCATTCCAGGCATACCAAGGTGAAGTGGATGGCTATCTGGAAATGCGCCTCGTGCCATGAGCGTTGTAACAACGGGTGCACCAAGTAGTTGTGCAATCTCTAGAAGTTCGCGCGATACATCTGCTTTTATCGCGCCTCCACCAACATAAAAAACAGGCTTGCTGGAGTGTGTGATCAAATCAGCGGCATCCAAGATGCTTTGAGCATCAGGGGCGCTCTTTGGCTGATAGCCCTTCAATGAAACAGATGTCGGATATTTAAAATCTGTCATCTTCTGCAGCGCATCTTTTGCGATGTCAACTAGAACTGGACCAGGACGACCTGTACTTGCAATGTGAAAAGCCTCAGCAATTGCGCGAGGAATGTCGGCTGGATCTGTTACTAAATAATTGTGTTTCGCAAATGGCATCGTGATTCCACGTATGTCTGCCTCTTGAAAGGCATCGGTGCCGATTGCAACAGATGGAACTTGCCCCGTTATTGCCACGACTGGAACAGAGTCCATTGCAGCATCGGCTAATGGTGTTACAAGATTTGTCGCACCTGGTCCAGATGTTGCGATGCACACACCGACACGACCGGTAACTTGGGCATATCCCGTTGCGGCATGTCCTGCGCCTTGCTCGTGGCGCACAAGAATATGGCGGATCGAGCTAGAAAAGATTGGATCATAAGCCGGCAAAATTGCACCGCCTGGAATTCCAAACATCACATCGACGCCAGCGGCCTCAAGAGATGCCACAAGTGAACTAGCTCCGTTCATCTGACTCATTTCCATCTCCTTTCGTGCCTTTGATGCAGTGATTAAACGAAAAAACCCTCAGATTAACTGAGGGCAGCGCGCGATCGAATTGCTAGATCACGCGCTTTTAAATCACCACTGAATTCGTTGTAAACATGTCCTTATTCTCTAACAGCTTGTGATTTGAGTCAAGGCGTGAGATGGACATCTCACAATTTGAACAGGTCTAGTCGCAGACTGCGCCCTTTGATGCCGAGCCCACCAGTTTGGAGTATTTATGCAGGACTCCGCGGGCGTATTTATGGGTAAGTGGGCTCCAACCAACTCGGCGAGCTGCGAGTTCGCTCTCACTGACGAGTAGATCCATTGTGCGCTTGGTGATATCGATTCGCACAATATCGCCATCTTTAACAAATGCGATTGGGCCGCCATCGACGGCTTCAGGTGCAACATGGCCAACACAGAGACCAGTTGATCCACCTGAAAAACGTCCATCGGTCAAAAGCAGAGTTGTCTTACCAAGACCGGCGCCTTTAATTGCACCGGTAATCATTAACATCTCTCGCATACCAGGTCCGCCCTTAGGGCCTTCGTAGCGAATAACAACAACGTCTCCAGCTTGGATTGTTCCATTTTCTAATGCATCCATCGCAGCTTGTTCGCGCTCGAAGACCCGTGCAGGTCCTTCAAATGAGGTAATCCCAACTCCAGCTGTTTTACATACCGCGCCATCTGGTGCAAGGGAGCCACCTAAAATCGTGATTCCAATATCGGTTGATAGCGGCTTTGATGATGCACGCAAAATTTCACCATCCGGATCTGGTGGATTAATCTCGGCTAAATTCTCAGCCATTGTCTTGCCAGTCACAGTTAATACATCTCCATGCAACATTTTGGCATCGAGAAGAGCTTTTAGAACTACGGGAACTCCCCCAATTTTATCCATGTCACTCATCACAAAGCGGCCAAAGGGTTTCAAATCACCCAGCAATGGAACTTTAGAGCCAATGCGATGAAAATCATTGAGCTCTAAGTCAACATCGGCCTCGTGTGCAATTGCCAGTAAATGCAGAACCGCATTCGTTGAACCACCAAGTGCCATCAAAATTGTGATTGCATTCTCAAATGCCGGCTTTGTTAAAATATCGCGTGTTGTTATACCAGCTCGAATTAATTCGACAACGGCTGCTCCAGATTTAACGGCGAAGGCGTCGCGCCGGCGATCAACTGCAGGGGGCGCGGCCGATCCTGGAAGAGATAATCCAATAGCTTCACCAATACTTGCCATGGTGTTAGCCGTATACATTCCACCACATGCACCTTCGCCGGGGCATATTGCGCGCTCAATTTGATCAACACGCTCCTGTGTGATTAATCCTCGTGCACATGCCCCAACTGCTTCAAAGGCATCGATGATCGTGACATCTTTTCCATCGACTTGTCCTGGCAGAGTAGAACCTGCATACACAAAGACGCTTGCAACATCTATACGTGCTGCTGCCATCATCATTCCTGGAAGAGATTTATCACAGCCTGCAAAAGTAACCATTCCATCAAAGCGCTCAGCCTGCATGACTGTTTCAACTGAATCTGCAATAACTTCGCGTGAAACCAGCGAGAAGTGCATACCTTCGTGACCCATGGAGATTCCATCAGAGACTGAGATAGTTCCAAACTGCATCGGAAATCCACCGGCATCGATTACACCTTGTTTAGATGCTTTGGCTAAACGATCTAACGATAAATTACATGGAGTGATCTCATTCCATGATGATGCGATTCCAATCTGAGGTTTAACCCAATCCTCATCTCCCATTCCAACTGCACGTAACATTCCGCGTGCAGGTGCGCGCTCCATCCCATCAGTAACTAATCCAGAGCGTGGTTTCATCGTAGACATGGTCGTTATTCTAACTACTCGCCCTGGCCTAAGTGGGTTAAAAGAAGTGTACGAACACGTGCGGCATCTGCTTGGCCCTTTGTCTCTTTCATGACCGCGCCGATGAGTGCGCCAGCTGCCGGTAAATGCCCATTACGAATCTTCTCAGCAGTCTCTGGCTGCTCAGCGCAGACCTTTTCAATCGCTGCCATGAGTGCGCCATCATCGTTAACGACTTTTATTCCGCGGGCGGCAATTACTGCCGCTGGCTTTCCTTGGCCTGCAATGACACCTTCAATAACTTGGCGAGCTAACTTATCGGTGAGCTCTCCTGTATTCACTAGTGCCACGATTTCGGCAACATCACCTGGTGTAATCGTTAAATCTGCGATCGCAACATCTTTATCGTTTGCAATTCGTGAGATCTCACCTAGCCACCAACTACGGGCCTTAGTTGGATCTGCACCTAAATTAACAGTTGCCTCGACGATATTTAAAACATCGGCGTTTATCATCGCCGCCATCTCCTTATCGGGCACAGCCCAGGCCTCTTGCAGACGTTTACGATGAATCGATGGTCGCTCAGGTAAGCCTGCACGAAGAGTTTCAATCCATGTCGCATCTGGTGCAACTGGAATTAAATCTGGCTCTGGGAAATATCGGTAATCCTCGGCCTGCTCTTTAGAACGGCCCGATCGAGTAAGACCTGAATCCTCTTGGAAGTGACGTGTCTCTTGAACAACGCGCTCTCCCTTATTTAATAACTCTGCATGGCGAATCATCTCTCCACGAATGGCGCGCTCAACAGAGCGCAGTGAGTTAACGTTTTTGGTCTCACTACGAGTACCAAGAGTTTGAGCACCGATTAAACGAAGTGAGACGTTTGCATCGCAGCGGAGTGAACCCTGTTCCATCTTTACATCACTGACACCAAGAGAGCGCAAAATATCTCGAAGTTCGGCAACGTATGCCTTTGCCACCTCGGGTGCGTACTTTCCAGTGCCTGGAACAATTTTTGTAACGATCTCAACTAAGGGAATACCCGCACGGTTGTAATCGAGTAGGGAGTATTCAGCGCCATGGATACGTCCAGTCGCACCACCAACGTGCAAAGACTTTCCTGTGTCCTCCTCCATATGGACACGTTCTACTTCGATACGAAAAACCTTTGGACCCTCATCGGTATCGATCTCTACATCAACATAGCCATTAACACAGATTGGCTCGTCATACTGTGAAATCTGAAAGTTTTTAGGCATATCGGGATAGAAATAGTTTTTACGGGCAAAGCGACTAAATGGGGCGATAGAACAGTTAAGTGCAAGACCGATTTTGATAGTTGATTCAATCGCCTTTTCATTAACTGTTGGCAGAGCACCTGGTAGAGCTAAACAGACCGGACAGGTTTGGGTATTGGGTTCTCCCCCAAATATCGTGCTACAGCCACAAAACATCTTCGACTTGGTATTGAGTTCGACGTGGACTTCAAGACCAAGTACTGGCTCGTACTTGGCAATTACATCATCGTATGTAAGCGCCATTTATTTACCTGCCAATACTGGAGCCAGTGAAAGCAATGGTGCGCCCCACTTAGTTAGCAGAGCCGCTTCAAGTGCTGCTCCAACTAAGTACATCCGCTGATCTTGCATAGCCGGTGCCATTATCTGAAAACCAACTGGTAGACCATCCTCTGGTGCTAAACCTGCAGGCAATGACATTCCACCAATCCCAGCCATATTGACCGGAATCGTTGCGATGTCATTTAAATACATTGCGATTGGATCATTGGATTTTTCACCGATTTTAAAGGCAGTGGTTGGACATGTAGGAGAGACCATCACATCGCACTTTTCAAAGGCCTTATTAAAGTCCTGAGTAATGAGAGTGCGAACTTTTTGCGCACTGCCGTAATAAGCATCGTAATAACCAGAGGAAAGAGCATAAGTACCAAGGATTATGCGACGCTTAACTTCACGGCCAAAGCCAACTTCGCGCGTTAAATTCATGACTGATTCTGCCGATGCACCATCGACATCTCCAACCCGCAGACCATAACGCATCGCATCAAAGCGAGCTAAGTTAGATGAGCACTCAGATGGTGCAATTAAATAATAGGCGGCAAGTGCGTACTCAAAGTTAGGGGCCGATACTTCTATGATCTCAGCCCCAGCAGCAGCTAAGAGTTCAAGGGACTCGTCAAAGCGAGTACGCACACCACTTTGATAGCCCTCGCCATTGAGCTCTTTAACAACACCGATCTTCATTCCTTTAACATCACCAGACTTTGCCGCATTAACTACTTGCGGCACAGGTGCGTTAATGCTCGTTGAATCTTTTGGGTCATGCCCAGCAATCGCCTCATGTAAGAGCGCAGCATCTAAAACAGTGCGCGCACAAGGCCCGGCTTGATCAAGAGATGATGAAAATGCGATCAAACCAAAGCGTGAGACTCCACCGTAGGTCGGCTTTACGCCAACGGTTCCGGTAACGGCAGCGGGTTGGCGAATCGATCCACCGGTATCGGTACCGATTGCAAGTGGTGCTTCAAAAGCTGCCAGCGCCGCAGATGATCCACCCCCTGAACCACCGGGAATACGTGTTAAATCCCAAGGGTTATGGGTTGGGCCATAGGCCGAGTTTTCAGTTGATGAGCCCATTGCAAACTCATCCATATTCGTCTTACCCAAAATAACTATGTCGTTCTTCTTTAAATTTACAACGACAGTTGAATCGTAAGGTGGACGCCAACCTTCTAGAATCTTTGAGCCTGCAGTTGTTGGAATTCCCTTTTGTGTCATGACATCTTTTAATGCAAGTGGAACTCCAGCAAGGGGTGAAAGTTTTTCACCCGCAGCACGCTTTGCATCAACTGCTGCCGCTTGTGCGAGTGCTCCTTGACTATCAACAAAGAGAAATGCGTGTACGTCTGTATCTACAGATTCAATGCGATCAAGGTGTGCCTGAGTTAATTCAACTGAGCTTGTCTGACCACTTGCAATCTGTGCCGCCATGTCGGCTGCGCTAAGGCGTATCACTCCTCACCTAAAATCTGTGGAACTCTAAAACGCGACTCTTCCTGGGCGGGTGCACCAGAGAGCGCCTCACCGCTCGTGAGTGATGCAACAACTACATCGGGGCGAAAAACATTACGAAGTGGCAGTGGATGTGAGGTGGGTTCAACATCGGCTCCGGCGACTTCTTGCACTCGAGCAACGGCATCGAGAATCACAGTAAATTCGCTGGAAAGGCTGACGAGTTCGGCCTCACTCATCTCAATGCGAGCAAGGCGTGCAAGATTTGCAACATCATCACGTGAAAGGCTGCTCATAGGAGTGGAGTCTAATTAATCCGCACACTAACTGCGAATCTGTCCATTTCCTGTAACAATCCAGGTCGTTGTTGTCATCGCCTCTAATCCCATCGGTCCACGGGCATGGAGCTTCTGATTTGAAATCCCAATTTCAGCGCCAAAGCCCATCTGTTCGCCATCGGTAAAGCGCGTGGATGTATTGACCATTACGGCGGCGCAGTCGCTTAGGGCAATAAAGCGCGCAGCGACCTCCTTGTTTTCAGTCACGATCGCCTCGGTGTGCTGAGTACCGTATTGAGCGATGTGTTCTGATGCGCCATCTACTGAATCGACAATGGCAACGTTCATCTCTAAAGTCCCGTACTCCGTACACCAATTCTCCTCGGTGGCCGCACTCATTGGAATTGCTCCGGCAAGTTCTAGAGCACGTAAATCTCCATGAAGTACCACACCTGCATCATGCAGCGCCTTTATAGCTATAGGTAGAAAATCTTGCGCAATATTCTTATGAACTAATAGCGTCTCGGCAGCATTACACACACTTGGGCGTTGAACTTTCGAGTTAATGACGATTGGCAAAGCCTTTGATAGATCGGCAAACTCATCGACATAAACGTGACATACGCCTGCACCTGTTTCAATGGTAGGAACAGTAGATTCGTCAACAACCATACGAATAAGGGATGCACTACCGCGCGGAATCACTAGATCCACCTTTCCACGCGCATGCAGTAACGCCTTCACGGTTTCACGGTTATCAGATGGCACCAGTTGAATAACATCAGGTGATATCACTGTTGTTGCTAAGGCATCGCGCATGACAGTAACTAATATCTGATTACTATCTGCGGCACTGGATGATCCACGCAAGAGTGCGGCATTTCCAGACATTAATAAAATAACAGCGGCATCTACGGTGACATTAGGGCGGGCCTCATAGACCATTCCTATAACACCAAATGGAACACTTACCTGTTTAAGTTCGATTCCATTAGGTAATACTGATTCGCGCAGTGTCTTTCCAAGTGGATCATCAAGGGCAGCGACCTGTCGCGCGCCATTGGCGATCCCTGCCACGCGCTCTGGACTCAATAACAAGCGATCTAATAATGAAGCGTTCAACTCTGCTATACGTCCACGCGCCATATCTTTTTCATTTGCAGCGATGATTTCTGCGCTACGAGCATCAATTGCATCGGCGATTGCCAATAATGCCGTCCTACGCTGGGCCGCGGATGCAACGGTTAATGTGCGCGCTGCTCTGCGTGCAGTATCGGCTAAATGCCCAACTAATTCCTGTGAACTCATTTAAATCAACACCAAATCATCGCGATGTACTAACTCGCGCTCGTACTCCGGTCCAAGGGCTTGGGCTAACTCTTTTGTTGATCGTCCAAGCATGGCTGGAATCTCATCGCTATCAAAGGCCACAAGGCCGCGGGCAATCACTGCCGAATCTGGTCCAACTAACTCAACGGCATCCCCCGCAATGAAATTGCCATGCACCGCAGTTACTCCTGCTGGAAGTAGTGATACTCCGCGCTCGAGTATTGCTTTAACGGCACCAGCATCTAGAACGAGTTTTCCTTGCGTTGTCGTTGCATGGGCTAACCACAAAAGTCGTGATGTCGTTTTGCTGGTATGTGCGTGAAAATGCGTACCTAATTCAGCGCCGTCCATGACCTTATCAACATCGGCCAGCGATGTTAACAGCATTGGAACTCCGGCACTGGTTGCAATGCGTGCAGCTTCGACTTTAGTAACCATTCCTCCGCTGCCGACACCTGAAGTACCAGCTCCACCAAGTACGACAGATTCAATATCAGTTATGTTGACTACTTCATGAATTGCCTTTGCACCTAGTTGTGTTGGCGGTGCATCGTAAAGGGCATCAATATCTGAAACTAAGACTAATAAATCGGCACCAATGAGTAGTGCAACGAGTGCGGCTAAACGGTCGTTATCTCCAAAGCGGATCTCTTGCGTGCCAACTGTG
>Ga0114977_10000825_pt1 | contig 20563 bp, 15 predicted proteins | sample S_130805_MF_Meta_FD_87026 | JGI IMG/M metagenome (GOLD analysis project Ga0114977, IMG submission 87026) | Freshwater microbial communities from Lake Simoncouche, Canada to study carbon cycling - S_130805_MF_MetaG | ecosystem: Environmental > Aquatic > Freshwater > Lake | place: Lake...
CCATATCCACCTAACTTACTCATTGATCCACTCGTTAAACTTAACCCTGCATTTGCACTCCAAGACTTCTTTTCCACGATATCTTGAATTGATTCCAGAAGCAAGCTTTCAAAAAAAGCATCTAAGCTGTTAGCACTTAAAAATGCACCGCGCATATCGGCGTGCCCATGCACTTCCAGCTGCAGATGATCTATCACATTGATATTAACATTCATCACCACTCGCTGATATTGGGTGCCCTTGGCAATAGCCGTACTGAGGCTTGGCGGCACTGTGCCGGTCAAGGGTATTTCTATATCCACATCCATGCTGCTGAACCTAGAGCTTGCTTCATTTAAAGCCGCTTCTGCGCTTAGGTATTTTGTGGTTATATAGGCCCTATAAGCGCTCACTTGGGTGCCGACCATGCGTATTTCTTCGCTGCTGCTGTTAAGCATTTCTGATATATTTATTACAGTGGGCACAGCAACGCTTTGCTCTAGGCTGCTTGAGGATCTGCTATACTCCGCGTAAAACCAAGCTCCACCCGTTATACCGTGTTTTGCAGCAGGAGAAAGCAATGTCATTATTTGATGGGTGAGTTGCCAAATAGTAAACCCTGCATTAGCTATTCCTATAGGGCTGCTTAAATCAGGATTGGCAAGATCCTGCGCGCCCCGAGCAATCTGCCCTATATTACTCTTAAACCCTAACTTAATGCCAGCTTCAATCAACTCATGTTTTTCTGTGTGGCTGAGGGTGTTTTTAAGGATGCCGTGATAGATTATTCTGGCATTCATATCCATCCTGGCTGCATTATAAATAGCGCCAAAATCTTTAATTTGATCAGCATTCAGCTGAATCCATTTAGCGGTGATTTTACTGCGTTCAATGTAATTAGTGCTGGTGGTACCCTGCTTATCAAAACTTTTAAAGGCTCCTGCTTTTACAGCAAACTCACCTTCTTTATCAGAAAATCCTAAGCCAAAGCCACATTCATCGAGCATAGCATAGCTGAACTTCATATTTGGGGCGGCGCTAAGATTTATGTTCCTGGCATCAATGGTTGTTTTGTTTTTGCTAATGATTTTAGAAGAAAGCATTACCCAATCGCCATTGCTATTACGCCCTATAAACTGCCCTTCAACTTCAAATATGGTCGGGATCACCGTAGTTTCTATCTCGCCATGTTTTTTTAGTGAGCTAACGGTAACTTTAAAGCCATCATCGAATTTCATATCGATGCCGGTTGTTTTGGTTTTTATATGAATTTCTCGCTTGGACATGGCAGGCAGCAGTGATATCATAGCTTCTCGCTCTGCTGAACCCGACTCTAGCTTAACACTGTGGGCATGAACATCGGCCCCAATCCAGATTTGGCCGCCTATAGCATTTACCCATAGCGCATCTTTAATGTTTACAACAGGCTTTTTTATAGTCGAGAAAAAACTTTCGCTTGAATGCTTTTTTACGGCACCAAAGAAACCTGCAAAACCACCTCTTTTCTTTTTCTTCCAGGATATAAACTGCTCATACTCTTCTGCAGAATCAACCACCACTGTGTTATTTGTGATAACTGTTGCATTACCACCCATTAAATCAATAGCCCTTATCAAGGCTCCACCTCCTGGTTCAATGGTAATTTCACCATCATGTGAGTTAATTTCAGATCGATATTGCTTTAATGAGCGATAGCTATTGTAAAACTTTTTACCCCAATTTGATGCTTCGTTATATAGGGCAATAGGTATGATTGTTATTTTATCGCCGCTGGTAAGGCAAACATGATCACCTTCTAATTTCGCTCCTATAACACTTACATTATATCCGGCAGCGATTGAAATGGTGCCATTTGCGCTGCTCTCTGAGGGCTGAGTAATAAACGATTCAACTTTGAGATGGTGCCCACTACAATATCTTCCTGAATGAAATAGAGACTGTAAAACCACATTGTTAACTGCTGCAACACTAAGGTCAGCTCCGCTTTTGGTTATGCCTAGTAGTGCTGCATTTAATGCCTTAATTGTCAGGTCGCCTAGTGTTTCAATCACACCTAAATTAACAAAATTTCCTGTAACATTCCACTCTTGCATGCCTCCGGTCACGGTGCCGGCTATAAAGGCGCCGCCACCTATTTTCACAATAAAGCTTTCAGCTATTTTAAGCGTGGAAATCGGATCAACCAGCATATTATGATCTATATTAATTATGGCTGTTTCAGTGCTGAATACTGCCCCTCTGCCGAGCATTTTAGCTATAGAATTTTCATTAACATAAAGTTTAAAGGTTAGGCATTTATCTAAGTTAAATGCAGGGCATGCAACCCACTCCGGCCATATCAATGGCAGTGACCAACTACCTTTGGGTAATGGTTGGCCTGGCGTTACATTAATATGGCCAATCCCGCATAGATAAACAGCGTTATTAGCAAGCTCCGTAACTAACTTGGTACTGTCCACACCATATAACTTACCTAAAATTACAAATTCTGCTTCAATTAGAAGTGCGTCCAAATAGTGTCCATCCATTGCCATAGGAATAATTCCAGGTTCATTGAATGCCAAATCCATAAGAAATTGCGCTAAATCAAGTGATGGATTAACATAAGCAGAGAGTGTTGGGACCGTTCTTACCAGAGAGTGCAATTGATATCCTGCCCCATTTGGAATAACTAGAGCGTTTATAGGCATGGGGTTATATTCAAACATCTTAGGATTAAGGTTATTCAAGTTCATAAAAAGGCTTGGATCAAAGCCATTATTAGCAAGAAACTCTTTAGTAAACCCTGAGGTAACAACAGTTCCATCAACCCCATATGTGGTAATGGTCATCTGATACGGAGAAGCAATTCCACCTTGAATATTAGTTAGGCTATTTACATCGTTTAATCTGGCTAACATGTTGGTATAGCTGGGTGACAACTCTAACGCCTTCATGCTTCCTTCTTCCAAAGCTGGTACGTTATCGGCTGTAGTCATACCCATTGCAATAAGATTGCCCAAAGTGCCCTCAAGGTTTTTAGCATAGAAAATACTACTAAGCGCTTCGATAACTTGGGTATACCTTAATCCTTCTTTAGAAGGGCTTGGAAAGCCGAAATCATTCCCTACGATACGAGCATCACTATACCTTTGTTCTGCATCAACATATTTAGTAAGAGCTGCTTCAGAGACTAGTGCTAAATTAGGAGCACCTTCAAGAAAATTCGCAGTATTTTGAACCATAATACTGCTCAAATAAACTTTAATAGCAGACGTGCTAATATCTATGTTACCTGATAACTGGAAGACTCCTCTTCCATCTTGATAATGGGTTTGGGAATATGCATGCGCCATGAAGAATCGGCTGCACCATTGGTAACCTTTATTCCAGAAATTACCACTTACCCAGTGACAATCTTGATGACTTTTAGTATCGTAAAGGATTGGCTCATTGCTAATGTATCTAGCTGTGGTCACAATCCAAGTGTTTGCCTTTATTTGATTAGTGGCTGTGGAATCTTTTGCTTTAAAAATACAAGCTTTACACTCCACCTTGTTAATCCTGGCGCCATCTGCCCCCGTGATAGAGAAGCTAGCAACTTCAGTTATGCTATTCTTCTCAAACCGCACCGAATTAACAGCATTAAGTTGCCACGATGCATGATCACTGACTTTTATTGTAGCGGTGCTGATAAAATCACCAGAGTTAATGAGAATATCTATACTTCTGGCTTTTAAAAGATCATTGTTTATGATTGCATCACGGGCCTTTAATATCATACTCTGAGCAGCTATCATCACTCCATTGTTTTCTAAAGCGCTAGCGGCTGAGATGTTCAAATTAGATCCGGTTAGTATCCCCTCTGCAGCAATATAAGTCATGCCGGATACTGACATATTTATCCCATCGTTGCAGGCAATCTTACCTAGATCATCAAATCTCCCTGCAACTACCATATTGCATTGGCCAGCTGTTGCCGATATAACTCCATCACTTCTGAAGTCATTACTAGTTGCAAAGTTAACGCCATTTGCAACAGACATGTTGCTACTTTTATCCAGATATAAATTTGATAGGGTGCTGATTGAAACGCTGTCTGATACCTGGAACTTGCCGCCAATATGAACCCCTAACCCTTGACTGCTATCTTTAATAATCAAAGAGTTGCCAACAAATTGCTGCAGCTCACTGGTGGTTAAGGCGAATTCAGTGTCATTAGTTGAAGCTAGGATAATACGCGTGTTCCAACTTGCTATAGACCCGGCAAGTTTAAGCGTTGCTGTATCCACATTAAGAGCTGTTGTAGCTAGGTTTTTGATATATATCGTTTGTTCGTGATAACCTCCAAAAATCAGTTCCTGAGTTGAAGAATTTATACCAAGATATTGGCGACCGATAATATTGATTGATCTAATGTTATTGGTAGTAACGTTTTCAAATTTTATATCGCTATTGCTGATGACGGTTAAATCAGCTAGGGGGCCTTCTATAGACAGGTTATCAATAAATATGGCATTCCAATCCTTTATGTTCAATACAATATTAGAGGCGTTAACATCATTATGTATATCATAATTACGCAAGCAAGAGCTGGTTAACATAATGATGGCAGTGCTCAGCCCTTGGATATCTTTGTGTTCAACAATTTCAGATGATTCAATATCAGCAGGGCAATAGTCAAGCTGTTCCCAATAATCTGATATAGGGTATAAATTTCCAGATGCTAAAAACGATTCAAGAGTTGGATTCATTATACATACCTATCGATTTAGTTAAAAATTACGGCTTATTTTCAAATATTTTTTACTTTTATATCCACGCATAAAAAGCAATCATAACTAGAGCTTTTATAAAAAGCAAAAGAAAAATAACGCTTGAGTATGTTTTTTTATTAAAGGATTTTAATTTGTAAATGCATATGGCCCGCCCTATATTCTGCGTCTACGCAGCAATCACGGCAATCTTCCACCTCTCGCCCACATCCATTTCATCAACTCCTCTGGCACTTCATCACGACCGTTAAGGTTGATTTTATGATGGAGGGTGGATCTTTGGAGAGCGCCCTCTCCTAGATTAAGAGTGAGCAATACTTAGAGCATCTTACAGCGTTTAGATTAACGTTACCTGCCACCTCTCTATACCCCCTTGCTAAGCTTTAGGTTAATGAATGCTAATATCGTCATGAATCTTTGCAAAGAATTCAATTAAAGAGTTAGCTTGTATGTCTAGTTTTTATTAACACTAATAGGGCCTATACTCTTTACAAATCCTGCAAAGGGCTAATTCAACTTTATACGCAACCCTGTATATAGTTGCTTTTGTAGAACTAACAGAAACAGGATTGCAGATGGTGGGATACAAGATGATCAAATTAGAAGAAAGAGAAAAGATTTGTCTATGGAAGAAAGAAGGGCGAGAAAGAAGGTTTTAATGGCACCTGGCGCGATGACGACCCAAACAAAACCAGAGCATAGGCAAAAGGTTCGAATGAGAACTTTAACGGGTGTTTGCGCAGATATCTGGCCAAAACATACAATCCCATCATGATCTCTCAGGCAATGCTTGACACCCATTGCCAATAAAATGAATACTAAAACTAGAAAATGCCTCGTCTTTCTACCCCCTCTGAGGTCTTTTATGCCAACTTATACCAGGGGGTTGCGCTAGAAACTTGAATCCACTGAAGAAGCAAATAATAAAGTTTTCTGCAGGCATACCACTGTGGGCTGTAATATAATATTTAACTTCAGCGCCATAGGCGCCTGATTAATCAGGCGAACCCGCCAATCACACTACTTATCAAGATCGCGGTTATTTATATTAAGCATAGGTTGTGCATAATGGTTTCTATATTATGGTGAATATCATAGAGTATCTTATCCTCCTTACAGCCAATCTTCCCTAGTAATCAGTTTAAATAAGTTACGCTGCCTCATAAAATCAGGCTGCACAATGTTTTCAGTCTGATATATAGTAACTTTCAGATCTGATCACACGCACTTAAGGCTAAAACCATCCCAGATATTTCCACCACATGCTTCCCACGCCAAGCCAGATGGCTATGTTAACGGCGCTGACAATAAAGCCTATCTTCCACCATTCTTTGGTGTTAATGCTTTTATTTTCATAAAATATAGGGGCAACAGCGTTGCTATAGTGAGTTAATCCGCCTGAAAGTGGTGAGAAATAAGCAAGCACCATTCCTGCCAACATCGGTGGCACGCCCAAGCTCATAATCAGGAATAAAAAGGTGGTGAACAACACCGTGGCATGGGCTGTCACACTGGCGAACACATAGTGCAGATAGAAATAAAGCATCACTAAAATTGGCACAGCAACCATGGATGAATATCCACTCAAAGAAGAGCCAATTTGCGCACTGAACCACTTTATAGTGCCAAAGTCCGCTAAATATCCACAAAGCATAACCACAATGGAAAACCACACCATGGTGTCCCATGCGCCTTTTTCATTAACCACGTCGCTCCAATCTAAAACCTTTGTGACGAGCAAGATGGCAACCCCAATCATTGCCGTAGCAGTGGCATCAAGGCCAACTTGTTTACCAAGAACCCAGCACACAACAAGGAAGCCGAAGGTTATGATCATGATAATTTCTTTTTGCGATAAAGAACCCATCTCTTTCAACGAACGCTTGGCGTTTTCTGGTGCCTCAGGTGATGATTTTATCGCCGGAGGATGCAAGAAGTAAACCACCAATGGCGCCAAAAGCAAGCTGATAAGGCCTGGGACAATTGCCCCTATAGCCCAGCTTTTCCAAGTCACTATGATCCCCTCTCTTTCCATAAAGCTTTGCAGCAATGGATTGGTCGATATTCCTGTTAAGAACATAGCACTAGTGATCACGTTAGCTTGGAAACAAACCTGCATCAGGTAGCCAGTGGTTTTCTTGATCACTCCAGCCGAATGATTTGGCCCATATTCCTGCGCCACTGATTGAGCTATTGGATATATAATGCCCCCTCCCCTGGCGGTGATGCTTGGTATCACTGGCGACAGCAAGAATTCTGTTAAGGTAAGACCATAGGATAATCCAAGGGTTGTTCTGCCTATTTTGCTGATGAAATAATAAGCCACGCGCTTGCCCAGGCCTGTTTTGATCATTGCACGAGCAATCAAGAAAGCAAAAATCAACAGCCACACCACCTTGTCGCTGAATCCATGCAGCACTTGCTCGGTCGTTAGGGTGTCTGAAATTAAGCATACCGAAGCCCCCAGCAACGCTATGGCGCTTATTGGCAATGGGTTAAGCACAATGCCTGCCATGGTGCATAGGAAAATCACCAACAGATGCCAGCTTTGCAAAGTTATTTCACTGGAAACTGGCACAAACCATAACACAGCCCCCATCAAGAATAATCCAATCAATTTAAGTGTTGCGCCGTCGCTTTTTTCCATAGTGATTACCTAAGAATTTTCATATGTGTGAATTTATGCATACATAGGGCTAAAGTCAACACCATTTATGTCTTATATAAAGGCAGATCAATAACTGGCAAATATTCTGTGAACCAGAGTGGTTAATATAATTTCCACATTCTGAGGGGAGGCATAATGCAATTTGCCAGATTTATTTAAGCTAGCAACCCCATGCACTCCCGCCCAATATATACAAGTTTCCATTTCAACATCCATCTCTGGGCGATGCAGAAGGGAAATCTGGTGCGCCACCAGTTTGTGCAGGGTTGTTATTTTATCGTTATACCATTTGGGCAGGCTATCAGTGACTGATAATTTATTAATGAATAAAAGGTGCCACAGGTTATAGTGCTGGTTGCTGAAATCGACATAATAGCGAGCTATTATCATGAGATTATTTATCACGGAAAGATGAGATTGCTCTAACTTATCTCTCAATTCTTTGATAAATAAATCCAACACCATTCCATTTAAATAAAGAACAACGTCATCCATATTGCTGAATATGTTATAAAGGGTGCCCACGGAATAGCCAATCTTAGTGGCTATGTTGCGGGCACTAAGGGCATTGATCCCTTCGGCCTTCACCAGTTCATATGCAGCATCAAGGATTAATTCCCGCAGTTCACGGTAAGAATGATCACCCCTTTTTGCCATCTTAAGATTCTTTAAAGGCCTTATGAAAGCTGTCCATCAATGGACTCATCAATAATTGCAGCATGGTCCTTTCCCCCTTAACGATAAAAACTTCAGCTGGCATACCTGGAATTAATTTAACTTCATAATTCAGGTTTTCCAATTCCTCTTGATCTATCTCAACTTTCGCTAAATAGTAAGGTTGCATTGGGTTTTGCGGGTCAGAAATTCTGTCTGCCGACACATGCACCACCACACCACTCAGGCGCGGCACCAATTTGCTTTTGTAAGCACTCAATTGTATCTTAGATGGCAAGCCAACGTGGATGCTTTCAATGTCGCGTGGCGACACCCTCGCTTCCACAATCAGTTTATCTTCTTTCGGCACAATCTCCATGATCTTCATGCCAGTGGTTATAACCCCACCAATAGTGTGATAAGCAAGGCTGGTTACATATCCATCCACGGGTGATTTTATCTCCATCCGCGCAAGAACGTCACTGGCTGCGCGATATTGCTCTTGCAAATCCAACACCTGGCTTTGCGCTTCACGCAATTCCTTATAGATATCCCTGAAATGATCACTTATGGTTTTGGTGATGTGGGATTGATCTTCAGTGATTGCTTCTAAATTTTTCGAAACTTCGTGGTTTATGCGGCCAATGCTGCCCTTGCATTCCTCCACCCTTCTTTTCATATCAAGCAATCTAGATTTCGCCGCCAGTTGTTTATCGCTGAGCGATTGCAAGCTTTTCAATTCTTCATTAAGCAAGGCAAGCTGCGCATGCAAAGATTTTTGTTGGAAAGCGAGGCCTTTATTTTCCTCTAATCTTTGAGAAATTCTTTGATGAAAAACTGACATCTCACTCATAATAACACGCCTATTGGTTTGATATAGGTCGTTTTGAGTGCGCAATAATTTTTGCACTTCAGTTGAGCTCATATCAAAAATAGGGTCGTCAAACACCACCTCAGGAATACCAATATAAGAATTACCCTCTTCTGTTTTTACTTCCGCTATTGGCAGAATTAACAAGCTGCTCTTGTTTTCTTGGCTGTTAATTGGGCTGTATTCATCCAACTTTTTAACATCCGGTTGCAATGGCGTTATCACCTGCTTTTCTTTCTCCACCACTGCTGACATCATATCTTTTTCAGCATTAAGGCGTATTTCAATGGCTTTTAATGTACGCAGCTGGCTTTTTATCATTGCAAACTTCGCCCGGGCTGCCGTATCGTTTAGCATAATAAGAACCTGGTCTTCATGCACCTCTGAGCCATCAGAAACCATAATCCTTTCTATCACACCACCTTCTTGGTGCTGGATCATCTTATTGCTGCTTTGTGAAACTATATATCCCGGGGCAACTGCCGCGCTGTCCATAGGCGCCAAAGACCCCCAAACTATAAAGAACATAAATGCCACGCCAATGGCCATAAAAGCGAAATGCAATGGCTGATCGATATAGCTGCGCAAGCTTTTGACTTTTTCTTCGTTGGGGATGGCCATCAAATGATCATAAAAGAGAGATTTTTTGAATTTAGCCATTTCTTCTATGAACTTGCCGAACATTTTGTCTATTCCTAATATGAATGTAAATCTATGCAGTATAACGCTTATGAAGACTGTTGCTGCCAACAAGCGTTTCAACTGTTTAGATGTAAATTTATGAAGCCTGCTTAAATGCGGTTTAGCTAACGCAAACATATATTTAAGAAAACCGCTGCAGCTTTTTGGCGCTTCATTGATAATCTTTTCTTTTATCGGGGTGATATTTTTCAAAATCTTTTTTGTCATGTTAATACCTTACGCCTTGTTAGGGACTGATTTAGTTATTTCCTTTAAAACATCATCTTTTTTGCCAAAATTCACAACCACTCCATCTTGCAAGATAAGAATTTTATCTGCATAATTCATAATGTTAGGTCTGTGAGAAACAACAATGGTGGTGATGCCACGCTCTTTCGCAACTTCTAAGGCCATGCCAAGAGCCTCTTCCCCCTTGCTGTCTAGGTTCGAGTTTGGTTCATCCAACACTAAAAACTTCGGTGAACCAAACAGGGCGCGGGCCAAGGCTATTCTTTGACGTTGCCCACCAGAAAGGCCAGATCCTTCAACACCAATTTCCGTATCATATCCATTGGCAAGGCCAAGAATCATGTCATGCACTCCTGCAAGCTGAGCTGCTTCAACCACCAATTCTGGGTCTGCATCTGGATTCATCCTGCCTATGTTTTGGCGTATGCTACCACTAAACAATTCTATATCCTGCGGCAGATAGCCAAAAGATCCGCCCAACTGCTGCCTATCCCAATCTCTAATATTGGCTCCATCAACACGAACTATTCCTGAAGAAGCTTCCCACGCTCCAGATATGATTTTTGCTAAAGTTGTTTTGCCTGAACCGCTGTGCCCAATAATCACTAATAACTCACCTGGATCCACTTGGAAACTGATCGAACGCAGGGTGTATTTATTAGTGTTAGCAGGGGCAAAGAATAATGCTTGCGCTTCAATGCTCCCTTGGGGATCTGGCAACTTCATTTTGTCACTCTCCACTCCCATAATATCAAAAGCCTTATTCAGACGATCATATGATTTTTTATAATTAAGATATCCTTTCCATGCATTAATGAATTGCTCAAATGGTGAAAGAGCACGCCCCACCAAGGTGGAACTGGCAATTATGGCACCGGAACTTATCTCGTTATGTATAACTAAATATGCACCCAAAGCCATAACCGCTGTTGATAAAAACATCCGCACGAACTTTGTTATTTCACCCAGAACAGCTTGACGCTTATTTATTATTATTTGCGTGGAATGGACCTTAGTGTTCAGCTTCTGCCAAATTCCCACAACGTTATCCATCAAGCCCATAACTTGAATGACTTCAGCATTACGTGTGGCTTGATCTGCGCTGGCGTTATTTTTAATCGAATCTTCGTTGTTTCCTTCGATCAAACTTTTTGTTGCACGGTCGGTGATAACCCCAAGCAAGATAAGGGTCACACCACCAAACAAGGTTAATACCCCAAGCGAGGTGTGCAGGATGAATATAGCTATGATAAATATAATGGCCCATGGTGTATCTAACATTGCCACCAAACTAGGGCTGGTTAAGAAACCTTTGATGATCTGCAGATCCCTTAATTTTTGGCTTCCGATATTAACTTTAGACTGCAAAGACATTCTGATGGAATTGGCAAACACCAGGCTGGAAAGCTTGGCCTCTAGCCAGTCGCTCATCCTGCTCATTGCGAAAGACCTGGCCGCCTGGATCAAACCTAAAAGCGCTAAAGCCAGCGCCACAATCAGGGTCAACATCGTTAAGGTGTCTGTGTTCTGGCTGGAAATAACCCTGTCTAAAACCTGCATGGAATAAAGCGGACTGGCCAACATCAGAATGTTAATCACTCCCCCGAATATAACGGAGAATTTAAACATAACCTTACAGGCGTCTAATGATTCCTTAAGTGGATTAACAATTATCTTTTCTTTACTCATCGTATTTGCTCTTATAGGGTTTTATCTTTTCCATCATAGTAATATAATACACATTAAAGTTAATTAAATATTAACAAATGCTTTTTTTATTCAATATGAGTGGCTTTTCCTTCATTAATAACGATTTTTGATATCTGTAACTTGGCATTATCAAGTTTTTTCTGACAGATATCGCGCAAATTAACACCATTTTCAAACATAGCTATTGCTTCATCTAATTTCAATGCCCCAGATTCAAGTTTTTCAACTATTAATTTTAGTTGGTTCAAGGCCTCTTCAAAGCTCAAATCTTCTGCGGGGTTTGTTATATTCATTTGAAAAACCAGATAATTCATGATATCACGTTAGAAAAGCATATAGGATTATTTTATGACTGCAAGAATTTTTAAACCATGCAAGTCTTCAGCCCAATCCGGCTTAGCGAAAACTAAGCAATGGGTGCTTGAATTCATTCCAAGTCAAGCTCAGGATAACGATCCATTGATGGGGTGGAACAGCAGCGCTGATCTTTATCCCTCTCAGGTTAAGCTATATTTTAACTCTATGGAAGAAGCGGTTGATTATGCCAAAAGATCCAAATTGGAATTCACCGTCACCCAGCCCCATCAAATGACGCAAAAAATTAAGTGTTACGTTGATATGTATAAGAAACCATTACTAAACCACTAACAAGTAAATCATCAAGTTGCTATTTTTATAAAAACCTCACAATCCAGACTAGCATAAAAAAACAAAAACATGCTAGGGCGTCAGAATGAATAAAGGTTTGAGCAATTATAAGATTAAAAAAATAATGAAGCATTTTTGTGAGGATATCACAGCTTCAAAAACATCTGCTTTGCTAGATATAAATCGCAACACAATCAATCGTTATGACACTCTATTCCGCCAGAAAATAGCCATCTCTAATTCAGGCAAGGGCGGAGATGAATTTTTCTTGCATCTAAAGGAGTGTGAGTTTAGATTTAATAACAGAGATAATAACGACCTCCTTTCCACCATGCGGAATATATGGAAATTTACTCAATGCCAGTCTAGAGCCTAATTTTATTTGGAGTTTTTGCATGGCTTTCTTAACAACAAAAGGGATATCAAACAACAAAACATCAGCACAATTGTCAAGGAAGACAGGGCGTGGGTATATTGATTTGTGCTGTAATATCGCAGGCCATTTTCTTGCAAGGCACCAGTCCAGGTGGCATCCAAAGAAAAGCCCACTCCATATTTCAAAAAGGCAGCGCCAAGCATATTAAAGGTGTTAACCACCCCAATGATTTCCCCAGAATTATCTTCATCGGCAAACAGCAAAGCACCAGTGAAACACATCATCTCAGCCCCGCATAAAATCCCTAACACAATTAATACTGCAGAAAGTTCGTTGTAAGATAAGCCAGGGCCATATAGCAAAAGGGCAAAAAGCGATAATATACCAACTCCACAAAGCACAAGAGCCGAATTCAGGATGTTAAATTTTTCGCAAAGCCAAGGCAACAGAATGCTGCCTATACCAAGCCCCAAATAAAGCAGGGATGAAAGGTGCGCCCCTTCAGCTTGAGTGAAATTGAATTTTTGCTTCATGAATGCAGTGCCCCATAAATCAGCCAACACTGACAGTGGCACATACAGGCCTATGGCGAGTAAGGCATAAATGATAATATTAGAATTTTTAAAAATCTTGACTAAATTAGGCCACATGGTTTTAAAATCATTGCTCGGCTTCGTTTGGCCAACAGCTTCCTTTCCATCGATCAAATAATAAGCCATTATCCCTATAAGCACCCCTAAGCCAGCGGCGTAATAAAGCACATGGCGCCAGGTGTCAACCCTCATCACCAGCATAATCATTTTATCAGAAAACAGGGCACCTAACACACCAAATGTTAATGTTAAGCCCATCAGCATTCCCCTTTGCCCAGGGGGAAAATGATCCGCAATTGTTTTTAAGGAACACATAAAGGCAGAAGCCGAGCCAACGCCCGTCAAAACTCTGCTGAACTGAAGCATCTCAAAACAAGATGAAACCCCGAATAAAAGAGCGCCAACAGTGCACAGGGCTATAGAGGCCATGATGGTTTTCTTAACCCCAACTCTGTCGACAATAATGCCAAGTGGGATCTGCATAACCGCATAAGCAAAGGTGTCTAAAAACCCCAGCCTTGCAAATTCTTCGGCTTTTATGCGGAAGACAGAAACCATCTGATCCACCATCACCCCGGGGGCAACGCGCAGTATGTATTGGTAAAAATAAAATAAAGCCACCGACAGCCAGGATAAATAGGCCGCGCGCATCACCTTGTTACTGCATATTTTCTTTAGAAGTCGGCACAAGATAAACCTCATATCTTACATCTGTTAAATCAGGTTAAGAATATGGTTCACCGGCGTGCAATTGTCAATCACGGTCTTCAGGCTTTTTGTTAACTTTCAGTAAAAGATAAACACCAAGCAACAACATTGGCGCAGAAAGCAATTGCCCCATGCTGAATATATTGCATATTAAACCTATGGGTTCATCAGGTTGGCGATATCTTTCCACCACAATGCGTAATATGGAATAACCAAGCATGAACACACCCATCAACTTGCCCGGCTGTTGGCGCAGATTGCTGAAGCAGAATAAGCAAGCCATAATAATTCCAAGAAGCACTCCTTCTAGCCCCGCTTCATAAAGCTGTGAAGGATGGCGGGGATATGGCCCACCGCCTGGAAAAACGATCGCCCATGGCACATCGGTGATCCTGCCGTATAACTCAGCATTAATGAAGTTAGCAACGCGCCCCAAAAACAACCCTATTGGCGCAACGCATGCTATAAGGTCTGCCGCTTGCATGAAATTTATTTTATAGCGTCGGCAAAAGCACCAAATTGCCGTGGCAAGCCCCAACACCCCGCCATGGAACGACATTCCACCCTTCCAGGTTTGCATTATCCACATGGGGTTCGCCACCGCCTTATCCAGATCATAAAATAAAACATAGCCCAAACGCCCGCCAGCAATGATGCCAATAACTGCCCATAAAACCATGTCTTCTAATTGCTTATCCGTTATCACCTCGGGATTATATAGCCTGCTCATCCGCTTTATGATGAAAGCGCCGGCGATCACGCCAATTATATATGCCAGTGAATACCAATGTATGGCTATGGGGCCAATTTGCATTATTACTGGATCGATATTAGGAAAAGATATTGCAAACATATAATATAATGATATAGCTTGTTTATATATAAATTTATTGAGTGGCAAATCATGAAACAGAACAAAAGAATTTTACAGGATATTTCAAAAATAGCAAGCTCTGCCTTTTCCAGCGCTGCCGGGGTTAAACGTGATATAACCTCTTATATCCACAGCCAGATGGAAGAATTTTTGCGCGGCATGAACTTTGTGCGCCGCGAAGAATTCGAGGCATTGCATAAGCTTGCCCTTGATAACAAAAAGCGTCTGGATGAAATCAGCCCTAAGCCAGCCGTTAAAGTTAAGGATGTAGTTGCACCTAAAAAGAAAAGTGTTGCAACTAAAGAAGTTGCTGCTGCAAAAGTCAGTAAAAAACCTTCCCCGGTTAAAAACAACAAGACTTCGACTAGATAATAAGCGTGATCAACGGCCCCGCCCTTGGTCCTTGCCTTGGCTGGCGGCTTGTGCTTTAATTAAGGTCGTCCAGAAGCTACCCTTATCATTCTGCAACGACATCCGCATTTTGATATATCCCATCTTCTGCCCCATAATGAATTTGGTCCAGAATCCTTGAGGCTCAGCCAGACCAATAATTTGCGGCCCCTCCTGCATCTGCAGCTCTTGATTGGGATCATATTTAACAACCCCCTTGGACATTTGCTCTTCCCGCCGCTTTTCATAAACCTTATTGCGCGCCAATGGGTCATTCAATGGCAATGGCGTGGGGTTTGACTGTTTGCGATATGGCGATGCATCAAGAATGGCTTGTGTTGGGTTTTTGTTTACCCCTTTCCCTATGAAATAAAGAAGAGTAGAACACATCACCGCCAAAGCAATCAATCCCAAACCGAACCAAATCCACAACACTTATATTTACCACTAGACTTAAAACACCTTAATAGTCTAAACTATTTTATTATAACTAGCAAATCAGTTGCCCATAATGCTTATATCTAATGAACTATATCGCAAAATATTACACCTGTCTTGCTTGTGGATAGTGTTAGCATACAGCCTGTTTGGATATGACGTTGCCGCAAATTTATTGCTTGCTGCATTGATCATTTGCATAGCCTTCGAATGGTGTCGCTTGCGCAACAACACGCTTGGGCAATTATGCCGCTTGATGCTGGATAAACTTCATATAACAGAGATCATGCGCCAGGATGAATTAACAAATTTCACCAGCGCCACCAAGTTAATATTCATCGCATACATAATGTTATATGCCATGCAAAAAAACCTATACCTTGCCGCCTTTTCCGTTTTGATGATCTCTGACCCACTCGCAGCACTTGTTGGCAGCAGATGCGGCAAATTAAAGCTATATGGCAAATCGATAGAAGGCAGCGTCGCATTCCTGCTATCGGCCACAGTCATCAGCTTTATCTGGTGGCTTGCTCTTGGCGAAACCTATACATACCTATTTATAGCACTTATGTCTGCTGGGCTTGCAGCGATATTAGAGCTCTGTTCTAATAAAATCAACATTGATGACAATATGTTAATTCCATCGGCATATGCAATTTTAGGATGGCTTTATCAAGCAATATTAAGCACACCGAAAGTGGCACCTTGGTGAAGCCATAACACACAAATGGTTGCTTTTCTGTTTTCATGGAGGTAACATCTTTGTTATATATTCAGACAAAGGCATAACATATGAAAAAGTTTTCTGTACCATGCGATTTCAACGGCATAAAAGCACCAGTGACTTTATACATCGGCACTCCAGAAACTGGCCATCACCCGATATCTTTCCAAGCAAATTGGCTTTCGAAAGAAAGGGGGGGCAGCGTGCCTCAAGAAGTTATGGAAAGCCTAGATAAGCTGATGAGCATTGCATCTAAAAACAATGTTCTTTTGGAAGATCTATGTGAATATGCCCTGCATGCAGCCAGCGTTCCCAACAACAGTAATATAGAAAGCGACGTTAAGAAAGAAGAGCAAGCAGAGCAATCCAGTGGTATCGCCATAGGCGGCGGCACATCCCAAGGGATTGCAATTGCCACCGCTAAAATAGCCGTTCCAGTTGAAGCTGTGCAAAAAGAAGCCATCCAAGCTGAAGTTGTTGCTCAAGAAGAAGTTAATTCTGCTGAACCTATTAAAGAAGAAACCCACCAATAATCAAACCGTCTTGAGAATATCTTTCAGGTTATCAGCAAAGTTCTTGGAACTGAAGTGCCTTGCCCTTTTGATGGCAGATTTGGCCAATGATGCTCTGTGTTCTTCATCGTGATAGATCATATTAAGAGCATCTATCAAAGCATCTGGGTCTTGCGGGGGAATTTGAACCTCTGCATCAAGAACAATTTCAGCCAAGGAAGAATTATCTGAAACAATGGCCGGCGTGCCGCACTGCATTGACTCCAAAGCAGGATAGCCGAACCCTTCATATAAGGAAGCACAGACAGAAGCCAAGGCCCCGGTATACAAGCTTGGCATTTCGGCCTCATCCACAAAACCTGTGAGGATGATTTTGTTTTTATACGCCCCTGCCCCGTCAATGGTTTTAAAAATATCCGAAAAATCCCATCCTTTAGGGCCAGTAACAACCAGATATAAATCATCAATTTTATATTTTTTAATGAACGAGATAAAACACATAATCACATGTGGGAAGTTTTTGCGCGGATTAAGGCTGGAAACTGTTAGGATATATTTCGCCGCAGCAGGAACGCCATATTTGGATTTAACCTTATCCAACAATTTAGTTTCCGGCTTGAATATCTCGGACGTGCTCAAGGGCAAAACCTTAATATGCTTTTCTGATATGTCGGGCCTGAATCTCATAAAATCATTTTTAGTGGCGTTGGAATTGCATAATATCAACACGTCATTCGACAGGCTTGCAACCAAATGCTTATAAAGAACCTTGCTGCTTGGTGGGGAATATTGAGGGTATATCATTGGCAACATATCATGCAAAAATATAACCTTTTTTATTTTCTTCAAAGCCATGATTTGTTTAGGGATTTGATATTTCGGGGAGAAATATAAATCAAACCCCTCATCAGAAATAAAAGAAAATGGCACATTAAAATATTCCAGAAGAAAGCCCACATGATGCTCAATCTTGGTGATGGTTCTTAAAAACATTTTCGCTGCCTTAATGTTTCCAAGGGTCCACTTCATAATAGAAACAAATATATTGCTTAATGAGGTTCGTTTAGGGCGTATCAACCTTGCGGCCAACTTAGGAAAGTTTTCCTTAAGATATGCCTCTGATTCATCGAAATTCAACTGGCTGGTGGTGAAATAAAGATCGAAGCCTTTATTTGCAGCCAGGCATTTCAAGGATTCTTCCGCAAAGCGATAAAGACCGGTTCTATCGTTTATCTCTGCATGGCCTCTGCCAAGCAGGGCTATATCATATAATATCTTCATTTCTGCACCTTCGTATATTTCACCCAGAACTCGGGGTGTAGGTTACTAATATTTTGCACGGCAAGGATGGCAGCATCCTCATCAGGAAATACACCAAAACAAGTTGGGCCAGAACCCGACATCCTGGCAATTTGGCAATTCGCCTGCTGGGCCATAAGGGTTATGATTGTTTCAATCTGTGGCATTAAAGCAACCGATGCTTCTGTCAGATCATTCCTTTGCTCAGATAAAAAATCTATCAACCCTGCGCAGTTGTCAAAGCCTGATGGCTTGATAACAGCGGCAGTGTTTATAACTTTATTTATCTTAAAAACATCAGCGGTCAAAAGCGTTTTCCTTGGGTTCACCAGCACCATGTGCAGAAGCGGAAAATCCGTCAAGCCTGTTATTTTTTCGCCAATGCCCTGGCAAAATGCTGGCTTATCATAATAACAAACTGGCAGATCAACCCCTATCTTCATCAAATCTGCCGTTGAAGCATTGTTGCTGAGAAACTTCGCAACCACCGCCGCATCTGATGAACCACCACCAAGGCCTGCACCAACGGGGATGTTTTTAATCAAGTCACAGTTATATTTTTGCCCATCAGAAAAAGTCGCCACAGCCTTATCTATAAGGTTGCCCCCCTCTATCAAGCCAGCGAATTCCCCACCAACAATTTTAGTGGAATTAGCTTCAGCAGTCGTTATCGCAATGCAGTCATATATATCATCTGCAAAGACCACCAAGCTTTCCACCAGATGATATCCATCATCGCGCTTGCCGGTGATATGAAAAAATAAGTTTATTTTCGCCCTAGCCTTCAGTTGCTGCATCTGATTAGCTTAAATGTTTGATATGATGCTTAATCTATATAACTATCTCAACACAGTCAAACTTTTCAACCACTCAGGAATAACTTATAGTTTCAAGCGACACCTTTAGCGGCCAGGTCCTTCACCAGTTGCTTCCTTTAAACGCGATGCAAAACTTTCTCGACTTCTATTTCTTACAATGTCTGGGGTTTTACTTCCTAATTTAAACGCGCTATACATAACCTTAATTCCCAGCCTTGCTGCGGTTGCAAGCCTGTGCGGCTCTTTGTTATTAAGATCAATGTTTTCACCTTGGCTCAGATGATCGAAAAAGCCTTGATCTATCATATATGCAGCAAATGCAGCTGCTTTCCTCCATTCGTTGCTTCCCGCTTTGATGGCAGGAGCATTGAGTTTTTGCTCAACAAACTCACTTAAGCCATAAATTGCTTCTTTAAACTTAGGGAATGCTTTATCAAGGTTTTGAATGGCATTTAAATCACCATCATTAATTGCTTCTTTAAAGATTTCAAGAATTGCCTCATCAGTGAAAAATTCAGGTTTGAGCTCAGCTGCGGTTTTACCGTTTATCTTTACCTCTAGATCAGAACCCGCTTTAAGTAAGGTTGATATAATTCTCATACTTCCATCTTGAACAGCAGCTTGCAGTGGCGTGAAGCCATCCTTATCCTTTGCATTAATATCAGCACCTTGCTCGATTAGAAACTTAGACACTTCTTGATTGTTGTTTCTAGCAGCATAGAGCAGTGGCGTGAAGCCATATGCACCCTTTGCATCAACATCAGCACCTTCGTCGATCAAAAGCTCAACCAGTTCTTTATTACCTTTTACAGCAGCATAGTGCAGTAGCGTATTGTCATATTCATCCTTTGCATTAACATCAGCACCTTTGTTGATCAGAAGCTTAACCGTTTCTTTATTGCCTATTTCAGCAAAATAGTGCACAACATATTGCAGTGGCGTTTTGCCAGATTCATCCGGTAAATTAACATCAGCACCTTTGTCGATCAAAAGCTCAACCATTTCTTTATTGCGTCCTCCAACAGCATAGAGCAGTGTCGTTCTGCCAGATTGACCCTTTGCATTAACATCAGCACCTTTGTTGATCAAAAACTCAACCACTTCTTGATTGTTGTTTCTAGCAGCAATGTGCAGTGGCATGTCGCCATATTTATCCGGTAAATTAACATTGGCGCCTTTGTTGATCAAAAACTCAACCACTTCTTGATTGTTGTTTCTAGCAGCATAGTGCAGTGGCCTTTCGCCATCTTTATCCTGTGCATTAACATTGGCGCCTCTCTCTAGCGAAATTTTCAGCATGGGAATGTTGTTATTTTTTATAGAGAAGGGCAATATTTCATCAGGTGTTGGATTTTTAGCAAAAAACTGTCCACATCTTGCCCTGTCATTAACTGGCATAGATAACAAAGCTTTTGGAGGCATAAATTTAAGTAAAGTTTCTGCTTGATCGCTCATGAGCAATAGTTTATCTTCAATGCTCATTGCCTCCTCATAAGAAGCTCCTCTTTTTTCTAAAATCACCCGCATCGCATCATGAAAGTAAAGGCCATCTGTTAAATGTTCCTGCATATTCTCATGAAGAAAATCTTCCGGGTTTCCCCCATCAACCGTTAAATC
>Ga0114977_10000827_pt1 | contig 20535 bp, 15 predicted proteins | sample S_130805_MF_Meta_FD_87026 | JGI IMG/M metagenome (GOLD analysis project Ga0114977, IMG submission 87026) | Freshwater microbial communities from Lake Simoncouche, Canada to study carbon cycling - S_130805_MF_MetaG | ecosystem: Environmental > Aquatic > Freshwater > Lake | place: Lake...
GCAATGGCTCCTTAACAATAGGCCACGAAAAATTCTAAACTTTAAAACACCGCTTGAGGTTTTCTACGCTAACCTAAACAACTCAATTCCACCACCTGTTGCACTTCGCTGTTGAATTGGCGTCATACAAAGTAATAGTGATTTTATAGATAATTTAAACGACCTAAGTACGAAAATACGAGATGCTGCAGCTTTAGGTATACGTATAAATTTTAATCGCACTAATTTAGATATAGTAGTTATCGATCAAAAAGACATACTACCAGGTCTCACACTTCTACAAAATGAATTGGGGCAAGCAATTGATGCACATAAGCTTCATGATCTGAATACCCCCAACACATCACAAACATTTGATCAAAAAGATTTTCCGCCTCTGCAGGGAATTAATCCTAAACATCCCATTGGGAATAAATTTGTACCACCAGCATCGTCGTCAGTATCATATGCAGACATGGTGAGAGGAAGAAACAAAAATATAACTCAAATAAGACCTCAACAAAAGGATCCTGCCTCAGAAATCAAAACTTTTAACCCTGTTATTAGTCGTCCTGCAGATAAACCTTGCTACAAAGTAGATCGTTGGGGAGGCTCAGAATTTTATGGATTACAATTAGAATCTGGATTTGTTGATAAGATCAAACGTTCTAATTCTCCTACCAAAGGGAGAGGCGCTTAATTACGCCGCAATAATCCAACCACCGCCAATAACCCTTGTACCTTGATAAATCACGCAAGCTTGCCCAGGGGTTATTGCGCGCTGCGGAGTTTGCAGTTCAACCTTTGCATTATTGCCTGATAGTGCAAAAATTCTTGCTAAAACAGCTCTTTGGCTTGACCTGGCTTTAATTTCAACCTCCATTCCTTCCGCAGGAATTGCGCTGCCAGCCAGCCAATTAACATCCCTAATGTTGAATGATTGCGAAGCTAAATCTTCCTCGCCGCCAACTATAACGCGGTTATTTGCCGCATCAATTTTTATAACATACAGCGGCTCAGGCCAGCCTATGCCAAGGCCTTTGCGCTGCCCGACAGTGTAATTAATGATCCCGTTATGTTCCCCGAGTTTCTGGCCATTAACATGCATAATGTCACCGGCATCAAGAGCGCCGGGGCGCAGGCGTTCAATTACATTGGCGTATGAGCCGTTTGGCACAAAACATATATCCTGAGAATCAGGTTTATCAGCAACACTAAGGCCAAACTCGGCTGCCATTTTACGGGTTTCTTCTTTTTTTAGGCCACCAAGCGGAAAGTGTATATAGTTCAATTGCTCTTGCGTTGTGGCAAACAGAAAATAGCTCTGGTCTTTGCTCTCATCGAAGGCTTTATGTAATTCTGCACCATTTGCACCCATTTTGCGCTGCACATAATGGCCGGTAACAAGCGCATCGGCATTTAAATCCCTTGCCACCTTGAATAAATCGCGGAACTTAACAGATTGGTTGCATTTAACGCACGGAATGGGGGTTTCGCCACGCAAATAAGAATCGGCGAAATCTTCCATAACTTCTTGCTTGAAAATACTCTCATAATTAAGCACATAATGCGCGAAACCCATGCGCTCCGCCACATTCTTCGCATCGTAAATATCTTTTCCAGCGCAACATGCGCCTTTTTTTTCTAAATCAATGCCCATATCATAAAGCTGCAAAGTAACTCCGATTACCTCATAACCTTGTTTATAGAGCATAGTGGCGGCCACAGAGCTATCCACCCCGCCCGACATTGCCACAACAACCCGCGTGTCTTTTATCTCTTTATGTGGTGCAAATTCATTCATGCTGAGCTTATAGCAGAAAAGTTACAAGGCAGCAAGTGCAAGAAAAACCCGCCAAACAGATTCATGTTTGACGGGCAGGAGGTACCGTAAGCAAAGTTAAGATTAATCTAAGCAGTTAATTTATTGCTTCTTTTTTATTTTATCTTCAACTTTTTCCATAGTGTCTTTTATAACACCCTGATGCTTGTTGGAAAGAACTTCACCACTACCCGCATCAACCATAACCTCTTCTGAGCCAGATTGATTAGCAACTTTTATATCAAAAGAATATACCAAGCAGCCTTTTTCATGCTCAAGTGTACTCCTTACAACGGTTGACGATTCCTTTTTCACTGCATCCAACGCAGTTTTTTGGGCATCTTCTTTTGTAATTTTAGCCATAGCCGGCAAGTCTGCGGTGGCAGTCCCTTTTGGGGGATGTATGGTACAATTAAGATCAGCTGCCTGCGCCGCTGTGAATATTGACATTATGGCTAAGGTAGCCGTTATAGTTGCTTTCATAAATTCTCCATTGGGTTATTGCTCTAAAATGATGCCATTTTGGCAATCAACATATAGCCGGATTGTTTCCGGCTTAACTTGATAGGAATCAATTAATAATCGGTTTATTATTGAGCTTATAAGAATGTACCGAACCAGCTAGGCTTGATTTCTTTGGTGTCTTTGAATAATGAAAATTGCAGTATCTTTTTTAGCACACGGATTGTTCGCTGCGCTGGGTACGATAAGATAAATAATTCCATAGGGAAATTATTTTAAAATACTCTAATATCCATAAAAAAAGGCCAGGATGCTTAATTTTGTAACACCTGGCCTTAAATATTTAATAGATAATTTTATTAAGTTCTAGGCAAAGTTTTGCCTTTGCCACCTTTAGCAGCAGGATCCTGAGCGACACGACTACTTCTTGAAAACATATTCATACTCGGCAAACAAGAGGCCACTGTTTGCACAGCAATTCCAACGCTAGTTGTAGGCACTCTTTTACCAGCAGGGTTAAAAACCAACTCTCTCTCTACATTACTACTTGCTACATACTCGTACTCAACTTTATATCCAGATGGAAGTGGTTTTTATCTTTTTTCCAACTCCTAAGTGCTGCTTGATCTTCCGAAGGCGAAGTTTCTGTCACCGTCTGTGAAGCATCAGGCGAAATTCTTTCTGCGGCAGTTTCAAGTCTCTTTAAGCTTGCTTGCATTTCATAATTTACGCTTGCTTGCACTGCATGATTTTCTCTGTTTTTTGTCGTCAGAGAAGGCGTTTTAGGCTTCAGAGAAAAATTATTTTGAGGATTAATCCTAGAAATATCTATTGTAGAATAACTTTTGTTGTTGCCAGTTTCTTCAATCTTTCTTTCCCCACTTCCTCTAATTTTTTTATCACTATGTCTAGACATCAGAACCACCTAATTAATTAAGATTAAATTTGAAATTGGTAACAATTATATAACAAAAACCCAGAGGGGTCAAGTTACAGAAGTGATTTTATACCACCAAACAACCGGATTTATACCTTATCAATAGCTTAACTTAAAGAACAATATAACCTAAATGTAGCCCTTGGTTGCTTTACACCAAATTCATTTCAACTTCAGGGCGCAACATATGAATAATCTACTATTTTAAAATACCAGCAACTAACCTGAAATTGATATATATAAAGCATGCTTTGTAAAATTTTGCCGCTTATATACACAAGCAAGGCTTGGTGGGAACGAGAGGAGTCGAACCTCCGACCTACGGTTTAGGAAACCGCCGCTCTATCCTGCTGAGCTACGTCCCCTTAAGTAAAGCAATACTCGCTTGCCCGCTTATATATACTATAGGCTTTGTATTTACCAGTATTTTTTCCTTTTTCTCAGGATTCCATATATATTAAAATTCGTAATATACAACCACCGCACAATTCTATATAATGCGCTAAATCATTTTCAAGGAGACGCAAAATGTCTGAACCAGAAATATTCAAATCAATACGCAATGAAATTGAGTCCAACGATGTTGTGCTATTCATGAAAGGCACCGCAAAATTCCCGCAATGTGGATTCTCCGCCGCTGTAGTGCAGATACTCAGCAATTTACACGTTGCATTCAAAGGCATTAATGTGCTTGAAGACCCGGCTTTGCGCGATGGAATTAAACAATTCAGCGATTGGCCAACCATACCGCAGCTATACATAAAAGGTGAGTTTGTTGGCGGCTGCGACATCACCAAAGAAATGGCGCAAAGCGGCGAGCTTGCAACCATGCTTGCAGAAAAGGGCGTGAAGGTTGCATAAATGGCAAATGTTCCGGCAATTAAGGTTCATGACTTATATAAGGTTTATAATGGTAAGCGCGGCCAGAAAGTTGCGCTTAACCATATTAGCCTTGAAGTGCCGGAAGGCTCCTTCTTTGGGCTTTTAGGGCCTAACGGGGCGGGCAAATCTACCATGATTAACATCCTTGCCGGATTGGTTAACAAAACCAGTGGCGATGCGGCAATTTGCGGATATGACATTGAAAAACAAGCGAAACAAGCCAGGACATCAATCGGGATTGTACCGCAGGAATTAACTCTCGACCCATTTTTCCCGCCTTTTGAAGCTTTGGAAAATACCGCCGGTTTTTATGGCGTTCCAAAATCTCAGCGCCGCACTATGGAAATCATTACCGCATTAGGTCTTGCCGATAAAGCCCATTCTCCTGCCCGAAGCCTATCTGGTGGTATGCGCCGCAGGTTGCTGATTGCCAAGGCACTAGTTCATTCACCCAAAGTGTTGATTCTGGATGAACCAACTGCAGGTGTGGATGTTGAACTGCGCCAGCAATTATGGGATTATGTTAAGCGCCTCAACAAGGAAAAAGGCACAACAGTTCTACTCACAACTCACTATCTGGAAGAAGCGGAAACATTATGCGACCAAATCGCGGTTATCAATCACGGCAAAATCATTTCTAACGACAGCAAGGCGAATATTTTAAGGGTGATTGACCGAAAAAAAACTAACAGTTATAGCAAGCACGCCGTTAAATAAGGCTCCAAAAGGTTTGGAGAAATTTGAAACTAATATAACTGAAGATGGCCGCCTTGAAATAACTTACCGCCACAGCGAAACGGGAATGTCGGAAATACTGCAAGTACTTACAAAAGCAAAAGTGGAAATTCGCGACCTCTCCACCGAAGAGCCTGATTTAGAAGAAGTATTCCGCCATTTGACCAAGGCTTAGAGTAAATAGAAATCAGCTAACATTTTTATATGCTGTGTGCACGCGACCTAATACGCTTATGTCTCTGCTCAACTATATCTGCTACAAAAGTGCGCTTATTATTCTGAGGCAATTGGCTGTGAACTTGATTAGCTGGAATATTTCCAGTTCCGTTAACCTTTTTATTATTCGCCTCCGCCTTTCTTCGGTTATATTCTGGAAGAAATATGTTTTCTCTAAAGCGGGAATATTTTTCTTGTGTAAAACCAACATTGTCAAAAGGCTCAGAAGGAGCAGCAAAACATACAGCACTATTTGCAGGACTTGCAGGCGCATTACATATAGATAGAAGAAATTCTTCTCTTGACTCATTTTTTATAATCGCCGCACTCACGAAGTATTTATTCAGAGGCACTTTTTTGTGTTCCGTGGTGTTATAGATAGATTTCTTAAATTGGCTACGAAAATTCATATCAGGACAATAATAAGGATTTTCTTCCACTTTCTTATCTAACACAGCGCCTGCTAATTGTAGAATTTTTACAAGAAAATCTGCCCTTTGGGCCATTGACTTCTTAGCAACCCCGCTTGTATTGTTATTGATGGCATTACTATCAACAATCTGTCTTGTCATATCCGTTTGAGACTTCATGTAAATTATTTATATTTTAATATTAGAATGTTTAAAAGATTAATCTATTTACCATGTGCAAACATAATTGTCACGAATAAATTAATCCACCATACAAAAGGGTTTTAATATTTTAACGAAATGCTTAGGCTTACTTCCTCTCAGCAGTTACCCTTTGCGATAGGCTTTCCATGATAAACCCATCCAGATCGGCATAAATATTAATAATATCCGGCGCAAGCGCCGCATTACCCTGGAGAAACTTTCCAAGAAAACAGGGTTAAATATCACAACCCTTGACCGCTATGAACTCGGCAAAACCGTAATGGGGCTACCGCAATTAATAAAAATTTCTAATGCGCTGGAAATAAGAATCGCAAAACTGATGGATATTTCCTAAAAAAGCTGAGGACTATGGTTTTCAACGCTCAGCTGTTACCCTTTGCGATAGGCTTTCCATGATAAACCCATCCAAATCGCCATCAAGCACTGCTGTGGTGTTGCTGGTTTCAAATCCGGTGCGCAGGTCTTTAATCATCTGGTATGGGTGCAGCACATAAGAGCGGATCTGGTGACCCCAGCCAATATCTGTTTTATGGCTATTTGCCGCATCTTTTGCTTCTTCTTGTTTGCGCAGCTCCAGTTCATACATCCTTGCGCGGAGCATGTCGTAAGCCTCGGCGCGGTTTCTATGCTGCGAACGGCTGGTTTGGCACTGCACCACAATATTCGTAGGGATATGGGTTATGCGGATGGCACTATCAGTTTTATTCACATGCTGGCCGCCAGCGCCAGATGCGCGGAAAGTATCCACACGCAAATCTTTTTCATCAATCACTATCTCAATAGACTGGTCAACCACCGGGTAAACCCACACACTAGCAAATGAAGTGTGGCGGCGGGCAGCGCTATCAAACGGCGAAATCCTCACTAAGCGATGCACACCGCTTTCGGTTTTAGCCCAGCCATAAACATTAGTGCCGCAAATTTTAACTGTTGCCGATTTTATGCCGGTTTCTTCACCTTTTGTCTCCTGCACAAGTTCAGTAGAAAAACCATGGTTTTCTGCCCAGCGTAAGTACATCCGCAGCAGCATTTCCGCCCAATCACAAGATTCTGTTCCGCCAGCCCCAGCATGCACTTCGAGGAAACAATCATTACCATCCGCCTGCCCTGCAAATAAACATTCTGTACTTTGTTTTTTTACATCTTTCTCTAACATGCCAAGCATAGCTTCTGCTTCAAGAGCAGTTGCCGCATCGCCTTCACTTTCGGCCATTTCAAGTAGGGTTACAATATCTTCAACATCATTTTGGTGTTTTGCAAGGGAGCCAAGGCTTGATGCAATTTTATTGCGCTCTTTTAATAATCCTTCCGCTTTTTCGCGGTTATTCCATAAGCTTGGATTTTCGCATAGGGCGTTTAGTTCCTCGAGGCGCGCCTGGGATTTCGGAGCGTCAAAGATACCTCCCCAGGATATCAATATCCTGCCTGATTTTTTCTATTCTATTTGCGGTTTCAGGTTTCATAATTAATTTATGTTGTTTTTAGGAGATGGGATTTTTATAAAGATTTTATAATGAAATAATAAATTAGGATTATAACGCAGACCAACTTTAATTGCAAAAACCAATGTTACTTCAGCAAATCAGCTGGTTCGTAACATTGTTTCTTTTAACTGTCAAAGAGTTTCTCTTCTCACTAAATTAAGCTGAATCTTTCTTCCAGCCACCACCGAGGGCTTTATATAAGCCCACAATAGCCTGCAAGTGCAAGAGTTTTGCCTGAATAAAAGAATCCTCGGCGGAAAATAATGCTCGCTGCGTATTGAGCACAGTGGTTATATCTACAATACCACCTTCAAATTGCTTCTGTGACAATTTATATGCATTCCTTGCTGTACGCCGAGCTTCTGATTGTGCTTTTTCTGTAGCCGCAGTTTGCTTTACTTCAGCAAGAGAGTTTTCTACATCCGAAAATGCCGATATTACTGTCTTATGGTATGTTTGTAACAATTCATCATACTGCGCTTTGGTCAGGTCTAACTTTCCTTTCAGTGCCCCTCCCCTAAAAATTGGCTGGGTTATTGATGTTCCAAGCGATAATAATACACTACCTGGCGTGAATAAATTTGATAGGTTCGCGCTTTCATAACCGCTACTTGCGGTGAGGCCTATGCTGGGAAATAATGCCCCACGAGCAGCTGTTATATTTGCTTTGGCAGCAATTAAATTAGCTTCCGCAAGTTGTATATCAGGCCGCCTTGTTAGCAACTCCGATGGCAATGCAGGAATAATTTCCGGTGCGTTTAGGGCATCAAGATTTTCATTTTCTGAAATATCTTCAAATGATTCGGGCAGCTGGCCTAGAAGTATTGCAAGTGCGTTCTTATTTTGTTTTATTTGCAACCTAAGTTTAGGTAGTGCAGCCTCTTGAGTTGCCGCTTCATTCTCCTGCTGGGCCACATCAAGTGATGTAGCAAGTCCAAGTTTGAACCTTTTGCGAAAGGCATCAAGCAACTTTTTTGCATTAGCAAGGTTAGCCTCCCCTGCTTTTAGCCTGTCCTTTGATGCGATCAAATTTAAATATGTTGTGGCAACATTTGATGTTACGGTCAATGCCACCGCTTGTTGGTCAAAGCGGCTGCCCTGCGCGAGCGCCCGTGCAGATTCCTTTACCGCTATATTTTTACCCCAAAAATCAATCTCATAGCTTGAGCTTAGAGAGCTATTATAGGTATTGCTGATTATTTTATTGCTATTAGTCCTTGTGGCCGCAAGGCTTGCGTTAATTTCAGGGAACATGCTAGCACCCGCTATACGAAGCTGAGCATCTGCCTCTTTAACTCGGTCTATGGCTATTTTCATATCATAATTTGAGTTTTCAGCCTGCTCAACCAGGCCTGTTAGTTTGTTTGAGTTGAAATTTTTCCACCAGTCTGTCGTTGGCCATGCAGAATTTTTCTTCTGCGATTCTGCATCAAAATCTTCCCAGTTTCTTGGGACGGCAGTTTCTACATGCTTATATTTATCGCCAACACTGCAGCCAGAAACGATAGTTATGAAAATTAATGTACAAAATAATTTATTCGCTTGTTTCATATTATTTTATTGGTGAAGCATTAAACGACTCACTCAGTGTTTTCTTAAAGTGAGATAATTTCTCCATCGCAAGATATACCACAGGAGTAGTATACAATGTTAAAAGCTGAGATACAACAAGTCCGCCAACAATTGCAATACCAAGAGGTTTACGCATTTCAGATCCGGCCCCTCCGGCCATGATTAATGGAACAGCGCCAAACACTGCAGCAATTGTTGTCATCATTATAGGGCGGAAGCGCATATGACAGGCACTAAGGATTGCGTCAAGCGGCGTTGCGCCATTTCTCTCAGCGACAATTGCAAAATCCACCAGCATAATACCATTCTTTTTAACAATCCCCATCAATAATATAACCCCAATAATGCTGATTATGGAAAGCTCATTGCCGGTTAGCATCAGTGCCAGCAGAGCACCTAAACCGGCGGAGGGCAATGTTGAGATAATAGTTATGGGATGCAAGAGACTTTCATAAAGCACACCAAGCACAATATAAATTGCCAGCAATGCTGATAATATAAGTATAGGCTGGCTGCTGGTTGAGTCAGCAAAAGCCTTGGCATTTCCCGCAAATTCTGTTTGTATGGTTGTGGGCAACCCAATTTCATTTGCAACTTCGTATACTCTCTTTGCGGCATCACCAAGTGATGCGCCAGTAGGCAGGTTAAAGGTTATTGTGGCCGCTGGAAATTTCCCTTGGTGAGTAACTGAGAGCGGCGTTATGCCTGACTCAAAACGAGCAATTGAGCTCAGACGCACCAAATCACCTTTAGCAGATTTTACAAAAATTTTATCCAAAGATGATGGGCTTTCCTGATGTTGAGGACTAACCTCAAGCACCACATGATACTGATTTCTGGTTGTATAAATTGTTGATACCTGCCTTTGGGCAAAGGAATCTTGTAAGGCGGAATCAATGGTTTGCATATCAACACCCAAACGCGCTGCCATATCACGGTCAACAACAATATTAACCTGCTGTCCGGCATTATCCTGATCGCTGGAAACATCTGTTAGACCTGGCTCTTTTTTTAGCCTTTCAATATATTTAGGCACCCATTCCCGCAGTTCTTTTAACGATTCATCCCTCATAGCAAATTGGAACTGCGCCTTGCTGATGCGACCACCAATCCTTATATCTTGGGCGGCCTGCAAGAATACTGATACTCCCTCCAGTTTTGCCAGTTTTGGCCTGAGGCGGTTAATAACTTCTGTTGCATTAATTTTCCGTTTGGATAACGGTTTTAATGCTATAAATATGCGTCCATTATTGACACTGCCATTCATTCCTCCGGCCCCTACAAAAGAGCCAAGCCCTTCAACTGCAGGATCTTCTAATATTACACTCGCAACCTTTTGCTGACGGGATGACATTGCCGCAAACGATACATCACTGCGTGATTCGGTTGTGCCAATAATAATACCTGTATCTTGCTGCGGAAAAAATCCTTTAGGAATTTTTATATATAGAATAACAGTAGTGGCAATTGTCAGCAACATCACAACCAGCATAATGTTCTGGTGTCGCATAACCCATCCAAGGCCACTCTCATAAATTTCCTGTAGCCAATTTAATATACGCTCACCTATATCTGAAAAATCCGAAGAATTTTTATTTCTCCGGCGGCGGTACTCCATTATTTGCCCATAAATAGTTGGTGTCACTGTTATTGAAACAATCATGGATATAAAAATTGAAATACTTAGCGTAACAGCGAATTCGCGGAACATTCGACCAACAATTCCGCCCATAAATAATATGGGTATAAAAACAGCTATAAGTGAAATACTTATAGAAACAACCGTGAAAGTAATTTCCTTTGCACCCTTTATGGCCGCTATAAGCGGCGGCTCGCCTTTTTCAACATGCTTGGTGATATTTTCAATCATCACAATTGCATCATCCACTACAAAACCTACTGAAACAATTAAAGCCATTAGTGAAATATTATCAATCGTATAATCCAGAAGCCACATTGCAGCAAAAGTGCCGGCAAGCGAAAGCGGTACTGTTATGCTGGCCGCAATTGTAGGAGTAAAACGCCCTAGCGAAAAAAGAACAACCAATACAACTAGAGCTATAGAAATAAGTAATGTGATTTCTACATCATGCACACTGGCTCTGATTGTTTGAGTTCGGTCAGAGAGCACCTCAACCTTACTGCCTGCCGGCATCCATGCTTCTAATTGTGGCAAGATTTTTTTTATACCATCAACTGTATCAATTACATTGGCATCGGATTGTTTTTGAATAATTACCAAAACGGCTTCATTTTTATTATACCATGCCGCCTGTTTTGAATTTTCCACTCCATCAATTATTTTTGCAACATCCTGAAGACGTAAAATATTTCCTTTATCTGTGTACAATAGTAACCCTGCATAGTTATCTGCCTTTTGAAGTTCGTTATTAGTCCCAATTGCGATTGACTGCTTATTACCTTCAAACTTTCCTTTTGGCTGGTTAACATTGGACTGCACTAAAACATTCCGCACATCTTCCATTGCCAGTCCTTTAGAAGCAAGGATATCAGGGTTGACCTGCACACGCACGGCTGGTTTATCAGCCCCGCTCAGAGTTACCTGCGCCACGCCTTCAATTTGTGAAATACGCTGTACAAGTATTGAATCACAAGCATCATAAAGTGCGCTTGCAGGCATCGTTGTGGATGTAACAGCAAGGATCAAAATTGGCGTATCACCAGGATTAACCTTCCTATAAGTTGGTGGGGAAGGCAAATCTGCTGGCAAATCGTTACCAGAGGCGTTTATTGCAGCCTGAACATCGCGAGCTGCACCTTCAATATCGCGGTCTAAATCAAATTGTGTAACTATATTTACGGCTCCTTGCGAGCTGGTAGAAGTTAACTCGTTTACGCCTGCAATTTCACCAAGCCTGCGCTCCAAAGGCGATGCTACGGTTACTGACATGGTTTCAGGGTTGGCGCCAGGGAGTTTTGCCGAGACATTAATTGTGGGGAAATCCACACGTGGTAAGGGAGCGACAGGTAAAGTTATAAAAGCGCAGATTCCGCTCAAAAACAATCCTAGCGCCAGTAACATTGTTGCTACCGGCCTCCTGATAAATATTTCTGAAAATGACTGCGACATTTTAAATTTTATATTTAAAATTTATAAATTTAGTTTCTTCAAATCTTAAATTTTAAATATAAAATTTAAAATCTCCTCTTAACCCTTTCCATAAAAAGATACATTACCGGAGTTGTATAAAGAGTTAGCATTTGGCTTAAAATTAAGCCCCCTACAATCGAAATACCAAGTGGACGGCGTAGTTCTGCGCCAATGCCGTGGTCGAATGCAAGAGGTATAGCCCCAAGCAAGGCAGCCATTGTTGTCATCATAATAGGGCGAAAACGTAACATACATGCCTTAAAAATTGCATCATGCGGAGAAAGCCCCTCCTCACGCTCGAGCTCGAGCGCAAAATCTATCATCATAATCGCATTTTTCTTTACAATACCCATCAGCAAAACAATACCGATCAAAGCTACCAAGGATAAATCTTCACCTGTAAATTTTATGGCAAGCAACGCGCCAACCCCTGCTGATGGAAGGGTGGACAGGATTGTGATGGGATGTATGGCACTCTCAGAAAGCACACCAAGAACAATATATATAACCACAATCTCAGTCAGAATAAGTAAAGGCTCACTTGCAAGCGAAGTGCGGAATTCGGCTGCATCCCCGCTATATGAACCAGTAATAGTATTTGGCATGGCAAGTTCTTTCTCTAACTTGTTGATTTTATCAATTGCGCCGCCAAGAGATGCTCCTTTCGCCAAATTAAAACTGATTGTTATTGCCGGGAATCCACTCTGGTGAGTGATAGCAAGCGGTGCTGGAACAATATTCACACGGGAAAAAGCGCCTAGTGGCACAAGCCCTCCTGACGCTGACTTAACATATAGCCCACTTAGTGATGATGGATCCTGCCGAAAAAGCTTCTCCCCCTCCAAAATAACATGATACTGATTTACCTGCGAATATACGGTTGAAACTTGCCGCTGGCCGAAAGTGTCATAAAGCGTGTCATCAATGGACTTAGGCATTACACCCAGACGTTGCGCTTGGTCGCGGTCTATAATAATATCAGCTTTTAGCCCTCCTTCTTGCTGGTCGCTTGCCACATCGGCAAATATTGGTGAAGCCTGCAATTTCCTAAGTAGGTGGCTTGACCAATCAGTTAGCTCTTTTGCATCAATATCTGTAAGGGTATATTGATATTGCGTGCGGCTAACACGCGCACCGATTTGTATATCTTGCGTGGCCTGCATATGCACAGTTACACCTGCTATATCGGCTAGCTTAGGTGCAAGGCGGCTCATTATTTCCTGCGCTGACGAATTACGGGTTTTATGTGGTTTCAATATTATAGTTATGTGGCCGGTATTAGGGGTGATGTTAACTGTTCCAACACCAAGGAACGATGCAACATGCTCAACATCAGGATCAGCCTGAATCACATCAGAAACCATCCCTTGCAAGCGCGTCATCTGGGCAAATGAAACTGTTCCAGAAGCATCAGTGGTGGCGATTATTTGCCCGGCATCTTGAGTTGGCAGGAAACCTTTTGGTATATAAATATAAAGCATTATGGTTAAAATAACCGTCATTAATGCAACAAGAAGAGTGGCGGCTTGATGCTGCAAAACAACTTCCAATGTTCTGCTATAAAAACGTTTCATACTGTTAAAGAAACCCTTTTCTTCATCGTGATTTAGGTTTCCACGCTTTAACATTCTGGCGCACATCATTGGCGTGAGCGTTAAGGAAATAACGGCTGAAATTAAAACAGCTATTGTTAGTGTTAGCGCAAATTCACGGAATAGACGGCCAACAATTCCAGTCATGAATAAAAGTGGAATGAATACTGCAATCAATGAAACGGTAAGCGAAATAATCGTAAACCCAATTTCTTTTGCGCCTTTAAATGCAGCCTGCATAGGTGTGTCGCCTTTTTCAATATAGCGAACAATATTTTCAATCATCACAATTGCATCGTCAACTACAAAGCCTGCAGCTATGGTGAGAGCCATTAACGATAAATTATCAAGGCTGAAACCGCATAGATACATCACCCCAAATGTTGCCACAAGCGATAGTGGCAGGGCAATGCCTGGAATAATAGTAGCACTGGCTGAGTGCAGAAACATATATATTACAAGTATCACCAGACCGATTGTAATCACTAGAGTAAATTCAACATCACGGACTGATGCGCGGATAGTTTCGGTACGGTCAGAGAGTATCTCAACCTTAATGCCGGCAGGTATTGCCATTGAAATTTGCGGAAGGTTCTTTTTTATTAGGCCTGATGTTGCAACAATATTTGCGCCAGATTGACGTTGAATATCCACTATTACCGCCGGCTTTCCATTTACCCACCCTGCAACCCGCTCATTCTCAACGCCTTCTATAACAGTTCCAACATCACGGATACGAACCATATCTCCATTCTTTGTGGCAATAATTAGTGAGAGGTATTCCTCAACATTAGTAATCTGGTCATTGGCACCAATTGCAAGTGATTGCTGTGGGCCATCAAAATTTCCTTTTGGCAAATTAACATTGGCTTTTGTTAGCGCCGTTCTCACATCATCCATGCCCAGGCCATATGAAGAAAGTCTGGTGGGGTCAATTTGCACCCGATAGGCGGGGCGCCGGCCTCCTTGCACCAGAACACGGCCAACGCCGGTTATTTGTGCAAGTTTTTGCGAAAGCAAAGTATCTGCAATATCATTCACTTTTATCATTTGCAATGTATCGGAAGTGAGCGCCAGAGTCATTATTGGCGGGTCAGCCGGATTAACTTTTGAATATGTAGGCGGGTATGGAAGGTTTGCTGGTAAAACCCCTTTAGCCGCATTTATTGCAGCCTGAACATCCTGGGAAGCAACGTCTATATTTTTATTCAAATCAAATTGCAAGGTTATGGCGCTTATATCTTCAGAACTAGTTGAAAGCATTGAATTAAGTCCGGCGATAAGACCAAATTGTCTCTCAAGCGGTGCGGTGATAAGAGCGGCTATTGTTTCAGAACTTGCCCCGGGAAGCTGCGTTGTCACTTGAATTGTAGGGAAATCAACTTTTGGCAGCGCTGATACAGGGAGCATCCTGTAACCTAATATACCCGATAATAGCAATGCAAAGGATAATAGGCAGGTTGCAACAGGGCGGGCAATAAATGGTGCTGAAATATTCATTCTTTCTTTCCACGCATCCCCTGATGTTCACTATCACCCCTAGCATTCCCTTCTTCCTGTGAATCCTCAGGAAGCCTCACCTTTGTCCCATCTGCAAGTTTAGTTGCGCCATCTGTTATTACCATCTCACCATCTGAGATACCATCTTCTATTACCACCTCCTTGCCATCTTCCAGCGCCATTCTAACGTTACGCATTTCCACCGTCATATCAGGTTTTAATACAAATACATAAGTTGTTTGTGGTCCCCTTTGCAAGGCAGATGATGGCACCACTATACTTTCGTGGCGAACATTAAGAAGTAAGCGTACGTTCGTGAAACCACCTGGCCAAAGGAAATGTTTTTCATTTGGGAATGTTGCTTTGAGTTTTACTGTACCAGTGCTCTGGTCTATTTGATTGTCAACTAATTCAAGCACACCGTTATCAATCACCGTACTATTATCAGAGCCCATTGCCTGAACAATTAACTGGCCTTGTGTAGCTATCTCGGAGCTGATATTTTGTAAATTTTGCTGCGGCAGGCTAAAAATTACCGATATAGGGCTAAGTTGTGTAATAACTACTATGCCGTTTGCATCGCCCGGATGAACTATATTGCCAACATCAACCAAGCGTATACCTGTACGCCCGTCAATAGGCGAGGCAATGGTAGTATAGCTTAGCAGTGTTTTCACATTATCAATTGCGGCCTGGTCAGATTGTATAGTCGCCTCAAGCTGCCTGATTGTTGAACGCGCAGTATCCAGAACCTGGCCCGAAACAGTATTGCCAAGTTTTATGTAACGCTTAAGATCAAGCTCAGCATTTTCAAGCTGTGCCTGGTCTTTTGCCTGGTTTGCCATGGCCTGATCAAGTTGAGCAAGATATATACGTTGGTCAAGTTTTGCCAGAGCATCGCCTTTTTTTACATCCTGTCCTTCCTTGAATAAAATTTCTATTAACTGCCCATCAACCTGCGAATGGATAGTAACAGTATTATAAGCCTGTACAGTACCAAGACCGTTTAAATATACCGGAACATCTTTACGGGTTGCTTTGGCAACCGTAACTACGGGAACCTTTGCCTGTTTACTTTTGCCTACTTTGCCACTCTCACCTGAATTACCAAAAAAAGCCCAGCAAATGGCAATAAGTAACAATAACGCTACAGTGCCGACAGAAAAAATAACGACTCTCGTTGGTTTGTTTGCAGAGATTAATTCATCAAATTTCATCGAATACCTCTCCAGCTTAAGTAACTAGATTCTCTAAATTAGCTACATAAGAATGTAGTATCAGTAACAATATAATATATCTATACATTGTAAGATTGAATTTGTAAAAACCTTCGTCGCTATAGATAATTTTTAGAGTTCTTAGTTTATATGCTTTCTCAATTATGTATTGATGCCATAATTGTTTATTAAAATATAGGATAGAAAAGCCTGTTTTTGTAAACAAAATTTATAATCCTTGAAAGGACAGCAATTATGTGTTTAAGTCTGCTGTATAAGATACAACCTCAAAGTATATTTATATGTCCGAAGAGAATTTACTGACGATTGAAAGCGCTTTAAAAAACGCCATTGAATTACAAGATCAGGCTAGATTCCAGGAGGCCTATAATCTTTATCAGCTTATTCTTGAGAAAGAACCTAGAAATCTGAAAGCTAAATATATGCTGGCATTGCTGGCAATGCAAACAGGACATAACGCGGCTGCAAAAGCAATATTTTTACAAATATTAGAAATTGACCCTAATTATATTGATGTGCGCTACCCACTTGGTGTTGTAATGCGCGAAGAAGGCGAGTATGAGGAAGCTATCCCCCACCTGCAGAAAATGCTCGAAGCATATCCTTACCACATAAAGGCACGACACGAAATAGCAACATGCCTGCAAGAGTTACAAAAATCTAACGAGAGTATCAGTCATTACAAAACATTGCTTGAAATAAATGCCGAGAACTTTGAAACCGTTGGACATTTGGTACGAATTTACCTGCATTTATGCTTATGGAAAGAATTAGAGCAAATTGCTCCAACAATGGATCGCCTTAACAAACAGGCTATAAAACAAGGGGTTTTGCCAGGGGAGAATCTATCTTCTAATATAACCAGAATTGATAACCCTTATGTAAACTTAAAACTTGCCACTGCTGCCAGCAAGGCAATTCAAAATAAAATTAACACTAATATTAAGTTTTCCTTTGCTAATCGGGATAAAAATAAGAAGAAACTGACAATAGCATACTTATGTAACAACTTTAATAATCATCCAACAGGGCATTTGATATGCAGATTATTTGAAGTACACAACCGTGATGAATTTAATATCATTGCCTATTCCCATGGCAAGACAGATGAAAAATATTATCCCATAATCAAAGCTGGTTGTGATAAATTTGTTGATATAACATTATTAAATGATGCTCAGGCGGCGCAGCAAATATACCTTGATGAAGTTGACATATTGATAGACCTGAAGGGGCATACCACCAATGCACGCCTTGGGATTTTTGCTTATCGCCCCGCCCCAATACAAATGACTTATCTTGGTTTCCCTGGCACTAGCGGCGCAGATTTTTTTGATTATGTAATCACAGATAAAATTGTAACACCGCCAGAACATGCCCGCTATTATAGCGAGAAGTTTTTCTATATGCCAGATTGCTACCAAATTAATGATTACAAACAACCTATATCGGAGAAAATTTATACCAGAGCGGAGCTTGGCTTGCCTGATACAGGGTTTATATTTTCCTCGTTCAACCAAAGCTATAAAATTGACCCGATAATGTTTGATTTGTGGGCCGGACTGCTGAAAAAAGTTCCAGGCAGTGTGTTGTGGCTTTTAAAGAACAATACGAATGCAGCAGATATACTCACAAATGAAATTAAGAACCGTGGTATAGACCCGGAGCGCCTGATTTTTGCAGAGTATTTTTCTGTAAAATCAGAACATCTTGCACGCATTCAACTAGCTGATTTGGCTCTCGACACAAGAATTTGTGGAGGCCATACAACCACAAGCGACACTCTTTGGGCAGGGGTGCCTGTGGTTACAATGCTTGGTAAACATTTCGCATCTCGTGTATGCTCAAGCTTGCTAACTGCAATAGGTTTGCCGGAGCTGATTACCCATAGTCTTGAAGAATATGAAACACTCTGCCTTGATTTGGCACTGAATCCTCCGAAACTGATGGCCTTGAAGCAAAACTTAATTGCCAATCGCAACACTAAGCCATTATTCGACACGAATCAATTCGCCCACCACCTTGAAAATGGCTTTAAGGAAGTGTGGAAGAAATTTTCTTTAAATTAAATCTATCTGAAATTTTTTCGAATGGCTCGCGTGATTTAATATGGTAATTTTCATTACCATTACCCATCTCTTCGTCTTGAGGGAGGGAGGAAGTATAGAAATGTTGGGCTAATCTTAAGTGAGAACCCTATAATCCAAGAATGATATGCTTGATTAATTTGAAGGGATTAAATCTATTCAGGAAGTGGCTATTAAAGCACTTCTTTCACTATCATCCTGAAAGTAGTACCAAACTTTACATTAGTCACCGAAGAAGCGGAAACTGAAAGTTTTATATCAACTGCTGGTGAACTAGAGATAGATATTGCACATTTTTGAACTTGAAGACATTTTGGAGATGTAGAAATTGTTGCCAACTTCCGACTCTTAGCTATTTCAAATACCTTGTCAATATTAGCATCACTCATACCCTCTGGAATAAAGATAATTTTTGCTGAAGTTGTAGCAAGACCATCGTAACTAACTGCAACTGGTTTTAGTTTAACTCCTGAAGCCCCATCACTTAATTCAGCAATTGATGAAAATGCTTCAATATCGCTCTTAGTTGCCGGATCGCCAGTAATAACCGCCACCTCAACCACACCTTTTGGACCATCTTCAAGCAGGCTAATAATTTTAGTTATAACAGAAATATCTTTTTTAGTAACGTCAGCAAAAGACGCTCCCGTGCAACCTAACAGCACCATGCTCGATATTAATATTCTAATAATGTATCTGTTTACTTTCACTATAATGCCTTCTTAGAATTTTTTCGATAATGACAAATATACACGACGCTCGTTCTCTAATCCATAACCATTCTCAACTCTAGCCTGAGTTAAATCAGAGCCAAACAAAGATACGGTCACGTTATTATCAAAAAGATAAGCAACTCTTCCTGAAACAGTATGATATCCTTCGAGTCTTGCCAACTGGAAAACACCGGTAGTATTGCTATAAGTTGCATCATAATGTGAGGCCACCTCACCGTAGGCATCCGTTTCCCAAGGACCATTTTTATAACCCAGGTGTGCTTTTAATGTATGACGCGGCAGTGTATTTTCGTAGTGTGTATTCAGATCACTAGATGTGGCTGAAAAATGATCTAAAGTACTCTGGAATATATAGCTAGTATCCCAACTCCAATATTTATTTATTTTGCCATCAAGCCCTAGCTCAACTCCACCTGTTTCACTGTTCCCAACATCACCTGATTGCTTTATATAATATCCAGGTGTAGATGATGCATAAGCAGTCGCTCCAAGAGCATTAATACCTTTAGTTTTTTTATAGAATACCGCGGCATGGAACTTGCCATCGATCGGTTCTATTACCCTATCATATCCTGTCTCATAATTTGTTACGATTGTTGGCATCAGATTTGGGTTTCCTGCGATAGTAACAAAAGGAGGAGTTGTGCCAGGAAGCTGATTTTGAACCCCCAAATTGAATAAAGATGGTGACTGGACACCACGACCATACGAAATTCGGAAAGAATCAAGGTTTGTAACCTTCCAAACAGCAGAGTTATTTGAGCTATATGCATTAAAACTCTGATCAAACTGATCGTTACTACTAAATACAACATTATTTGGCATAAGACCATCACGGCCTAACATCAAATGATCTGCACGAAGTGAGTTTGTTAACTCAAAGTTAGGTGTTAATGCCCAGTTCCACATGCCACCAGCAGCTACCAAATCATAAAAAATATCCGCTCCCTTACCTAATGCTACATCACTATTTATTGTATTGTGACGATATTCTGTCTGCAGTCTGAAACTATGCTGAGTACCTAATTTAAATAAGTCTTGAAGCTGCATTACAGTAACGTTATTCACTCCTTTTATGGCAAAAGGGCTTGGTCCAAAAAATTGTATGGATGCATTATTATTATAAATATTTGCTTCCACCAAACCCAGCGATGTATCAGATGTTAGCGAAACTTTACCAGCCCAAAATGTTTTATCAACAGGCTGAGCAAAATAAGATGTTGGAGAATCATTACTATCTACGGTATCGTACGACCCCTCAACCCTTAACTCTGTCTTATCAGATATTGTAATTAAACTATCAGCCATTACTTTTCTGTTCAAATAATCCTGAAAGGTACTCTTCTTATAAAATGAGGTTTTGGATACATTCTGAAATTCATCAAACTTCTCAACACTACTTGAAATTCTTATGCTGGCGTTATCTGACGCCGATTCAACAGTGAAGTGCAACATGGATAAAGGAATTGAGGAAAGGAGTCAGGCAGCATAGAATACCTTAAGTTTCAAAAAAGGAAATTCTATGTATACCCACCTGACCCATGAGGA
>Ga0114977_10000833_pt1 | contig 20436 bp, 20 predicted proteins | sample S_130805_MF_Meta_FD_87026 | JGI IMG/M metagenome (GOLD analysis project Ga0114977, IMG submission 87026) | Freshwater microbial communities from Lake Simoncouche, Canada to study carbon cycling - S_130805_MF_MetaG | ecosystem: Environmental > Aquatic > Freshwater > Lake | place: Lake...
CGCAATCGCACTTAGCGGAAGAAAAATAAACTCAAAATCTTTTCAACTCTTTCTCCATAGAAGTTCGGAGAATGCTCCACCGAAAGCGGGGCTGATTGTGGCAAAGAGTGTAGGTAACTCTGTGGTTCGCCATCGCGTTGCGCGAAAATTGCGCCATGCCATATCTCCGATACTTCCATTATTACCAAAGGGTGCTTTGTTAGTCGCGCGGGCTTTTCCGCAGAGCGCAGCTGACATCTCCTCAACCCAGTTACGCGATGAATTCGAAGTCGCTTTGAAAAAGGCACTCGCATGAATCAGATCGCAAAATTTCCAATAGCGCTAATCAAGGGATATCAAAAATGGATTTCGCCATCAATGGTTCCTCGTTGTAAGTACTACCCAACTTGTTCTAATTACGCGCTATCCGCATTTCAAGAGCGTGGAGTCATTATTGGGATTGGGTTAACTGGTTGGCGTTTATTACGCTGTAACCCTTGGTCTAAGGGCGGAATTGATTATGTATCTGAAAGTTCAAGGGGACAGGGGCTAATTCGTGGGGATATTTAATCCTTTATATAACGCGGTTTCGTGGGTCATTATGTTTTTCCATGAATTGCTTTCTCCAATATTCGGAGCTAAAAGTGGAGTAACTTGGGGCTTTGCCATTATTGGACTTGTTATTCTGATTCGTATTTTGTTAATTCCACTTTTTGTTAAACAAATTAAAAGCCAACGAGCATTAACGGTTTTACAACCAGAGTTAAAAGAGATCCAGAAAAAATATAAAGATGATCGTCAAAAACAATCTGAAGAGATGATGAAGCTTTATCAAAAACATGGCACAAATCCACTTGCTTCCTGTTTTCCGATTTTGGCTCAAGCACCAATTTTCTTTGCATTATTTGGTGTTTTAAATGGAATTGGACAAGGTGTGCCTCGCGGCGTTTTAACCGCTGCTGATGTTTCTAGCGCTGGCGCAGCAACAATTTTCGGTGCACCAATTTCAGAAACATTTTTAGGTAGTTCTGAGAGCATGGTCAAAGTAGTTGCCATGATCATGATTATTTTGATGTCAGCTTCTACATTTATTACGCAGCGACAATTAATGGTTAAAGGAATGCCGAAAAATACTGGCGCTCCAAACATGATGTTGCAACAACAAAAAATCATGTTGTATTTATTTCCAGTTATTTTTGCAGTAACTGGAGTTAATTTCCCGGTTGGAGTTTTGCTTTATTGGCTAACCACAAACCTTTGGACAATGGGACAACAGTTTTATGTAATTAAGAGAAATCCAACTCCTGGATCACCAGCGTATGAAGAGTTGGAAGCAAAACGGGCGTTAAAAAATGGTGTTAAACCAGCAGAAGATGAAGTTCCTGGCGATGTTGTGATCGAGGAGCCAAAAGGGCAGCGCCAACAACCAAAGAGCGAGAAGAAAAAGAAGAAGCCAAAGAAGCCAAATAAATAGTACAAACCACCATAAATTTCACATATCATCCAGAATGGGTGATTGGTTGAGCAGGAGGCAAAGATGGAAAAGAGTGAGATTTCACGTTTAGAAGAAGAAGGCGACCTAGCCGCAGATTACCTAGAGGTTTTGCTCGATATAGCGGACCTGCCTGGGGATATCGATATTGATGTTGAAAATGGTCGCGCAGCACTGGCCATTGAAGGCGGTGAGCTAACCCATCTAATCGGTGAAGAGGGTGAAGTTCTTGAAGCACTTCAAGAGCTGACCCGTATGGCAGTCCAGCAAAACACCGGAGATCGTTCTCGGTTAATGCTTGATATTGAAGGTTTCCGCGACAAGAAAAAGAGTGCGCTACGTACTCTCGCCCAAGAGCGTGCCGAAGAGGTTAAGAGCAGTGGAGAGTCAATCACCCTGCCACCTATGAATGCTTTTGAGCGCAAAGTCATCCATGACACCATTGGTGAACTGGGGCTAGCTAGCGAATCTGAGGGCGAAGAGCCAAATCGCTGTGTTGTAATCCTGCCAGCTTCCTAAGAGCGGGAGCTCCTTGGTGGATGTTTCACGGGAAACCTTAACTCCGATATTTGGAGAGCTAACTGATCAGGCGCTTGAATATGGGCAGATCTTGGCAAGTACTGCGGTGGAGCGTGGGTTAATCGGGCCGCGCGAAGTGGACCGGATCTGGGATCGACACATCTTCAACTCATTGCCGCTGATTAGATTGATGCCAGAGGGTTCAACAGTTATTGATATTGGAAGTGGCGCAGGGCTTCCAGGAATTGTCCTTGGATTGGCTCGGCCAGACCTACAGATTACTTTGCTGGAACCATTAGAGCGCCGAGCTAACTTTCTGTTGGAGGTAATAACTCAACTTGGATTGAGCAACCTTCAAGTAGTTCGCGGACGAGCCGAACAGCACAAACCCCGGTATCAAATTGTCACCGCTAGGGCAGTGGCACCTTTGCCTAAGCTGTTGCAGATTAGTTGGCGATTGATTGCACCAGGGGGAAAGTTGCTTGCTTTGAAGGGGGAAAACGCGGAAAGTGAGTTGGCCGCAGCCCCAATCAGCCGCTTCAACCCGAGCAAGGCAGAGGTAATTTTGGCCTCCTTTCCACTATTGCCGGAGCAACCTCCGGTTAGGGTGATTTCCATCGAAAAGGCTGGTTAACTCACCCTCGTGGATTCACGTGAAACAACTCAAGCCAAAGAAGGTGGCGGGAAAAAGGTAATCGGCACCCGCAGGTTGCGCGAGCCACTTCCAAAACCGAAAGGGACTCGAATTTTCACTGTCGCCAATCAAAAAGGCGGAGTAGGCAAAACCACTACAGCGGTAAATATTGCAGCCGCACTCGCGATGGGTGGATTAAAAGTTTTAGTTATTGATTTAGATCCGCAAGGTAATGCCAGCACCGCCCTTGGTGCAGATCGCAGTGAAGATGTAGCTGGCAGTTATGAAGTTTTAGTAGAAAATAAAACAATCGCCGAGTTAATGCAAAAAGCACCGGGATTCCCAGAACTTTATTGTTTGCCCGCAAGTGTTAATTTGGCTGGAGCCGAAATAGATTTAGTTTCACTTGATCGTCGCGAATCTAGATTGAAAGAAGCAATTTTAAATTTAATTTCTAGTGACAAATTCGATTACTTAATAATTGATTGTCCACCAAGTCTTGGTTTGCTAACAATTAATGCATTAATCGCGGCAGATGAATTGTTGATTCCAATTCAATGTGAGTACTACGCGCTCGAAGGAGTAGCACAGCTACTAAATATTATTTCGCGAGTAACTGCCGGTGCTAATCCAACGTTGCATATTTCTGCAATCTTATTAACTATGTTTGATGGACGTACTCGATTAGCAAATGATGTTGCTGCAAGTGTGCGCGAACATTTTCCGCGTGAAGTATTGCAAAGTGTAATTCCGCGAGCGGTACGAGTTTCAGAAGCGCCGTCTTACGGCCAAACAGTAATGACTTATGACATGTCTTCACCCGGTGCAATTGCATACTTAAATGCTGCACGCGAAATTTGTGAACGAGATAACCGACAGGAGACAACTAAATGAGTACACGTAAAGGTGGATTAGGCCGTGGACTCGGTGCGTTAATTCCAACAAGTGAACCAGTGCAATTAACTAAAAGCGTTGCTGGTGTTGAAGTAGAAGTTGCAAACTTAAAAGAAGTTTTGATTTCGCAAATTTCACCAAACCCACGTCAGCCGCGAACCGTTTTTGATGAAGAAGCTTTAAATGAACTTATTACCTCAATAAAAGAGGTTGGAATTTTACAACCACCAGTTGTGCGAAATGTTGGTGGCGCTGGAAGCGGAAAATATGAATTAGTAATGGGAGAGCGACGTTTTCGCGCAGCAAAGGCGGCGGGGTTAACGCAAATACCAGTGATCATTAGGCAAACTCCAGACGATCAACTTTTGCGAGAAGCATTGTTGGAAAACATTCATCGCAGCCAATTAAATGCGTTAGAAGAAGGCGCCGCATACAGTCAATTACTTACTGATTTTAATTACACACATGATGAATTGGCGCTCCGGATCGGTCGTTCAAGACCACATATTTCAAACACTTTGCGACTTTTACAACTTCCTCCAACTGTGCAACGCCGCGTAGCTGCTGGCGTTTTATCTGCAGGCCACGCTAGGGCTTTGCTATCGCTAGAAGGCGAAGCAGCGATGGAGAAGTTAGCGGCACGAATAGTTGCAGAAGGATTAAGCGTTAGAGCAACTGAAGAAATTGTTTCCATGGGAAGCAAAGCGAGTAAACCCGCTAAGAGTAAAAAAGCAAAACCGCGCAATGTCGAATTAGAAGAGATTGGTAATCAACTAGGGGATCACCTCGACACTCGAGTGAGTGTTGAAATGGGCAGTGGTAAGAGCAATGGAAAGCTAATCATTGAGTTTGCATCTGGTGCTGATTTACAACGAATAATCAAGGAGATCAAAGGATAAATATGGAGAACATAACTCTTGCCTCACTTGGCATTCCTAGAGTCTTAAATGCTGCCACTACATACACCCGCATCGGTGGATCACGAATGGCACCGGAAGTATTGGCTGCCATGGTGCAAGGCGCAAATGATTTTGTCGAGCTCGAAGAGTTACATAAAGTTGCTGGGGAGCGGATAGCGCAATTAACTAAAAATGAAGCCGCTTACATAACCCCGGGTTGTGCCGGAGCGATTGTTTTGTCGGTGCTTGCTATTTTGGATCTAAATAAAAGCGCCACTAAAAATGAATTCATAATTGATCACACGCACATGGTTGATTATGTGCAATCAATTGAATTCGCAGGCGGAGTTATCAAAGTGCTTGGTTCAGAGGGAAAACGTTCTGAAGCGGAATTAATAAATGCGTTTAATGAAAAAACTGCGGGAATCTTTTTTGTGCCAGGTTTGAACCGACCACCAGGAGCACTTTCAATTGAACGAACAGTTGAGATTGCCAAACAACACAATATTCCGGTGATTGTTGATGCAGCAGCACAGATACCTCCAGTGACCAACCTTTGGCATTTCACTAGGGACGCAGGTGCCGATGTTGTTTTGTTTAGTGGGGGCAAAGGTTTGCGAGGTCCACAAACGACCGGATTAATTCTAGGAAAAATTGAAATCACTAAGGCTGCAGCCAAGTTTGCTGCACCAAATACAACGAAAGCCAGATCACTGAAAGTTGGCAAGGAAGAAATATTTGCAATTTTGAAGGCAGTTGAAATGTATGTGAACGCTGATCATGAAGAGCAAGCAAGAGTTTGGAATGCAATTTGCGATCAATGGGTTATTGATTTTTCTAATATAAAAGGATTTAAACCTTCAAAAATGGTTTTAAATGAGGCTGGACAACCGCTTCCCCGGATCAAGATTGAAATAGATAAAGATCTTTTCGGAATCAGCGCGCGTGAACTCGCATTAAAACTGTGGGAATCAGATCCAAGAATTGCTGTTGATCAAAGAAATGATGACCAAGAAATATTCTTAACTCCTGAGTTGTTGAATGCGGCTGAGATTGAGATAGTAACTGCGCGAGTCATCGAGTTAGCTAGAAGTTAATTTAGCTGCGCCGTTTGAACGACGTTCGATCTCTTCTTTAACTACTCCAGCAAGAGCTTTTACACCTTGTCGGATTCGCTCTGGCGTTGGATGGCAGTATGAAAGACGCATCTGCCAACTTCCAAAACCATCAGCATAAAAAGCAGTTCCAGGAACATAAGCCACTTTTGCAGCGATGGCACGCGGGACTAATACTTTGGTATCAATCTCTGGCGGCAATGTAACCCAAACATAAAAACCGCCTTTTGGCCGGGTCCATGTTGCAGTTACTGGGAAGAATTCATCCAAAGATTCCAACATCGCATCACGGCGATCTCGATACAAATCACAGAAAGATGCAATTTGATCTCTCCAAGGTTCGTTAGCCAAGTAACCCGAGATTGTTAACTGTGCAAAATTTGATGGGCACAAAACTGATGATTCATTTGCGATTACTAATTTCTCTTTAACGGCTTGCGGAACTAAAGCCCAGCCAACTCGAAGTCCCGGAGCAATTGTTTTAGAGAAAGATCCTAAATAAATAACATTTTCAGAATCTTCTGCGCGCATTGCGTTTGGCGTAGGACCATCAAATCCAAGCAAGCCATAAGGATTATCTTCAACCACAAAAATTTCAGCTTCACGGCAAATATCAAGAATCTCTGTTCTGCGTGCGGCTGGCATTGTTACACCAGAAGGATTCTGGAAATTTGGAATCAAGTAAATAAATTTAATCTTACGTTTTGCTTCACGAACAGTTTTGATTGCTTCTCTCAATGCTTCAGGAATCAAACCTTTGTCATCCATAGCAATATGAACAATGCTTGCTTGATATTGAGCAAATACTCCGAGAGCACCAACGTATGAAGGGGCTTCAGCCAGAATTACATCGCCCGGATCTATAAAAATTCGAGTGATCAGATCTAATGCTTGTTGAGAGCCGGTAGTAACAACAATGTCATCGGCTTTTGCACGAATTCCTTCAAGAGCCATAATTTCACAAATTTGCTCTCGCAACTTTGGATGACCTTGGCCGCTGCCGTATTGCAAAGCTTCAGCACCATTTTCTAAAACTAATTTTTGAACCACGCTAGCCATTACATCCATTGGAAGTGCAGAGAGATTAGGCATTCCGCCAGCGAGGGAGACAATTTCAGGACGAGAAGCAACTGCAAAAAGTGAGCGGATCTCACTTGGCAACATTAAGGCGGCACGGGAGGCGTAACGGGCGGTTAAGGTTTCCTCGTTTTTCGGAATTAATGAACTCAAACCACTCGCCCCCTTCAAATTAATGTGAGGGGCAATCATCTCACAGAGATTGGTATTGGTGGCTTGAGTTATTACTTGCCCTATTTGCTCTACTTACGGAGCCCCGCACGTTTCAAATCTTCCACCCGCAAAGTTCCGGTGAGCGCATCTTCTTCAGCGGCTAAATACAGTCGTTGCACCGATACAACCAATGCTTCAGCCAGGGATTGCCTAAAAGATGATCTGGCCAATCTTTGTGCATCCCCTTCGTTGCTTAAATACCCCAAATCAATTCGAACCGATGGTGCTTTTGTTAATCTCAAAATTTCCCAACTTTTTCCGTGCGTACGACAATTCAATAAATCGGTACGTGCACAAATTTCTCGTTGCGCCAAAAGTGCAAAACGTTCACCGACAACAGAGTGAATCTCATGTGTGGCATTTCCATAGTAATAAGTTGCAACCCCATGTGCATTCGGAGAAGAACTGCTGTCTAGGTGCAATGAAATTAGTAAGTCGCAATTAACTTTATTTGCAAAATTAATTCGATCTAATTCACTGGGATTATTATCTTTTCCTCGAGTCATAAAAACTGTTACACCTAATGCACTTAATCTTCCTTCTAATCTTTTTGCAACGTCATAAGTAATTTGGGCTTCATTTAATCCAAATGCTTGTGCACCAAGAGAATCTCCACCAAAACTTGCATCAAGTGCAATTATTTTTCCAGCCAAAGCTGGACCACGTTGGTGAATTAAATATGTATCTCGTAAAGAACTAGCAAGACCACCTTTAACTGTTCCAGTTAATCTAATTAGTGCAGTAAATGTTGCGGGGCCACAAACGCCATCGGCAGGAAGTCCGACTGATTTTTGAAATTCAATCACAGCGCCTTCAGTTAAGGCTCCATATATTCCATCTACTCGTCCAGAAGAAAATCCCATTTCATTTAAACGATTTTGCAAAGTTGCAATGTCATCCCCGCGAATTAATGCGCCAGGAATGAATGAGAGATTTCGATCTCCGAGTCGCCACCTAGCCTCTTCAAGGGCGAGATATATATCGCGAGTTAGTTTTCCAGTGGCGGTCAATCCACGACTTTGTTGAAATGCCCGCAATGCCTCTACAACTTCATTTGTAAAGGCCCCTTCCGATGAATTTAATAAACCAAGGCGCGATAAAGATGTGATTGTTTCAGTGACAATTGCACCGACATCTCCAACCTTGGCTAACTCATCCACGAGTTAAATAAAGCCTTCGAGTTCCTTCATGATTGCAGGCTTTGGACGTGCCCCAACAATAGTTTTAACAATTTCGCCATTAACAAAGAGGTTCATCGTCGGAATAGAAGTAATTCCATACTTGATAGCGATTGCTGATTCTTCATCAGTGTTTAATTTAACAATCTTAATTTTTCCACTTTGCTCATTAGCAATCTCTTCCAAAATTGGTCCTACTGCACGGCATGGCCCACACCATTCAGCCCAAAAATCTACAAGTACTGGTGTTGTGCTTTTCAGAACTTCAGCATCAAAAGTTGCTGTCGTTACTGGTGTTGTTGCTCCCATTAGCGTCTCTCTCTATTTGATTTAGTTAGGTTAAAAACTTTAGTGCCCAGATAAGAATCTTTCAGCATCTAGCGCCGCGGCACATCCCGAACCAGCTGCTGTGATTGCTTGTCGATAAGTGTGGTCGACAAGATCCCCACAAGCAAAAACACCTTCGAGATTTGTTTTAGTACTGCCCTGTCCCACTTTTACATACCCTTCATCATCAAGGCCGACTTGCCCTTTAACGAGTTCACTACGTGGGTCATGTCCAATCGCTACGAACAATCCGGTGGCATCTAGAACACTTAAATCACCCGAAACGGTATTTCGGATGGATAAGCCACTGACCTTATCCTCACCAAGAACATCGATCACTTCACTGTTCCATAAGAATTCAATTTTAGGATTTGCTTGCGCGCGCTCAGCCATAATTTTGGATGCTTTAAGGCTATCGCGCCGATGAATCAGAGTTACCTTGTCAGCAAATTTTGTTAAAAAGTTTGCTTCCTCCATTGCTGAATCTCCGCCACCTACAACTGCAATATTTTGATTGCGGAAGAAAAATCCATCGCAAGTTGCGCACCAAGAAACTCCACGACCCGATAAACGTTTCTCATTTGTTAAGCCAATCTCACGATAGGCAGAACCCATCGCCAAAATTACGGCTTTAGCTTCAATTTTTCGTCCGGTTCCATCAATGAGAACTTTTACCGAAGATTTCAAATCCATTTCAACTATGTCATCTGTAATTAATTCAGCTTCAAAACGCAAAGCTTGCTTTCGCATTGCATCCATTAGATCTGGACCCATGATGCCTTCAGCAAAACCCGGAAAGTTTTCCACCTCAGTGGTGTTCATCAGCGCACCACCGGCGGTCACAGAGCCTTCATAAATCAAAGGGTTTAATTGTGCGCGTGCAGCATAAATAGCGGCGGTGTACCCGGCTGGCCCTGAACCTACAATTACTAAATTTCGCAATTTAATCGCATCACTTTCTCTACTTAAGATAACGCTAATCCTAATCCTGAATATTCCAATTAATCAGATATTCCCTATTTTCGACCCAAGCGCCCAACTATTTGAATTCTGAGCGAATTAATCTCGTTCACTTTGAAGAGAGCGCCAAAAAGCAGGTACAAAGCACCCATCACCGAACTGGCTAATGCCAGATTTAATCCGACAATGATTAATTTCGTGCCAAATGTATCTTCAATAAGTAAATGAAGAGCGAGTGCTGGTGCCCCCGCAAGAAGTGCCACAAAAGTTAAGCGAAGATGCGATTTCAATAATTCAAAATAGTTAAAAGAACCCACATTTTTACCAAGTGACTTCAAAGTGATTAAAGTCCCGAGCAAGTTTCCTAAACCAAGGGCGACCGCCAGACCAACTGTTACCCATTTAAGTGGCAGCACCGCGCCGGAAATAACACAAAGAGAAATTGATAAAGCAGTGCTTGCTAAATTAATTAAAACAGGGGTACGGGTATCTTCGAAAGCATAAAAGCCACGTAATAAAAGTAACTGGGCGCTGTACGGAACTAATCCAAGTGAAAAGCCGGCAAGTACCAATCCAATTTGTGCGGAGTCGGCACGTGTACTACCAGAAAAAAGTAAAGTGGCAATTGCTGTGCCAAAAAATAGAAATGCAATTGCGCTGGGCACCGTTGCTACAGCCACATTTGTTAGAGATTTTTCTAATTCATTTCTCACTTTATCTTTCTCATTATTTGCAGCAAGACGAGAGATGCGTGGAAGCAATGCGGTAATTACAGAAACCGTAATAATTGAATGTGGAAGGATAAATACAAAATACGCATAGCTATAAGGAGTGAAACCAACTCCAGTTGTAATACCGGCAATTTTTGCTGCGGCCGATGCTGCAGTTGCGACATTCACTACTACTAGATATCCGATTTGATTTATGAAGACAAAAAGTAGAGTCCAAGCACCCAACTTAAAAGACTTATTTAGATTCGAATCTTTCCAATCAAAACGAGGGCGAAGATTTAAACCTGATTTCGCCACAACCGGAAAAAGTAAACCTGCTTGAATCACAAAACCAAATGAAGTACCTAAGCCAAGCAATGCAACTTGGGCGGGCGTAATAGTTTCAGCAGTCACATCGGGTGCGATTGTTAGAAAAATAATCAAAACGGCGATAACAACTAAGTTATTAGCAACCGGTGCCCACATCATGGGTCCAAATTTTCCTCTTGCGTTTCCAACCTGACTCCACATAACAAAAATCCCCATCATGAGAATTTGAGGTAAGCAGTAACGCATGAAAGTAACCGTTAATGAGAATTCAGTTTCAATTCCTTGATTAGTAAATTTAGGAGCGTAGATACGTACTAATAAAGGAGAAAAAATAACGGAAAGCGCCGTAATTACAGCCAAAATTAAAGTTACTATTGTTAATAATCGGGAAGTAAAAGCTTCTCCACCGTCAGGGTCATCTTTCATAGCCCGAACAAGTTGGGGCACGAACACTGAATTTAGCGCGCCACCTGCTAACAAGATGTAAAGAATTGTGGGGAGTGTATTTGCGACGTTAAATGTGTCAGCAAAAATAGAAGTTCCGAGGGCGGCAACTAATAAGAGATTTCGAACGAGACCGGTAAGTCGTGAGACAAGGGTGCCAGCGGCCATGACTGCAGAAGATTTGATGAAATCAGGCTCACTACTCATTTGTCACCTGCACCGTTTCTTTTAGCTCCCGTTGCTCGTGCGTTGCGAAGCCGACGGAAGATCCGCGTGCCCGCTGCACCTATTAATAAGATGCCGGCGATTGCCATAAGCCAACCAACAATCGGGCCGATTACTGCAATGGTGACAGCAAGCGTAGAGATTCCTTGGTATTTGCTACCTCGCAATGTTTCAAGTTGGGCGTGCAATTCAACTTTCCCACTTGCAATCGCTGTAACTGGAACTAAGACCTGGGTTCGCGAATTAGGTTGCAAGTAGAGCGCACGATCTGCAATAGAAAGAATTCGAGAATTATTTGCTTTCAGTTTAAGAACAACTTGGGCAGGAGCATCAAAATCATTAACGATCGTTACTGGCAATTTTTCCTCACGAGAGGTGAGGGTGTAACGACCAGGAAGCACGCGAAGTTTGTCTGCTAAGCGATTAACTGCACCTGTGAAGGAGACCGCCAAATATTGCGAAGATTTTTTATCAAGCTTTGGGTTTAAAAGTGTATTTAGCCGGATTGCTGTTTCACTTATTACCAGATCGTTACTAACTTGCGAGATCAGCGCCAATTCTTTTCGCAAAGTTCTAAATTCTGCGATGTTTGTCGAACTTAACTCTTGAGGAGTTTCAATCCAATTCGGTGGCGCTCCTGCTGTTACTGCTCTACCGAGTGCACGTGCCAATCTCACAGAGCTAACACTTTGTAATTGTGAAAATTCAACATCAGAGAATTTTTTTCGCGTCGAAATTTTTGGAGAACCATATGGAAGGGCGTAAACAGGGTCATCCCCTATTGCATATTTCAAATCAACAAGAAACCTAGTGGCAATTTCTTCGCCGGCGCCTTTAACTTTTGGCAAGACCGTGTACCCGTCACTCATGTCAATGATTTCTTCAATTAAAGATGGATCTATCAACCAGGTACGGCTTTTTATGCTCGGTTTGAGCAGTACAGCTAACTTCCCACCAAAACTCAAATCTTCAATTAGTGAGTCATCTAAAAACTTTCCACTCATTTCGCGATGAGTGGGCCCACTTACAATTATTAGTGAGTCGTTTACTGCGGCAGTTCCGCTAGATATCGGTGGTAAAAATAAAAATCCGATTGACCCAATTGTTAGCGTCAAGACAACCGAAATGCGTTTCATGGCTTACGAAGATCTCCGGAGCGCGCGATTAATTTGCGCTCATCTGGATAAGCAAGACGAGTGGCAATTTCATCAAGCGGAAACCAATCCACTACATCGACTTCGCTAATTTGTGGTGCAAGTTTTCCGCTAACTTCAGCGAAAAGGAAATGATGAACAGTTTTATGAATACGTTTTCCATCCGCCATAAACCAAAAATCAATAACACCTAGCGATCGCGTAATTTTGCTGACAATTCCGGTTTCTTCTTCAACTTCGCGCAGAGCGGCAGCTTCAGGAGTTTCGCCAACTTCAATATGGCCTTTTGGAAGTGACCAAAGTGTCCGACCACGCTTGTCATGTCGACCAATAAGCAATCCGCGCTCGCCGCTTAAATCAACAACTAACCCACCAGCACTAATCTCTTCAACCCGGCGCGATGTATTTGGATTTTTGGTTTTACCCGGCTTAGTAGATTTTTTAGGTGATGATTTCTTGGTCTTTACCTCACCAGCTTTCGCCTCTGCTGGCTTAGCGACCGGGCCTTTGCTCTCACTTTTTTTCGCAACTGATTTGCCCGGTCCAGGTTTTGGCGTGGGCTGGGGTTTTGGTGGACGCGGAGCAGGAATTGGCGAGGAAGGTAGCGTTTTTTTCGCCGCTAGCCCGTCCTCACCGGAGGTTCGGGACATACCCCTAGCCTACCCGCGTACCCTTCAACCCATGTCAAATGATCCGCACGCTTCGGCAGCTCGTGCCATTGCCGCATTGATCAAGGTCCCACCTGAGGCAAATCAATTGGCGGACCGATTCCGGGGGGCTGGCCATCGTCTGGCTTTGGTGGGCGGACCAGTGCGGGATGCGCTTTTAGGTCGCGATAAGAATTCGAGTGGAGATTTAGATTTCACTACAGATGCACTTCCTGAAATTACTAAAGAATTATTAAGTGGCTGGGCAGATGCTGTGTGGAGCACGGGAATTGAATACGGGACTATTGCTGCACAAAAAAATGGATTAAGTATTGAAATCACGACTTATCGCAGCGAAAGTTATGACAAAGAAAGTCGCAAACCTGATGTGCAGTATGGAGATTCTCTCGAAGGTGATTTAAGTAGGAGAGATTTTACGGTCAATGCGATGGCTCTGGAATTAGATGGCAAAGAAAATCTATTCATTGATCCGCATAATGGAATGCAGGATTTAATTGCGAAACAATTACGAACTCCTGGGACACCTGAACAATCTTTTAGTGATGACCCGCTTCGAATGATGAGAGCAGCTCGATTTGCAGCCCAACTTGATTTTGCGATTGCGCCCGAAGTTCGTGTTGCAATTGTTGAGATGGCAGAGAGATTACAAATTATTTCATCAGAGAGAATTAGAGATGAGTTTGTCAAAACTCTAATGTCCGCAAATCCACGGCTTGGACTGACTGTGTTGGTAGAAACCGGATTAGCGGCACAATTTTTGCCAGAACTTCCTGCACTACAACTTGAGATCGATGAACATCACCGTCATAAAGATGTATATGAACATTCACTCATAGTTCTTGAACAAGCAATTGATCAAGAAGGGCGCCTTGGCGGACCAAATTTAATTTTGCGGTTAGCTGCACTTTTGCATGACATCGGAAAACCAAAAACTAGAGCACTAATACCTGGAGGCGGGGTTTCATTTCACCATCATGAAATTGTTGGCTCCCACATGGCTAATAAGCGATTACGCGCATTGAAATTTGATCGCGAAACTATCAACGATGTTTCAAAATTAGTTGAATTGCATCTTAGGTTTCATGGATACGGAGATGCAGAATGGACCGATAGTGCAGTTCGCCGTTTTGTAAGAGATGCTGGTGAACTATTGACTCATTTGCACTTACTAACTCGGGCCGATTGCACAACCAGAAATGTAAGAAAGGCAGAATTACTAGCCGCGACATACGATCAGCTAGAAGCCCGAATTGCACAACTGCTCGAAGAAGAAGAATTGGGCAAAATTCGACCAGATCTAGATGGAAACGAAATCATGGAAATTTTAAATTTAAAACCATCTCGAAAAGTGGGAGATGCATACGAATACCTGCTGGAATTGCGAATGGAACATGGTCCACTGGGACGCGAACGCGCTATTGCTGAATTAAATAAGTGGTGGAAAGAAAACAGTTAAGCCAGCTACTTAAATTGATTTTGGTGAGTCTTTAAACCAATTTTTACGAAGTGAAATCGCCACAAGTAGATAGAGAGTTGTAATTATCAAAGGTAGAGAGATTCCAAGACCATTTTTGGGCATAACTACTGCAGCGATTAGCGAACCCGAAACGATCGCTGCATTAACAACTACATCGTAAACAGCAAAAACTCTGCCGCGATAATCATCAGAGATTTTTTCTTGTACAAGAGCGTCATTTGTGACTTTGACTCCCTGTCCGCCAAACCCACTAACGAATCCCATGACGATCATGCCAATTTCATTCTGCGCCAATACAAAAATAATTGGACCAAGGCTTGCGATCAACATCGCTATCCGCATCCATTTATGCCGACCAAATCGTCTTACTGCGGCGGGACTTACGACTGCACCCAACATAATTCCGACTCCTGCAATAGTTATGGCTGTTGCAAAACCGCTTAATCCGGCATCGGGGTCACTCGGGTTGTTAAAGGCGTTACGCTCCAAAATCAATGCCATTAATGTAAGTGCAGTTAAGCCGCCTCTTTGAATGGCGACCGCAACGATTCCGATCCCGCTATCTCTGTTACTTCTTAAATAAGAAAACCCTTCACGCATTTGCGAAAAGCCATCGCTCCATTTTTTATTTTCAGCTTCAATTTCACTTTTAGTCGGCCCGAGTTCATTTTTCCGAATCCGTAGCGAAAGAAAAGCTGAAATGAAGTAACCAAGCGCTCCAAAAAGCACTAAAGCGGCATCAACTTGGTCAGCACCGTTCTGGGTTTCCAAAAGATTCCGTAAGCCAATACCGATTCCACCACCTAAAACAATGGCGATCGTTCCTCCGGTAACTGTTAAAGCGTTCGCAGCAACGAGAATGTCGCGGGTGACGACTCGGGGCAAGCTGGCAGATAAACCAGCGAGAATCAATCTATTAATTCCAAATGAGATTAAAACAATTAAGGTTAATTCAAAGCCGGTTGCGTTTAACAAAATTGCAGTTGCAACAAACAACAAAGTGATCGTGCGGCCTAGATTTGCAAAAAATAAAATCTGACGTCGCGAGTACTTGTCGAGAATTGTTCCAACAAACGGACCAATCAATGAATAAGGAAGCAGCACTGTTGTGAATGCGATTGCCGCAGCGGTCGCACTTGCTTGACGTTCAGGTGAAAAAAGTACGTAGGACGCCAATGCGCTTTGGTAAAGACCATCAGTTAATTGTGCGCTCCATCGAACTGCTATTAATCGCCACAAGCGATTCTCACTTAGCAACCGGTGCGTTCTTGGCATAGGTCGAAGCCTAGAGCGTGCTGGGGTTAGGCTGCGATTAGACTTATCTTTATGTGGTCCAAACGGGGCAGTATTGATTACACCCTTTCAAAGCGCGCCACATTGAACGCGCTATTTAAAGGCTCTTCACATGCTTCAGATGCCTGCGACGCAGATCCATATTTATTGCGCGCAGCAAAATTTCATGGAGAACCATCTGGTCGTAAATGCCCTATCTGTCGCAGTAAAGAGTTAATGGAAATTCGTTACACATTCGGAGATCAACTCGGTCAATACTCAGGTCGAATTAAATCAACTGACGAGTTAATTGAAATGCAAAATGAATATGGCCAATTTAGAGTTTATATAGTTGAAGTTTGTCGAAACTGTCACTGGAATCATTTGCATCTGTCCTATTTATTAGGGGATGGTCAGGAACGGAAAGCGCCACGAAAGGTGCGTACCTTGGAGGATGAGGATTGGGTCAGTTAATCGCTAATCTGGGCGTATGAGCAAAGAGCAGGTGCCCGCAAGGGGGAAAACAACCCCAACTAAAAAGCGGCGCAGGCGCAACCGTGTATCAGCGAAAAGAATTTTATTGCGCTGGATTATGGTTTTTGGGGGAATCGGTTTTGCAGCTGCTAGTGCTCTAATTGTTTACTCATACTTCACAATTTCAATTCCAGATCCAAATGCTTATGTGACAAGTCAAGCAACTATTTTGCAATATGACGATGGCAGTGAAATTGGAAGACTAGGTGCACAAAATCGAACTAGTGTGCCATTGGCAAAAATTCCGATTGAATTGCGTCATGCCGTTCTTGCTGCGGAAGATCGAAAGTTTTATACGAACCATGCAATCAGCCCAACTGGAATTTTGCGCGCATTTTATTTAATGGCTCGTGGCGGAGCTGTTCAGGGTGGATCAACTATCACTCAACAATATGCAAAAACCGCTTTTCTATCTCGCGAACAAACACTTAAGCGCAAATTAAAAGAATTGATTATCGCCATTAAATTAGAGAACCAATTGAGCAAAGATGAAATTTTGGAATCGTACTTGAATACGATTTATTTCGGACGTGGAGCTTATGGCGTGCAAACTGCTGCACAACAATATTTTGGATTAGAGGTAGATCAGTTATCGGTAAGACAGTGCGCCGTTCTTGCTTCTGTATTGCGCTCTCCAGGTTATTACGATCCAGGTTTGCGTGATGGAAACGTTGAGAGATTAACTGCACGATATAACTACACAATAAATGCAATGGTTGCCGCAGGTTGGGCGGATAAGAAATATTTAAAGATGAAAAAACTTCCCGCAATTAAACCGAGATTATCCTCTGGAATTCTGGCTGGACCTAAGGGTTATTTGATTGCCGCGATTCAAGCCGAATTAAACAAACTTGGATTCCCAGATGAGAAATTAATGATCGGTGGCTTGATAGTTAAGACAACACTAAATAGACAAGCCCAGATTGCTGCAGTTAATGCGGTCGATACGCAAGGTCCTAAATCAGGTCCAGCAAATTTACATATTGGGTTGGCATCTGTGCGTCCCGGAACTGGCGCCATAGTTGCGATGTATGGAGGCCCTGATTATTTAAAGCGGCAATTAAATAATGCAACGCAAGGTATAGCCCAAGCCGGATCTACATTTAAACCATTTGCACTAATCGCGGGGCTTGAAAAGGGAATTCCATTAAGCAGCATTTGGAATGGCAATTCTCCACAAACCTTTGATGACGCAGGAAAACCTTACGAAGTTGGCAATTTTGCATTGAAATCTTTTGGAGATATCTCATTATTAAAAGCCACTGCAAGTTCTGTAAATACTGTTTATGTTCCGCTTGGAATTTATGTTGGACCGGAAAATGTAATCGATGCTGCAAGAAGAGCAGGAATTCCACAATCAGTTGAGATGGTAGCGACGCCTTCAGTAGTGCTAGGCGTTGCGAGTCCGAGAGTTATTGATGTTGCCGCCGCTTTTGCAACATTTGCATCACAAGGTGTTTATGCAAAACCTTATTTAGTTCAAGAGGTGACTGGAAGAAATAAAGGTTTGTTGTATCAAGCAACGCCTACCGGCCAAGAAGTTTTTGCAAAAGATGTCATGGCTGATTTAACGCACGCGCTACAAGAAGTTGTTAGAACTGGTTCTGGATTTGCTGCCAAAAAACTTGGAAGACCTTCAGCAGGCAAAACCGGAACTAGCCAAGAAAATGCATCTGCTTGGTACAGCGGTTTCACTCCACAACTAGCGACATCAGTTGGTTTTTATCGTGACGATGCCACAGAAAGTTTGCGTGGAACAGGCGGATTAAAAACGGTAACAGGTGGCTCATTTCCTGCTCGGATTTGGACTTCTTATATGAAAGGTGCACTCAAGGGTGAACCAATTTTGGATTTCCCAGAACCTGCATATATCGGTGGACAAGATCCAATTCCTGCTCCAATTAAAGGTGAGGAAATTTCAACTCCTGAACCCACACCATCAGTACCACTTCCTATTGCCACACCAAAAAATTAATCAAAAACCACTTGATCAAATGCGGTCGTAGTAAAACGCACATCTACATCTAATTCGCTGCCGACTTTTGGGACATCTTTACCCTTAAAAGTTAACAAAGAAATATGCATATGTGGGGCTTCGGCGAATTCAAGTTTTTTCCCATGCCAACTAAATGGACTTGGGTTCCATCCAAATAGATTTAATAAAGATTTAGTTAAAGTTTTAAGTTGTGAAATAAAATCTCGCTTAGGTGAAGCGATTTCTAAACCAACACCGTGAGAAGTTCCACCGCTTGCAATAACTAACCATCCACGCCCAACTTTATATTGGCGATAACCAACTGAAGTTGGTTTTTCAATTGCATGAAGATCTAGAACTTGAGCTTTTGCTTTTAAAACCGTGCGATTGCCTAGCCACAATTTTGTACCGATGCGAATCTTCCAAATAATTTGCGGCCACTTCTGCTTTAACTTATCCAAATCATTTTCAGAGATATGTGAAACCCATACTGAGTTATTAAACTCAGATGTAGCTATTCCTCGCTCCGTAACGGATTGCAAACTTTTATCAATCCAATCAGCAGCGGAACTTTTCTGATCGATAGGCAAGTGAATTGCGATTCCTTCACATTTTCCAGATTTACTGTATTTTTCAAGAGCATTTCCTAAATCAGAGACTGCAAAACCATGACGATGAATCGGTGATAAGAGTTCTAGAACAAACTTTTTCGGCAACTTTGCTGAGAAAACTGAAGAATGTGGTGAAATTGTATGAATAACTCTTTCACTATCGCTAGATGCACTAGGAGAAAGCAAAAGAATCTCCCCCGGAAAAATACTTTCTATTTCTTGTGCTTCAGCCACCGTTGCGACTGCAACAACTGAGAGATTTAAATCTTTTGCTTCTTGAGCTAATACTTTTTTCCCAAAACCATAACCGTTACCTTTAATTACAGGTACTACTTGTGCAGAGCTTTCGGCCAAAACAGTCGCTAAGTGAGCGCGCCATTTAGCGCCGTCAACATGCAGGATTAGGGACATGGGTTAATTCTCTCAGTTATTTTCGATTGAGGTAAGCCCGGAAGGCTTTGTAGAGTAATTGATTGAGCGGGAGATCCCACTCACCGATTAATTCAGCCGCATATCCACCAACGCCCACTTTAAATTGAATCAATCCCGCATGAGCGTCATTTTGATCAACAGTGGAAGTGATTCCACGCAAATCATAAGTATCGCAATTATTTTGTAATGATTGTTGCATCATCGCCCATTGCAAAACATTGCTACCACGAGCTTCTCGGCCAAAAGTGGAAGAAGCGCCATAGAGATACCAACTATGTTTGTTTAGAGTCACTAAAATAGTTGCAGCGATAATACATTCATTCCATTTTGCTAAAAAGAGTGTGAAGTTGTCTTCATTTTCTTTGCGCATGGCATCCCACATTTTTTCAAAGTATGAAAGTGGGCGCGGAGTGAAATGATCGCGGGTAGCGGTTTCTAAATAAACTTCATGGAACTTTGCTAAATCTTCGCGAGAACCTCTAATAACCTGAACATTTTCTTTTTCGCCTTTTTTAATATTTCGGCGCCAAAGTTGGTTAAAACCTTCTAATACATCTGCTTCAGCTTTTCCGGTAAGAGCTAACTGATAAACATACTTTGGTTGTCCCGCAGCAAAACCATTTACATCATCAACGCTGGGCTTGAAACCATTTACTCTTAAAATATTTTCAATTGCGTTTGCATCAGGATTTATCCAAGTAGGCGTAACTTGTTGTAAAGATTTTTTGTTTTCATCAGCCAACGCTTCTTTAATTGTTTCGCTATTCCAACGATTTTTTACCACCATCGGTCCAACGCGAAGGGCAAAACCATTTTGTGAGATTGCGTATTTGCGCAACAGCGGAACTGCAGCTGCTAAATATTTTGCAGGTAGCGCTGGGCCTTCGGGGATGTAAAGAAAGTAGCGATTTAACTTTGGCATTTTTCGCGCAAGCACTAGCGCGGTCCCGACTAATTCTTTTGCTTCAAAAAAACCAATTACTTTGGATTGCCAGCCGGCTTTAACCTGGGCCCATGCCGGGGTTTGCAGAAAAGAAGGGTCAATCTCGCGGGCGGCGACCTCGGATTCCAGAAAGGCTTGCGCCTGTTCGGGGGTTATTTGAAGGATCTCCACAGGGCGAGCCTAGGGCTGGGGATGGGATTTCGGAGGGAGGGTGAGAACCGGTAGCCTTAGCCATCTCACCTTCGGAAGCAATGAAGAAGGCGAGACGCGCTAAACCTCCTGTTACAGAAATTCTGTGACCGCTTAGTCCAAAGGAGTTGGTTATAAATGCGTCATTATGAACTGATGGTCATCCTTGACCCAGATCTAGAGGA
>Ga0114977_10000834_pt1 | contig 20420 bp, 31 predicted proteins | sample S_130805_MF_Meta_FD_87026 | JGI IMG/M metagenome (GOLD analysis project Ga0114977, IMG submission 87026) | Freshwater microbial communities from Lake Simoncouche, Canada to study carbon cycling - S_130805_MF_MetaG | ecosystem: Environmental > Aquatic > Freshwater > Lake | place: Lake...
TCAAAATTAGGGCTGGATCCTAATAAGAAACACATAATCCAGATAGGCATATTTACACCAAGGAAAAATCAAATAGAAACAGCGGAGCTTGCAAGGCTGCTTCCCGAAGTTGAATTCCATTTTATCGGGACAATGGCTGATAACTTTAAATGGTATTGGAATCCTATTACAAGCAATCTTCCTGCCAACTGTAAGGTATGGGGGGAAAGAGATGACGTTGATTTATTCTATCAGGCAGCTGATCTTGTTATATTCCCATCGATACCTCTATTTAATGATAAAGAAACAAGTCCACTTGTTATTAAAGAAGCAATATCTTGGAAAGCCCCATTGCTCCTAAGAAATCTCTCTGTATATGTTGACATGTATCAAGAATCGAACACTCTAAAGTTTTTTATAAGTGATAATAAAGCAGAGATAGCAAACCAGATAAGGGAAATACTAGAACCTAAAAAAGAATTAAAAATGAATAATAAGAGCGATATGTTTGTGCATAGATTCTCGCCAGGAGATAATAGACTTGATATAGTTTATGTGGGAGATTCAAGAAATATCAAGGAACTCAATTGCGATGTTTATGTTAAGGATGTGGACAGCGGTTCTAATATATTTTATTGTCCTATAAACTTTAGTTTAGGTGGATCCTATTGGATAATTCCAGTACCCATCCACATTTACGATTTTCAAAACAATCCAAACTTTGGAGGATTCTTAATCGAATATAAACAGGGCGAAGAAGTAATCTCTGAATCTATAATAAGGTTTAGAAACGTAACAAAGAAGATCTGCAGATTGAATACGAAAGATCCTATATTTAGAAACTATGAAGAGTTCTTTACTGATAGAATATACGACATTATGACAGATAGCATATTCAAAAAGAAAGTTGCTATTGACGTTGGTGCTAATGTTGGATTATTCACCGAGTATTGTTTGGATGTGGGCTTTGAAAAAGTTATCTCAATAGAGCCAAATCCCCTAGCCGCTAATGAATTTAGAAAGATGCACTCGGGAAATCCAAATGTTATTCTCAGTGAGATTGCTTTGACCGGAGATGGCAAGAATGTTAATCTTAGCTTGAATCCAGGAAACACATTGGTTTCCAGTATCGTAAAAACTATAAGTGAGAATACTGTTTTAGTTAAATCACAAACACTAAACTCTTTAATGTCTGATTATGATTCTGTTGATTTATTAAAGATTGATATAGAGGGTGCTGAATATGATTTACTTGATAAGACTAATATCGAATCACTAGCTAAGGCTAAAAATATAATTTTAGAATTCCATGACAATAACGACGGAAGGGTTAATATGCTAATAAAAAAATTAGTTAACTCAGATTTTTCTGTTAAGCTTTATGATGAACTAATACAAAACGAGGTTGATGAAAAAGCGGATCACGGGGTAATATTTGCAAAAAGAAAAGGTTAAGAAATGAGAATAGCACAAATCACACCAGGAGTAATACAAATCCCGCCTAATGGATGGGGAGCAGTAGAAAAAATAATCTGGGAGTACACAAAGGTATTAAAGGGTCTTGGCCATGAGGTTGAAATAATTTACACAGATGATGTTAGGTTAGGTGAATGGGATATTGTTCATGTACACATGGCCAACCTAGCTTTACTTTTAAAAGAGAGGGGTATTCCATATGTCTTTTCTCATCATGACCACCATGCTCATTATCTCGGAAAGGATTCAGATGTTTATAAACAAAATCTGGAAGCTATAAAAGGATCTGTTCTATCTTTTGTTCATGCTAAATACCTTGTAGATTATTTTGATTCGTTACCCCAATTAAGGTATCTTAGTCACGGAGCTAATTTAGAAGATTATTATTTCGAAGATAGATCAAAAGACTTTATTGAAAGTGGTCCAAGTTTAATCATGATGGCAAACAACGGTCTTCTGGGCGATCCGCTATTTGATAGAAAGGGATTCATCCCTGGAATAGAGTGTGCTGCAGTATTAAATCTGCCAATAACTATAATATGTCCAAGTAAAAATAACAAGGAGTTTTTTGAGAAGAATTATGTGATAGCATCATACATAAAACTCAATGTGATATACGATTTGAATTATGAGGATTCACTTTCCGAAATGAGAAAGCACCACGTCTTTTTAAACCCAGGTGCTATTGAGGCTGGTCACCCCAACCTAACAGTTACAGAAAGCATAGCAATGGGTATTCCCGTTGTTGGTTTAATGGAGGCCAATTTAAAGGGAATGAGAAGAATAGATACCGCAGACACTGTGGATCTAGTTGATGGAGTTTCTGAAGTTCTTCAAAGATATTCACAGTACGTTCTTGAATGTAAAGGGGAGAGAAGCCTAATATCATGGGAGGTTGTTGTTTCAAGAATGCTTATGGATTACGCATCATTCGGTAAGATATCACAGAAGGATCTTATACTTAATGACTACCGGTCAATTCCTAAGAGAATAGAAAAGAGAGAGGATCATGGATTTTACTCGTGGTTTAAAAGGGATCCGCATTTTTATAAGTGTTCGTATCCGGAAGGGGAAGGACAGGCTATATTTTTTAGGGATGCTAAAACAGGATCAATTAAATCATTTTTGAATGTAGGGAAAAGCAGAAGAGCTTGGTCAACAGTTCCTGATGATAAGAGCGAGTATATTGACTGGGAGATCGTTATAAAAGATGGAGCTGATGTTCTTAAAACAATTAAGATGGATTTAACAGATCAACATGTTTTAATTGAGGATGGTGGTATAAGAAGAAATGACATCAAGGACATTGTCAAAGACTTTGTGTCTCTGACCAAGTGCATACCGTCTATATCAGAAAAATCTAAATACCTGGAGGACATTTATATCCCGCATTTTAAATATAGCGGTGATGACGAGTCTGGATTTTATAGAGTGCTAAACACAGATCAGATAATATCTTACTTTAGTCCCAATCACGTTAAAGAAAATAATCCTCTTATAATACTAAAAACAGCTGCACTGGGTGACACCATATCTTTTATACCGTATGCAGACGAGTATGCTAGAAGATTAGGAATAAAATGTGATGTAGTGGGTAACTTTGGATTCCTATACAAAGAGATATACCCCAACGTGAATATAATACCGATGCCAGGCGATTTAAGCGCTTATACAGACATTATATGCTGTGACTATATCTATGACTTACCTTTACAATTAGGCTTCGCTAAACAGCTAGGATTAGCAGATATAGGCAAGCTTAGACCTCGATTAAGTAAGTCAGGTAAGCCTTCTCCTTTAAATAAGAAATATATTTGCTTCTCCAGCCATAGTACGACTCAGGCTAAGCATTGGAACAATAACAATTCTTGGGAAAAATTATGTGACATGCTTACTAAGAAGGGAATAACACCGGTTTGTATTGATCGATTCTATAGCTTTGGTGCTGAAGGTAATTGGAACGAGATTCCTAAGAATTGTATGAACAAGACGGGCATGGAGCTTACCGAAATGATGCAATGGATAGAACATTGCGAATTCTTCGTGGGCCTTTCAAGTGGATTATCTTGGGTGGCACATGCATTGGGTAAAAAGGTGGTCGTGATATCAGGGGTAACCGCAAAGGATAATGAATTTGACGAAGATTGTATTAGAATCCACAGGGAAGACGTTTGTAATTCCTGTTTTAACTCCCCTGAAAAATTTCCATTTGATCCCGGGGATTGGTTTTGGTGTCCTGAGCATAGGGGTACCCCCCGACAATTCGAGTGTACCAAGAGGATATCAGCAAAACAGGTGATGGATGCTATAGAGTCCAGTGGGTGGACTAAATACACAGATTACGCAATTAGATAATCAAAATAGATATATACATAAACATAAAAATTTAAAAATGGAAAGAATAGTATCATTTGACGACTTCAAGAAAAAAGCTATGGAAATAGTGGAAGACGACAACAACATGGAGAGTAAACCACAACACTACATGTTTTTCGCAAACCTAACTTCAATCAAACATTACATAGAAGAAATTCTTAGGATGGATCCGGAAGAAGTTGATAACCATCTTAAGAATGGTCACGATTGGGCTGCTGATCATATTGCTACGTCTAAAGACGATATTCAAGAAGTTGCTGATTGGATCAGAAACGAAATTGAAGGCGAAGGATCATCGGAAGAATCAGGAGAAGAAATGATTGAACCAGAAAACGTAGAAGTTGAGGTTGAAGACGACGAAAAGCCAGAGGTTGAAGATGGTGAGAAAGAAGAAGACGAAGAAGACGACGACGAAGAAGAAGAGGAAGAGGAAGAAGATAAAGACGGGGAATAATTAAAACCTTATAATATTTAAAGCCAGATATAACTATCTGGCTTTTTTTGTGGAACTTTGTATTGATCATACTCTATGAAAAACAAACCATTTTTTATGAAAGTAGAGTTTGCAGACACATTTGGTGATAGCATCAAAAGATTAATAAGGCACAATACATGGGGATATAAAACATACTCCCTATTTAGATACGATATTCCAAGATTCATAAAGAATGTTTGGAGATTCAGAAAACCCCTAGCAAATCACTACTGGTGGGATCACCACTCTTTACTTCAATTCATGGAAATTGGATTAGCTAATATGGGAAACAGAATGGAGAAAGATGGATTAGAAGTTGATATCAGCAGATTAAAGAAGGTTAAAGCAATGGAGAGAGCTGTGGAGCTTATGAGGAATTATAACGAGGATCTATATCTAGAAATGGCAGAGGCAGAATTAGGAGGGGTTATATATTATGATTGGGAATTTGAAGAAGTAGAGGATAAGCCAGGATATTCTAAATTAGTAGATAAAGAAACTGAAGAGGAGAAAGCTCACAACAGAAAGGTGTATGAAAGATCTCGCGAAATAGGAGAGCAAGAATGGAATGAACTATGGAGAATTCTACAAGGACAGGATCACAGGGAATATCAAAAAATATCAGAATCGCTAACCGAGGAAGAACGCAAAGATGAGGACCATTACTATAAATGGTTTGATGGAACAGGTCTTAGAGGATGGTGGGATTAAAAAATTAAGAATGTTAGATAAAAAACACACAGAAAAAACCATACAGAATAATTTAGAAAAAAGATTTGAAAGCGGAAATATAAAATATACCGCAGGAAATCTTTATCTTTTCAAAGATGACTGGGAAACCGATTTTCTGGTAGTTCAGAAAAGTGGATATTGCTATGAGATAGAAATAAAAATTAGCAGATGCGACTTCTTAAATGATTTTAAAAAAACTAACAAGCACAAGATATTAAACGAAGGTGTCTATATGAAGAAGAAGTATAGATATCATACTGATCCGGTAACAAAGAAAAAAATATCTGAACATTATTATGGACCGAAAGAATGGAAATACCGGCCAAATAAATTTTATTATTGCGTTCCCGAAGGACTAATTAAAAAGGAGGAAGTTCCCGATTATGCAGGTTTAATGTACGTAAATTCTTATGGCGTGGTTACTACTATAAAGGAACCTAGATTCCTGCACAAAGAAAAAATAGATCTAATAAAAAAGCTTTGTGACAAATTCTACTACTACTGGAAAAATACAAGAAGCAGTCTTATCTTGCTTGAGGATAAGAATAAGCTTTACGAAGCTCAAATAAAAAGTTTAAAGGAATCTTTGATTTAATTTTTTTAATACGTAGTCAAAGATTATATTTGTAAAAATGGAAGAAAAAAATAGAAAGAAAAAGGTTACTACAATCAATAAAATAGTTAAGGAATATAAGGATGCAACCACAGCAGAGATTTGGGAGGGCGTCAGGGATAATTTTCTTTTTGGTTTCATTGGAGCTACTTTGGTTGTTTTCATAGCAACAAGAGTGGACTTTGCAGTATTAGCAGGATATCTTGTTTATTATTCTTATATGGGGAGAATCGTAAATAGACCGAAGTATGTGACAGATCTAGGTAAGTTAATAGTTTTCCCGATTCCTTCCGCATTGGGTGCATTTACTGGGTATAAAATATCGTATTTTCTAGTGAGCTATTTATTATAAAAATAGGCGGGTAAATCAAAAAATTCAGTTGAAACTAAAAAATATTTCAAAATATAATATAATACAATCTAATCATAAATGGCAAATAGAAAAATTAAGGAAAGATTACTGGCAGATTTAGGTATGTCAGATATGGAAATAGAAGTTAGCGACTATCTTGATGCCGAAGTTGCTAAATCCTCTGTAGATAATGAAAAAAAGATAGATTTTTCACAGTGGTCTGTTATGGGAGATGGTAGCTATATGGCAGCTCCAAAAGCAGAAAAACAACTTCCTTCGGGTCTATATGAATTTGAATGGAATAACAAAGCCGGCGATTGGTGCGTAATGAGACAAGCTATTAACACTGACGAGCTATATGAGCTACCAACTCTAGAGATCGGAGAGATTCTAAAAGATATAAAATTATTCTGGAAAAAAGCAGAATTTTATAAATCATATAAACTCATGCACAAAAGGGGAATTCTTTTATACGGAGATCCTGGATGTGGTAAGTCAGGTATTTTGCAACTTTGTATGAAGCACATTATTAATGAGTTATCTGGAGTTGTTATTAATATCAAAAACGAAGACTCGATCAAAGCATACGTTGAAGTGATTCCTAGGTTAAGACAGATTGAACCTAACCGTCCTTTAGTTGTTATTATAGAAGATATAGATAGCATTGCAGGAGAGAGCAATTATTCAACTTCTGTGTTACTTAATATTCTTGATGGGATTAAACAAATTGAAAATGTAGTTTACATAGCAACGACGAACTATCCAGAAAAACTAGAGGAGAGGATTACTAATAGACCTTCCCGTTTTGATAGAAGATATTATGTTGCACCCCCTTCTAGAGAGGTTAGAAAAGCTTATCTAGAAAATAAAATCGGGGATAATAAAATTGACATTAACATTGAAAAATGGCTGGATGATACAGATGATCTTTCTATGTCTCATTTAAAAGAACTTTTTATTTCTGTTGTGTTGCTAGACAATAAATACGAAAATGCAATAGAGCATCTTAAAGGGATGAAAAAAACACCGAAAGGTAAGAAACAAAAAGAGGTTGGCTTTGGATCCCATTAATATTAAAGATAAATAAATTATCATGACATTAGGATTAGATGGATTAAAAGAAAAACCCCTTAATATTAAATTTGTTCATTTATTGTTGGACCCAAATGAACCTCAAGATATTTCTGAATCAAATTGGGAATCAACAATTGAAAAACAAAACTTTTCAATTCAATGTTGGGAAAAAATTAAACATAAATTTACATCTTATATTCCAAGGTATTCAATTGTTAATAGAACTGAATTACCCGTTGAAAATTGTAAAGACCCTGGTATTATCAATCCATCAAAAGAATTTAAAAATGAACCTCCAGTTTTAACTTACGGTCATTATGGAGCATACAAAGCACATACACAAGGAATTTATGAAAACTTTGATGAAAGTGTTGATTTGTTAATAATTGCTGAGGGTGATTCATATACAGATTTATCAGCAGATGAGTTTTATAACAAAGTAATAGAATCTTATAATTTAGCGAAAAAAATAAATGGTAAATTAATTAGTTTTGCCGGACCATGTTATATGTCTGGTGGTGAATGGTGGACCATGAATAAAGAACATGGTGATTGGTTGGAGGTACCGCATTTTTTGATGGGAACAACATATTCAATAATGAAATCTGAAAGAGAAAACATTTTGTATAACATAAAAAACACTGGTTGGCATTCACCTGATATTTGGTTAGCATGGAATTACCACGGAAGATCTACAATTTTGGTTAGTAAAGAAAAAATTGTAGATCAAAAAGAAGGATATTCAGTTTTGGACTATTTTAAAAAATAAATAAATTATCATGACATTAGAATCACAGTACAAAAATTACATAAAGAATAATCCAAATTCTGATCTGACCCAGGATCAATGGATGAATCAGATTCTAGCACCAATGCTGCAGAAAGCTCTATCCCAGATGGGTAACGAAGGGACAGAAACACTTTGGTTCGATTTAGAAAAAGAGGAGCTAAGTACGGAAGACGATAAAGATTAAATATATAATTTATAAAATCAAATAATTATGAAGAATAAAATAGAAGAAATAGCAGCACATTTACTACTAATATTAGGAATATTGTTATTTTTTAGTATACCGTTTTTGGTATGGTCAATTTAAAAAAATTAAAATCATGAAAAAACTATTATTATTTATAGCATTAATATCAACAATATCCTCATTTTCTCAGAATTATAATGATTCAGCTGGGTGTAGGCAAACAATAAGTATGTATAGGAAAATGGAATCCAAGCTACAATCTAATGTAACTGCACAGAATAATCTATTAAAATCAAAAAATTCAGAAATATCTGTATTGAACGAATCCATTATTAAAAACAATAAACAGATTAAAAAACAAAGGATATACAAATGGATGTCTATTATAGGTAATGTTGGTCTAGCTTGTTATATTATAAAAACTAAATAAATGGGAAAAATAATATTAGAATTTGATTCAATCGAAGAATCGCAAGATGCAAGAGTGGCATTGGATGCGATGAAATGGAAAATGGCAATGTGGGACTTAGATCAAAAGCTAAGAGGAACTACTAAATATGGAGCAAGTCAACTTGACAAATCAAAAGAAGCAACTAATGAAGAAATGAATATTGCAGAAAAATATAGAGATATGATTAGAGAAATACTTAATAACTATAATTTAAACTTAGAAGATTAAACAAAAAATTATAATATGAAAGGAATATTACATAAAGCAGAACAAGGTTGGATTGTGATTTATGATGAAATCATTGGAGAAAACATTGTAAAGAAAAATCAAAACTCGCTACCATTAGTAGACAATGGCCATATAGACGGTTTAAAACTATACGACTCTAATGAAGGATTAGAAGTGGATTTTGAAATAGTCACTGATTACGATAACAACGGACCTGATCACTTTCCTAAATACGCTAAGATACTTACACCTGAAGAAGATGAATTAAAAGATAAACAAACATATATTATGAAAACACTAAATAAATAAGACTAATATGAAGAAAAAAGAATTAGAAATAGCAATAACTACATACACAGTTGCTTATAAAAAAGGCTACACCCAATGCCAAAAAGATATGTTTGAAGAAGCTGAATTAAAAGATTGGGATGTAACGTTAAATGACGGTTTAGAAAAAGAACCATACATTTCAGATGACTTTCAAATTGGTCCAGATGGAGCATATGAACACACCCAAGGATTGAGTATATTAAAGGAAGAAGCAAAAGATGAGTTAATCAAAGTATTATACTCTCAAGTAATGGATTTAACAATGATGTCTAAAATAGAATTAGGTGATGATGTGATTGCTGAGATCAAACGGCTTAATAATATATTAGGGCTGGTTTAAAGTTAAAATTATAAGACCAATTAAAATGATATCCTATCATTCAAAAATAAGGAGGAGTAACTGAAAATCCATAAGAGTAAGATAAAAAACAAAAAAAAATAATATATGAAAAAGTTAATTTTAACAATTATGTTAGCTGGAACGTTATGTGTAAATGCACAAGATGGAACTTCAGTTAGCTCAAACACAAGCGTATCAGATAAAATTGAAATGTATTCTGACTTAGCTAATGCAGCATGTACTAATGGACATGCAGGCGACGCTAATATGATAACATTATCAAACCAAATCAAATGTCTTTTAACTGAAGATCAAGCTATGCAGGTTGATCAGAATTTAGCTAGACCAAATGTACGTCAATCACTATGCCATAACGAATGGCCAGAAGTTATTACTGTATCTAAAGCTGATTTAGCTAAATTTGCATCAAGCTACAATACTTATAATAAGAAGTTTCCTAGCACATCTGCAACTAAAGGAACCGCTGCACCAAAAACACAAACTACTCGTTAATACTTTAATGGAGTCCGGTACATAAACTGGGCTCCCTTATTAAACCAAAACCTATGAGACCAATTAAAATAGCAATAATACTTGGAGCATCTATTCTGCTCTCTTGTGCATTTATGTTTTTGCCAAAGCCAAAAACAATAAACTTTGAAAGCAAATCACTAACAAAAAAAGATGTATGCGTGGATTTAATAGACTCACTAAAAGAGATTATCGTAGACCAAAAAGACCAAATACATTTTTTAAGAGATGAACTTCAATTTAAAGAATCTGAAATTAGTTATTGGGGTCATAAATACGACTCAATTAAACAAAAAGACAAATGAAAAGACTACTTAGAATTATGATCGGGCTTCCATTAAGTCCAGTTCCAATGTTTATAGGAACTTGGATATGGTTGTGGACTAATAATATATCTTGGAAAGATACCGTTGGATATTTTACCTGGCAGTTAGCATCAGGCGATTGGGATAAATTACCAGAATAAAAAAAATAAACAACAAACAAACCTAAATATGAAAAAACTAATACTATCAGTAATAGTCATCTCTGCAACTGCATTAGGATGTAAAACAGACAAACACACACTGACAAGCAAAGAAGAACTTGAATGGTCAACTCGTGGTGATACTATATTACGCAACAATAAACCAGTTGCTGTGTACAATCATTTAGAATATGAACTGTATAATGGCAAAGCAACTATCGAGATATCAATAGATCAAATTGACAGATCCCCAGAAAACACCATTCCTTTAATTAAATATGTTCACCTTAAACATAAGAAAAACAAGGTAGAAATCGTAGTACAGAATAAATAATTTAATCATCAATTATTTACATCAGCATGAAAAATAAAACAACACTTCGGCACCTAATAGAATCAGTCACTGAAATAGAATCTAGAGGAATAGCTTTAACTATGGATGGGATTATAACCATGTTGGAAAATAGTCTACCCGGGGAGAAGAAAAAAATAATGGATGCTTACGATGAGGGAGAATTTAATCAGGGATGTAACGGAAGCTCTGAAGAATATTACAATAGAGAATACATGGAAATTAAAAACATAAGCCCCTGAAAATGAAAAAAATTAAACACAATCTAAAAGATACACTGCTTAACTTTATCCGCAAAATAAGATCACAGATAAGAGCAAGAAATTATAAGGGAGAGACAAGATCAATTTCTTGCCCTGATAATTATTACCCTGTTTTCGTAGATAAATTCGAATCCCCACTAAACCAAGAAAATTGGAGATATGGACCTGCTTGGGGTGATTTTCACCCAGATGCTTTATATCAGTACTATGACACTGACGGTACCCTATCATACGTTTCACCAGAAGGACTTATTCTCGAACTAAGAAATACTACAAAGACGTACGTTAAATCAGAGTTGCCCGATTGGAGACAAACTCCACAGCTTCCTGATGAGTTTACTATACCTACTGGTGTTGGTTATGTCACATCAAAAATTGGATGGCAGTATGGCTGGTTTGAGTCATGGATCCGATTGCCATGCGGGCAATCATATTGGCCAGCTTTTTGGTTAAGCGGGCTTAATAGCTGGCCACCTGAAATCGACATCTTCGAGGCTTACAGCGATCAAAGTCCAGACTACGCTAAAAAACACACTTTAGGTAAGACTAGTAGAATACAACCTAATCTACATTATGGGGTTGTCGAAAATGGTACAAAAGAAATGTATGGACCTTATGATGTGGCGGTTGCTGATTGTACAAATAGACTTGTACAGTATGTTTGCCACTGGGAAAAAGATTTCATAAGAATCTATTATGATGGAGCTTTAGTTTTCGAAACGACAGACCAAAAAATATTGAACTGGTATAATCGCGAGAAGGATCAGATGTTAATAATTTTCAATCATGGAAGGAATAAGGATCAGCCTAACGGTCTGCCTAATGAAAGTGCAATGATTGTCAAATCGTTTTCGGTTTCACAAAAAATTTAAACCAATATTGAAATATAAGTTATTTAAAAATGAACAAAGAACAAAAAGCACAATCGATAATAGGTCCGCTAGGAGCTATTATTTCTCATTCAAAAAGTGGTTACAGAGAAAGACATCCAGAAAATTTATCAATCTTTAATGCAAACATCTGTACTAAGGACGAAAAGATCTGGTGGGGAGATTTGGACGTAACACTAAAGCAAACTTTCATAGCTGATCTAGCATTTATTTTAAGCGAAGATCTTTATGTTCTCTATGAGATGGACGGAAGGTTTGAAAACGAGGGTGAACCTAAAGTAGATAGATATGCAGTTAAATTCTTTTATGATGGCGGTGTTGAGCTATCAGAGTCTTTAGCTGAAAATTACAACAACAATATCAGTAGAAAGAGATGAAAGCAGAAAAAGTAAAAGCCCTATTTATATCGGACGTCCACTTGGGTAGCAAGGGATCAAATTCAGGGAAGCTTTTGGAAACACTAAAAATGTACGAACCAGAGGAGCTCTTTATAATTGGGGATTTTATTGACGGATGGCTTCTTAAGAGAAGACACTACTGGACACAGCAGAACACCAATCTTATTAGAAAAATATTATCATACAGCAAAAACGGAACTAGTGTAACTTACGTAACAGGAAATCATGACGAATTTCTAAGACATTATGTTCCCCTGTTTCTTGGAGATAATATAAAGGTTGTCGACGAGGCAGAATTCAAGGGGTACTATATAACACATGGGGATCTTTATGATGGCGTTGTTAAACTTAAGTGGCTTGGAATTTTAGGCTCCGTTGGATATGAGATAGCAATATCACTAGATAGATTTCTAAAAAGACTTGGATATAAGAGATCTCTAAGTAAGCATTTAAAAAATAAAGTTAAAGGAGCTATAAAATTTATAACCTCTTTCGAAAAGCAACTGGCTTTCCAAGCTAAGAAAAGAGGATGCACCGGAGTTATCTGCGGTCACATACACACAGTGGCTGATACTAGCATCGATGGTATTCACTATCTTAATTGTGGAGACTGGATTGAAAATAATAGCTATATAGTTTATGATAAAGGATTATTTGAGCATCGTTATTCCTTGTAAAAACGAGGAAAACTACATTAGAAGAACACTAGAAGAAATATCATTGCAATTTGGTATAAGAGGTACTAGGGTTATTGTTGCCGATGGGGGATCCACTGATTCTACCCTGCAAAAAATAGGGGAATTCGTAAAATCTGAAGACCCCAAACTAAATATAGAAGTTATAGAGGGAGGCACAGTTTCGGTTGGCAGAAATAGAGGTGCTGCTATGGTCAAAACACCTTTTATATTATTCCTGGATGCTGATATAACATTTACAGATTTATTAGCAATAGAAATAGCATTTGATGCACTCAAAGAGAATACTGATCTTGAGCTTATTGGAACTACCCCGGAATATATGGGTGAGCCTGATATAGCAGCTAGACTCATATTTATTTTAAATAGATTAACCACTAGAATAATATCGATAATGGATCCTTTTGCAATTGGGGCTTTTATGATGATATCCAGAAAAAAATTCATAGATCTAGGTGGATTTGACGAAAGAGTACACCAATCAGAAGATTGGTTACTTAGCAGACAAATAAAATCTAAGAACTTTAAACTTATTCCTAATTTAATAACACAGGATAATAGGAGGTTTAAGAAATTCGGATATCTTAAGATGCTTAAGATGGTCATTAAAAATTGGTTTAATAGGAGTAATAAGAATCACTTTTATAAGGACCAGAAGTATTGGGAATAAAATAAGTAAAATAAAATATGAAAATAGAAGTATCAATCGGAGAGATAGTAGATAAACTATCCATACTAAGAATCAAAAAAAATAACATAACTGATTCTGCTAAATTAGTAAACGTAAATAAAGAGTATGATTACCTTTATGAAATTGTATTTGGTGAATTGAGGGTTGCTGAAGATGATTTTTTAAAACTAGCTTCAATTAATGGAAAGCTATGGGATATCGAGGATCTCCTTAGGGATAAAGAAAGCATTAAGTCATTTGATCAGGATTTTATAGAGCTTGCTAGATCCGTTTATTACACCAACGATAAAAGAGCAGAAATCAAAAAAGAAATAAATACTAAATATGGCTCGCTTTTTGTAGAAGAAAAATCCTACAAAAACTATACTAGCCTCTAGAATGAATAAATAAAAAAATCTTAGGGTAGTTATGGGTTTACTTAGATGTCGTCGTATACGTCAAGTAATCGGCATTAATATGCATTTCTATCTGTGAAAAGAGGATCGGGAGCTATAGGTTCTTGATTTTTTTTGTTTGCTAAGTAAGCCATTGCTGTTTGTCCCAATTGATCCTCGAAGCTTGGCATTTTATAGGGCTGATTTATGATATTAACCCCGTTAACTACATCAGGATTCATAGCCTCCAGTCTTTTCGCTATGTGATCTAAATATTCTTTGCTTGGTCCCATATCTTATATATTCTAAGATATATAAATGAAAATAAAAGAAATCTATGGAGAATATAAAATATTTTATTGATTTTAGTCTTAATGAGGCAAAAGATAAGGCTAAAGAAGATAAGGCTAAAGAAAATAAGACCAAAGATTATCTGTTGTTTAATGGCAATAAACTTGAATTTATAGAAAACGATAAAGTTACTAAAACGTGGACTGCTGTATCAGGAAGAACATATTATCATTGGTATATGAAACCTTATATCTGGAATAAAAGATACACTATGCCGCATGCTGAATGGGCAAAGGCTAAATCCGAAGGACCTACACCTCCAGGGTTATATACTTTAGGTGTAACCCAGCACAGACCTTCAGATGCAAAATGGAAAACCGATGCAAAATACGTTTTAGATCAACAAGCAAAAAGTACAGTTTCTGATTTACCTGGAAGTAATGTAAAGGATGAAGAACACGAATTTATGCAGAATACTAAGACATCCAAAATTGCATGGGGCGATTACAGATGGGCTTTAAAGCCCAAGTCAGGAACAAACACATTTGGTAGGGGTAGCTTTTATTTACATGGGGGAAGCACTCCCGGGTCAATAGGATGTATAGATCTAGTAACAAACAGCGGTGATTTTGCTAAATATTATGCTAAATGGATGGAAAAAACAGGTAAAAAAACGATAGAGGTTAAAGTAGATTATTCCACATTTAAAAAAGATGCAACAATAGACGTTGCATCCCAGCCATATAAAATGTCACCTTCAGTAAGAACAAACTCAAATACATGGTACACTGTAACAGATAAGGAGATTATAGATTCTTTAGGAAAAGACAATCCAGCAATTAAACCAGAATTACTCAAGCAAAGAAGAACATAATTAAGCATTAAAAGTCAGAAGCAATTTCTGACTTTTTTTGTGGTATTTTTTTTATTCCCGAGAATTTGATTTATATTTGTAAATAAATAATCAGATCAATGAAAAAGATATTTAACGTTTTAATAGTTCTGCTATTAGTTACCTCTTGCATAAATGCACAAACAAAGAAGGGGGTTAACATTAAGCCTAAAGTTGATAATATACAAAAGTACAAAGACAGCATTATAACTTTGGCTAAACTTGGATACTCTAAGTATCATAAAGATTTGTCCACCAAAAGGGTTATTATAGTGGATTTTTCCCGACCGATGGAACAGGAAAGACTTTTTGTTGTAGATCTTGATTCAAACCGAATAATTAAATCAACAAAAGTTTGCCACGGTAAAGGTTCTGGAATGACATCAGTACCCGCGGTTTTTTCTAATACAATAAATTCTAAACAATCATCTCTTGGATTTATGAAAACTGCAGAGACCTATAAAGGATCATTTGGGTATTCGATGAAAGTTGATGGATTAGAAAAGAGAAACAATAACACAAGAAAAAGATCTATTATATTTCACAATAGCGAGGTTCAATCAACACCTTGGAGTTGGGGATGTTTTTCAATACCGGAGAAAGATTGTAAAGAGGTTATAGATCTAACTAAAAACGGAAGTTTGATCTATGCATTTTTTAATTTATAGGAAACAAAATATCAGGTAATTTCTATAAAACATATGGAATACAAAGAATTTTCTGAAATCATAGATCGTCTAAAAGAGTATGATTCTTCAGTACAAAAAGCGCATAAGGTTGGTATAGATGTTTACGATTTTGCGGATGGATTACATCACATAATAAATATACTCATCAAAGAGGTATACGGTGAGAAAGGAGCTGATTGGTTTGGCTGGTTTTGTTACGAATCAGAGTATGGGGATAAAGATTGGAATAAGGGAAACATAGACTCATACGAAATCATTGACGGTAAGATGTCTAAGATAAAAAAATCAAAGAAAAAGAAATATGGCGCAACGGACGAAAACGGAAATCCTATTTTCTATTCTGTTAAATCGACCTGGGAATATCTAGAAGAAAACTATAAATCTAAATAATATGAGCGGAGGAGCATTTGATTATAATCAATATAAGATTGGCTACATGGCGGATCAGATAGAGCACGAGATTGAAAGAAGCGGGCGGGAAAAAACTCAAGAGGAGCTTAAAGATAGTTGGAGAGATCCTGATTGGTATGAAAAATATCCAGAGGATCTAAATCATTACAAATATCCAGAAAATGTCTTGGCAGAATTTAAGAACGCTGTTAAGCATCTTAGGGTAGCTGAGATCTATGCACAGAGAGTAGATTGGCTGCTTAGCGGAGATGATGGTGAAGACACTTTTATCGAAAGACTTAAATCAGATTTAGCAAAGATAGAAAATCCTAATAATGACTAGTAAACAAAAAGAAAAAGCGGAACAGAAATTTCTAAGAGAGCCAACTAAAGAACAGCACTGTATGAACTGATGAGAACAAGATATCCAAACGGAGACAAAGAAAAGCAACTAGAATTTTCTTTGGAGATAGCGGATGAAAGAATATCAGATTACGCTAGCATGTTTACTGTAAACAAATAATAAAATGAAAGTAATATTTTTAGATAACGATGATATATAAAATAAATATCCTATTATGAATATATGTCAGCGATGTGGAAATAACCATGATAGCTCATACGGCTCAGGAAAATACTGCAGTAAAAAATGTGCATTTACAAAAAATGAAAATCAATTAGCTGCGTATAGAAAACCTAAGTCTGCTGAAACCCGTATAAGAATGAGTAAGCCAAAGTCTGACACTTCTAAGATGGGTAAGCGTGATAAATCGGGTGATAAAAATCCAAATTCTCAGGTAATAAACGGAAAATTAAAAGATAGAAATAATTCCGCTTATCAAAACATATGCGCATCAAATAAACGTAATGGTTTAGGTTGGATAGAAGAAAATTGCAAAGCTCACTCAGAAAAAATGAAAGGTGAAAGTAATTGGATGAAGGGTAAAAAGCATTCACAAGAAAGTATTGGCAAGATGAAACTTGCAATACAAGAAAAATATAGTTCTGGAGAATTTAACTCATTTACCAGATCAATATCAAAAGCTGAACGTGAAATTATAAAGTACCTAACTAATAATGGAATTAATATAATTAGTCAGCATATAATAAAAGGAAGTCCACTAAGGTATGATTTATACTTGCCTAACAAAAATCTGATAATTGAATATTATGGTGACTATTGGCACGGTAATCCTAAAATTTATAAAAAAGATTCTTTATTAGGTAGGGGAACTAATAGATATACCGCTGAAGACAAATGGATGTCTGATAAAGAAAAAGAAAATTTTGCTATTAATGCAGGCTATGACATATTAATTATATGGGAGTCTGACTTTAATTCAAATAAACATAGCATTTTAAATACATTATTATGAAAATTTTGTTTTTGGATAACGACGGAGTAATTTGTCTCTCAAGTAATTGGGGCGGACGAAGCAAAAAATGGTCTAGTTACCGGAGTGAAAATCCAGAGTCTAGCAGGGAGTTAAAAGATGCTCCAGTTACTGTGAGATTTGATGACTTTGATAAAAAAGCGATATCAGTTCTCAATGAAGTTCTGGAAGAAACTGGTGCGGAGATAGTGGTCTCGTCTGACTGGAAGTTGCATGCTGATCTAGAAGGGCTTGGAGAGTATTATGAATCCCAAGGAATCATCAAAAAACCTATAGCAACAACACCGAATCTATACGACTTTGACGAGCAGATTGCCGGTCTTTATCATTGGAAAGGCTGGAAAGAAAGAGAGAGGATATTAGAAATACAAAAATATCTTGACCTACATCCGGAGATTACCCATTGGGTTGCTATCGACGATCTAAACATGTCACCCGAATATAACCAGGGACATGGGTTAAAAAACTTTGTGCTAACACCTAGGTCAAATGAAGGAATTAAACAATCAGGGATAAAAGATAAACTTTTAAGTTATCTGATATAATAAATTGGATATATAATCCATGAAAAATAGGATACACAATTTCAAATCATTTATAAGTTTAAATGAATCTAAAAGTGATGGAACAAGCATCATCATAGGTGATTCTTGTACACCGAGCATATTTAAAAGATCTAAAACCCTTACAATGTTAGGAACTGCTGGATCAGAAGAAAACTTATGGAAAGGTGGAATAGGGGTTAAATGGTTAAAAACTGCTGTTTCTAAGCATCCAGTTGAAACTAAAGTTAAAGATGTTGTAATAAACATCGGAACGAATGGTGCATTTGGTCCTAATGATGATATAAAAGGACTTATGGTGGAATTAAAAAGAGTTTTTCCACAGGCAAAATTCTCGGCTGTTCAGGGATCATGGGGTTGGGGAGGAAATATATCAGTAACTCCGGATAAGGTTAAAAAATACTATGACAGATTTAAAGCTGAAGGGGTTACAGTTATCGAACCTCCTATTGGAAAAGTGGCAGACCCTCACTCGAATCTACCAGCATATGACACCATAGCAAAGGAGATTGATGGCTTGGTAACAAACCAATCAGGTTATATTGCACCATCTGATCTTGGAATTGATAACTCTGCAACAACACAGATTATTTCTAGACCTGGAGATGTATACTCATATAAAGTTAAAGATGATCATTGGTTAGCTAAAAAAGATAGTCAATCAAGATGGTATGAGATAACAGGAGCGGATTTTAAACCTGCATATCAGGTTTCTGTAGACACGTTAGATAAAGAAAATCCTAATATGAGATCTAAGAATGCACCCAAAAAAGGCGAAATCTCAGGAAGCGGTACAGTAATTAATAAGGATAGTCAGACAAAAGATGACACAAAGAATATTACTGGAGGAGGTAACGTTTCGAAGGTTATGGGGAACATTTGGAGTAACGAGAGTGAATTTTTTAACACGGAAGGAAAAAATCTTTCACAATTAGGAAAGGGAGTTGGAATAACATTAACAAGGAATAAAGGATTAAATAGTGCATTTTCTGAAGACGTTTATATTGCTAATAAAAACAATCCTAAAGTCTACTGGGCTATTTACGACATAAGTAATAATAGATTATTAGGAAGTAGCGCAAACGCAACAAAAAATGTCTATGGTGCATCTATTCCAAAAGTTTGTGTAGCTGCTGCTGCTTTTGATAATAATAACGGCGTTTTACCAAAAGATAGTGATTATCAAAAAGTAATAAAATTATTAGTTAAAAGTGATAACAACGTTTGGACTTATTTACAAGATTTAGCAGGAGGAAAAGATGCTGTAAATAATTGGGATAAAAAAATGGGATATAAAATGCAATCGGCAAGAACGGGAGGCAACAGTGCGAACGCCGTGGATATGTGTAAATTTTTTAATGACGTTATAAGAAATAACTTTAAGGGTGCTGAAACAATTTATAAAATCACATCAAGTTGTGGTACTGATTCAGGAAGAGGAAGAAAGTGTATGCCCAAAGAGGTTTTTATGGGGGGAAAAACAGGAACATTCGCAAGGGAAGATAAATCAGTCGATGTAAATCACGATTGTTGTTGGGTAAGAAATGGTGATAAATTTTATTCTATATCCGTATTAACAGATCAATTAGGATCTTCAGGCAATAATATTATTGCACAAATGTTTAGAGGCTTATATAATGAATATGCTTAATGAGGAAAAATTTTATAGATAAATATAAAGATCAAATAGTTTAATAAATAATAAATAATATAAAAATGGCAAAAATACAAGTATTAGATTTTTACGCAGAATGGTGTGGACCATGTAAAGCGATGGGACCAGCAATTGAGTCACTAATGACCGAGCATAACGTGGAAGGTTCTGATGTTGAGATTAAAAAGGTAAACGTTGACAATGAGCCTGAGCTTGCTCAGAAATATAATGTCAGAGGTATTCCTACACTTATCTTTTTGAAAGATGGGGAAGCAGCATCGAAGATATCAGGCAACCAAACAAAATTAAAGATCAACGAAATGATCAACGAAGTGTTGGCATCATAAAAACAACTGAACACAAAAAAGCCTAGTAATTTATTTTACTAGGCTTTTTTGTTTTATTAAGATACTGTATATTCCATCTTCTTTTGCTCTATAACTGTCATGCTTTCTCCGTTTCTGTCGATTCTAATGTATTCACA
>Ga0114977_10000836_pt1 | contig 20386 bp, 18 predicted proteins | sample S_130805_MF_Meta_FD_87026 | JGI IMG/M metagenome (GOLD analysis project Ga0114977, IMG submission 87026) | Freshwater microbial communities from Lake Simoncouche, Canada to study carbon cycling - S_130805_MF_MetaG | ecosystem: Environmental > Aquatic > Freshwater > Lake | place: Lake...
CAGCTGGCACCACCAAGGCAGCCTGCCTGGCATCGATAACAGTGCTCAGAAAATGCTCTTGCAGCGCCAGATCATGGGGTGCCTGCTGAATCAGTTCCTGTAACTGAGCTGCGGCTGCAACTCTATTGCCTCTCAGAAATAACAATTGGGCATGGTGGCGAAGCGCTTCAGGAATCGCATATGGCAACAATCCTTGAAGTAATTGTTCGGCATAATCCAAATCTGCTGCCAGCAAACGTTCACGCACATGAACCAACTTAAGCGGCAGGCATTGCTCTTCTCCACGCCAAAGGGCCGATCCCTGGCTGTTAACAGCAGCCAGATCCCCCTTTTGCAGGAGGTTTTCCACGTACAGCCAGCGGGTACTGGCTTGATCAGGCTCTAGCAATACAAGCTGCTTTAAAATTCTCTCAAAAACCAACCATTGATTAGACAACAACCTTAGATATGCCAATAAGATCAAGCACTGTGGGCTTGATGGAGACTGAGCTGCATGGGCAAGAAGAATAGCTTCGGCTTCACGGTGGTTGCCAGATCTGATTGCACGGGCTGCCGCACCAAGCTGATTACCGTGATCATCAATTAAAGCATCTTTAGCAAAGAGCTGATTGAGCCATTCAAAAGGGGTGCAATGCATTGATTCAGTAAAGACAAAAAAAGGAGGGGCAAAGCCCCTCCTTTTGATTCAACAACAGAAGCTCAGATCAACCAAGGTTGGTGATTGAGGTTTCGGAAACAGTGATAAAGGTGATTCCACCAGCACCAGACAGGGTGTTGATGTTGTTAATTGAAGTACCAGTGAAGGCACCACTCAATTGAATGGTATTACCAGCACTACCAAAGCTCACCAAAGAGGTACCACTGTCGAAGGCAAAGGCACTGGTCGCCTTACCATAGGAGTCAGAAACTGCAATCACAATCCCACCGTTGGTAGAATTAAAGGAGAGAGTATCAGCGCCACCGCTGGAACCGAAGAAGTAGGTGTTACTACCCGCGGCGTTGGTTGCAGCAGCAGAGAAGAAGACGCTATCAGCACCTGCTCCACCAACGATGCTAGTAGCAGAGGTATTACCACCAAAGGTAATTACTTCGTTGCCGACACCACCAGTGATCAGTGACTGTGTTACGACTCCACCAAAGCTAAAGGTATCTGCACCAGTGCCACCAACCAAAGTTCCACTAATGACAGAACCAGAAGCAGTGAAGAGGCTAGCCCCATCAGTGCCTCCAAAGATTGAAGAGCTGCTTACACCAGTGAAGGACAAGGAATCACTTCCTGTTCCACCACGAATAGTAGAAGTGGAAATACCTTGAGCAAAGACGATTGAATCAACTCCAGCTCCACCAAAGATGGAAGCTCTATCAGCACCTTGCAACGAAAGCGTATCTGCGCCATCACCACCAATTATCGTAGTGCGCGTTAGCTCAGCAGTTGCATTTGCCTGAAGCCTTGATGCCACATCAGTTGACATGGTGATCGAAGACTGACTAACAATTCCAGCGAAGACAAGAGTATCTGCACCAGTACCACTCAGGATTGTGGAAGCGTTCACAATTCCAGCGAACGACACAGAGTCAGCACCGGCACCGGAAGTGATCGAAGAACCAGTGGCTCCGTTGATCACAAAGGTGTCTGCACCGGCACCACCCAGAAGGGTGCTGGAGCTCAGTACTGCACCACCAGATACGTAGTTGGTGCCATCACCGGTGTCTAGGAAGGACTTCTCAGCGGTGGTCACCAACAGCAGCGTGTCTGCACCGGAGGCGCCGTAGACGCTGGCGGAGCTGATCGCGCCTAGGGAGAAGCTGTCGTTACCACCGGCGGTATCAGTGGCGCTGGTGTCGCCAAACAGGGAACCGCCAAACAGCGCAGAGACGGTAACCAAGTCGTTACCCAAGCCTGCGTAGATGGCAGAGGCCGAGTTGGCGGAAGCGCCTGAGCTATTCAGGAAGATCGTGTCGTTGCCAGCACCAGCATCAAGGCTGCTGCTCACCAGCGAACCCTGCAGGATGATGCTGTCGTTACCAGCAAAGGCAGCGAAGCTGTTGGAAACCAACTGACCGCTGGAGTGCAGGCCAATCAGAATCGTGTCGTTACCAGCACCGCCATAAACGGTGGAAGTTTCGATGGTTACAACGCCAACGGAGATGGAATCGTTGCCGCCGAGGGTGCCGGTTGCATCGGAACCGTGGATAGTGGAGCTCAGCAGCTGGGTGGTAGCGGCACCGCCGATGGCGAGGGTGTCGTTACCGAGGTTGCCTTGAATAGTGGAGGTAAGAACACTACCGGCGTTGGTAACAAATACCGAGTCGTTGCCTTGGCCGCCGTAAACGGAGGCGTTCAGAACAGAGGAGTTAAAGAAGATTGTGTCGTTGCCGCCGTTACCGTGCAGGTAAGCGGCGCTGAGGGAAGAGTTCAGCGAAATTGAATCGGAGCCGTCAAGGGAGGTGTCGCCGGCGGAGCCGCCCTGAACGGTGCTGCCGGCTTTAATCGCACCCAGAAGAACCAGGGTGTCGGCGCCGAGGGAACCAGCAACGGTGGAAGCAGCAACGCTGCCAGTAACTGTGATGTAGTCGTCGCCTTGGCCGCCGTACACGGAGGAGCTGCCTACCACATTTCCGCCAACGAAAATGGTGTCTGCACCGGCATTGCCATTCACTTGGCTGGCAGAGAGCGAACCAGAGAGGGAGATCGAATCATCGCCGTCGCTGGAAGTGGCAGTGGTGCTGCCGCCCCAGACCGTGCTGGAAATAAGTGAGTTGCCAACCGAGATCGTGTCGTTGCCGGCACCACCAAACAGGGCGCCCAGCGTGGGGGCAGCGCTCAGGGAAAGGGTGTCGTTGCCGCCGCCGCCATCGAGGGTGGAGGTGTTGAAGGAAACGGTGATAACGAGGGAGTCGTTGCCGTCTCCACCGAGGACAGAGGAACTCAGCCCGTCTCCGGTGAAATTGATGGAGTCGTTACCGAAGCCGAGGTTGACGATGTCGTTACCGCCGGCACCAATAACGATGTCGTCGCCAGCTAGGGCAACGATTGAGTCGGCACCGGTGGTACCCAACAGGGTATTGGCGGTGTCGGTCCCAAGAATTGTGTTGTAACTCGTGGTCATGAGGGGTAGTTGAGGGTTGGTGGGTGGGGGGGGTGGATGGTCTCCTCACAACCGCACCCACCATGGGGGCGGCGTGTGCATAGGTCAAACAGACCATATGCCGACGTATATCTATCGTACAAAGCGCCGCTCTGCAACCTGTTTGGTCGGTTTAGTCGGCGTCTACCGACAAAAGCGCCCTCCAGGAGGCCAAGCCGGCACTTGCATCATAGGTCTCAGCTGAGACTTGCGCTGCGGCGCCGAGGCGCTGGCGCAGCTGGGGGTCGCCTAGGAGGCGGCCAATGGCAGCCGCCTGGGCGGCGGGGTCAAAAAAGTCGACCAGCAGGGCGTTTTGCCCATCCACAAGCACCTCCTCCACCGGCGGGGTACGGCTAGAAACGATGCTGCAGCCGGCCGCCATCGCCTCAAGCAAGCTCCAACTGAGCACGAAAGGCACGGTGAGATAGAGGTGCACCTGACTACAGGCCAGCACCTGGTGGTATTCAGGTTCCTGCAGGATGCCCAGCCAATGGCTGCGGGCAGGGTCTAGGGGCAGCTCCTGGCGGGCCCAGGCCCCCCAGCTGCGGCCATCACCGCGGGGGGCCCCATAGGCCACCCCATCACTGCCCACGATCAGCACGTGGAGGCGGGGTCGCTGCTGCTGTAGCAGGGCAATCGCCTCCATCGCCTGGGGGAAACCGCGATATTCCTCAAAGCCACGGCTCACATAGGTGAGGATTTCAATGTTGGGGTCCTCGGGCAGGCAGCTGGGCCTGGGCGAGCCCTGGGCCTTGAGCTGGCCTAGGGCCGCTGTGTCTATGCCCTCATGGATCACCCTCAACCGGGAACTCAGATGTTCAGGAAACTGCTGCCGCTGCCATTGGGTGGGCACCACGCCAAGGTGGCAATGGCTGAGCTCCAGCAGGATCTGGGCATTCCAGGTGCGCAGCCGCATAGCCCGGTCTGGCTCCACAGGGCCCCGCCGCAGAAAATCAACATCTGCGTTTATGGCGTTGTAATACCACTCAAATAAACCGATCCGCCGGGCCGTGGGGAAGGCATCGCTTAAATAAAAGCCATTGCCAAACCCCACATGGTTAATGATCCAATCGGGCTGCCAACCCTGTTCCTGGAGGCCCTGGCAGGCCCGATAGGCAGCCTGACCCTCCAGCACACAGTTTTCCATGCGCCTTAGGTATGGATGTAGCGCTTCGCTGCCGCCAGCCCGGTGAGGTTGGTAGGAGATCAAGCGCAGCCCATCCGGCGGTGGGGCATGCCACTCCTGGTGCCGGGCAAGGAAAACCACCTCATGGCCTTCTGAGGCCAGGGAAGGGGCTAAGCGTCTGAACTGGGCAGGGTAATTGGTATGGGAGAAGAGGATCCTCAAGCCTGGATCTCCTCAGGGCTGGGCAGCCAAGGGTTCAGCAAAAATCTGTTGATAGGGGCCAAACAACCATGCGGGGAGTTTTTGTTGGGCTGCTTCCACCTGCATCGTGCCCGGTGGGAAATAGAGCATTGCCACCAGAAAAGCATTCAAGGCCCCGGGGGTACCAAAGCCGCCCCCCTGGGACGGTTGCAAGCGCCTGGTGACTGCTTGCTTCTTCGTTTCATCGGCCGCTGCCAGCGGTTCCTTCTGCACACCGGATCGCACCATCGCCCAATAACGGTCGCCAAGGTCGGTATTCCAAAGGCGCTCCAGCTCATATTCAGGGCAACGCTCGATCGCCTCAGCCAGGGAAAAACGCAGCTGCAGCAACTCCTGCAGGATTTCCTGGTCCTCAGGGTCTATGTAATACAAGTTTGAAAGCCCGAGCATTCGGTTGAGCTGAATCCGATTGCCAACGAGTTCCTGGAGGCTGGCGGGGAAAACCCCAAAATCAGGCTGGGGAATGCTGGGGGGCGCATACTGCTGCTGGGGAGCGCTGGGCTGATAAGCCCTGGGCTCGGGAGCCTCATACAGCTCCAAATAGGCTGGCACCAGCCAAGCTGGTAGCTGGGAGTGGGCGTTGGCCACCTTCATCAAGCCCGGGGGCGAATAGAGCCAGTTGGCCAGCATCAACTGCGGGGCCAAGGGGGTTTGCAGGCCTTGGCTCAGGCGGGCATTAAGGCCATTGCGCAGGCTCACCTGCTCAGGGCTGAAAAAACTATCCGGCCGCAGCTGCCTCACCAGATCACGGGTGGCGCCACCGAGCGGTGAATTCCAGAGGCTCTCCAAAAGATCAGTGGGGGCTGCCAGCCAGAAACGGGCTAGGGCATCACGCTGATTTAAGGAAACACAACTGGACACCAGCCAAGGCTGCAGGGGCAGGTCCACGATGAATCCCAGAAAAGCTGATCTAGAGATTACCGGGTCAGGCCCCCTGCTCAATGATTGCGAAATTCCCGTTGGGCCAACCAGAAGGTGAGCAGGCCCAACAAAGCAGCCATCAGCAGGGGGGAAACCAACACCGCAGCAATCCACACCAGCCCGCCCTTAACTAACCAGAGCACACAGGCGAGGTAGGGCAAAACGCAGAGAAGCGGGAAAAGCCAACCGCGCCAACCACTGCAGATCAGGAGATGGCGGAGGCGTTGCCAGAAGCTGAGGCGGGGCATTGGTGTTTACGGGCTAGATCCTGGTGCAAAAGCGGCAGGGTATCTGGGGGCACACTCTGCTGCAGCAACTGCCAGATCGCTTGGCGGGCTTGCTTCAACTCCGTTGGTAAGCCCGCCAGGTCAGTTGCTTCGCTTTGGGCCTGGGCCGTCCAGGTATGGGGGCTGGCAAAGCCGGAAAAACAACTCACCGGATCGAGGGCCAAGGCCAGCCCTGAAGGCTGACGTGCTTCCAGCGGTGCCGCGGCCCGGCGCCCGTTCAGTTCACTAAAAAGTTCGCCATAACGCGCCATCACCCCTGGGGCGTCAAAGCTGCTCTGGGCCCGGATCTGGGCCGCTCGACCCATCGCCCGGGCCAAACCCGGATCACGCAACAGCGTGAGCAAATGAACCTCAGCAGCCTCCAGATCGAGCTGCACCAGCTGCCCCAGGGCCCCAGCAATCGCTTGGAAAGGTTGCAAGCCGGTGCGCTGCTGCCAACCCAGGGCCTGGGAAGCCACGGCCGCCGAAGCCGCCCAACGGCTTGGCACCAAAAAGCCATCCACGCCTGGGCGGATCAAATCTCGATAGCCATCCCAATCACTGGCCACCACCGGTAGGGCGGCGGCCATCGCCTCAGCCACTGATAAACCAAAGGTTTCCTGGGGGTTATCCACTAGGGAAAGCGCCAGATCAGCGGCCGCCAGGGCCTGGGCTTTCACCAACTCCGGCACAGGTTGATCACCACCAAGCCGCAGGAAGCGCAGGTGGGGGCAAAGGGCCCTCAACTTTTCCAGCTGCTGCGCCTGGACGCTGCTGTCGTCTGGGCCACACTCAACCAGGGTTAATGGCCGCTGCAACTGAGCCGCCACCCGTTCAAGCACCAGATAGCTGGGCCAGGGATCGGCCTTTGTAAGAAAAGAAAGGCGACCGAGCCATAGCACCACTGCTTCTTGCTCAGCCAAACCCAACTGTTGGCGCGCCTGCCCCCGCTGGGGTAAGCCAGCGGCCAAATCTCGAGCCTGAATCGGCAGGGGTATCACCGGCAATTGGGGCCGATGGGAGCGCAACTTGCCCAAGTTGCCCCCACAACGCCTCACCAGTTGCTCCTCCCGATCTGCCATCAAAGCCTCCACCACCGCCCGGCCAGCACTGCTGGAGCACACCAGGGCATCCCAGGGCTCCAACGGTTCACTCACCAACTCCTGCAATTGCTCAAGCACCGCGGAGGTGGAGAGGGTATGGATCTGGCCAATCAAGGAAAAGGCAGCAGAGCCCAGGGGCGCCCGCCACTGGCCCCAGCGGCCAATGGAGGGGTCGGGAATAAACAAACCACCCCAGCGACAAAAGGCACTGGGGTCAATTAGCGACAGCCCGTGCAGATCACCACTGAAGTTTTGCTCCCGTAATTGGGGCAGCAATGTGTTCAACTGCTGGGGATGGGCCGCCGCCAGGGCCATGGGGTTGCTGCCACAGGCCCGGGCCCAAGCCAGCAGCAGCTGATGGCCAGCCCAACGGCGACCATTCAAGATGGCTTGACCGGGCCAAAGGTCTGCACTGGTAAGCAGGGCGGGAAAATTTGGCATCCGGGAATCAACGGGGCGTGGGCCGATGGGATTGCAACTGCTACTGGTGACCAATCTCTACCCCCCCCAGGAACTGGGGGGCTATGGGCGATCGATGGCCGACTTCCGCTGGGCCCTGGAACGCCTTGGCCACACAATCACAGTAGTAAGCAGCGATGCAGCCTATCTGGGGCCCATCCGGCAACCAGAGCTACGGGTGCACAGGGGCCTGCAGCTAAAAGGCAGCTTTGAAAATGGAGTAAAGCTTATAAGTGATCCAATTATTTGCGCAGGGATTGAACAACACAATAGTCAACTGCTGGAAAATATTCTAAAACAAGCAGCCTGGGATGGGGTACTACTTGGCAACATCGATCTACTAGGGCTTGGCAGTGTGCAGCCATTACTTAATCAAGGGATTCCGGTATTGCATCACGTGGGCTTTATCGGCGCCCCCTTCCCGCCCGGAGACATGCCAAAACAAAGCTCCTACAAGCTTGTGGCGGCTAGCCAGGCGGTGCGCCAGAGCCTGCTGGCGGGGGGCCTACCCATTGCTGAAAACCATGTGGTTTACCCCGGTGCCCGGGTAGATCTTTTCGGTGCTGCCGCCACTGGCGGGATCCGGCAAATGGCAGCCTGCGGCACCCCAGCAAAGCCTTTGAAAGTGTGTTTTGCGGGCTTGATGATGACCAGCAAAGGCGCCCACACCGTGGCAGAGGCGCTGGTGCTACTAAAACAACAAGGGATCAGCGTGCATGCAAACTTTGCCGGAGACAACTTCCAGGCTGGCTACAGAGAGTTTCTGGAGCAAGAACTTGCCGCCGCAGGGCTAGATGGGGTGGTGCAATTCGTTGGCAAGCTCACCCGCAAACAACTGGCCAGGTTTTTTCTGCTGCACCAGGTTTGTGTCTTCCCCTCAATTCATCCGGAGGCCTTTGGAATCGTGGGGGCCGAAGCAATGGCCAGTGGCCTTGCCCTCGTTACATCGGGCGTGGGGGGGGCCGCTGAACTGATCGAAAATGGCGTTAGCGGCTTACGCTTCAATCCAGGCGATGCCCGCAGCCTGGCCCACTGCCTAGAAAAACTACTAAACAAACCCAGCCTTCTTGAACAGCTAAGAAAAACAGGTGAACAGAATAGCCGCCAACTTTTCAGCGTAGAAACCTCCGCCAAACAACTTGAATCACTATTTATATCGAATCAAAAAATCAATCGGGATTTTCCACCAGGGCCGCCAGCTGGGGCAGCACCACCCTTTGATCCCAGGCCAACGCGGTTTGGCGGGCGGCAACACCAAGCTTATTTCTGAGGGATTTGTTGGCGAGCAAAATCAGCACCTGTTGGGCCAATGCCTCCCCATCCCCCATGGGCACCAGCAAGCCATTCAGCCCTGGCTGGATCACCTCCTCCACCGGCATCCCTTCACTGCCCACCACACAACAGCCACAGGCCATCGCCTCTAGCAAACTCCAGCCAAGAATGAATGGATAACTGAGATACACATGCACCCAACTGGCCTGTAGCAACGCGATCAAAGCCGGATGGGGAATACGCCCGAGGAAATGAATTCGCTCGAGGTCTAACTGGCCAACTAATTCCTCCATAAGGAACTCCCGGATTGGGCGGCCACTGGGGTGACCGCCCCCATAACCAACTTCGTTGTCACCAACGATCAATATTCGCACCGTGGGGTGCTGCCGCTGAATGAGCGGCAAAGCCTGCATGAAGGTGTCAAAACCGCGCAGTCTTTCAAGATTACGATTCACAAATGTGATTGTTGGCACAGACCGATCAATCCGCACCCCTCGCACTTCGTAATTCACCCCGTGATTTGGGCAGGCAAGCTGCGCATCAATCCCCTCATGGATCACCCGCATCCGCGGGCCTTGAAACTCCGCTGGAAAGCTCTCCGCCTGATGGCGAGTGGGCAGCACCCAGGCCACCGCCTGATCCAGGGCCGCCCGGGTTAAACAATTTCGTCCTAATTGCTCCAACTGGCCCTCTAGGCTCACCGGAGGCTTAAGCGGATCACTGCCATAGCCCCCATGCTCCGGCCGCACCCATAGCTCCGGCCAGAGAATCTGCGGCACCTCAGGCCACACCTCCCTCAACGCCAAGGTTTCGCCCCAGCCGCAATGGCCCAGAATCCGATCAGGACGCCAACCCCGCTGCTCCAAATCGGCACACAAGCGCGCCACAACCGCCGACCGCTGCAAGCCCTCGTCCCACAGTTGGCTGCCCAGGGCGAGCCCAGCGGCCTTGGGGGGTTCTGGATAACGCAACAGTTCACAGGCCAAACCCACTGGCCTCTGGTGCGAACAGATCGCCACCAGCTCATGGCCCCGTTGTTGCAGGTAGGGGGCAAGCTGGCGAAACTGACCCGGGAAATTTTGATGGATCAGCAGCAGTCGCACCGTTTTGCCCTGTGACGCGGGCACATTCTTGCTGGCCACTGTTCACTGCTGATCTGGCCCTGGCCCGCAGCTGGCTAGAACCCCAGCTGCAGCAGCCCCCGGTGAGTACCCGCACGGCTCACCAGGCCCTCAGCCTGGGGCTGGTGGCAGCTATCAAGGCGATGCTGAGGCGACAGGATCACTTTGAAGCCAAGGCCATCGCTCAAATAGGTTTTCGCCTGGCGCGCCTTGAAGCCCAGCCCAACCCCTACAGCAGCCTGATCCCGGCAGCACTCAAAACCAGTACCGAAAAAGCCGTGGCCGAGAGCTTTGCCCTGGGGACCCCATTGGCAGTGAGCCTCAATGGAGGTATTGGTGATCACCTTGAAGCCCTTTCAATGCTGATTCCCTGGGCCAAACGCCATGGCATCAGCGTGGCCCTGCACACCAACCAAAGCCGCGAACAACAGCTAAGCCGGGTGCTGCAAGACCATCCCCAGCTGCGGCTTGGCGCCCCCTATGGAGTACCAGAATTGGCGCTACGGGGCTGGATCAGCAACCATGGCGAAGTTACCTACAGCCCGTGGCTGCAGCAGGAAGCGATTGAAATTCAACCCCGCCAGTGGCTTTGCTGCTGGCGGGCTGCCGGTGCCGATGATCGCTTCTCTGCCCACTGCCGCTCCGTGCCCTTTTACCTAATAGTTAGATTTTATCGGCAGCTGCTTAGCCATAGTCCCCTAACTATCATCGACCTAAGCAATTGGCAACCCTGGGAGAAAGCACAGCTCAGGGCCCTCGGTGTGCAAAGCCACGATCCAACAAAAGGTGATTTGGCTGATCTAGCCAAACTAGTGCGAAATTCCCAGGTAATTAGCATCGATACTGCCCTGGCCCACCTCTGCGCCGCCCTGGGGCATCCCGCCACGGTTTTGCTGCCACTTTTTGCCGATGAACGCTGGGTAGAACTACACAAACCAAATAACAACTACGGTCGCTGGCTAAGCCTCCAGCGCAACATCTACTTCGGTGATTGGCGAGTCAGCCTCGATCGGTTGCTGCCCATCCTCCTGAACAGCTAGGGCCACCGAGCGGCCAAGCAAGCAGTGAAAATTCTGGCCCCAATGCTGCAATTCAAGCCAGGCCGCCTGGGCCATCACAGGCTTATAGAGCTGGAATGTTTTAGCAATGCCAAGGGTGGCAGCGCTTTCTAAAGGCGAAACCCAAGAGCAATCACCGTCCTGCCACCAGGGCTGCTGGGTCCAGTGGAGCAACTGGGCTGGGCTGAGGAAAAAACAACCGGCGTGGGGATTTTTGGGGGATTCAAACACCAACTTCGCCCCCGGCCATTCCGCCGCCAAGCTCGCCGCCTTTTCTGGCAATACTTCCTCAAGCTGTTTTTCCTGCAGGGGACCATCTATGTAGAACTTCTCCACCCAATGGGGTTCCGGCGAAAGCTCCATCCGATGGGGCAACAGGAGGCACTGGTCGCCAAGTTGCTCACGGAACCAATTGATCTTATGGAAGAACATTGGATCGTGAATGAGTAAATCATCTTCCATATAGCCGTAGAGATCGTAGTTATCCTCAAGACGGGTGGCCAAAAAACGCTGGGCCTCGAAACCCAAATGTTTTGCGGTGGGGGGCTGGCTCACCACCATCTGAAACAACCCTTTGTAGGGCGCTGCCACTCGATCAAGGATGTGATTTTTCCCATCGGTGATAACCTTGATGTCAATCTGATGTTGCAGGGCTTGGTTCGCCGGCTGGGCCTCCATGGCCTCCATGTGCAACTGCGACTGGCGGCTGCCCTGTCTCTGCAGGCAGAGCAGCAACTGCTGAAACGCTTCGATCCGCGGCTGGGGATCCGGACGGAGCGACTGATGTTTACCGCTGCCTTCTGGGTTCCAGTGGTGGACAATCACCAGCAGGATTCTCATTCGTTCTAATCTCTTGACCCAGGATCCCATGCCGATCAAGGGTCCCAACCCCCCAGCAATGGATCCAGAACCGAGCTGGAACCCCCGGGACTGGGTAAACCGCGGCGGCGAATTACTGGCCAGCGACCCCTACCTGGCCCAGAGACTTCTTGCCCAGGCCCTCCGCGGCATCCCCGAGGAGCCCGTGGCCTACTACAACCTTGGCATCGGCCTCCACCAGCAACGGCGCCTGGATGCCGCCATCCGTGCCTATCGGCACGCCTTGGCCCTGCCGGATTGTCCGATCAAGGAAGCAACCAACAACCTGGCCCAGGATCTGCTGCTCAGCGGCCACTGGCTCGAGGGCTGGGAGCACTACGAACAGCGCTTCCAACGGCGCCCAGCCATCCACAACTACTTCAAAGAACATCTGGGGCCGCGCTGGCCAGGGCCAAGCCAGGGGGAGCCTGGCCAACATCTGGTGCTGGTGGCCGAGCAAGGCCTAGGGGACACCCTGCAGTTTTGTCGCTTGGCCCTACTGCTCAAGGAGCTGGGCCATTCGATCACCCTTTTCTGCCAAACGGCCCTGCTGGCGCTGCTGCAGGAAGGCAGCGCCCTCGGCCATGTGGTGGATCGCCTTGATCCCCCCGACCTAATGCCCGGTAGCCGCTGGGTGCCCCTGATGAGCCTCACCCCGCTGCTGCTGCCAGATCCCCAGCGGATTCCCTACGCCGGCGGTTACCTACATACAGATCCCCAACGGGTGGCCGCCTGGGGGGAACGCCTGCAGCGGCACCCGCAGCGGCGTTTGATTGCCCTCCACTGGCAGGGGAATCCAGGCCATGAGGGATCGCTCTATTCCCGCGGCCGTTCAATGGCCTTCAGTGATTGGCTGGGCCTCAGAAACCTGGAGGGGTTGGAATTCCTCTCGATTCAAAAGGGCCCCGGTAGCGAACAGCTGCGCCTTGATGCCGGCCTGCCCTTTGTGGCTGGTCAAGAGGCTTTTTCCGCTTCCATGGATTTCCGCGACACCGCTGCGGCCTTGGCCCACTGCGACCTGTTGCTCACTGCCGACAGCGGAGTAGTACACCTGGCTGGAGCCCTCGGCTTACCAGCCTGGGTGGCGCTGCGCTGGATCCCCGAATGGCGCTGGGGCCTTGAGGGCTGCAGCACCCCCTGGTACGAGAGCCTGCGTCTGTTCCGTCAACCGCGAGACAACGACTGGGCCAGTGTGGTGGCGGCGATGGCGAGCGAGCTGCGCGATGGAGTGCTCAAAAGCTGAGGTGACGCCAGGAGGCTGGATTTGGGCGCATGCCAGCAGCCGCGGCAGCGCCGGTGTCCCAATTCAGCAAGGCCGGATGGATCCAGAGCTCCCCCCCCGCCGCCCTCAGGCCCCAATGGAAGCCCACATGCTCTGCAACTTGCATACGGAGCAGGTGGGGCTGGCCTTGGCGCTCCAACAAAAGGGTTTGTTCCCCTCGATAGGCCAAACCATTAATTGCTAGCCAGTGGGCTTTATAAAAACCCAACCCCCCGAATGCAGAATCCACTTGAAATGGCGCAGCGGCAGGGTCAAAGGCCAACTGCCGCGGTTGATAAACCTGCTCAAACAACTCGTCATCAGTGAGAGTTGGCTCAGCCCAATGGGTTCTTAACACCTGTTCCCAGATATCACTGGCACACAGCTGGGGATGACGCAGAGCCCAAAGGTCGTAGTAAGGACCCCGTTGGTTGGCAAACACCCCTGCCGCCTTCGTTTGGCCCCTGAACCAAACCAGCACCTTTTCCAGCCGCTCCAGATCCCAGGGAGCGGCATTCACCTCATCAAGATCCAGCACTAAAACGAGGTCTTGAGCTTCAAGGGCCCCCTGCTGTTTCAACCATGCCAAGGCGCCATTGCGCAGGTGGGCCAGCCGCAGGGTCTTCACCGGAATCAGTTGATTCAAGCCGGCAAGGCCAATGGCTTGCACTCCTTTACAAGCCTGGCCATAGGCAGCAATCACCTGGCGGGTGGCGTCACTGCTGTCGTTTTCCAGCAACAGCACCCGGGAAGCTGAAAACCGCTGGCGCAGCGCCTCCAGATTCGCCAGCACCGCTGGCAATGGGCCAGCGCAATTCTGGGCACAGCCCACAACCCAAAGCCTGCCCAGCATCAACCCATAGCTCCCAACAATGCCAGCAGCTCAGCAGCGTATTCAGTCCAACGGCGCAGGGGGCGGTGCGCCAATTCGCGCTGGAGCCGAGCTCTTAAGGCATTGTCCTCAGCCATCGTTTTTAGAGCCAGCGCCAGGGCACGCCAGGAGCGCATATCCACCACTAGGCAGCCTCCCCCCTCCGCCCTTTCCGCCAGGGCCCCTTCGCCGCTGCAGATACAAGGGCGGCCCAGCCAAAGGCTTTCGGCCACAGGCAGGCCATAACCCTCCAGCAGCGAGGGATACACCGTGAAGGCCGCCTGCTGATAGGCCGCCAGGAGGCGGTGATCATCGGCCTCAGCCTCCCAGCGCAGGGCTAAGCCCAGGGCCAAGGCCCTTTCCACCAGAGCCACCACCGTTGCATCATTGGCCCAGCCCAGCAGGGTTAGCCGAATCAACGGTGGGCCAGTTGGCCGTTGCTGAGCCTCTAACCAGGCCAAGGCCTTGAGCAGATTGCAATGGTTCTTGCGGGGTTCCAACGAGCCCACGCAGAGCACCTCCAGGGCACCGGCAGCCGGGGGCGCTGGCTCCAGCTGGCGAGGGCTACCAGGCAATTCCTCCGCTAGGGGCAACAGCACCAGGGGGCGCTGGGGCCCTAGGCGCTGCTGCCGCCAGAACTGCTCCAGCTCTGCGGCGGCCGGGCGCGAATTGGCTAACACCAAATCCTGGGCGGCCAGGCCAGCCATGTATCGGCCGTGATAGTTCGCCGCCGCGCCCCCCCAGCCCAGGGGAATCGCATCGTGGAACACCACCAACACCCGCCAACCCAAGCGCTGGGCCGCAGCTCGCAAGGCCCCCCAGCTGGGCTGGTAAGGCCCAGAGATCAACTCCACCACCATTAACCAACTACCGGGCGGCGGCAATTGCTGCTGCCAGGCAGCTGGCGCTGGCCCGTGCCAGCTGCTCAGATGTTCCCGGTCTTCAAGCCCAGCCAAGGCAAAGGCAGACGACTGGCCCTCCCATAGCAAGGGCACCAGGGGCTCCCCCAGCTCAATCAACCCCCGGGCAATCGCCCTCACACAGCGTTGGATACCTGTATTTCGCTGGAAACGACTGGTGTGATTTACATAGAACCCGATCATCGCCCCAGCGGACGAAAACAAGCCATGGTCTGGGTGGGATGGCCGTAATCGGGGGCAATATCCAAGCTGAAATCCGCCTCCCGAGCCATAGCGCTGAGCAGGCTGATCGAATAATGGTAAGGATCCTGATTGGGGAAAGTGTGGAAATCATTCCCCCATTTATTGCGGGGATGGGGTTCTAACCAGGCCCTCCCCTCATCGAGGGCAAAAAATGTGGAGTAATATACCCCGGTGTTACACAGTAACGGCCTAACCCGTTGCAGGCAAATTAATATTGAATTAAGGCTTAGATGGCTAAATAAAGAATTAGAAAAAGCCACATCTATCGGTCGATCCACCGCCGAGAAATCAAATCTGTCATTGGCAAATAGGCTGTAACGGCCCTCCCCAACCCCGGCGTCTCGCAAGATTTCCTTGCCAAATGCCAAGGTTTCAGCGTTGATATCCTGGCCGTAGTACCAACCCTCAGTCAACGCAGGGATAAGCTTTACCCCCAAGCGCATCGGGCCGCAACCCACATCGAGCACCTGCCAATCGGGCCGTAGGCCGCGCAGCTCTAAAAACCTGAATTGCATAAGCTGATGCTCACGCCAGATCTGATCCTCGCCATAATCCTGGCGCCCCCTCAACGTTGAGAGGAACACATCAGAGCGGTAATTATTTTCCATTGAACTTTGCTCCAATCAAGTCTGATCCAATCAAGTTTTGATCCAATCAAGAATTCCGATTTTAATCATCCACACCAAGCCCATCTGCAGGGCATCCTGCCGTTCAGCGGCAAAACCAGCCAACAGCCGTTTCACCGTTAGCCCTGGCTCCGCCGAAACGATGGCGAGGGCCTGCTGAAGCTCCTCCTGGCTTGCCCGGCAGGGGCCATAGGCCTGGTCTAAGGCCGTTTTTGGGGGGAATCCAGCTGGATCAGGCCCCAACAGCAAGCAGGTATCAGGGGCCAGTTGGTGGGAGGCGAAATGGGCAAAATCAGCGACCGGGTTCCCCCTCAAGGGATGACTAGCCCTGGCGCCAGGCCCTGGCACCAGGGCTGGAGCCTGGCAAGTTCTCAGGCTCTCAAGCTCAGCAAACAAAGCCAGGTACTGGGCAATCACCACGGGCCAGTCAAACCGTTGGGCGGCCGTGCGTTGCCCAGCTTCTCCCATGCGGCGGCGCAACTCCGGAGACTCCACCAGCTTCACAAGAGCTTCCGCCGCCAGTCCAATGGCCACAGCCGTGTGCTGGGCCGCAGCTCCCACATAGTTTTGGTAACTCTGCAAACCCAACTGATGGGCGGCGGCCAATTCCTCGGCGATAGCGCCAGCCGGAGCCGCCAGGGTGGGGATCAGAAAACCCTCCTGTTGATCTTTAACAGTGAAGCGATAGCCATTCCAATCACTCACCACCACCGGCAAACCAGCTGCCATCGCCTCCACAGGCGCTAGGCCGAAGGTTTCCTGGGCATTATCTACCAGCGACAAAAACACATCCGCCGCCGCCCAGGAGCGGGCCAGCAGCTCTGATTTACGGCCATCAAGCACGGAAATCACCACATTGGGTGCATGCACCCGGGCCGCCTCGCGGAATAACTCCAGGTCCTCTTGGCCATTGGCAAACCAGCCCACCAGCGCAAAGTGCAAGCGTTTACCAGTGCGCCGGGCCGCCTGCTCCACAGCGGCAAACATTGGCTGCGGAAATGCCTTCTCGAAATAAGACAATCGCCCCACCCAGAGAATCATGAGATCCTCAGCAGCAAGGCCCAGTTCCTGGCGCAACGAGTCCCGGGCCCCAGGCGCCTGGGCTTGGGCCCTTATTGCAGGCACATCCACCGCCAAAGGAATAATCGGCAACTGGGGCAAGGAAAATTGCCGGGCCCCCAGCTCCCGAGCCAAGTGCTCCTGCCAAGCAGCAAGCATGGTTTCCACCCCCTGGCGCACCGCAGGGGAGGTGCAGATCAAGGCATCCCAGGGACGCACTGGGGACTCCAGCACAGCTCCGATTTGCTCCCGAATCACTGGGGGAGCCAAGGTATGGATCAAGCCCACGAGGCTGTAGGCGCCATCACCGCAAAATCCGCGGCGAAGCCAGGCCAATTCAGCCAGATAGGGCTGCCCACGCAGGAGCAAACCCGCATCCAGCGCCCCCTGCAGATCCAGCAAGGAACGGCGAGCAATGGCCGGCACTGCCAAACCGGCCCTGAGCTGCTGCTTGAGTAGCAAGCCCTCCGCCAGATGGGCCGCATCCACAGGCTGGGCGGTTTGAATATCGATCCGTTCAAATCCGCCGTAACGGGCCAGAGCCCGATAAAGGCCAAGATTGGCCACATCCTTTCCAAACGCCTGGTCTGGAAGCGCCATGCTTCCGACTGGGGAATAAATCGCCAGCTGTTTTGCCATCGCTTGCGCCCCTCACAGCCATGATCGCACCGGGGCAGCTCAGATGCGTTTTGTTGCAAATTATAGACAGCCTGATGGGTTGAACGACACTAAACTTCTCGCGACCACTCTTTAAGGGCAGTGATGCGTCCCGTGCAATCCTTTGTTCGCCCCTGGCCCTGGTTGCTGGCTGGCCTTGCAGCCGTAACCCTCGTGCCCCTCAGTGCTTGCCAGCCGCCTGCTGGCCAAGCGCCAACCCAGCAGGGCGCCGGTGCCGAAGTAAAGCCCGGGGTCTTCCTATCAAGCCAACCCACCAATATTGCTGAACTCACCAAACTACGTGATACTGAACTCATCCCCTTGGTGATAAAAGGCAAAATCACAGCAGCAGAAGCCAGGGCTTTCATGCGCGCCCAGAAGAAACGCCTAGGCCTGCCAAATCCAGACAAAACAAACGCCCTGGATCAGATCCTGAAGGAAAAAGGTTTGCAATAAAGGCGCCGAACCTCTGCCGGGGGCGGCTCAACTGGGCCCAACCACATGGGCCGCCTGCCCGCCAAACAATTCGGGACGCTGCTGGATATAAGCCTCTAAGAACTGTTCAAATTTCAATGAATATTGCTGCTCCTGTTCAAAAGGAGAAGGCAATATTTTTAGCTTTTGCTGGCCTTTAGCAGTGTTCGCTGCCACGGCCACAGAAAGCCCTGCAAGGTAAGGCAAAAAGCCCAGGCAGCGCTCCAGGGTATGGGGTAGATAACCATCTATACCGATCGGCTCCTCCGCAAAATGATCAATTTGCAAGCCGAGATCCAGTAGGGGCTTTAGGGTTGCCCCCGCACACCAAAAGAATGAACCAGCGGGAAAACTGAGGGGCTGAAAACGCTTCAGCTGCAATCCCAACAGTGCCAACAGTTGTTTAGAGCGCTGGAAATTTGGCCCCCAATGGCAACAGGGCCCCACCACTGGATGGGGCCAAGGAATTATCAAGCCAACAGATTGATGCTGGATCGCCCTAGAACAATCAAGCCCAGCTGTCTCTCCACCAAGCAGTTGATCCAACATATGCCGCCGCCAGGCCGTGCCAAAACCGGGGTCATAGCTGGATACCTTGCTGTGCAGATGCAACACCACCGGCTGTTGGGCTGGTTCCATACCCCAGGCACAAAGTAACGGTGCCAGATCACGGCCGCGGTTTGGCAACACCCGAATCTCCAGGTCCCGGTGACAACTCCAGCGGCCATGCATGGCCTGAATCACCGCTGCCTTTTCCACAGAATCAGTGGTTACAAAATGGCAGGCCCTTGGCAAGCAATTACAAGCCTCCACCAACTCCTGATATACCTCAGGATAAAATACATGATTATAAATAGCTACGTTGGGGGGGTCAGCTGAGGCTTCGGAAAAATTAGAATCTAAAAGGTCTAAAGAGCTATCAAGCCAGTCCTGATCTTCCCAGTGAGGCCTCAGGGTAAGGCCACCAAAATCCAACACCAAAGGGACACTATCTGCACCTGAGCTGATAAGCTTGCCAAAGCCTGGGCCCAAACCATGTTCGTTACCGGCTGCCACCGTTCAGGCACCTCCTTACTGGCATCCATCATCAGCCATTGCCTGGGCGAAACCCGCACTGGTGACCTGGATGCGGTTGTAGACAATCCGCGCGGCTATTTCGAAAGCACCCGCCTACGTAAATTTAACGACAACCTGCTGAAGCAATGGGGCTACAGCTGGGATCGACCGCCATTGCAGCCGCTGGAATGGACCTCCGGGGAAAGGATCCGCCAGCTGGTGCCAGCGCGCGCCCAATTTGCCGACTATGCGATCAACAGCCATTGGGTAGACAAGGACCCGCGCCTCTGCCTGAGTTACGGCGCCTTCCTACATATCCTGCTGAAACCAGTGCCGCTGGCCTTGGCCCTGCGTCACCCCTGGGCCGTAGCCCGCTCGCTGCAGGTGCGCGATGGGATGGATCCAGAGAAGGGCTTGATGCTCTGGCTGCTTTACAACCGCCAGGCCTCCCGCCACCTGGGGGCCAACGACCTGGTGATCCACTACGAAGACCTGCTACCCAGCGATGGCAGCCCGCCGCGGTCCCATGCGCTGGGGGCGCTCGAGCAATTTCTGCAGCGACACCTACATGAAGACAAGTCCTTGCCCTGGGGATCTAAGGAGCTGCATGAACGCATCCGCTCCCGCATCGCCCCTGAACTGCAACGTTCAAAAGCCGATGGACTAAGCGATTCTCCGCTGGCCCACTATTGCCAAGAAATTCATCAACAACTAATCAATGATTCAAGTTCCCCCAGCCCCGAAGCTGTACGGGCAGTGTTTGATCCCCTACCGGGCTGGATCATTGATCAATACGAAGAGGTAATGGCAGCGGGCTTACCTTCCCTGGAATTCCTGCGTCAATTTGCCTATGAGCAAGCCCTGCAGGCCCCTTGCAATGAGCCAGAAACTGAAACCCTAGCCGATCTGCGCGAAAAACTAAGCGCCACTGTTGAAATTGCCGATGAACGCTTTGAACATCTACAAGCGGCCAACGAACACTCCCGCCAACTGGTGGAAGCCCAGACCAATGATCACATTCTAATCGCTGATCAACGGGCCGAAAATGAAAAGCTGCGTCAAGAAGCCCAGGAACTACAGCAACAAGCCCAAGATCTACAGCAAGAAATTGAAAGTCTTCACCAAGAAGTTCAGGGCCTCCATCAATACATAGATCAACTACAACATAGCTTCAGCTGGAAGCTAACCACCCCTCTGCGCTGGTTGCGCCAGGGCTGGAAGGCGAAGACCTAGGCCCCTTGAGGGCAAGCCCAGCTCCCTTGAGGGCAAGTCGGTTGGATCATCCTCTTCTAGTTCCAGCTCAGCGAGCTGCTCACCTGCACGACACTTCTCCCCCCGCGCTACCGGCGGCGAATGGAGAAGGGAGCCTCAGGGTTAGTCGCTGTTCCGGCATTGCGCTCCTTGGTGCTGAGCGCTGCGGCGGGTGATCTTGATTCGGTCAGTTTTGCGTTCTGTACGGACCGTACGGTTTGCGATTTGTCGGTTGCAGAGTTCTTCTGGGCCCTAGTGGGCTCTAGCAGCTGATCTACCAACTGATTTTTGCGAGGCTGAGGGGAATGTTGGGGCTTTCGTGATAACAGCAAAGTTACGGGGTGCGAGTGATAGCTCAGCTGTTAGTGCCCAATCTGGATGAGGGGCTGGCTTTC
>Ga0114977_10000838_pt1 | contig 20384 bp, 13 predicted proteins | sample S_130805_MF_Meta_FD_87026 | JGI IMG/M metagenome (GOLD analysis project Ga0114977, IMG submission 87026) | Freshwater microbial communities from Lake Simoncouche, Canada to study carbon cycling - S_130805_MF_MetaG | ecosystem: Environmental > Aquatic > Freshwater > Lake | place: Lake...
CCGACGGTGGCGACGACATCCGGCGGCTGTTCGCCGGTGGCCGGCCGATGCGGGGCGTGGGCAAGCTCCTCACCATCGCCCGGCTCCCGAGGCCATGGCGGCCGTTCGTGGCGTCCATCCTCCGGCTCATCGGCAGCCGGACCGAGGCGGAGGGCGTGCTCCGCACCGGACGCCGGACCCCGGACGAACTGGCGGAGCTGGTCGCCGCCCGAGACGCTCTGGCGACCCGGTTCGCCGCGGCCGTGGCGGGCTGCGACGCGGTGGTCTGCCCCGTGTCGGCGCTGCCGGCCCTTCGCCAGGGCACCGCCGCGCGGCTCGTGCTCGCCGCGGCGCCGTGCCTGCTGGCGAACCTGCTCGACCTGCCGGCCGGAGCCGTGCCCGTGACGACCGTCTTGCCGGAGGAGACCCGTGGCCGGACGTGGAGCCTCGACCCGGTGATCCGCGCGGCCGCCGCGACCGATCGCGGCAGTGCGGGCCTGCCGGTGGGCGTGCAGGTGATCGGCTGCCCGGGCCGCGGCGAGGCCACGGTGCTGGAGGTGATGCGGCGGATCGAATGACGGCGGGCGGACGATCCGCGCGGGCTAGACGTTCATGCCGGCTACACGTTCATGCGGGCCGCGATCACGCTCGACATCCGGTCGATGCCGAGCACCTCGCAGGCCGCGCCGGCGTCGATCGCCGCCTTGGGCATGCTGAACACGACGCTCGACGCCTCGTCCTGGGCCACGGTGTGCCAGCCCCGGGTGCGGAGCTTCATCAGCCCTTTGGCGCCGTCGCGGCCCATGCCCGTGAGCAGGGCGGCCACGCCGGTCTGCGGCCAGTAGTCGGCGACGCTCTCGAAGAACACGTCCACGCTGGGGCGGAAGAAGACGTCGCGGGGCTCCTGCCGGTATTCCAGCGTGCGAGCCTTGGTGAGCACGAGGTGGTCGTTGGTGCCCGCGAGCAGCACGTCCCCGGCAAGCGGCTGCTGGCCATGCTCGGCCACGCGGACGGCCCGGCCGGTGCGGTCGCCGAGCCACTTCGCCAAGCCGGGGGCGAAGGCCACGTCCACGTGCTGCACGATGACGACCGCGGCGTTCCAGTCGTGGGGGAGCGGGAACAGCAGGTCGGAGATCGCCTTGGGGCCGCCGGTGGACGCCCCCACCACGACCAGCCGCGGCGGCGACGCGGAGGCGACGGCCCGGCGGGCACGCCGCGGATCGGCGCTGGCCCCGACCAGCTTGGCGATCGTGCCGATCTTCTCGACCAGCGCGCCGGCGCCGCTGACCTCGCCGCTCGGTCCGAGCATCGGGGTGTCGACCGCGTCGAGGGCGCCGTAGCCCATCGCGTCGTAGACGAGCGAGATGTTGCCGCTCACGGTGGCCGTCACCACGAGGATCGCGCACGGGGCCGCGGCCATGATCTGCCGGGTGGCCTGGGCGCCGTCCATGTGCGGCATCAGCAGGTCCATCAGGATCAGGTCGGGGCGGTCCCGTTTCGCCATCGCGATCGCCTCGACGCCGTCGCTCGCCGTCCAGGCCACCTCGTGGTCGGGCAGGCTGTCGACCACGCGCCGCAGCGCCTCGCACGCCGCCTTGAGGTCGTTGACGATCCCGATTCGCATGGGCCTGCCTTATGCCGTTGCCTCGCCGATCAGATCGATGATCGTATCGACGAAGGTCTCGTCGTGGAAACTGCTTTTCGTCAGGTAGCGGTTCGCCCCGGCATCGAGGCCGCGGAGCCGATCCTCTTCCCGGTCCTTGTAGGAGACGATGACGACCGGCGTTTCCCGGCGGGCCGGGTCGGCCTTGATCAATCCGACCAGGCCGATGCCGTCCATCCGCGGCATGTCAACGTCGGTCACCACGAGGTCATACGGCGTGCCGCGGATCGCGTTCCAGCCGTCCATGCCGTCCACGGCCACGTCCACCGCGAAGCCGCGGGCCTGGAGGAGCTGCCGTTCGAGCTCGCGGACCGTGATCGAGTCGTCCACCACCAGGATCCGCTTCCGCTGCCGGGCCTGCTCGGCCATCCGCTCGAACTCCACCCGCGAGAGCCGGCGGCCCATGAGCACGTTGTCGATCGAGCGGACGAGGTCTTCCACGTCCACGATCAGCACCGGGTCGCCGTTCTCCAGGAGCGACGCGCTGTTGACGTCGGGCACCTTGCCGAGCCGGGCGTCGAGCGGCCGCACCTCCAGGTCGCGTTCGCCCAGGAACGAATCGACGATCATGCCGAACTGCTGGCCGCGGTCGCTGATCACCACCACCGGCATCGGGTCGGCGGGCGGCTGCCCGGTGGTCTCGAGGATCTGCCCGGCCATCACCAGGCCGATGGAGACGCCGTCGCGGTCGAAGTACTGCCGCCCCTCGACGGTGCGGATGCTGGCGGCGGGGCAGAACAGGATCTGGTCGATCCGCGTCAGCGGGAAGGCGTAGGGCTCGCCGCCGATCTGCACGAGGAGCGCCCGGATCACCGACATCGTGATCGGCAGCTGGAGGGTGAACGTGGTCTGGCGGCCGGGTTGGGTGGCCACGCGGACGCTGCCCCCCACGCTCTTGACCAAGCTCTGCACGACGTCGAGCCCCACGCCGCGGCCGGAGATCTCGGTCACCTGGTCCTTGGTGGAGAAGCCGGGCAGGAACAGAAACTCGAGCAGTTCGAGCTCCGTGAGCTGATCGGCCACCTGCCGGGCCACGAGGCCGCGGGCCAGGGCCTTGGTGCGGAGCTGCTCGACGTCGATGCCGCGGCCGTCATCGGTGAGCGTGATCTGGAGCATGCCGGCCCGATGCCGCGCCTCGAGCCGGATCGTGCCGGCCGGGGGCTTGCCCGCGGCCTCGCGGTCGGCGGGGAGCTCGATGCCGTGGTCCAGCGCATTGCGGATCAGGTGCGAGAGCGGCGCCTCGAGCTTGTCGAGGATGTCGCGATCGACGCCCGTCTGCTCGCCGCGGACCTCGAAGCGGACGTTCTTGCCGAGCGTGCGGGCCACGTCGCGGACGAGGCGCGGGAACCCGCGGATCCCGTCGGCCAGCGGCCGCATCCGGCTGACGATCACCTCGTGATGGAGGCGGTTGGAGAGGTCTTCGTTGCGGCGGGCGAAGCTCTCGAAATCCTCCACGTGCCGGGTGAGCGCCGCGAGGCCGGCTTCGGACCGCTCGCGGATCGTGGTCAGCATCGCCGTGATCGTGGCCGCCGCGGCGACGTCGCCCCCCTTGAGCTTCTCGTCGAGCGCGGCGATGGCGTCGCTGATGTCCACCTGGGTGCCCCGGAGCTGCAGCAGCGAATCGACGAACGGCCGCAGTTGCCGCGTCTCCACGAGCGACTCTCCGGCCAGGCCGACGAGCCGCGTGAGGCTGTCGGCCGACACGCGGACGACACGGTCGGCCGGCTCGGCGGGCCTCGCCGCCGCCGCCGCGGGCGCCGCCGCGGGACTCGGAGCGGGTGGGGCTGGGGCCGGGGATCGAACAGGGATCGGAACGCTGGCACTCTCGGCGGGCGGCGGAGGGGACACGGTGGCCGGGGATTGAGCCGCTTCGGCCTGGCCGCTGAGCATGCTTCCGAGGTCGCCGACGAGCCGCTCGGCCCGCGCCGGCCAGTCGCTCACGGGAGCGAGCGCGTCGTCCGCCTTGGCGATCGCGGAGAGGAAGTCGACGCCGGCCAGGATCCGGTCGCCGTGCTCCGGCCGGACGCGGAAGGTTCCCTTGCCGGCGGCCACGAACACGTCCTCGAGCGCATGGGCCACGCGCACGGCCGGATCGAGACCCACGATGCGGGCCGCGCCCTTGAGGGAGTGCGCCGCCCGCATCATCGACTCGACGGTCTCCGGCGAACGCTCCAGCTCCTCGATCGCCAGCACGCCCGCCGAGAGCACGGCCGTCTGGCTCTCCGCCTCCAGCCGGAACAGCTCGAGCATCGAGAATCCGCTCAGGTCGTCAGCCACGGCAGCCTCCGCTCATGCCGACACCGCCTCGCGCAACGCATCGAAGAGCCGCACTTCGTCGAGGAGGGCGACCGTGCGCCCCTGCCACTCGAAGAGCGCGGAGGAGCAGCGGGCCGCGGCCTGGCTGACGGTGGAGGGCACGGGTCGGAGATCGTCCCGGCCGACACGATGCACGCCCGCGACCTCGTCCACGCCCACCACCCAGCGTTCCGTCGCCTGCCCCGTCGTCCGCTCGAGCACGATCAGCCGGCCCGCGCCGACGGCGGGATCGTCCGCTGCCGGCCGCACCGCCTGCGGGCCGCCCGGCAGTCCGAGCACCGCGTGCAGGGAAACGCAGAGCTGCAGCTGACCGCGGACGTTGACGATGCCTGCCAGGGCGGTTCCCGCGCGATGCGGCACCGCATGGAGCGTCCGCGCGGGCGTGACCTCCACCAGGGCTCCGGTCGGCAGCGACAGCCATTCGTGATCGACGCGGAACACGAGCACGCTGGTGTCCGCGGCCCTGGCCGTCTCCGCGGGTTCTTCCAGGATCGCCTGCCAGGCGTCGAGATAGCCCTCCGGGGCGGGCCGGTCGAAGAACGACCGTGCCGCGTCGGCCAGCACCGGGCAGTTGCGGCAGTGCACGAAGGCCTGCAGCTCGGGGCAGCTGCGGTCGCCGGCCACGCCGATCACCCGCCAGCACTCGGGCATGGGCGCGATCACGGCCGGCGCGTCGTGGCGGGGGCGGTCGATCATGACGAGGCCTTCCGGGCGAAGACGCGGGCGGCCGACTGCCGGTAGGTTTCGGCCATGCGGGTGTCACCCCGCTGTCGCGCGAGCAGCGCGAGGGCGAGGAGCGCCTCCTCGTGGGCGGCGTCGAGGTAGAGCGTCTTGTGGAGGCAGCCCTCGGCGCGATCCAGGTCGCCGAGCGACTGGTGCAGCATCCCCATCAGGAAGAACAGCTCCGGCGACGGCTGCAGGGCGGCGCGGTGCCGCTCGCAGAGCTCGAGGGCCTCGAGATGCCGCCGGGCGTTGGCCAAGGCGCCGGCCTGCTCGAGCACGTCGCGGAGCGTCGGGGCCTGTTCGCGGGGACGGCCCGCCACGGCCGGAGCCGGCGCGACGACCGGGGGCGTGCTGGCGGGGGGGGGCGTGGGGCGTGCCGCCGCGGCGGGCTTCCCCGCGGCCGGCGGCAGCGGGGTCGGCCGGGCACCGATTGGCCCGGCGGTTGCATGCAGGTGCACGCCGCGGCGGAGCGCGAAGAGAGAGGCCGCGCCGGCGGGGATCCAGTCGCCGCGGAGGATCGGCGGCTCGGCCGCTCCCAGCACGAGGATCCCATCGGCACGGAGCAGCCGGTCGAGCGTCCGCTCCATCTTTTCCCGGGCATCCGCGGTGAGGTAGATCAGCAGGTTGCGGCAGAAGACGACGTCGTAGGGGCCGCGGTCGGCCTGCGAACTCGCGTCGACGAGGTTCGCCCAGTCGAAGCGGACGCAGCTCCGCACCCGCTCGTCGATCACCGCCGCCGCTCCCTCGGTGCGGAACCAGCGGTCGCGAAACGAGCAGTCGGCGTTGCGGAAGGCGTTGGCCGAGTAGCGTCCGCGGCGGGCTCGTTCGAGGGCGGCCCGGCTCACGTCGACGGCGTCGATGCTGAACTGTGCCGGCTGCAGGCCGGCATCGAGCAGCGCCATCGCGACGGAGTAGGGCTCTTCGCCCGACGCACACGGGGCACAGAGGATCCGCACCGGCGACCGCCCGGGCAGCGGAGCCCGCGTGGCGGCGACGTCGGCCACGAACTCGAAGACCTGCCGGTCGCGGAAGAACCAGCTCTCGGCGACGATCACGTCTTCGACCAGCCGGTCCCGCTCCGCCGGATCGCCGCGGACGACCGCGGCATACGCCTCGGGGTCTGCCATCCCCAGCGCATCCATGCGGCCCCGGATCGCGCGGGCCAGCGCCGGCACGCCGATCGTGCCGGCATCCAGGCCGATCCAGTCGCGGAGCAGATTCACCGCGGCCTCGACGTTCATGGGGGCACCGTCGGGGGCGCGGGAAACAGCCCGGTGGACACGTCGCCCGGCAGCAGCTTCTCGACCTCGAGCAGCTGGATGGTGCGGCCGCCGATGCGGAGAATGCGGCCCAGAAACGGGGCGTCGCCGAACTCCAGGGAGGGCAACGAGGCGTCGGCCTCCTCGGCGGAGCAGACCGAGATCACGTTCTCCGCAACGAGCCCGAGATGCTGCGGCTCGCGGGCCGCCGCGGCGTACTCGACGACGATCACGCGGGTGCTGAGCCGCTCCTGGATCCGTCCCACGGCGAGCCGCACCGCGAGGTCCACCAGCGGCACGAGCCGGCCGCGGTAGGTGAAGATCCCGCGGATGAACTCGGGCATGTGCGGGATCGGCCGGGCGGGAACGAGGGGCAAGACCTCGATCACCCGCCGCGATTCGATCGCGTACGTCTGGCCGGCGACGGTGAAGGTGAGGAGTTGCAAGGGAGGTTGTGGTCAGATGGTGAACCGGGAGACCTCCTCCTTCAGGTCTCCGACGGCCTCGCGGAGGTGGACCGTGGCGCCGTTGAAGTCGTTGAGCGACGAGGCGGTGCGGGCGGCGCCCTCGGCGAGGCGGATCATCGCCTCGCGGATCTGCTCGGCCCCCTGCGACTGGGCCCGCATGCCCTCGGTCACCTGCCCGAAGCGGCCGGAGATGCCCTGCACGGCGGTGATGATCTCGGTCAGCTTGGCCGACACGTCGCCGATCTCGCGGACGCCGGTCCGCACCTGCTCGGCGAACTTGTCCATCTCCATCACCCCGGCCGACACGCTGTACTGCATCTCCTTGACCATCCGCTCGATGTCGAGCGAGGCCACGGCCGTCTGGTCGGCGAGACGGCGGATCTCGCGGGCCACCACCAGGAAGCCGAGGCCGTACTCGCCGGCCTTCTCGGCCTCGATCGCGGCGTTGATCGAGAGCAGGTTGGTCTGGTCGGCAACCTTCGTGATCGTGGTCACGGCCAGGTTGATGTTGGCGGCCCGCTCGCTGATCACGGCCAGCTTCGAGCCGAACGACGACGTGCTCTCGGCGAGTTGCCGCATGGTGCCGTCCATGCCCGTGAGGCCGACGCGGCCGTCGGCGGCCATCTTCCCGGTGTGTCCGGCCATGTCGTTGACCTCCGTCATCGTCCGGAGGAGTTCCTGGCTCGTGACCGAGATCTCTTTGACGGCCGCGACCGCCTCGCTCGTCGAGGCGCCGTAGTCGGCGATCACCTGCTGCTGCTCGCTGGCCGTCGCCTGGATCGCGGTGGCCGTCGAGATCAGAGCCACGGAGGAGTGCTGGATCCGGCCGATCAGGCCGCGGAGGTCGTTCGTCATGGTCTGGATGGCGCCCAGGAGCGCGCCGGTCTCGTCGTCGGCCGTGTCGCCCACGTCGGCCCGAAGGTCGCCGCCGGCCACCTGGTTGGCCACCGACACCGCGGTGCGGATCGGCGTGGAGATCGAACGGGCCACGGCGAGCGCGGCGGCGGTCACGCCGAGGATCGTGGCCAGGGAGAGGCCGATCACCGCGAGCCGCTGGAAGCGGACCAGACCATAGGCTTCGTCGGCGTCCTGCTTGGCCACGAGTCCCCAGCGGAAGCTCGGGACGTAGCACCAGGCGGCGGCCACGTCCTTGCCGCGGTAGTCGATCGCCGGGCCGTATCCACGGTCGCCGGCGGCCGCCTTCTGGGTCGCCGTGCCCTGCGCCGACGCCAGCAGGATCTTCATGCGGAACGCCGCGTTGGCGGCGTGCCGCAGCGGCGTGGTGATCAGCACCGCATTGCCGGCGAGTTCGGCGGTCACGATCTCGCCGGTGTCGCCCAGCCCGGTCAGGTCGGAGAGGATCTTCCAGATCCGCTTGGGGCCGATGCCCAGCGCCAAGACGCCCGTCACCCGACCCTCGTCGAACACCGGGCAGGTGACGAAGGCCAACGGCTCGGCCGACTTGCCATACGGCTGGAAGCCGCAGAGATCCGACTGGAGCAGCGTGCGTGCCCGGTCGAAGCCGGCGGCGAGTTCCGACGAGGCGAGGGCCCCGCTGCTCACGAGCGAGCCACAGGGCACCGACTCCGCGAGCGAGAAGATCACCCGGCCCTCGAGGTCGATCAGCAGCAGGTCGGCGTAGTCGAACGCCTTGGCGACGTAGAGAAAGTAGTCGCGGACGCCGGCCCCGGCCTGATGGAGGTCGCCGGCTTCCGCCGCGACCTTGCTGAGGTCGCGGACGGCGGTGGTGAAGGTGGGGCCGCGGGCGAACGCGGCGGCGTCGCGCACCCGCTCGGAGGCATAGGCCTCGAGTTCGTTGGCCTTGCCCGCGGCGATCTGCACGAGGTTGTCGCGGACCGCCTTCTGCAGCGCCGTCGCGGCGATCCGCGCCGTGATCGCCGTGAGGATCGCGCACGGGATCAGCGCGATCACCAGGAACCAGAACAGCAGCCGCCCGGCGATCGAACGTCGCAGGGCTCCTCCCGCCTCGCCCGACGTCATGGCGCCCCCTTTCCGACCGGCTTGCCCCACTGGCCGCCCCACGACCGCTGCAGGTCGCTGACCAGGGCCTCCCACTCGGGCCGCGACCGCGAAATCGGGAACGGCACCGGGCGGACGGACGTGCGGCTCTGCCAGCGGATGTCGAACTGGCCGTCGCTGCGGACCTGGCCGATGAACACGGGCCGCCAGGTGTGCTGCGTCTCGGGATCGACGGCGATGATGCCCTCGGGAGCGTTCATGCTCTGGTGCCGCATGGCGTTGCGGACGGGGCGGACGTCGGCCGTCTCGGCCTCGCGGACGGCCTGCGCCCAGAGCATCACGCTGTCGTAGGCGGCCACCATCACGTCGGAGGTCGTGCGATCCACGCCGAAGCGGGCCTTGAAGGCCCGCACGAAGGCGAGGTTCTCCGGTCGGTCGATGCTCTGGAAGTAGTTCCAGGCGGCGTAGTTGCCGGCCATGTCGGCGGCCTGCTGCCGCAGTTCGTTCTCGCCGACGGCGAAGGTCACGATCGGCGTGGTCTCGGGCATCATGCCGGCGGCCCGCACGGCCCGCGCGAAGGGGAGCGCCGAGTCGCCCACGACCGTGCTCAGGATCACGTCGGGCTTCGCTGCGGCGATCCGCGCCACGAGCTCGTCCACGTCGGTGCTCCCGAAATCGATGTAGGCCTCGCCGACGAGCTCGGCCTCGAGACCCTTGAGCTGATCGGCGACGATGGCGTTGACGCAATGGGGCCAGATGTAGTCGGAACCGGCCAGAAAGAACCGCCGGGCCCGGAGCGTGTCGTGGCACCACTGCACCGCCGGGGTGATCTGCTGGTTGGGCGCGGCGCCCGTGTAGATGATGTTCGGGGACTGCTCCAGCCCCTCGTAGGCCATCGGGTAGACGAGCAGGTGGTCGTGGGCCTCGACGACCGGCAGCACGCTCTTGCGGGAGGCGCTCGTCCAGCAGCCGAAGATCACGTTCACGCCGCGCTCGCGGATCAGCTCCTCGGCCCGCTGCGCGAACGTGGGCCACTGCGACTCGCCGTCGGCGATCACGGCCTTGACGGGGCGGCCGAGCAAGCCTCCCTGGCGGTTGATCTCCTCGATGGCGAGCAACTCCGCGTCGATCATCGACCGCTCGCTGACGGCCATCGGCCCGGTCTGGGAGTGGAGCAGTCCGACGAGGATCGGCCGGCGGTTCACGAGCAGGCGATCGAGCAGCAGCCCGACGAGGGCCGCAGCGACCAGCGACGCGAGCACCGCGAGCCAGCGGGCCAAGTGACGGGACGGTGTGGTGGGAGCCATGATGGGCCGCGACAAAAAAGGGGTCGGCGCATGCGGCCGAGCCTCCTGCAATCTTTGTCCATCTTTCCCGACCGGGCGACGCGCCGGCCAAAAAACCCCGTTTGTCCCGAGTTTCTTCCCACTTTTTCCGACGCGATCCGCCGCTGCGACCGTCAACACCCTCCCAACCCGACGGCGTCGGCCAGGCCGATCGTTGGCTCGACCGTGGCCCATGGGGTATAGAAAAGGAGTATCGTGGATGCTGCGCAAGCATCCTGTCATCCCATGCCGTCCCGCTCCTCCCGCCTTCCGTTTCGACGACCTCTGGACCTCGCCGCATGGAGATGGAGTCGGTCGCCAGCACCTCGCCCGGGAACGACGCCATCCGGCGAATCGTGGGCGTGTCTCCGTGGGCGGAGCAGGTCCGGCGGTCGATCGAACTGGTCGCGGTCCACCAGTCGAGCGTGCTCATCCTGGGGCCCAGCGGAACCGGCAAGGAACTGATCGCCCGGGCGATTCACGCCTGTAGCATGCGGTCCAAGAAGGCCTTCATCCCGGTGGACTGCGCGGTGACCACCGGCACGCTGTTCGCGAGCCACATGTTCGGGCACGTGAAGGGCTCGTTCACCGGCGCCACCTCGTCCACCCTGGGCTGCTTCCGCGCGGCCGACACGGGCACCATCTTTCTCGACGAGATCGGGGAGATGGAACTCGAGCTCCAGGCCAAGCTCCTCCGGGTGCTGCAGCAGCGGGTCGTCGTGCCGGTCGGCGCCCACCAGGAAATCCCCGTGGACGTGCGGGTGCTGGCGGCCACCAACCGGGATCTCTCGTCGGAGGTGCAGGCCGGCCGCTTTCGCGAAGACTTGTTTTACCGCCTGAACGTCGTCGCCATCCGCACGATCCCGCTCCGTGAGCGGATCGAGGACGTGCCCGTGCTCGCCACGAAGTATCTGGCGGAGCTGGCCTCCCGGCACGGGATGCCGACGGGCGCCCTGTCGCCGGAGTCGATCGAGATCCTCCAGCAGTATTCCTGGCCGGGCAACGTCCGCGAGCTGGAAAACGTGCTCGAGCGGGCGGTGATGTTCTCGTCGGGCGACCACATCGATCCCGATGCGCTGTCAGGCCTGATCGTGGGCGGTGCCCCGGGCGAACCCTCGTCTCAGGGCAGCCTCGACCAGATGGCGATGGCCGCCACCCGCGGCATCGTCTCGGCCACGCCGCTGCCGGGCGTGTATCGGGTGGAGCCGAAGGCCGCCGCCGCGGCGCCCGTCAAGCCGGCCGCTGCCGCCGACGACGCTGCCGATCCCGCTGCCGATGCCGAGACAGCCGACTCCTGGCCGACGCTGGCGGACGTGGAGCGGATGCACCTGGAAAAGACGCTCGCCGCCACCATGCAGAACAAGTCGCTCGCCGCCAAGTTGCTCGGGATCGACCGGTCCGTGCTCCGCCGCAAACTGCAGCGCTACGGCCTCGAAGAGGGCGACGCGGTCGAGTGACGGTCAGCCGGCGCGGGCGCGGACGACTGCGGCCTCTTCCTCCGGCACCCGCAGCCGCAGGGTGGTGGAGGGGGGCACGCGGCGTTCCTGGGCGAAGCCGCGGCTGCCGCCTTCGAGGAACTGCCGCAGGTGCCGGGCTGGGCCGCCGGCAAACTCCTGGTCGAGCACGTCCAGCACGTCCTTCCAGGGCAGCCCGCGGCGATAGATGACCCGGTAGGCGGCCTTCAGTTCGGCGATGTCTTCCGCCGAGTGGCCGCTGCGCCGCAGGCCGACGACGTTGAGACCCACGATGCAGCCCGTCTGCCCGTCCACGAGCATGTAGGGCGGGACGTCTTGGACGATGCGGGCATGGCCCCCGACCATCGCCAGCCGCCCGATGCGGCAGAACTGGTGGACGGCGACGGCGCCCGAGACGAACGCCCGGTCTTCGATGGTCACATGACCGCCCAGCAGGGCACCGTTGGCGAAGATGGAGTTGCTGCCCACGACGACGTCGTGGCCCAAGTGAGCCCCGGCCATCACGTAGTTGTGGTCGCCGACGACGGTGCTGACCCCGGGCTTGAGGGCGCGGTGGATGGTGACGTGTTCGCGGAACACGTTGTGATCGCCGATCCGCACGCGGCCGGTCTGTTGGGGCCGCGCGACGTGCTGCGGGGCGCCGCCGATGACGGCATGCTCCGCGAACTCGTTGTGGCAGCCTGCCTTGACGCCCGCCTTGATCACCGCCCCGCTGGCCACGGTGCAGAAATCGCCGAGTTCGACATCGTCCTCGATCGTGGCGAACGCGCCGATCTTCACGCCGACTCCGAGACGGGCATCCGGGCTCACGACGGCCATCGGGTGGATGCTCACGGGGCCCCTTTCATTGCGGCGTGACCTGGGAAACCGAGGGTTTATCGGCTCGAAGACCGGCCGGATTCAATGCCAGTTTCGCGGCGGACGGACACCTTTCCCCGTTCCTCGGCCCACCGCGAGCGGGCCTGGTCTCCCAGACTCCCCAGCCTCCGCCGTGGCCCTATACTCGCGTCGTCGGGCGGAGTGCCGGCCGACGGCCATGTCCTCTGCGAGGTGAGTGCCGATGGAGTCGCGTGACGATCGATACGCCGCCGCCGAGCGGTGCAAGGACGCTGGCGACCTCGCCGGAGCGGTGGGAATGCTCGAGGCCCTGGTGGCGGAGCACCCCGACTTCGCCCTCGCCCACTCGGCCCTCGCCGCCTGGTGCACCCGGCTCGAGCGGCACCCCGACGCCGTGCGGCATGCGCGGCGGGTGGTCGAACTCGAGCCCAAGGATCCCTTCAGCTACACGGCCCTGAGCGTGGCCTGCATGCGGGCGGGGCTGATCCCAGAGGCCGAAGACGCCCTCGCCCGGTCGCGGATGCTTCAGGGCTGAACGTCGGTCAGCCCTGGGGTTCGGCCGCCTCGGACGGTACGCCGAACGCAGCCTCGAGTTTGGCAAGCCGCTCGCGGTCCTCCGCAGAGAGCCGCGACGAGGCGAGTCCGCGGCGGCGACCAGCCTCGAGCGCGTCCTTCGCGGCGGCCTTGTCGCCCGCCTCCATCTGGGCCCAGGCCAGGTGCAGGAACTTCACGTCGGTTGGCTGGAGCACCGCCTCGGCGAAGTCGCTCACCGCCTGCTGGCTCTCACCGGCCGCCATGTGGATCATGCCCCGCGTGTCGAGCAGGTCCGGCAGAGGGCCGAGTTCGTCGATCGCCGCATCGATCAGCTTCTTGGCCTCGGCGGTCGAACCGGGCTTCGCGAGGTGGAAGGCGAGGTTGTTCGAGACGATCGCCTTCTGCATGCCGTCGATGTCGGAACGGCCGAGCAGCTCGCGGTAGATCTTCTCCGCCTCCGCCGGCTTCGTGTCGAGGGAAAACAGTTCGGCCTCCAAGAGCTGGATGACCACGGATCCCGGATCGACCCGCTTCGCCTTGACGAACCAGGGCTCGATCCGCGGCGTCCACTCCTGGGGGTTGTCCTGCACGCGGACCACCTGCACGGCGACGCCGAGGACCCGCTCGAGCGAGAGGTCGTCCCAGCGTGCCTCGAGCAGGTCGAGGGCCTCCTGCGGCCGCTTCTGCCGACCGAGGAACTCGGCGCGGGACGCCGCGCCCTCGGGCGATAGCTCGGCGAACTGGGTGAACACCTTGTCCGCCGCCTTGGGAAAGCCGAGTTGCTCCATCAGCTTGGCGACGGCGCTGAGCTGCCCCGGCTCGCTCCCCGACACCACGCCCCCCGGCATCAGTTTGCGGGCGGCGTCGGCCGCGAGTTTGCGGTCGTTCTCGGCGATCGCGAGCTTGGCCTCGAGGGCGATGGTGATCGCGGAATCGGGATTCGCCTTCTGCACCCGCGTGAGCCACTGGCGGGCGGCCGCGACCTCCCCGTGGTCGATCATCTTCTCGACCAGCATCGCGACGTAGGCCAGCGGCACGTTCGGAGCCGCCGTCACCGCGATGAGCTCGTTGCGGCACTCGTCCCAGCGGCCCACCTTCTCGCGGAGCTGGGCGAGCATGATTCGCTGCCCCATCACGAGCGGCTGCCGCCGGGCGAGTTCCTCGAGCACGACGATGGCCTGCTTCCAGCTGGCCGGTTCAGGGCGGTTGGTGAGCAGCTTCACCTGGAGGAGGGCGTCGTCCATCGCGACCTCGCCCTTGTCGTCCACGTTGAGCTTGAGGAGTTCCATGGCCCGCTGCATCTCGCGGAAACTCCCCTTCTCCGCGATCAGTTCGGCGCTCAGTCGCCGTGCCCACGCCTTGGTCGCCAGCGCCTGCTTCGAGTCGCCCTTGGAGCCGAGGATCAGCTGCAGCGATTCCTGTGCCGGCCCCAGGCGGCCGCCCCGCACGAGGAACGACGCGAGCGCCCGGTGGGTCTCGAGGTCGTCCGGGGCGACCTTCACCGCCTCCCGGAAGGATGTTTCGGCGTCCTCGATCCGTCCCAGCATTTCGAGGCCCTGCCCCCGGGCCAGCTGCTTCTGGGGTTCCTTCATCAGGTCCGCTGCCCGGTCGAGCGTTCGTTCGGCGGCCGGCTTGTTGCCCGTGCTCGCCTGGTGGGAGAACAGCGCCAGCTGCACGTCCGACCGTTCGGGGGCGATCTCGACGGCCCGCAGCAGCACCTCGCCCGCCCGGTCCCGCTTGCCGGAGCGTTCGAGGAGCTGGCCGAGCCAGAGCAGGTCTTCCGCGTTGCTGGAATCCTTCGACACGCTCCGCTCCGCCAGCGCGATCGCCTCTTCGACCTTGCCTTCCTGCAGCTGCCGCTCAGCCGTCAGTCGATCGGAACCGGTCTCGCCCTCGGCGCCGAGCGAAGCCAGCGCTGCCTGCGCCTCTTCGAGCCGGTTGGCGGTGTAGAGCATGGCCACCAGTCGCCTGGTCACCGACGGATTCGCCGGCCCGAGCGTCACCGCCTTCTTGAGCCGGTCGATCGCAGCCGCGGTGTCGCCGCGGAGCGTGTCCACATCCGCGAACAGCGTCTGGATCTGCCCCCAACCCGGCCGATCGTTCTCGGCCTCGATCAGCAGGTTGCGGGCCTCCTCGACGGCCTTCTGCTCGTCGGGCGTGAGCACGGCGTCGCTGTCACCCGCCTCTTTCCGCTTCTTCTGCGACACCCGGACCTCGAAGATCTTCACGCTGGCGTCCGCCACGCGGGCACGTGCCGACGAGGTGCCGGCCGTCGTGGAGACATCGGCTGCCGCTTCCTTGGCCCGTTCCAGGTCGCCCTGGTTCAGCACCAGCTCGAGCACCGCCTCGCGGGCCCGAATGTTGTCGGGCTGCCGCTTCGCGACGTCTCGCCAGAGCCGCTCGGCAGCCGCCAGGTCACCCGCGGCGATGTGCACGCTGGCGAGTGCCGTGAGCACGTTGGCGGCCTCGTCGTTGCTGGTCAGTGCGGCCGCCTGCTTCTCGAGTTCCGCCAGGTCCTTGGCCCGCACCTCGGCGTCCCGGCCGCCGGCCACCTGCGCGCGGACGGTGAGAATGGCCGCCGATGCGGCGACGTCGGCGGGCATCCGGCCGATCACCTCGGCCGCCGCCTCGGGGCCGGCGGTGCGGAGCATGAGCGTGGCCAGCGCCGCCCAGACCTGCGGGCCGCCGTCAGTCTTCGCCGCCTCCTCGAGGATCTCCCGGGCCGAATCGACCTCGCCCTTGCGGATCAGCACGTCGGCCCGCAGCAGCGCCAGCTGGGTCGGCGTCATGGCGGCCGACTGCTCGAGCGTGTCGATCAGCTGGTCGACGCTGCTCCAATCCCGCTGGGCGACCGGCTGCTTGGCCTGTCGCTGCATGCGGAGCTGCAGCAGCGGATACCAGACCTGGGGCACCGAGGCGAGCCGGTCGGCGGGCAGTGCCGCCGCGATCGACTCGAACTCGACGAGGGCCTCTTCCGGCTTCCCGGCCGCTGCCAGTGCGGCCGCCGTGCCGGCCCGGGCGGCCAGCGAGCCCGGATCCTCGCTGAGCACGCGACGGTTGACGTCGAGTTGGGCGTCGAACTCGTCGAGCTGGGCGTGGCACTGACCGAGATACAGGTCCACCTGCCGGACGAGGTCGGGCGATCCCACCACCATCGGCCGCACGGCCTCGAGCTTGGTCTTGGCGTCGGCCCACTTCCGCTGCGCCACGAGCAGCCGGCCTTCGAGCAGCCCCACGGCCGGGCTCGAGGGGCCGTAGAGCTCCTTGATGCGGGCGATCGACTGTGCGACTTCCTCGAGTTTGTTCTGCTGGAGCAGCGTGTCGGAGAGCATCAGGAGGAGCGAGGCCTTGGTCGGCAGCTGTTCCACGCCATCCAACAGCACCTGCTCCGCGACGGCGAGATCCCCGCGCTGCAGGGCCACGGCGGCGAGGCCGCGATAGGCCCGCTCATCCCCCGGTGCCAGTTCGCGTCCCTTTTCCGCGAGGGTGCGGGCGGCTTCGAAGTCCTTGCGGCTGAGGGCGAGTTCGAAGCCGGCGAAGATGCTGTTGACGTTGTCGGGATCGAGCGCGATCGCCGCGTTGATGTCGGCCTCGGCCGCATCGAGGTTGCCGTGCTGCCGATACCAGCTGCTGCGGGCCAGCCAGGCCTGCACGTCCTGCTTCTGATCCCGAATCAGGCGATCGAGCACCCGGCTCGCCGCTTCCTTGTCGTTGAGCTTCTCCTCGAGGATGGCGCCCAGCATCAGGTAGGCCTCGGTCGCCGCGGAGGCCGCCGCATCGCTGGAGAACTGCCGGGTCGTCATGTCGAAGCCGACCATCGCGGCCACGAGGGTCGCGGCCTCCTCGAAGTCGTTGCTCCCGAGCAGCGAACGGGCCGTGAGGATGTTGATCAGGCTGGCATCGAGAGGCTTGCGGTCGGGCTCGTCCTTCGACGCGGGGGCGTCTTTCAGGTCTCCGGACGCCAGCCGCTCCTTGAGCACCGCGAGGTGCTCGCGGGCGTCGATCGACCGGCCGATGCGGAGCTGGAACTCGGCGAGCCGCCGGCGGAGGTCGTCGTTGTCGGGGTTCCGCCGGACCGCGGTCTCGAGCGTGTTGTAGGCGCGGGCCAGGTCGTTGCGGGTGGCATCGGGCGCTTCGGCCCTGGCGAGGACCAGCTTGGCATACTCGGCGAACGCCGCGGCATCCTCCGGGCGGAGGCCGATGTAGCGGCCATAGAGCATGATCGCCTCGGCCGGCTTCCCCTCTTCGAGCCGCTGTTTCGCCAGGCTGGCCAGGTTGCCGGCGTTGCGCCGCACCTGGAAACGTCGGAGGAAAAAGACGCTGGCGGCACCCACCACCACGAGGGTGATGAAAATCAGCAGAAACTTCAGGTTGATCCGTTTCACGGGAGGGGCGACTCGCTGGACAGGGGGACACCGGGGTACCGGAGAATGGTGACGGCGAAGGATGGGAAGTCTACCAGCCCCAGCGGGGCGGATTCCACGAGCCGCACGGTCCGCCCAAGCCTCACGGCAAGCGGGGAACCGCCGGAATCGACCAAAGATCGAGGTCCGGTTGTGACGATAGCAACGACGGTGCCGACCGTGCCGCCTGGGAAGACCCTGCGGCGGGTCGGGCTGCCGGGCCCGAAACACGCCCGGTTCCCAGCCTCGAGGATCGCCCCGATGACCACCTTCATCCCGCCGGCTCGCCGAACCCTTCCGATCGCCGTCGCTCGCAAGGCCGCGCAGGCCCTGCCGCTGCTGGCGATCATGGCCATCACGATGCCGGCGCCGGCCGCAGAGGCTCCCCGCCGTCTCGACCCTCCGGCTCGGGTGCCGGCGACCCGTGCCCCGGCTGCCCGACAGCCCCAAGCGGCGCGGACGGTCGTAGACGCCGCCGTGCAGCCGGCCGGCGGAGCCTGTCAGGCATGTGGACCCACCGGCTGCAAGACCGGCTGCCGTCGCGGCCATCATCGCGAGTGCCGCGATGGGGCCTGCGTGCCCTACTGCCCGGTGCGGCCGGGCACGTTCGGCTTCTACGGCACCCAGTGGCGGCGCTGGCCGGGATCGGGTGTCGTGCCGGTGTCGAACGAGCAGGCCGCGACGCCGGCCAAGCCGCCGAAGTCTTCGGTGCCGGGCCCCGACGAGGAATCACTGGGGCCGAAGGCGTCGGAACTGCCCGAGCCCGACTTCCCGGCTGAAGAGTCGGCCGCTGGTGACAAGCGGGCCACCGCAGCTCCGGAGCCCGCCGCACCCGAGCCCCCGGCCGCCACCGCCGAACCCGCCCAACCCGCCGAGCGGGCGGTGGAGCCCGCGGCCCCCGAGCCGATGCCGGAAACCGACGCCAAGCCCGCGCAGCCCGAGGCGGCTCCCGCCAAGCCGCGGCCCCAAGACGAAAACCTGTTCGACGGCTCCGCCGCCGGCCGGGTGCGGCGGAAGATTCCGGTGACGAACGGTCCGCTGCCGGCCCAGCGTCCGCAGGCCGGCCGCGTGCAGCCTGCCACCCATCAGCTGCCTGCCACCAGCGAACCTGCGGCGGCGGCCCGGCGGCCGGCTCCGAAGCCGGTGCCGCGGGTCGCCTTCGACCCGGGTGCGTTTCGAAGATAGTGCGAGAGGCGGGAGTCGAACCCGCACGCCTTGCGGCACTGGAACCTAAATCCAGCGCGTCTGCCAGTTTCGCCACTCTCGCCTGGCTGCCATCCGCCAACGATTCTATCCCGCTCTGGCCCGTCAGCGGTTGATCCCGGGGGCCGTGGCTCGTGGGGCGGTGGAAGCCTCGAGCAGACGGTCGAGATTGCCGCGGCCATCGGGAGCCCGCTCCGGCCACGCGGCCAGGAGGATGTCCTTGAGGGCCTGATCCCCGGCGGGCGACTCGCGCCGCATCGCGAACCGCAGTTCCAGTGACCGCACCTGATCGGCCGGGCCATGCCGCGCGTTCCAGTCGCGGGCCAGGGCGGCCGCCGTCGGCGGGGCGAACACCCGGCATTCCTCCCGGGGCATCACCCAGAAGAGCTTGTGCCAGCGATGGGTGCCCAGCGAGGCGAATCCGCCCGCCGGGCGTTCGCGTTCGAGCGGCCGCCCCTGACGGAGCAGATCGACGACCCGTCCGTCGGCGAGCGTGGCGGCCCCATAGACCCACTGCTCCTGTTCCGCGACCTGCCCGAACATCGGCCAATCCTGCTCGAGGCCGCAGGCCAGGATCAGCGGCCGCAGCGGCCCCGGGAGGGGGGCGGGGCCGAGGCAGCCCCGGCCATGGAGGAAGCTGATGGCGGCGAGCGCGAGGGCGGTGCCGCAGGCGAGCGCCGCCGGGATGCCGAGTGCCGACCGCGGGGAATCCGCTCGCGGGCCGGTCAGCGCATTCCAGGCACCCGCCGGCACGATGGGCAGCCAGGCGACGATGCCGACGGCCGCGAACAGCCCCACCCACATCGTCGTCCAGACGGTGACGTGGAAGAGGATGAAGGCGGCCGCGAGGGCGGCTCGCACCCGGGCGTTCGGTGCGGCCAGGAGAAGCAGCGGCCCGAGCAGTTCGGTCGCCAGCACCAGCCACGTCAGGGGTCGCGTCAGCCACGCGATGCGCGACAGCCACATGCCCAGGGAGTTGCCGTGGTCGTGGATCGAGAGGGCGTAGGCGAGGGCGTCGCCCGAGAGCCACGACGGATTGCACTTGGCGAGCCCCGCGGCGAGATACACGGCCGCGACCTGCAGCACGAGGGCTGCCGACGCCAGCGAGAGCACCGCCGAGACCGGCTTCGCCCGGCCGCGCCGCGCGAGCGACCAGCCGCCATCCAGGGGGAGAAACATCGACCAGAACAACAGGCACATCAAGAGCGCGTCGCCCGCGTTGGTGGCCGGTTCGGTCCGCCGAACCACGCTCACCACCGCCAGCCAGGCCGCGACCGATGCCGCGTGGCTCCACACGCCCGTGATCAGCCAGGCCCCGCACACGCCTTCGGCCGCGAGCACCGCCCCGCCGCACCATGGCGCGTCGGACAGGAATGCGAGCGACCACTTCGACCACGTGGCCTGAAACCCGCGGAGCACGTCCGGGGGAAACAGCCCGTCGGCCGCGAACATCAGGTGGAAGGTGCGGAATCGGAGCAGGCAGTCGGCGACCAGAATCAGCCCCAGCCCGATGCGGAAGGCGGCGAGGGAGCGCGTGTCGAGCGTGAACGCGGCGCGGCACCAGCCGCGGGCGAGTTCGATACCACGCTGGAGCGCCGAGGGTCGGTCCATGCAGGGGGGCGCCACGCGGACGGGCGGCTTTCTTGAACGATTCCTCCCGCGAAACTACAACAAGCCCGCCGTTTCGGACGAGGTCAATCCCCGTCCGGCGGTCCCGCGACGCGCGTGGTTCGCGCCGGGCCTGCCCGATCATGCCTGCCTGACGGAGGAGTTCGAGATGCACGTTCCCGTGGTGGTGCTCGGCGGCGGTCCCGGCGGCTACGCGGCCGCGTTCCTCGCGGCCGACCTGGGCATGCAGGTGGCGCTCGTCGAGCGGGACGAGCGGCTCGGCGGCACCTGCCTGCTGCGGGGCTGCATTCCGTCGAAGGCGCTGCTGCACGTCGGGCGGGTGCTCTCCGAGGCCAGGGAGATGGAGGACTGGGGCATCCACTTCACCAAGCCGGCGCTCGACATCGCGGCGCTGCGGGCCCGGAAGGACAAGGTGATCGCCTCGCTCACGGGCGGACTGGCCCAGCTGGCGAAGCGGCGAAACGTGACGATCATCCACGGTGTCGCGCGGTTCGTGAACTCGACGACTCTGGAGGTCGCGCCGGCGGCTCCCGGCGGCGCGAGCCAGCGGATCACGTTCGACCACTGCATTCTCGCCAGTGGCTCCCGGCC
>Ga0114977_10000840_pt1 | contig 20371 bp, 20 predicted proteins | sample S_130805_MF_Meta_FD_87026 | JGI IMG/M metagenome (GOLD analysis project Ga0114977, IMG submission 87026) | Freshwater microbial communities from Lake Simoncouche, Canada to study carbon cycling - S_130805_MF_MetaG | ecosystem: Environmental > Aquatic > Freshwater > Lake | place: Lake...
ACCCGAAAGTACATTGTCAAGCACACTCGCATCAGGCAGTAGACGAATGTTTTGAAAAGTGCGAGCAACACCCGCGCGTGCAAGTTCCGGCGCTTCCGCACGCGAGACGTCGTTCCCGTCCAACAATACTCGGCCAGATGTTAAGTGAAGGAGGCCAGTAATTAAGTTAACAACCGTGGTTTTTCCCGCTCCATTTGGGCCGATCAGGCCAGTAATCTGCCCAGCCGGCACTGACAAGCTAAGACCGTCAACTGCGGGAACACCACCGAAATGGCGCGAGACATTTTCCAGCTCCAATGTAGGCCTCATGGTTTCTCCGGAACCACTTCGTGGCGCAATCGTCGATCGCGTAGCATGCTAATTAATGTATCAGCAACCCCGCGAGGCAGGTAGATGATCACCGTCATCAGCAAGATGCCCTGCACTACATTTCGATAATCCGCAAAGACTCGAAACAGCTCTGGCAGTGAAATAAGGACAACGGCACCCACCAAAGCGCCCCAGACTGAGGTACGTCCACCCAGAACAACCATCGCCAAAGCAGCGACAAGTAGACCGAAGCCATAGTCGTTAGGTGTAATTGCATAACTGCTGGTCGCGTGCAACCCACCCGCCATACCGGCCAATGCACCGGATAGAATAAATGCGAATCGCTGGATGTACGGCACCGAGATACCCAGAGAAACCGCCACCATTTCATCCTCCCGGATGACGTCCATTGCCCTGCCTAGGCCAAAACGCCCCATGGTCACAAGCAGTAGCACCACCACCACCACCACGCCAAGCAAAGTGGCTGTACCTGCGACATGGGGGATACCGTTGATGCCAAGTGCACCGTGTGTAAGACTCTCCCAGTTTTGCGTGGCTGACAACACGATCTGCACAAATGCCAGTGTTGCCACGGCCTGGAAAACACCTCGTAATCGCGCAAGCGGAAGCGCCAGCAGCGCACTCGCGGTAGTACCGAGCACTGTTCCTGCGGCGATAGCGGCGACTGGTGGCCAGGCCTGCGCAGTGATCAGTATTGCTGTGCAGTACGCACCTAGCGCAGCAAAACCAGCACTGCCCAATGAAAAGACACCAGCACGCAAAACTACATATTGGCTCATTGCCAGCAGGGCATTAACAAGGATATGGTCGAACAGGGACTGGTAGGTGTAAAAAAAATTCATCATGTTCGCTGAATCCGCATAGCCGCCGTAGATTGCCCAAAAAGGCCCGTTGGACGAAACACAATGACGACAAACAGTGTGAGAAATACGATGGCCTCGGAGACTCCAGAAGAGATATATGCGACGCTCAGCGTTTGTACCAGACCGATTACCAACCCCGCTATGAGTGCTCCCGGAATACTGCCCAGCCCACCCAAAATGATGATGACGAAGGCACGCATCAAGAGTGGCTCTCCCATGGCAAAGTGAACCGAGTTGAACACCAAACCAATGAGCACGCCAGCCATGCCCGCGAGCGCTCCCGATATGAAAAATACCTGCATATTGATTGGGCCAGGATTTATACCCAAAAGTCGCGAGGTCTGTTCTGAATAGGCCACTGATCGGATCTGCAGGCCAAAACTCGTGCGATACAGGTAAAACACCAAGCCAAATACCATGATCACAACCAAAGCAACGATCACCATTTGAAGTAACTGGATACGCAAGCCAAAAATGCTGAGAACAACCACAGGAAATGCATCAAACGGAAAACGCATCACGGCCGTGTTGGAAACTTTCTGCGCCAAAGCCAGAAGAATCAAGTCTGCGCCAATGGATGAGACGATGGCAGAAAACTCGGGTGCGCCACGACGACGTAACGGTCGAAACGCAAAGAAATCGAGCGCCACCGAAATGAGCCCCCCGGCCACCATTCCAACTATGAGCGCAACAGCAATCGGCAACTCTAATATGGAAGTAGCATATAAGCCGGCGAAAGCACCCCACATGAACACCGAGCCGTGAGCCATGTTCATAATGTGATTAACGCCAAAAAGCAACGTAAAGCCTAATGAGAACAAGCCGTATACGCTGCCGACAACTATCCCGTTGAGTATTTGTTGCATGAGCATTGAAGTACGTTAAAAAAAATGGCATCACCTGTATGTCCCCTTGCGGCGGTACGGATTTACCCCGCGTCCCCAAGCAGGGGGACTGACGACTGAAGCGCCGACTGATATGGTGAGACGATCCTTTACTGGCCCTGCGGGTCAAGGAGTCAAAATTGCGGCCGCTTTCAACCGATGCTTCAACCCAGACAACTGGGCCCGTCACTGCCGCCAGTGAGCGATTCGATCCCTTCGATCCAGCTTATGTGATCGACCCCTACCCCGTCCTGGCGGGACTTCGTTCGACTGAGCCTGTGTTTTTCTCACCAGGGCTAGGCTCTTGGGTCATCACACGCTTCGAAACCGTCAAGACTGTGCTGCGCGATGTACAACGTTACTCGGCGATGATCGCCTCCGATCCGCTGACCCCGCTGTGCCCGCACGCCCGTGCGATCATTGTCGACTCAGGGTTTAATGTGCCACCGCTGCTGGTCAACAACGACCCTCCTTCGCACACTCACTACCGAGCCTTTTTCTCTGATCCATTGCAGCGAGAGCGCATCCAAGGTCTCAAGCCGTTTATACAAGAAACAGTCCAGACCTATGTCAACCGCTTAGCCCTCGGAGATAAGCCGGCAGATTTGGTGGCTGGCCTGACTTGGGACGTTCCTGCACTGGTCCTATTCAAGTTGCTGGGAGTACCGGCAAAGGACGTCCAGCTGGTCAAGAACTGGGCTTCAAGTCGTGTTGTGATGACATGGGGGCGACCCACAGAGGCTGAGCAGATTTCGCTTTCGAATGGCGCCGTGGAGTATTACCGTTACGCCCAGGCACTGGTGCAAGAAAAATTCAAGAACCCCTGCGACGATTACCTCAGCGACCTTATTCGATTAAGAGACGGTGATGACAAAAAAGCCACCCTGCATGAGATTGCTGCAATCGCCTTCAATCTTCTTTTCGCTGGGCATGAGACTACCTCCAGTGCTGCCACCAACATGTTCAAAGCACTGCTACCTGATCGCAAACTTTGGGATCAAGTGTGCCGTAACGAGCAGCCACTTGCGCCCGTGGTTGAAGAAGCATTGCGCATTGATCCACCGGTGCAAGCATGGCGTCGTCAGACCAAAGAGGCAGTGATTCTTGATGGCATCTCCATTCCGGCCGGCTCCCGTCTGCTGCTCGTCTTTGCTGCTGCAAACCACGACCCGCAACAGTTTCCTTCGCCTGATGCATTCACCCCGGGTCGGCGCAATGCTATGCAACAGGTTTCCTTCGGCGCGGGCGCACACTTTTGCCTGGGCGCACCATTGGCTCGACTTGAACTGGAGCTCATTCTGAAAGAAGTGGCGGAAAAATTGCCCGGACTCTCACTCGTACCAGGGCAAGACTTCTCCTATACACCCAACACTTCATTCCGCGCATTACGTCGACTCATGGTGACTTGGTAATCCACATTTTTGAATGAAAAATACACATGAAGTTTCCACGCCTTTTGGTAGATGATGAACTTGAAATCCGATCTCTGTTCGCTCGCTACGGTCATCTAGCAGATGCGGGTGATCCGCTTTTTGTTGAACTATTCACAGAGGAAGCTACTTGGACCCGAGCCAATTCTGCGCCTGCTTCGATGGGGGGCTCGGGACTGCCGCCTGGTACTATCAAGGGCCGCGAAAGCCTGGGGCAATTGATGGTGGAGGTCATGCAAAAGAAATTCAGGCAACGCATGCATCACCAATTCACAGATTTTTACGTCGAGCCTGGCCTGACCATCGATGATGCAGTTGGTCACGCACGAGCGCTCATCACAGACTGGCGTGATGGCCCTGGCAAGTTTGCCATGTTCGCCAAGTACGCCCTTCGCTTTAAGCGCTTACCTGAAGGCTGGCGCATCAGCGAAACGGTAGTTCATATCCTGCCAGACAGCACTTGAATGAAGTCAAAAAAAAACAACACGTAAAAATTGAAACCATTCCACTTTCAAATCCAACAATGATGGTTGTCCCCTCAGATAGGGACAGACTATATGCACTGATATTTTCATACTGATGCTCAGTTTTGGTCACATCGCAGCAAACTGATTCTTCTCCAACAAAGGATATCGACATGTTAATCAACTTCAAGGGCACTATTGCAAGCGCTCTTTTTATTGCCTCTACAAGTTTTGCATTTGCACAACCCAAGGATCTACCAATTGGTGTCATGAATGCCATGACGGGAAATTACGCATTCGGAGGTGTACCGATACAAAACGGAATGAAAATGGCACTTGAGGAGGCCAACGCAGCTGGCATGCCCGGTGGAGCAAAGTTTAAAATATTCGAGGGCGACACGGCTGGTGAAAAGGGTCAAACCATTAGCTTGGTCAATCAGTTCGTCAAACGCGACAACGCGATTATGATTTTGGGCCCAACGACCAGTGCTGAATCGTTAGCAGGCGCACCCGTTGCCAACGACCTTCAAGTCCCCTTGCTAGCTATCGGCAGTTCTCCTGCCATCTTGGCTACAGGCCCTTGGGCGTTCAAAATTCAGGCCACCCCCGTTGACATCATGAATTTTTTAGGCAAACTGGCCGTAGAAAAGCTGGGGATCAAGCGCGTCATCACTGCCATTGACCAGAGCAATGACGGTTATGTAGGGCAGAAAGACGCACTTGTTGCATACATGAAGGCTGCGGGCGTCACCATCGTAGCCGAAGAGAAGTTCGTTTCTTCCGACAGCAACTTCCTAGCGCTGGCAACCAAAATTGCAACCGCTCAAACTGACGCCATTTTCATTGCAGCGCCTGCTGAAGTGGCTGCCAACCTTATCATCCAGATTCGCCAAGCTGGACTGGATCCCAAAGTGAAGTTCATCGGCCCCTCAACCTTCGGCTCCCTGGGTTTCATCAAGGCTGGCGGTAAGGCGGTTGAATCTACATATATTGTTTCCGACTATTCACCCAGCGCTGCCACAGCGTTAAACACCGCCTTTATCAAAGCTTACACAGCAAAGTACAAGGCCACCCCTGATAACTGGGCCGCGATGGGCTATGCGCTGGGCACCGTAGCAGTTCAAGCAGTGCGAAATGCTGGCCCTAACCCTGACCGCACCAAAATCCGCGACTCGTTGGCCAAGCTCAACAATGTCCCGATGGTCTTGGGAAATGGCACATGGAGCGTAGATGCACAGCGCAACCCCAGCTACGGTGGCGTCTTACTTCAGGTCAAAAATGGGGCTTTCGTCGCTGTGCAGTGAACTAACTTTCCTGGCTTGAACTTGTCCCTAGAGTCTCAAGCCGTCATTCCTCCATCGACGTTGTAAACTCCACCGGTGATGAAGCTTGACTTGGGGCCAAGCAGCCAAAAAACGAGATTGGCAACTTCATCGGCGGTGGCTGCACGTCCAAGAGGCTGGTTAGAAAAATGCTTCTTAAGTGCGAATTCAACCTCCTCCTCAGTTCGGTCATCCATGCGAAAGGTGCTGCGAAGCAAAGGCGTATCGATTGGGCCCGGACAAATGACGTTGATGCGGATACCATGCGCAGCGAGTTCCAGTGCAGCTTGTTGCGTCAAGCGGATCACAGCAGCTTTTGACGCACCATACACACCCAATCCAGCATCAGCACGACTGCTTCGCAGCCCAGAAACTGAGGATGTGTTGACGATAACCCCACTTGCCTGCGCTCGCATCACCCGCCCCACCGCACGCAAGCCCATCAAAACACCTTTGACGTTGACAGCAAAAATTTGGTCGAAGTCGGTCATACTGAAGTCCAGCAGTGGCCCTTGCGGCCCCACAATCGCCGCATTGTTGTGAAACAGATCGATACGGCCGAAGTGCTTGACTGCCGCGTCAGCGTAGTGCCTCACATCATCTTCCACTGCCACGTCTGCTACGACAGTGAGCAATCGACTGGCATCCAGCCCTTTTGCCAAGCGATCCAATGCCGCTTCATTTTGATCAACCACAACCACTTTCGCTCCTGCAGACAACAACTGATGCGTGAGTGCCAAGCCGACACCGCTTGCACCACCGGTTACAACTGCGATTTTATTTTCAAACTGATTGTCACTCATTGCAGCACCACCGGTAGCGCACTTGGTGCACGAAAAATGAAGGTGTGCATGTGCTCAAGCTGATCGGGGTTCGCAAGCCTCATCTTGGGGAATCGTTTTGAAAATTCTTCTAAGACAATTTTCATCTCCATACGAGCCAGCGGTGCCCCCAAACAAAAATGCACCCCATTGCCAAAGGTCAGTTGCCTTCGAGCATTCTTGCGCCTGATGTCGAAAGCATGAGGGTTCTCAAACATAGCCTCATCACGATTAGCAGAAGCAAAAGACAACATCACAGGAGAACCGGCCGGTATATTGACACCATGGAATACAGCATCTTCCAAAGCGATTCGACGCCAACCGATCACAGCACCGGCAAAGCGCATCCCCTCCTCTACGGCATTGGCTGCAAGAGATGGATCGGATACAAGCGCCTGCCACTGATTCGGATGCTGAAGCAATGTGCGAAAGGTGTTCGTAAGCTGGTTGGTCGTGGTCTCATGCCCAGCAAATGCGACACCAAAAGTAAGATTTATCGCCTCACCGATACTCAACACTTTGTCATCTCCCCCGCGTATTTCTAGGATACGGCTGGTGAAATCATCCTTCGGGTGCTTGAGTCGGTCATATACAAAATCAGTGCAGTACTGCCAGTAAGCCACCAGATTTTTTGCACCTTCAATCTGTTGCTGATAAGTGACGGGACTGAAATCAATCAGACTTCGCTTGCCCGCCCATTTTTTCACATTTGGAAGGTCAGAAGATGGAATGCCCAGATATTTAAAGATCACCAGGGCGGGCAATTCATAATTCACATCACGCAAGAGATCGACATTGCTTTTACCATCGATCTGGTCCATCGCTTGAGTGACCAATTTGCGTATATGCGACTCAAGCTTAATGAACTGACCCAGGTTGAGCACCTGACTGGTCACCCCTTTGATGCGCTTGTGCGTCTCACCATCCAGACTTGAGTGTCCACCTGTAGGCGCATACCCCCCCTCCTTTAGGATCGCAACCGCATCGGGATGCATGGGTGTCACTGGTCTTGTCGTGTTTTGCGCAGAGAAACGTTTGCCATCATGAAGAACCGCATGAACATCCTGGTATTTGGTAAGTACCCAATAGCCAATCTCCTCGCACCAAAACACGGGCTCGTGGCGCCGTTTCTGCTCTAATGCTGCATGCAGTTCAGGTTGGTAATAAGGCTTGAAGTCGGCACTTTCGCTATTGCTAGTTTGTTTTGCCTGAAATGGACATCCGTTCAATGGGTTCATATGTTTACCTTTAACGCATCAACATGCCGCCATTGATGTCCAACGTCGCGCCTGTCACAAAAGCTGCCTCTGGTGATACCAAGTAGGACACCGCAGCAGCAATTTCCTCAGGCAACCCAATTCGCCCTAGTGGTACGCTGGCAGTTCCCATGTACTTTTGCTCTCCATGACCAGAGGGAACGGTCTGCTGCAGCATGGGGGTATCAATCGGGCCAGGTGCAATCGTGTTGACTGTTATGCCCAGGTTGGCTGATTCGCGTGCCGCCACCTTCGACAACGCCAGAACCGCACCCTTAGAAGCGCTGTACACGGCCCCACTTTGCACACCACCCATCTGTCCTGCCAACGAAGCAACAGTGATGATGCGTCCATGCTCAACTGGGTTATGTCCAACACGACGCATCATTTCGCGCACACACAGAAAGGTTCCGCGGGCATTGACCTGCATCACGCGGTCCCACTCCTGAATAGTGAGCTCCGTCATGGGCAAACGTCCTGGCACCGGGTTGCTACTCAGAATACCTGCAAAACACGCTAGCACAGTAACAGGCCCCAGACGTGCCTGTACCGTGTCGAAAGCCACCCTCACGCTGACCTCGTCAGTCACATCCATCCGCAAACCGATATGCCCACTCCCTGTCAGGCCTTGGGCTGCCGAGTTAGCACTGTCTTCGTTTATGTCCGCGATGGCGACAAGCAAGCCATCCTTGGCCAGTCGCCGCGCGCTGGCAAGCCCCAATCCGCTCGCTCCGCCCGTGATCAGTGTGACACGCATGCAAGTGACTTTCTCAAAAGGATTCAAGGATCCGGATGCGTATCAACCCAACACTGAACCAGTGCATCGCTGATGTAGGCGCTACTGGACTGACCACCATCAACAGCCAGCACTTGGCCCGTCACAAAGCCTGCATCTTCGCTGCAAAGAAACGCTGCAGCGCCGGCTATTTCCTCAGGCTTACCCGGTCGTCCCATTGGAGTTGTTCCAACGATACTGGCGTAAAAGCGCGCAGTATTTAATCGATTCATGGTCTGAGGTGTTTCAATAATTCCCGGTGCAATAGCATTGACTCGTATGCCTTGTTCTGCATAGTCTGCCGCTAGGTTGCGAGTAAGGCCGATCACGCCAGCCTTGGCCATGGAATAAACAGCCTGGCGCCGGTAACCTACAACGCCCAATGTGGATGCAATGTTAAGCACCACCCCCTTGGATTTGACCAACTCAGAAAAGGCTGCTCGAGTGATCATGAACGTGGATTTGAGATTGATATCGAGCCACTTCTGATAGTCGGCATCACTGGTCTCATGAAAAGCAGGGCAGTTCCCCAGCCCGGCATTATTAACGAGTACACGCAAGCTACCAAATTGGCGCATACAGGCTTCAACAACCTTGACCGGCGCACTTGACTCGGTAACATCCTGAACCAGTATGGACAACGCGTCAGAACATGGCAAAGTGTCCAACGTGTCGGCATTAATGTCAACTGCCAATACATTTGCCCCTTCCGCTAGCAGGCGCAAAGTGATCGCGCGACCAATGCCTGATCCTGCCGCAGTAACAATGGCAGAGCTACCTTGGAAACGCTTCACAAAACTTCCCAGATATCGTAGACAGGCCCGTTTGGCTCACGTGTCCCTGTGCCTATGGCGATCTTGTCGTTAAGCCAAATTAAGCCCGGTGCGGCAGTCTCGAACTGTACCAACACTCGAAAATAGTCTGCCCCCTTGGGAATTGGCTCTCGGTTGACGATTTTTTTCATAATCTCCGGAGTGCTGCCATTGCGTCGACCGTTGTAAGTCATGTAGATGAGCTCAGACTGATCGGTCTCAAGGACGAGTCTCACATCCAAATGAAGACCTCCGTCAGGTCGTTCAATCACCACATCTGCACCCCCAGGCAATACCTTGCCACGCATGCGTTCGCCCACAAAGCTACCACCACTAACGCACATCACACGTCTTGTGTAACCTTGAGGGACGGCTCCCACTAGCAATGGCGCCGCTGTAACCTCGGCTTTGATGGTGAACAAGGGTTTAAGTTCGATCAATGTCATGTTTTATACCGTTCAGTCGTAACTTTTTCGAATGCCCTTAATCATTTCGATCAGGGCCTGCGGGATATCTTTGCCTTCAGTCTTTGCTTTTTCTTTGCAGTCGATCCACTGCTTCAGATCTGCGTAGCCCTTGTCAGTGTGGCGGTTCCACTTCTTGTCTAGCGGTGTTGTGATCTCAAGGCGAATGCCAGCTGGATCATGGAAGTAGATTGACAAAATCAGCCCTTTATGATCAGTGGGTCCAACGACAGGAATGTCATTTAGCTTGAGCCATTCATACCACTTCATAACCTCCGTGCGATCTTTAACCTGTAGGGCAATATGATTAAAGATATCGTAAGCTGGGTGCGTGGACTTCGCCTGAGGTGGGACGCCTGGCGCCTCAAAAAAAGCCAGCGTAGATCCATCACCCATCCGAAAGAATATATGAAAGTAGGGAATCAAGTCGCCAGTCGAGGGCACATGGTCGTCAAAAACTGTACTGGCCAACTCCATACCCATGATGCGTGTGTAGAAATCGGTAGTGGCCGCCACGTCATGCGTCACCCACGCAGCATGATTTAGCATCATCGGAGTCAAGCCCGGATTGGAAGGCTTACCAATTGCTGGGCTTGGTATTGTTACTTGCATAGTAAAGTTCTCCAGGATTAAATTAGTTGGAAGGAATCAGAGTTGAGGATCGGCGATGTGCACCGTGATACCGTCGAGCGCCTGTGTCATCACTACCTGGCACGACAGCCGGCTAGTGTCGGTGCGCGCCGCGGCGGTATATGCGAGCATTTGATTTTCTGTCTCATCAATGGGGGGCAGCAGGTCGACAAACGCCGGATCGACAAAAATGTGGCAGGTTGCGCAACTCATGGCACCACCGCAATCGCCAACGATGCCTTCTATTCCATGTGCCGTCGCCGCAAGCATCAGACTTGTGCCGTTCGGCACATCAATTTCGCAGCGATCTCCATTAGATTGAATATAAATTACTTGTGGCATTTCAGTAGTCAGTGTTTCATTGAAAAGATTAAAATATCCTTCAAATGCCGTATCAAGTCAGTCCCCACACGGGGGACGTGATCGCGCCTGAAGACGCGCCTTGGCACGGCTCAGGGCCCCTCGAAGCAAGCCAACAAATCCGTCAGGCATCACAAACATCGACAAAATTAAGAAAGCAGCAAAAATAGCCGACGGTGCGGACTTTGAAATAGTGTCTGCCACATTTGGAACAAACTGGATGAATGCAGCGCCCACTAGGGCGCCCGAAATGGTACCCAAGCCACCGACCACCACGCCAACCAAAAAGAATACCGACACGAACATACCAAAACTGTCGGGTGCCACAAAGGCCGTGGCGATAGCCCCCAGCGATCCAGCCAAGCCGGTATACAGCGCACTGACCCCAAAAGTCATGGCCTTGATGTAAGGGACGTTGATTCCCATGGCCGAGGCTGCTGTAGGGTGTTCCCTTATAGCAATCGTAGCGCGACCAATTCGCCCTTTCAGCAGATTCGACGCAAACAGGAACATCAGAGTCGCAATGGTTAAAACAACTAAATAAAGCCATTGATCCTCGGTCAACTTCCAAGCAAAAGGCGCCTCAGGCTTGAGCAGAGTTATCCCTTGAACGCCGCCAGTCCAGGGCTCAAGTAACTTGTACTTAAGCAACTGAGGTGTTGCCAGTGCCAAAGCAAAGGTAGCTAGTGCGAGATAGTGCCCCTTTAATCGCAATGCGGGCCATCCAAACAAAAAACCAAAGACAAAGCAGACCACGGCCGAGATAGGCAATGTCGCCCACCAAACAAAATGAGCATGCTCGGTGAGCACTGCGGTCACATAAGCGCCCAGTGCATATATTGCGCCGTGTCCTAACGAAAGCTGCCCGTTGTATCCCACCAATATGTTCAAACCAAGCACTGCAATTGCAGTAATCAGAGTCATCGTTAAGAGGAACAGGCGGTAGTCACTCAATAGAAAAGCTAATGTAAAGGCCAGTATCAGCAAAGAAACAATGCTGACAAGTTTCCATTGACGCGTTAGCGCATTCATGACTCCCAAAGAGATGGCTGTTGTTTTAGCAGGTGCACCATCGGATAAGGGTGTGACTGTCATACACGAGCCACCAGTTTGCGACCAAATAATCCTGATGGACGAATCAGCAGAACACTCACGATAACCACTAATGCGACGGAAAGTTTGAGTTCTGTTCCCACTAAATAGGCGCCAGCAAGGTTTTCAACCAGTCCAACGATCAAGCCACCCGCTACTGCGCCCCAGGGGCTATCGATCCCCCCCAGCAGTGCGCCTGCGAAAGCGTAGATCAGAACGCCGCCCATCATATTGGGGTCGAGAAAAACCACTGGCGCCACCATCAGGCCCGCTACCGATCCAATCAATGCTGACAAACCCCAACCAAGAGAAAGCATCATGGAAACAGGGATGCCTGCCAAGCGAGAGCTAATAGGATTTTCAGCTGATGCCCGCATCGCCAAGCCCAAGCGAGTAAAGCGGAGAAAAGCAAAAAGCACACTCATCACCAACAACACCACGACGATGCAGCCCAATTCGTGACCGGAGATCAGCGTAGTGTCAAAAGGTGCACGGTTAGGAAATGGACTGGGAAAAGATTCAAGTTGATGGCCAAAGAACCATCCCGCCAGCGAATTGATACCCACAAGCAGACCAATGAAAACCACTATCACCGACATCTCAGGCGCATCTTTGAGTGGCCGCAGGATTAGCCTTTCGATCAGAAACCCGCCGACAAAGCCAAACCCAAGCGTGATCAACGCCGCCGCCCAATACGGCAAACCTAATTTGAGACACATGAAGGCGATGTAAGTGGAAAACATGGCCATCTCACCTTGAGCAAAATTGATGTGATTGGTCGACTGGTAAATCATCACAAGTGCCAGCCCAAGACAAGCGTAGATACCCCCCATTGCGATTCCAGATACGATCTGTTGCATCAAGTTATACATGCTAGGCCCCCTTCAAAATCCAAGATAAGAACGACGAACTTGTTCGTCTTCGCGAAGCGACTTTGCCGTTCCAGACATCAATGTACTGCCGGTCTCAAGCAGGTAGGCGTGGTTAGCAAGATCCAACGCAAGGGCCACGTTCTGCTCGATCAGGAGAATCGAAACGCCCTCTTTCTCGTTGATCAACCGCATGATGCGGAATATCTCCCGAATGATCAGTGGAGCAAGTCCAAAAGATGGCTCGTCCAGCATTAAAAGACGTGGCCGTTGCATCAGTGCCCGGGCTATTGCAAGCATCTGCTGCTCCCCTCCTGACAATGTGCCCGCCTGCTGCTGTTTACGTTCACGCAAGCGGGGAAAGTAGCCGTAAATGCGTTCAAAATCGAGTTCAATCTGCTGAGTGTCACGCTGAAGATACGCGCCGACGCGCAGATTCTCTTGGACAGTAAGGTTTACCAATGTGCCGCGACCATCCGGCACATGAGCAATACCGAGCGCAGCAATTTTTTCGGTTGCAAGTCCGTCAATACGCTGGCCTGCAAAGCTAATTTCCCCAGCTGTACGGACAAGCCCACTGATCGCACGCAGTGTCGTGGTCTTACCCGCGCCGTTTGCACCCAGTATGGTAGTGATACCTGCTTCTGCAACTTCGAATGAAATACCTTTTAATACACACGTTTGGCCATAAAAAGCCTCTACATTTTTTGCTTGCAACAGTGCTGCGGACATCAGACTGTCTCCTTACCAAGATAGGCGCGCACAACCTCTGGATCTGACTGAACATCAGATGGCGGACCATCGGCGATTTTTCGTCCAAAGTTCATAGCCACCACTTGATCGGACACTCGCATGACAAGATTCAAGTGATGCTCAACTAACAATACCGTGACATTGAATTGATCACGCACCTCCAAAATCAACTCGCGAAGACCGGCAACTTCCTCATGGTTCAGTCCTGCAGCAGGTTCGTCTAGCAGCAGAAGTTTGGGGTCAGCCACCAGCGCCCGGGCCATTTCGACTCGTTTTCGTGTACCAAACGAGAGGTTCTTGACCGCTGTATCAGCCAGATCTGCCAGGTTGAGTAACTCCAACAGATGATCTGTACGTGAGCGCACTTGCTTATCTTCACGCCTTACCGAGGCCAGGCGCAACGCATTTGCGATGTAACCTGTGGTGGTGCGACAATGGAAACCCACCATAACGTTCTCCCTGACCGTCATCGATGGAAACAGTGCGACGTTCTGGAATGTTCGTCCAATGCCAGCAGCAGCAATGTCGTGTTGTTTCTTAGACAGGAGGTTTTCGCCGTCAAACTTAATGGAGCCGGCGAGAGGTGTGTACAAGCGTGACAGACAATTAAAAAGTGTGGTTTTGCCAGCTCCATTGGGACCAATTACGCCGCAAATCTGACCGCGTAACACCTCGAACGAGATACCGTCGAGCGCGACAATTCCACCAAAATGAACTGATACTTCGCTCACACTCAGCAAGGCAGCAATGCGGGTGATCGTTTGACTCATGCAAGGATAAGGAAAAATTCTGACAATGGTTATCAGTTTGTTCGGCCACCCGCAGCATGTCAGTCCCCTGATAGTGGTACACGAAAAGCACGGGTCAACCCTTGTCCCTTGCAATGGGGACAGACGCAGATAGGGCAACTGCGGAAAATTGCAGTCAATCAAGATTACCAACAACTAAGGCACACATGACCGTGCGGCACACAAGCCAAGCCCGATACGGATTGACCCATGTGAATGGGCGTGCTGCTTACCCCCAATTCTCCACATCTCAGATTCAACCGAACCTATTGCTTGAAGGTAACCCTCATGATTGAAACAGACGTTCTCATCATCGGCAGCGGTGCAGCCGGATTGACAGCCGCGATCACCGCACGCCAACTCGGACTACAAGTCATGGTGTTAGAAAAAACATCGCTGTTTGGTGGCACTACCGCCTACTCGGGCGGCGCTCCTTGGATCCCTTGCAACCATGTCATGAAGCAGATCGGCCTTGACGACACCCGGGAGAACGCCGAACGTTACCTGCACGCTGTGCTTGGCGATCACTATCAGGCTGAAATGGTACAGCCCTACCTGGATAACGCAGCGCCAATGTTGGAATTTCTTGAAAAGCATTCGGAGGTTCGGTTTAAACCTTTTTTGCTGCCTGACTACGAATCAGGCCTGCCCGGAGCGGCACGGTGTCGATCACTTTTAACACCCGAATTTGATGGTCGCCTGTTAGGCAAGCGCCTAGTCGAGTTGCGACAACCGTTGCCGCAATTGATGCTATTTGGAAGTATGCAAATCGAAGGTGCCGACATCCACCCCATGCGCCATGCACTTAAAACTTGGGCTGGATTCAAACACACTGCAAAAATAATTCGGCGCTATGTTTTGGACCTTGCGATTCACGGTTTTAGCACTCGATTGGTCAACGGCAATGCACTGGCAGCCAGACTGTTTTTTTCTGCAATACAAGCAGGTGTGACACTGTGGAAGAACAGTCCTGCTATTGATCTTGTGATCGAACAAGAAGCCGTGCGAGGTGCTGTGGTGCAGCACGATGGCCAACGGGTAACAATCAAAGCGCGGCATGGCGTGCTGCTGGCCACTGGTGGCTTCGGTTCTAATGAAAAAATGCGCGCGAAATACATTCCCATGCATGAAAACCACTTTTCTTTGCAGCCCGAAGGAAACATGGGAGATGGCATCAACTTGGGTCTTGCTGCGGGGGGCGTGCACGACCCAGTCCATGCGGGCGACTGCATCTGGACACCCGTATCCATACTACGCAAATCTGACGGCAGTATCGTGAAATACCCTCACATCTTCATTGACCGCACTATGCCCGGTTGCATCGCGGTCGATTCGCAGGGCAAACGATTCATCAACGAAGGCACCTCGTACCAGACCTTTGTTAAAACCATGCACGATCGCAAGTTAACCAAAGTGCATTTAATCGCCAACCGAGATTTTCTAGAAAAATACGGTCTAGGATTAGCGCGTCCAGCTCCATTCAACACACGCCACCTTGTCAAATCAGGCTACCTGATTGAAGCCGAGACATTGCAGCAGCTGGCCATACTCATTGGTGTCGATGCCAACCAACTCCAAGCCACGGCAGACCGCTTCAATGAGGGCGCAGTAAATGGAGAAGATCTGGATTTTGGCAAGGGTGCTGACCTGCACTCCAGATTTCGAGGCGATCAAACGCACAAGCCAAATCCCAGTGTGGGGCCGATTGGCCAGGGTCCCTATTACGCTGTGGCAATCCACCCAGGGGATCTGAGTACCGTTGGCGGATTGGATACCAATGGCAAAGCTCAAGTTCTGGATGCGAGCGGCAAGCCCATCATGGGCTTGTACGCAAGTGGCCTTGACATGAATTCCATGATGAAAGGCTTTTACCCAGGCGGAGGGTCGAGTATCGGCCCAGCTATGACCTTCGGTTACATAGCCGCACACCACATGGCTGGAAATAAAGTCGTCAGCGAAAAAACCGAACTTCAGGCTGCCGCATGATGAATTATGGATTGAAGGACAAGATCATCTTTGTTACCGGCGGTGGTTCGGGCATTGGCCGGGCCATTGCACTGATGGCTGCACGTGACGGCGCAAATGTTGTTGTAGCCGATGCCGTTGCACAGCGTGCCTCTGCCGTTGCAGCTGAACTGCGCGATCTTGGGGTAACTGCAATAGAGGAAACACTGGATGTTCGCGACGGATTGGCCTGCGAAGCCGTTGTTGAGCGCATTGAAAAACAGCTCGGTCCTATTGATGGCATGGTGGCCTGTGCAGGCATATCGACGCCTTCAGCTGCCACAGAGATGAGCGATGAAATCTGGTCACGCTGCTTGGACGTCAATCTCACCGGCATGTTCCGATCAGTGCGGCCGGTGGGTCAGCGCATGGTGCGGAGAAAGCGTGGGGCGATTGTCACTGTAGCCTCGATTGACGGTTTGGGTGGGCATGCTGGACGGGCACACTACACAGCGTCCAAGCATGGCGTGATCGGTTTGACTCGCGCACTTGCCATCGAATGGGGGCGACATGGCGTGCGTATCAATGCGATTGCACCGGGCGTCGTTGACACACCGTTGGTTCGTGCCAATATCCCGCCTGATCACTTAGATTACGCCATGATCGACCGCGTACCGATGGGCCGCTTGTCGCGAGCCGATGAGCAGGCTGGCCCTACTTTATTTTTGCTATGTGATGCATCCAGTTTCATCAATGGTTCAGTAGTCACTGTGGATGGCGGCTCCTCCGCCGGCTTCTTCACACGCTGGAATGGCGCAGATCTTGGCTCACGCGCGCTGCTAGAGGCCGGCGCATATGGTGATCCTGCAGTTGAATAATTTTCCAACTTCATCAAAATAAATGCCCTATGAAAAATCTTTTTGACTTGCGAGGTGAGCGCATCCTTATAACGGGCGCTGGAGGCGCCATTGGCGGGGCCACAGCACGTGTTTGTGCGGCACTGGGCGCCAATCTTTTGATTGCAGACCTCAAAGCACCAACTGAGCTAGCAGCTGAAATTGGTGCGCGCGCTGCGGCCTTGGATAACACCAATCGCGAAGATGTCAACGCTCTATTCAGGGATGCAGGACCACTGGACGCCATGATTGACACAAGCGGCTATTACGTCAAAGGTGACTGGCTCGATGGAGGTGACGAATGGGAAGAACTGTTCGAACGCACGATGGCCATCAATGTCAAAGGGCCGCTCAACCTCGTTCGTGCCTGTCTCCCCAGCATGATGAAGCGTGGTAGCGGCCGGATCGTCCTGACAAGTTCCATGGCTGCACGCAACGCTGGCTCAACACTTGCTGTAGAGCCAGCCTACGCTGCATCCAAAGGCGGACTGTCAGCACTGGTGCGCTACTTTTCACGTCAAGCTGCTGCTTCAGGGGTTGTGGTCAATGGCATCGCGCCTGGACCTATCCTCACTCCACTTCTGGTGTCAGCCAACCAACCCTTCGATCTGGAAAGCTACCCAATGAAGCGATTTGGTCAACCCGAAGAGATTGGCTGGCCCGCTGCTTTCTTGGCTTCTCGCGGTGCCACTTTCACAACTGGCGCAGTGCTTGATGTCAATGGCGGCATGTGCTTCTCTTGAGATCGAAAGCAAAATATGAACGACCTCACCGTGCTGTGGCAACCGGTTTGCATTGGACATGTCAAAACCCTCAATCGAATCTATATGCCAGCGCATCAGCCGAGTTATCCTGCCGCCGAATATGGTGCCTATCTGGCCGAGCGTGCTCGGGGCGGCGTAGGAATGATTGTCACGCATGGGTTTCACGTTCATCCGGCTAGCGCTCGTAATGGCGTCTCCCCTTGGGAGCCAACATGGGCCGATGCAGTCCGAAAGTTTGTCACGCCTCCTAAATTGATCGGTTGCCCTGTATTCGTGCAAATCACACACATGGGCGCGAGTGGGACGCGCCGCACAGATGACTTGAGCTTATGGGGATCTGTCCTGGCACCTTCAGCAATTCCATCTCCCGTGCACCGGGCGATGCCAAAACCAATGGAAGAAGAGGACATCGCGGAAGTGATTGAAGGTTTTGCTGCAACAGCTGCCAATGTTCAGGAAGGCGGCGGGGATGGTGTAGAGCTTCACGGGTCACATGGCTACCTCCTGAGCAACTTCCTATCGCCATATTGGAACCGGCGTGACGATGCTTGGGGGGGTGACACAACGCGGCGTGTGCGACTGGCCATCGAAATCGGCAAGGCTGTGCGCAAACGCTGCGGTGCCAACTTCGTAATCGGCATCAAGCTCAGTCTTGATGAATATATGGGCGATGCAGGCACCACACCGAGCGAAACTGTCCGCGTCGTGCAAATCCTGGAGCAAGAACGCTTATTTGACTACGTTTGTCTTTCACACACCGATTACCACCATAACCATAAGCTGATACCACCCGCATCGAGCGGAGAAACGGCCCCACTGGCAACTCAAGCTAAGCTTGTGCGGGACGCACTGGCAGGTCGAATTCCACTTTTGATGCAGGGCTCTGTTCGCGAGTTGAATACTGCAGCAAAAATTGTTCAGCACGGCCAGTCCGACTTGGTTGGGATGGTTCGCGCCCACATCGCTGACCCAGAAATCGTGAAAAAAGCTCGTGAAGGCCGCGCCGATGAGACCCGGCGCTGCGTGGGTGCTAACCAAGGTTGCTGGCGAAGATTAGGTCAAAACTTGAGCTGCACAGCAAACCCAGCTACTGGTCGCGAACTGACAGTTGGCATCGCAGTTATGAAACCATCTAACACACCACGCAAACTTCTAGTCATTGGCGCCGGGCCCGGTGGACTCAAATTTGCAGACACTGCCGCCTCCTTGGGCCACCATGTCACGGTATGGGAGCGTGGAGCACAAACAGGTGGCCAAGTGCGGTACGCCGGCATGTTGCCAGATTATTCATCCTGGAATTTCTTGGTGGATGATCTAGAAGCTTCTCTTCACAGACGTGGCGTACAAATTCACCTGAACACCGAAGCAACTGCAGACTTAGCAGAAAAATTTAGCGCACATGAAATTGTCATAGCGACCGGAGCAAAGTGGCAGACTGGGGGCTTTTCCACCTTTCGCACCGATCGCAACACCATCCCTCAAGCACTGGGCTCACATGTAGTAGATCCGGTCACCGCACTGGGCAAACTCGATGCGTGCGGTCATAAAGTGCTGATCGTTGACGACAATGGAGACTACCTGCCCATGGGCCTTGCAAGGTTGCTGGCCGCAAGCGGGCATGAAGTCACTGTGGTAACTTCAGATGCAATGAGCGGGCGAAAACTGGAAGCCACACTCGACTGGCCTTGGATCATGCCCCGTGTCGTTGAAGCCGGAATCAAACTTCGCACCTTAACCTATGTTGAAAACATCAGCAAAGGTGAAGTAACGCTAAAGGCCGTTCTGGGGGGCGCAATTGAGCGGGTCGCCGTTGATACTGTTGTGCTTAGCATGCTGCGAGAAAGTCAAGACAGTTTGTACCACCAACTCAAAGCTCGTGGATTGCGAGTGCGCAGAGTAGGCGACTGCATTGCACCGCGCGAAGTCGATGATGCAGTACTAGAAGGCTTCCGGGAAGCCCATGCACTGAGCTAAATCCCTTCGATCATAAAAAACCCATCAATGCACTCTTGTCATTGATGGGTTTTTTTATGCCTATTTTCTGGGCCATGTCTACCACATGTCCCATCGTTTATCGCTCAAAAGTCACCAATTCGGACATCATAGGCTTCCAGCTCTTGCCATCAAATTGCACCAACTGTGCTTGACGGATCGGGTAATAATCATCTGGACGATAGTTGACCTTCATGCCTGGCAAAAGCAACCCCAGTTCCACGTCCTTCATAGTGGTAACTTGTTTCAGTAAATTTTCACGCGTCAAGTTGTCCCCACAGCGCTCTAATGCCAGCGCCGCCAGCTGGGCGCCCATGTAGGTATATACCGAAGTCGTATCACCCGGATCGTCATTCGGTAGGTACTTCTTGAAATATGCCAAATAGTCCTGCATAGCTTTATCATTGGCCCATCGTGGATCTGAAGGTGTCTTGAACCAGGACGTGGAAACAAGTCCAATAGAATTTTCCAAGCCAGCAGGCGTGAGCACTCCAGTGATAGAGCTAGATACATAAGCGATCACGAAGAATGGTTTCCAGCCTATCGCACCTACCTTTCGAATCGCTTGTGCTCCAGCTTTGTTAGAAGTGAACACCAGCAAAGTGTCGGCACCTGAAGCCTGTAACTGTAATACTTGCGAATCGACAGTTGGATCCGATACCTCATGACTTACCTCCTTGACGATCTGGCCGACCTTGGAGCCCAATGCCTCGCGCAACCCTTTCAGGTAGGACTTGCCAACATCATCATTCTGGTACAGCACTGCAATTTTTGCATTTGGCTTGTTCTTATTGATGTAACTTCCATAAATGCCCCCTTCAATGTTGTAGGCAAAGGAATAAGGCACTGTCCATGGCGTTGC
>Ga0114977_10000842_pt1 | contig 20342 bp, 20 predicted proteins | sample S_130805_MF_Meta_FD_87026 | JGI IMG/M metagenome (GOLD analysis project Ga0114977, IMG submission 87026) | Freshwater microbial communities from Lake Simoncouche, Canada to study carbon cycling - S_130805_MF_MetaG | ecosystem: Environmental > Aquatic > Freshwater > Lake | place: Lake...
AACAAACGCATGTTTTGTTGTAATTGCCTGCTCCATCGAGTGGCAGGCTGTAAGTGTACGCACACCACTAATAGAGCTAAGACCAGAAGCAACGACGTTTGACGCGGGGTATTTGTTGGTAGTAATACCTGTCACGGTGCCGAATACCGATGATGTTATGCCAACCCCGACACAATTAAAACCGTCAGGCCGTATTGCCCCGTATATAGCCGTTGACGCATCCAAGCCCACAACATCAAGGAGCGGATTTCCGCCCGTACCATCGCCATTAGTGACAGAAATGTTTGCGCCGCCCGTGATTGAGCGCACTGCAACAGTAGAAGATGTCAGCCTTACAATAAGGCCCGACGCACCAAGGGCAGCTATCGCCGTCAGAACGGCGTTGTATGCCTGTAATACCGACCCAATAGCCGCGCCGATTATCGACGCGCCCGACCGCCTGAGCACTTCTCCGTCAGCAACAGCGCCCATTGTCAGTGTTGTGCCACCGCTTTCACGTAGGCCCCGTGCCTGTGCCACCTGCACTGATGCCCCTGATATGGCAAGGTCACCCAGGGCCGTTGCACCCCACACGCCACCGCCCCGATAAGGCAGGCCATCACCAAGGCCGCCCAGTGCCGTCAGATCTGCATCGTACGCCTGCACATCAGTACCGATGGCCAGGCCCAGGGCAGTACGCGCCCCGCCTGCTGTCGTCGCCCCCGTACCACCGTAGGCAATGGCCAGGGTTGACCCCTGCCAAGTCCCGGTGCCAATTGTGCCAAGAGTGGTCAGATTGGTAGATCCCGCCCACGTCGAAAGGGCGGTGTTTTCGACGTTTCCGAGGCCCAACGTTGCGCATGCCGCCGCCGCATTCACGTCGTCTAAAAGGGTGGCAGTGAATGCCGTGTAGGCGATTTCTGCGGCTGCCGTGCTGCTTGCCGATCCTGCAAGGCGGTAGGTTGTCGATAGGGTGTGTGCGCTGGCAGTCCAAGCCAAATTGCTCGTAAGCGCCGCATGGTCGAGCGTGCCGCCTCCGCCCCCACCTGCCTTCCAAGTGCCGTCATCTGCAAGAAACCGCGTCCCTAAGCCCGTTCCACCCGTGCCCAAATACCCATACGCCACCAAAGAAGATGCCCCCAAAGGCGCATATCCATTGGCTGCCCCGCGATTACCCTGATCCTCCAAAACCTGGGCCGCCCCACTACGATAGATCCGCGCCTTGCCATCGGTGGGCGATACCGAGAAGTCGCCCATCATTGACGGCAAGATGTGGCGTATCCACCGCAGCAATGCGCTTACGGGCTTCATCTTTGGGTGTCTCCGTGGATCAGGTACAGGTCAACCTCCAAGCTCTTTGCAGAACTATTCGTCGTGTATACGCCGATTTGCGGCATTAGTCCACCCGTAGGCAGGTCGGTCACAATCTCCGCGCCTGCATCAAGCCCATCTACAAGGCCCTGTATCCCCGATTCTGTGACCCGAAAGCCAATATCCACCCATCCCGCCCCTGCATTCTCTCCTAAGTCCTCGGTCGTTTCAGACGTGCCATCCCTCGCCACTGCGTACCAATGCCCCGTTGTGCCTGTCCTACGCACAATAACGCCGATACCTGATTGCACATTGACCGCCCCGCCATCAGGGTACGTCTCTGCACTCCACAGCCCGATCCATGCAATAATCTGCGTATTGGCTCCAAGAATCCGCGTCCTAACCCGAAACTCATAGCCGATCGGCGGCTTGCCATAGAACGGGGGCGCGGCTTCGCTGCCGATCCTGATAATCGTCCCGTAATCTGCAACGGCTACGCCCCCAACATCAGGCGTTGTAACCACCACAACCCCAGGCGTTGACCAATCCCATGAGCTTGTCAGGGGTGAAGGGGCTGACACAGGGGCCGAAGTGATATTCGTGAGGTCAGCCCCGATGAATTGCGGAGTCCAGTCCAACTCACCGATCCGGTCATCTTCAAGCCGGGTGAAGTCATCCCGCAGCACATACCGGCTTGCGGCAGACTCAACAGACATCACCTCTTCAAATATCACCCGGTCAACCGCCACAAAGTAAGCGTCCGCACTCTTGGCAATGATGGGTTGCGCATAGACCGCCCCATCAGGAGGGCAGCCTTGAAGCCGTCCCGATTGCCACTTATCGACCGATGTAACGGCGCTATTGGTCAGGTAATCCGTGGCCAGCGTCGATAACCCCGCCGATAGCCACTTGACGCCGATATAGACGTTGTAAGCAAGCGAATTGGCCTTGTACCTGCAATGCAGGCTGTAACGCCGCCCCGTCGCCACCGGGATCAGATCCCCATCAAGCGCCGTCGCCACCGAGGTATCAGCCAACAACAGGGCCCGATCCCCCGTTTCGGGTAGGGTATAGGTGCCGCCATCGTCAAGGCGGGCATCTGTGTCCCAAACGCCCACAATCATAGACCACCCATCAGGGGCCCACAAATTGCCCCTGGATAGGCAATCTGCGCTGAATGTGCCCCCTCGGAAGCCCCCGCCCGTGCGAGCCAATGACGCCAATAGCTGCGGCCCCGCCCGACGCGCAACGCGGTTCGTAACCCTCTGGTAAGAACCTCGGTTCCCATAGATGTCCATAGGATATACACAAATATCCACAGGCTCACCGATAGGCGTCTTTGAGAGGTCGGGCAAAACTGTTAGCAGACTGCCCCGCGTTGACCCTATCACCGTTTCGGTCAGGCTTGCGATATTTGGCGTAAACCCGCTTTGTCCTACATGAACTTCAAACCTGTCAATAAACGGGCTTGCAGGCATTTCCGTTAGGATGCTCATGATGTTATCACTTGCACCAACAGAATCAGCAAGCGGCCCATACATTTTGAGCTTAGGTGCAACGCCGTTATTGCCACTCATCTGCAACCAAGACGTTGTACCGCGCGTTGGCACACTGCCCCGAAGCTGCAACGATGTTTTGACGCCTTGCACGCCCACACTATGCCGATAGCCCACAACAGTTAGTGTAATATCCGTGTCGCTATGGTAGCCGTCAGCGGTAAACGTGTATCTATCGTCAAGCTCAACAAACGGCCAAAACATCATATCTACGGCCAATATCGCCGTGGGCTCTGCCAAGTCCGACAAACAGTTATCCGCCATCGTCTGCGCTTCGGTCAATGTATTGATAGCCGACGTTGCAGCCTCACTTATTGCCATGACACGCCGCCCATAGCTTGTAACACTGGCGCTATTGGTTGCCGTGGTGGTGGTACGCACCGGTTGACCGCTGCTATCTAAGCTGGTGGGGTCCGACCATGTAACCGGTATTACATTTCTAATATCGTCAATAGCCTTGGAAAGCTGCGTAAAATCATAGTATTGGTCAGCCGTAAACGTCCTATCAACTGTGCTTTTTGTGCGGTCAGGCGCATAGAAGGTCAACCTGAATGCAGACGTGCCAGAATCCCACCGATACCGAAGTTGCCAGCCAATCTGATCCGTTACCTTGGTCAGCTCATCAAGTAGGCTCTGCTTCTCTGAATTGTATTCAAGCAGCATCCAACCCGGAGAAGTTGGCGTGTAAAGTGTCACAACACTTGTACCAAGCGTATCGTCAAGGATGTCCTGTATCACAGTTTCCGCAGCCGTCCCGCCACTGCTTCCCCACGTCGCTTCAGTCTCAATTTGCCTATCTTGAAGCACGGCTATTTGGTCGCGACACCCAATATGTATCGGGTCCGCCGCCCAATCAATAGAGTCGATCTGCCCCCTGAAAACCTCAACCCAATCAGCACTTGCCGGTTGAACCCCAGCGGGCATGATGGCGGCATCAATGACGATTGCACGCCGCAGGTCAAGAAGCACCCCACCGCCGATGAGGTTTGCACGGGCCCCTGTACGCCCCGGTGCAAGGCTGTCATTGTACCGATCCCGCCGGATCTCAATGTCAGCGGTCACACCTTTAGCATCAACATCTTCGCCCCACGACGCTGATACCAGCCAATCAAACCCCAATAGCGCCGATAAATCTTGCATAGTCCCGCTGTAATCTGCCACCCGCACACGAAACCAGCGCCCCGCTTGGGGGCTTCTAAGGGCGGCTTCTTGCGATGCGGTAGGGGTTCTCATCAAACCTCACTTATCGTAAACGACAACTCGCGGCCAGCGCCATCCCAAGCACCTGCGGAGTCGTCGTAAAACTGAATATATTTCCCTGAAACTTCGCTGCCTTCAACCTGCAAAGATGTCTCCTCTATAAAATCGCCTGCAACTTCTAACCGTGGCAGATCCGAGAAGGCAGCCGTCGCCGCCCCAATCACGGCAGCCCATGAAGCAGGAATAATGAAGGGAATACTTACCAAATCATCAAAGTCCTGCGGCGCTATTGATGCTGCGTCACCCAAGATTGCTGCCGTGGCCAACATCTCTAAAAAGTCGATTGAACCGCCATAAGCAGCGCCGTCACGGTACTTCGTGCCGTCGCTGCACTTGATATAGTGGTGCCAAGCACCCGATTCGTACCGCCACACCATCAGGGCCCAAGGCGACGACAAAGGCACCTGCACGCCATAGGTGAGGCTTCCCCCCGCCGTCAGCCTGATATACGCGCTTCCGAATTTGGGCGATGGCGTGGCCGTTCTGCGGGTCAGCGTGCCCACCAGGGTAGTGTACCCCAACCCCTTGCTACTGTAGGCGTAATAGGTGGCGTCATCAAAGCCCCAATGGTGCCCATATCCGCGTAACAGCCCAATCCAGGCGGTTGCCGTCGCGCTGCCTATCGGCGGCGTCCTCATGGTCCACGCGCGCTTATATGCCCGTATAGACGACAATAGCGTCCCGCTGAATGCGCGCCCACGCTCGCCCACCTCGTCAGCGTTCTCATCGGCGTTATCGTTGAGGATACCCAACTGCAAGCCGTTTACTGTAATGAATGGCATTATGACCCCAGGATAAAACGTGGTGCGGTTGGGATAGAGATACCCGTCTTGCGATAGCGGCGCTTGTTGGCCTCTTTCTCCAATCGGTCAAAGAGATCCGCAGGGTCGGCGGCAGTGATAGCGGCGATATTGATAGTGATGCCACCATCACCGCGACGTTGAGAAGAAGCCGATGATGCTGCCTTACTCTGTGATACACCCTCTGCGGCAATGGCCTCAAAGCGCGCCTGAGCTATCTTGAATCCGCTCGGCACATTAGAGAGTGCCGCCGTTGCTTCTGTAGCTGCATCCGCCATCATGGCGGTTTGTGCGCTTGCCTGCGCCGTTGCGTATGCGCTTTCGTAGGTGGTACCCGCCAAAGTCTGCATAGCTTCGGCGGTTCCTGCCGTATCCACCTTCATATCTTCCAAAGCAGCAATAGCGCCGTCAACCTTATTTGTAACTTTGCTGATAACTTCAAGAACGGTAATTATGATGTTGAGAATACCGTTCCATACGCTGCCGATTGCATAGGCAATGCCCAACACAACAAATGCGACACCTTTCATAACAGTAAACAACACTTGGAACGCAAACTCAACAATAGGCCCGATTGCGTTGAGCACGTTGCCGAATATCTGAAATATGGTGCCAAACACCTGCATCATGGTGACTACCATCATCATCGCTGGCCCCAATTGAGATAGCACATTGCCCATGAATTCAAAGATAGGTGTAAGGGCCGAAAATACCGCAGCAATGGCCTGCATTGCAGGTATCAACCCTGCACCCAACCCATTAAAAATCGGGTCAAATGCTACCATTATATCGCCAAGAACCTTGTTTATACCGTCGGATAACCTCTGAAACCCAGGCGACAGTGTAAGGAGCTGCACGGTTGCAGCTGCAAGCGCCCCTTTGATGCCACCTGTAGCAAATCCTTCCATTGCAGATTTTATGATGCTACCCGTATTTCCACTTGCAGAAAGCACAGTATCAAGCAGCCCCTTTCTAAACTCCATTACGGCCTTTGCGGCATCCGCATAGATTTTGTTCATCTCGTCAATAGTACCGGCAGAATCAAGCACCGCCTGATCCATGGTGGCGATGCTATCCCGCAGCATTGACGCCTGAATAGCGGGCCCTGTGCCTGCAAGCATCATCTCCGCTGCAATAGCAGCCTGATGGGCCTCCTCATAGTCTTTGGCCGCCTGTGCAGCATCCTTGGCCGCCTTAGAGGCCCCACTGCCTGCACCCCCGCCGCCGGGGGGCGGCTCCCCGTTGAGCATATTCTGAAGCGTCTTGCCATAGTTGACAAGCGACGATTTTGCCTCATCCACCCAACCCGAAAGGTCAGGCAGTTTAAAGCTAAGTCCTGACACATTTGCAAAGTTTGACCGTGTGGCATTGAGAGACGTCTGAGCATCTGTCAGTTTCATTCCAACGCCTGCCATTTTTGCCTGCATCCCAGGAACCTGCATCAATGCTGCAACAATCGCCTGCACCGCAGCAATTGCATCACTCGCCATATCAATAAAACCTTGACGCAAACTCTCTAACTTATCAGATACAAATGTTGATGCAGCTTCCATACCAAGTCCAAGGGCATCCATCAGGCCATCTGTGCCATGTGCCATAATGCCCATACTGGCCAGCCATTCAGTAGCAACAGACGATACCACAACCCCGATGGCATCAACAATGGTTGGAATAGTGCTAACAACCGCATAAAGTGCGCCTGCAATCTCCTGCATCCCGCCGAAGTCGTTGACCCATAGTTCATACAGGGCGACGACGGCAGCAATCACGGTACCGGTGATGATGGCTGCAATAGACAGCATTGAAGCAGCAAAGGTGCCCACTACAATCCCAAGCCAAGCAAAGGTAGCAGCCAAGGCCGCCATCACGATCAACAGGGGCCCGCCCGCTGCATCAAGGGCAAGGGCCCCCACGGCAGCCGAGAACAGCGATCCTGCGGTCGCCAATGCCGATCCAGCCGCCGCTACCAACGCACCCGATAGAGCGGCCATCGTCGTGCCCAAGGTGCCTGCTGATACCATTGCAGCCAACATTGAGAGGTTCATTACAGCGGTATCAATCGCCGCTGCTGCTGCAAATAGGTCAAAGCTGGCCATAGTCGCAAGCAGCGGGATAAACGCAACTGCAAGGCCGATAACCGTTGCAACCACAACGCCAACGCCTGAAACAATAGCGCCAAGGGCACCCAGGATAGATGGCGCAAACAGCATGGCTGCCCCTGTGGCCACCCCAAGCGCAACACTAAGCGCCATAAACCCACTTACACCGTAGCTAATAACCATCTGCATAGGTGCGGATAGCTGCCCAAAAGCCACGGCCAAATAACCAACGGCATCGGCTGCTTTAGCAAGCCCGTCAAAGATGGGCTTGAGCCCCGATAGCAAGCCGGGAAGGATGGCAGAAATGGCGGGTATAGCCTTGGAAAGTGCGTCTATGAGCGGGTTTGCCATATCTGACAGCGGTATCTTGATGCTGTCCGTCAGTGTGCTCCAAACGCCTGCAAGCGTCTTACTTTGATGCTCCATCATGCCGCCATATTTCTCTTGAATGCCTAACATAATGGCATTGAGCCCAACCGCAGACGTAACAGCGCCCTTGCTAATCTGCTTATATGCTTCAGGTACGGATACGCCCATGTAATCTGCAAGCATACCGACTGCATTGATGCCCGCGTTCTTGAATTGGTTTAGCGCCCCAAGTGACACTTTCCCGGCGCTATTGATTTTGCCGAACGCTTGAATCATGCGTGGTAACTTCTGCGCCATACCATTGGGCATAGATGACGCGGCATCGCCCAAAGCCGTAAGCACCGGCAACACATTCTCTGCGGCAAAGCCTGTAGCGATCAGTTGTTGAGCGCCTTCGGTCAGGTTTTGCGTATCAAACGGCGTTACAGCCGCCATATCTCTGATATTCGTCATCATGGTTTGGGCGGCTTCTGCGCTCCCAAGCATGACCTCCATACTCATTGCCGCCTGCTGAAACGACGACGCAGATTCAACGCCTGCAACAACGGCGGCTGACAGGGCAACGGCAGATGCCGCCCCTGCGGCTTGGGCGGCGCTGGTCAGAACGTCCAAGCCTTCCAAAGCTGTGTCGATACCCGCAGTCCAATCCGAGGCGTCAAGTAGAAGCTTTGCAATTAGCGCGCCGAGATCCATTACCGCCTCCTGCCTTTTTTAGCGTCAGATTCGGCCCGTTTGCGGGCTTTCTCCTGCTCTTCTGCCTCCCAATCGTAGAAGGCGCGCCATGTGTCCAATTCGCTTGCGGGTAGGGCAAGCACCTCATGCAGATGCTTGCCTGTGTCGCGTGCAACTATGCAGGCAAGTTTGACGCTTCCGTCAATGCTTTTGGGTCATCCTTGCCCCCACCGAACATAGCAGCGGCCGCCTCACATAGCCGCCCAAGGTCACTGCCCGAAGGTGCGGATCGCAATACCGCGTCATCCGAAGGCTCAAATAGGCGCACGAAGCTACCATTATCATCCTGACGCTCAACCAAAGCCAATGCGCATTGAACCTGCAACTTTGCCGCGTCAACCTTGACCGCGCCGCCCTTGTCCGAGGGCATGGTAAAGGCTGCGCTTTGAATGCGCCCTTTTTCCTCAACCGTTGGCTCGCGGATGAAGAGGGCCTCACCGCCAAAATCGAAGGGTTTACGGTTGAAGCTTGCGGTTGCAAGCACCTTTGCGCGGAGGTTTTTGATGTCCATTGGGATGGTCCTTGGGGCTTTTAGCCGATGGTTGGAGTGACAATTGTACCGTCAACCGCACGGGGGGCGGTTGACTTGAAAGTGGCGGTTGCTTTGAGCAAATCCGCTACCGCTGCATCCTCTTTTTCAGAGGGCACAATCACGAAAGCCCGGTATGCGCTGCCCGTCCCGCCGGGGGTGACTGACAGAACGACCGAGGTTCTATTGAGAAAGATGCTTGAAAGTTTGCGACTACCCGCGCCGGGGTCCATATCGGCAGTCAATAGCGCCAAAGTCTCAACGTCAACTGTGAGTTGCATCAGACCTGCGGCGCTATTCTTCCAACCTGAACCAAAGACGCTCGTATCCAATTCGTCAGCATCAAGGCTAATACCTGCTGCACGCCCCTCTAAGAAGGTGAGGCGCGGCAAGTAAGAGCCGCTAACAGTAATGGGGCCGGTTTTGCTGCTTGTGAAGGTGACTTTTCCAAACAGGTAATCAACCGCCAGAATATCCGACGCACTGATTGCTATACCGTTGTCATAAAAGGTGAAAGTTGCAGTCGGGTCAAAAACTCGCTTTGCACTTGTCACCTGATAGGGGCCTGCACCGCTACCGGTCATTGCCTCAGCGACCATAGCCGTGCTTGTCCCTGTGATTTCAATGACGGTATTGTATGCGGGTGTTGCAGACATCGGAGCCTCTTAGGGTACGGCGGTTATGGCGGATACACTCTTCAGGGTGTAGCTGACCTTGACCAAATCTGCGACGGCAGCATCAATCTTCTGGTTGAAAACCCGGAATTGACCGGTGAATCCATTGGTGCCATCAAAAAGGGCTTTGATGTACACAATGCTACGGCCAAGATATGCTGTCTGAAGCTGGCCTTGTGCTGTGTCGCTTGCGTTGTAGTTGCCTGCAATATCGGCAGATGCTTGCATCATACCGGTAATGGCGTCCTTCCACCCGCTACTTCCAAATTTGGAAGTATCAAGCTCGTCACCGTCAAGTGACCAACCCACAGTGGTAGTATCGTCAAGCACATGCCAAGTCGATCCATCGGTGGATGTGGAAAATACGCCTGTATATGCTGCTTCGGCCATTTAGCCCTCGAAACGAAGTTGGAGGTTTATCGAAAACTTGGGGTGTTCGGTGTCGTCTTTGCCCAGATAGACGGGGCCTGACTGATTGCACATGCAATCAATATAGCCGTTTGGGGCTGTCTTTTGCAGAGAGTTCCACACAGCAAAGGCAAGCGTGCGGGTCACATCTTCGGTGTCGGGCTCACCGCGCACAAGCACCTGCACATAGAACGCCCTTACATCTTTGCCGACACCCAAGAGGGGCATCGGTGACGTGCCCCCATATTCCGCCGCGAAAACGGCCTTGTGAGGCACCGTAGCATCAGGGGGTAGCTCGGCACAGGCAAAAAGGTTTGTGCCTGCTGTGAGGCCATTGCCGCCCGAAAGAAGGGCAACGACAGCGGCGGCGGGGAGGGTGGCGGGGTTGCTCACGATGTCCTCATGACTACGCGCCCGGCCTGGATCAGTTCAGCGGGGTTGGCCTGCATCATCGCGTTTTCAAGGTACTTCGGCCCGCCGCCCCTGGGATGGTTGAAAGTCAGGTTTTCATGCTGCACGACCGCATAGGGCGTATCAAACTCGATAACCGCCGTTATACGTGCTTTATCGTTGTGCATCTTGACGACGCCGCTTGCACGTAGCAAGCCTTGGTCAATAGGGGCGCGTTGGGCGGCATCGTCGCGGATCACTTCGGCCTGCTTCTGCACGCCAACAGCCATGCCATCCATCATGTCACGGGTCGCCTTGCCAAGCCTTTGCTGCATGGCGCGGCGGTTTGTGATGGCGCAAACAACGGAAATGCTCATACCCGCACCTCGTAGTGTGAGGTGCTGCCAGAGGTCAGGCCAGGCAGCCGCTCCACTTGGTAGATGGTACGGGCGGCTGCGGCGCTATTGTGATCCGCGCCGGGTAGCCAAATACGATCCCCTTCAAGGGGTACGCGCGTCGTGTTGAGAATCACGAAGTGCGTAGTCTTGATGGTCGTTCCGTTCGGGCCATCGTAGCTTTTTTCAGACAGTTCGACGCGGGCAGCAACGCTTGTTGCCGTGCCCCACGTCGCTTGCCCCATACTGTTTCGGCCCGTCACAGATGACAGGTAAACAGTATCAGTCAATAGCGCCAATAGTGCAGGATTCAGCGCCATTACACGCCCACCTGCGTCATGGTGCTAAGCTGCGGCACAGTACCCGGCGCGGCATCTTGGCCCACATAGGTAGTGGGCTGCACCACGTCATTATCAGCAGCCAACGCCTGATTTGCTGCAACAGAGGTGCCAAGGATACTAAGCCCATTGACGCCTTGACGGGCTTGGGCCTTCAGACGCGTACCGGTTGCAGAAAACTCGGCAGCCTTGCCCGTGTACTCAACGCGGGTTTTGCCGATTGAAAGCACGCTTGCCTGTGAGTTCCACCTGCTTGCAAGGGGATCGCACGCATCGGATGCCGCCAAGTAGACGGCAGTATCATTGAGTGCGGGAAACTTCGCAAGAAAGCACGCGATCTCCTCATCGGAGAGCGTGATAGCCGCGCCCTGGACGGTATCACCGATAAGCAGGCGCACATAATCACGCCTTTCAGCGGATGTAGTGACGCCTGGATTACCGGCATACGTCCAAGTCATTAGGCTACCACGTCCACAATGAAGGACTCACAGATTGCAATATCCGAGGCACTTGCGGCGCTCCAAGTCCCGCGCAAGTCCACAGCCAAAGCGCCGTTTGTGGCGTAATCGGCAGGAGCAAGCACATAGCCCTTCGTGGCATGAACGCCCGCAACAGAAATCGTCACATTGCCTTCTGCTGCCACCTTTGAAGTCCCGCCAGGGGCCTCTCGGCTGGTGATCAGGAAGTCAAAGCGGGCAACGTCGTTGGCAACCATTGCTACCGCTGTAGTGGTGACGATGGCGGTCCCGCCCAAACGCAGCTTGAAAAGCAGCGTATCGGCGGCGGCGTTTCCGGTCACCCGCACCGAACCCCGTACCCGCAGCGTTGTACCTGCTTTGAGCATGCTTGCAGGCAGGGTATGGCTTGCAAGCGTGGTTTCAGTATTGCTGTTGGTGAGGGTGGTAGACGTGATCTTTGTGTGAACGTTTCCACCCACGATCCGCGCATTTCCACTGGTTACACCGTCCGTTGTGGTCATGCGGGCAACGAAAGCATTGCTCAAGTATAGAGCAGTGTGCCAATCGTTGGTGCTTGAAATGCGCGCGCCCTTGACCCATGCAGCTTCGCCAGGGGCAAGCGTGATAAGGGTTGTGGTTCCATCTGCCTTTTTGACCACAACATTGTAAGTTGTGCCAACGTTCCAGATGACGTACCACCGGCCAAAGGCATAGCTACCGGCAACAGCTGTAAGTGTAAGATTACGGTCTGCACCGGAAGCCGTCACCTTTTGAAAGTGGGCGCTATTGCTGGTCAATGCCCCATCAGCAGATAGGGTGAGGGCACTAAGCCCCCCGCCTGCCATCAACAGTAACGCCCCAAAAGCATATAAAGGATTGCCAGCCATGAAGCCTCCTTATGCCACAACGCCGGTTAAGAAGTACCCAAGCGCAGAATCGACGACCTTGAAGTCTTCGGCGTGCTTGATCTGGTACCACTGCTCTTCAGAGCGGAGATCCACACCATTACGGATCATGATGCCATCAACGCTGCCGGTCAAGCCGTTCCATGTGAACATCGATCCAGCGGTGGGGTCAATGGGGGAAGGGCTTGGGGCGCGATAGGCAAGCAACACGTTTTTGCCAGCCGCGAAATCCATAGAAATCGCCGCGCCGGGATTGGCGGTGTTGTATGCAACCTCGCCAACCATCACCTCATCCAACTCAAAGAGTTGGGCGATTTGCTGGCGGGTAACCTCGCGGATGTCCTTGACATTGGTAACCGCAGTGACGCGGGCCACAATCAGGGGGTGATTCTTGACTTTGGTCCAAACCTGATAGCCCATGCCCATCACGTTGGGGCGGATACCGGTCGCCTTTAGAACCGTCTCAATGCCGGTTTCAATGTCGGTAATTGGGTCCGAAGTGGGGTCATCCCAGGTGGGCGAAGGGGTGACATCACCCGTCCACTTGCCCGTGGTAAAGAAGTTGCTCACCCAGTTCAATTCACGCCGGAGGTACGCAGCCCGGGCCAAGGTCCGGGTAGCGGCTTGGTCGCGTGCAAGCGGGATACGCCAGTTTGCAGCCAACTCTGCGCTCATCGGGAATTCAGCTTCATACACCTGACAGAAGAAGGTGCTTGAAGTTGTGACACCCACACCAATTTGAGGCTTGCCACTGGCAGGGGCCTTGAGTTGGGTGGTATTGCGCATGGAGTCTGCACGACTGATCGCCGCAAAGTTCCCGCCCTGAAGATCAGAGGGGTATGCGGCAAAGAGACGGTGCAAGCCGCCCTGCGACTGGAAATAAGCATTGCAGACGTTGGGCAGCAAGGGGTTGATGTACACATCCCCAGGCTGCGGATTCACGCTTTTTGCAATCTGGGTGATGCTGGGACCACCTTGGATAATGGCGCTCATAGCTTATTTCCTTATGGTGCGACGTGCGCAAAGAGGTTGACGTTGGCTTGCTCGCCGCTTGCGCCGCCCGTCAGTGCGACGCCAATAGCTGAATTGCCCGTGCTTGCAGCAACAATCTTGCCATCGGAGTCGGTCTTTACGGAGTTCCCGGCGGTAACAGACCCACCACAAACTACAGGGCAAACGCCGCTATAGATGACTTCGGCGGGCTGACCGGCAACAGAGGGTTTGTTGCCGAGAATGTAGGGCTTGACCGATGCGGCACCTGCAACAACGGCCTCACCATCGCTATTGATGCTGAGTGCGTAGTATTGCTTGGTTGAAAGGTCAACATCAGCAGGCGCAGTGAACGACTGACGATTGATATGGGTGGCAGTGGTGGTCATTGGGCGCGGGCCTCATCGTAAAGGGTGGGATCGGCTTCAAGGGCGGCAGTAGTGGCAGCGGCCTTGGTCATGCCCTTGGCGATATTGGCGTCAACAGCTTTTTGCAGGCGTTCGGATACACCTGCGGGGGCACCTACCGAGCCGATCCGGGTAGTCAACGCACTGACGGCGGATGCCTGCTTGGCCAGCTTAACCAACTCCGCATTGATGCGGTTGTAGGCTTCGGGGCTGGCCTTTTGCACAGTGCGCAGGTCGGCAGCCAGAGAGGCATCAACGCCGGGGGGCATGGCCTTGACGATGGCGGTGAGGGCTGCTTCTTCCTGCATTTTTGCAAGGTCAGCCTGCGTCTTTGCAAATTCGGCTTGGAGCTTGGCAAAGGCTTCGTCGCGCTTGGCCAACTCTTCGGCGGTGGGGGTGGCTTCGTTGGCCATTGAGGCTCCTGTTTGGGAAAGGGGTGCTGCCTTCAAAATAACCGCACCGGCAAGCGGGTTATCGCCCTTATCGACAAAAGAGATTTCGTTGATGCGGGTGATGAACAGGTCATTTCTCTTCTGCGGCGTAGGCATGGGCACAGTGTAAAGGCGTTATTGCTGGCCTTGCAAGCAGGGTAGAATCTTAGCTGCTCACAGCGTCACCTTGACGCTATAGAGCCGCTATGGTACGCTTGGGGCATGGCCAAACGCACAGAACGCACCACATGCCGCGCGACACCCCTTGACCAAGCAATTATTGATGCAGGGGCAACAATCGCCACACTTGACACACCTGCTTTCATGGTACAGGCGGCAGCAGAAAAGGCGCGTCAGATGGTTTCACCTGCGCGCCTTGCAGAAATTGAAAGCAGGTTTTCAGATAGCGGTGCGGGTACCGCTGCCACCGATTGAGAAGGCAGATACTTCACCGGCTTTGATGCGCTTCCAAAGGTCGGCATCGTTCACTTGCACACCCACCCACCAAGCGCCATCAGGCGCATTTGCAGGAGTGCCACCCATTTTTGCGAGCGTCTCATGGTCAATCCATACGCTTGCAATCAGGGTAGCCTCTGCGTCTTTTTCGTGCATCTCTCGGCTTTTTACCTTGCCAAAGCCCTCATAGATGGCCTTTTTGAGACTGGCGACGTCTACCACATCGCCGCTGTGGTCAACAACGGCGGTTCCATCTGCATTCTTGGCAACGTAGGCATAGCCAAAGACCTGCTGTAAGTCAGGGTCAGTCTTGGTTATTGTGACCTCAAACCCTATCCGCTTGGCCATCTCACCTTCTGCAACAGGCTCACTGTCAGCCAATAACGCCGACAAGGCATCATAAGCCGTCTGCAACGTCGCGCGGTTTGCCGCCGATAACATCCGCCCCACCTTCTCAACTTCGGTGCTATCTTCCTGCATGTCCTCCTCAACCCAAGATGCACCGTCAAACTTGAAACGCCCGTAGGAGCCGTCTGCAAGCCGAACCCACCCGCCCATCTCACAACACAGGTCTAACGCCAGGAAGTAAGCGCGATCATCGCACATCCCGGCCCCTTGTGGCACGGGCATCGTGAGTGCGTTCCACCGCGCGCAGAACTCGGATTGAAGCTCGGTGGGCATCCCGGCGATCATGGTGGGGGTCAGATCTGCGGGGGTGCAGGGGATTGGTAGATCCGGGGGGTCATAGGCGACGTCATAGGGCCAGCCCGCCTCATCATAGTACCCCTTGGCAAGCCTTGCCCCACCAAAGGCAGGGGTCAAGAGATCTGTCAACCCCAAAGCCTTGGCACGGCGTTTGATATGGCGCTTTGCACGCCCTACATTTGCTGCACGGCCAACAGATTGCATTGCTGCAAGCAGGTCGGCCTCATTGGCAATGGGGTAGGAGCCATCGGGAAGGGCCTCGCCTTTGCTGGCCATTTCGCGGCGTTGGGCGGCGGTGTAAGCTTTGTCCATTATTCTGCCTTGGGGGTAGGGAGTTTCGGAAGCCCTGCGCTGTCCCGCACATACTCTTCAAGGGCGGCATCGGGGGTGAGGATGCCTTCTTTGACGGCGGTGCCTAAGAGGCTTGCAAGGGCTGACAGGTTGGGGCTATCAATGGGGCCGTGTGTTAGCTTTGGCATATACTTAGCATCAATGCCGTTTAGTTCGCACAGTGGTTTGATTGCCTGTTGGTTGAAGCAATCGGCTATATCGGTACACCAACCGGTGAGAACGATGCCTAAAAGCTCGGTTTGGTCGGCACTAAGGGCGAAGCTGCCGCTTGCCGACTGGCCCAATAGCAGGAATTGTGTCAATAACGCCGATGCAATGCGCTGCTCATACATATTTGCAAGGGCAAGGCCATCCACGCGCGGGCGCTGTGCCCCTGACAGCATACCGATGTCCCAACCGGTACGGTTCCCATCAGCATCATAGGTTGAAGGCCGAACAATGCCCGACCGTTCGCCGCGTTGCATAGTGGCTACGGACTTCTTGACTGAATCGACGGTGGCTACGGCTACTGTGTCGCCGCCCGCCGCTGCGGTGAATGTGTCGATAGGCACCTGTAGATCGAGCATACCGGTTGCATCATGCCGTAAACCGATCTGCAAGTCGGTAAGGGTGTCCATCAGGTTTCTATAATAAATATAGAGCGAACGCAGGATCGCCCGCCCTTCGGGGCTGCCCATGGTGGGATCGGCAATGTAGTGCAGGCTCTTTGCCGCAGAGATTACGGCGTGCTGCCCGGCATTGGTAAGCTGTTCCAGGGCTACGACGTGTCGCCCATCATCATCCCAAATCCAACTAAGCCGGGTATCTTGACGGCAAAAATAGAAGCCTTCCCAGCCCAATAAGCCGCTACCAATGCGCTTATACACTACCTCATGCCATGACCAACCCAACATCGCGGCGGATAGCATCTCTGCAAGCACCTGCCCCCATGAGACGGCCATTTCTTGCCATTGGGTACGCACAAAATCAGCGGCGGTGATGGCGTTGGGGTCACCGCCAATACTCGGCGCAATTGACCATCGGCATTGCTGGCAAATCGCGGCGATAATGCGCTGTGTCGTCGCGATCAACCCGTGATTGTCAAGCATCTCCCGATATTTACGGTCTGCCTGTGTGCCCTGTAGCTCACGATGAACCTCGTCTGATCCAGGGTATGAGCGGTTACCATAGACGGGGTAGCCGGAGAAGCCAATGCGGGCGAAGTTGACGGCAGGATCAGACATTGGGAAAGGCTACCTCTGTTTGGTGGTCGCGTCAAGCATTGAGGGCGTTCATGGCGGCGGCGGTAAAGCTGTGATTCTTCTTTGGCCCAAAGGTGTCGTCAAGTCCATATCGGCACCCGTCCAATGCGTGCTTCAGTGCTTCCTCGTCCACAAAGTGATAGAAGCTCTGAATAAGTGACTTGCAATCTTCACTAACAAAGAACCGATCTTCCATCTGCGCATGAGAGATTTCGCCGTGGCCAAACTCAACCGAGCCCTTGGTCTTGTTGGGCACCTCAAACTTGAATGGGCATACACGCACGCCTAACTCTTTCGCAACCGCAAGCTCAAACGCCGTGTTGCACGATTGGCCCATGCCAAGCTTCCCGGCGCTATTGACATCCCCGCGCGCCCTTCTGATTGCCGTGGCGGGTATGCCGATGGCCTTTAGCAGCTTCACAAATTCGGCGGCGTCCATTGCGGGCGTCGTCGTCTCTTTGCTTACATATTCACCCAAGACAAGGTAGGTATATGGTGCCTTTGTGCCTACAATGCCCTCAACATAAATCGCAGTCTTGCCCCCACCTTCACCCCAATCTGCGCCTATACGGAACTGGTCAATCTTGTAAGTATCCAACATCCAACGCAGGCTTTTTATGTGGCGGTCCCCAAAGGCTTGGAAACGTCGCCCGATAGTCAAACCCTCCCACCCACCATTGATGCGCTGTTCTGTTTGCCCCTGTGCCGCCGCCTTCTTTTTCTGTGCCTCAATATCTTCAGGCGTGCGGTGGGGGCTATCTTTCATTGATAGCACAATGATGATCTTCTCCCACACTTCGGCGGGGGCCATCCCTGATTCGGGGTCGCCTTCTACCTCTTTCTTTAGCCATCCCAGGGGGGCATTGACAGCAGTAAAGCCTATCAGGGTGGGGCCGTTGCCCACCGACACGCGCATACGCCCTGCGGCCCAATGGCCGGGCTTAGGGGGCTCATCGAAGAAGATGGCGTCTACTGTGCCGGATTCAAGGCTCTTTGCGTCTTGGGTGCCGCTCTTGAATTGCACCTGATAGCCGTCTTTGAAAACAAGCCATGTATGCCGCTTTCCCTTCTCAATGAAACTGTAACCGCTTGCTTCTGACCATGTACATGAGGGGTGCAAGACGTTGGGCGGTTCTACCTCGTGCATCTTTGCGCAGAACTCAGGATAACCGCTCTCAAAGTCTTTTATCACGCACCATGCCTTCCCATGCGTGCGCGTTATCGGTCGGTAGGGGTGCCACCCAAGACCCTGCCACCATATTTCAGCGCAGATAAGGCGGGTTTTCCCTACCTGATTACCCGCCATCACGATCCGGTTGACGCCCTGTGCCATGTGGGCGCGACGTTGCCCTGGGCTCATGCCGCCCTTGCCTGCCTTGAAAGTCGCATAGACCATCAGGGGGTCATTGGCAATCTTTGCAACCAGGCGCAAAGCTTCTGGATCGTTTGGTAGGGCTCGGCTCATTCGTCGTCTTTGCTCAACATCTCCCACACTTTCTGCGCATCATCGGCGTATGTGGTGATGTTTTGCACAGTGCCGCTGTGCTCAATTTCTTGCTTGGGTGGGCGAAAGTTGGGGCGGCAACTCAATCGCCATTGAGCCGTTCCTGCGCCGCGCGGGTTGGCAACGTGCTCTTTGCCCCTTACAATAGCGCCGTTAGCATCTCTGCTATCCGGGTCACGCGCAATCACCACATGATCGTCTGCATGGGCTTCGCGGATCAGTATATGCTCTGCCACTGAATCGGCACGACTGATTGCATCAAAGAAACGCAGGGCAGCGGCGTCTCTTTCGGTGAGGTCGTTTTCGTCAAGCTCACCGTCGTTGATGCGGTCGGCTATGTCACGCCCCGCTGCTTTGGCGCGGCAAACGCTGCGATGTGTCCAAGTCGCCTTGCAACTTTGTGTAAGTGCGCTTTCAATTGTGTACCGGCTTGTGCGGATCAACCCGCAGGCTCTCGTCAGTTCTTCGGGGGTGATGCGCATGAAGATGGGGATGGGGCCCGTCCCCTTATGCCCACCACCACCGCCCCCATAGGGGTAGCGGGGGTCAGCCATGGGGGGCCTTCCTATACTTCTCGCGCAGGATGCAGGGGGCTGTACGTGGCCAGTCTATGACGTGATGCAGTCGAACCTCTCCCGACCGTGGATCGCCCATGACGCCCACCTTGACGCAGGATGGAGCATACATGACGGTGTAGAAGCTCTTGACGTAGGTTCCTGATTCAAGGTAGGCTTCGGACATGCCGCCGGGGGTAGCTTGGGTTTGGTTCTGATCCAACTTTACCTGCATGGCAGTAAAGAACAGCGCGCCGGTTCTTGTAAGTGTAACATAAGTATTTACATCCTCATTGAGCCTTCCAAAGAAGTTGAAGGGCCTATCAACCGAGCAAATAAACGAGTTCATAGCCTTGCGCCGAAGCGTTGGCGATCCACCTGCCGAAGCCCCACCAATATGATCGCCGCCTTGACTAATTGCAAGTGTCAACGCAGGGATATTCTCATAAAACGATACAAGCGCATCAAGTATTTCATTCATCGTTCGCAATACTCTTGTATATTCAAACTCATATTCGTCATCGGAACAATAATAATACTTGGTATAATCATCATCCAACACCATAAAATACCTGCATCCAACCTGCTTAGCCATCCCGAAGCAGGCATTGCGCGCATAGGTCGTGGTGCGCCGGTTGTTGAAGTTATCGCCTTCATCGAAGGTTTTAGACAACTCCTCTTTAGAGAACATCAATACCTGATCGCCATACTTTGCCCTGTAGTCGTTGCCGGTCTTGTCCTCATCGTCAATCACGATGTACAGTTTGCCCGTATAGCCTGCCTTCGCAAGAGTCGCGTATGTAATCACCTTATCAGGGCGTCCATGCGATATGATGAAGATGCAGAAGTCCTCACGCATCTTTGGGCTCCTCTTGTCTGACTAAGAGGCGTAGACGTTCGGACATCTTCACAAAGCCGTTCTCAACCGCCTTATTGTAGTCAATGATGACAAGTGCCGAGTTCTCAAAGAGGGCTTGCACCGTGGCGTCTGCATGGGCGTAAAACTCTGCGATGTTTTTGAAGTTGAAAGAAGTATGGCGCATGGCAGCCAACTTCAGGAACATTGCAATATCTTGGGGGAGTTCTGCCTTGTCGATGTCGGCTATGAGTTGCAATGTCTTGGCGTTATCAAACAGTTCTGTTACCTCTGGCTTTTTGCCTTTCGGTTCATAGACGGGGATCTTGATCTTGGTGGTGTACTTCGGATCGCCAATCGCACCGTTTGCTTTGCCGCCTTCATCGTCATCGTCGCCATCGCCATCACTCTCACTGCCCCCCATGTTTGCCTCATCAGCAACAGGGTTCGTAAACATCCCCAACTCATCTTCTGATAGGAACAACCCCGTCAAATCATCGCCTGCCGCCTGCAACTCTTGAAGGATGGGGGCGACAAGCAGGGGATCATCCTCGCTTGCTTCGGTGCTCCAATTATCGACCATGCCGTATTTCTCGGCGGCTAATTGGCTATCGAAGGTGCGCGGGCGAACGGGGATCATCCAC
>Ga0114977_10000843_pt1 | contig 20335 bp, 27 predicted proteins | sample S_130805_MF_Meta_FD_87026 | JGI IMG/M metagenome (GOLD analysis project Ga0114977, IMG submission 87026) | Freshwater microbial communities from Lake Simoncouche, Canada to study carbon cycling - S_130805_MF_MetaG | ecosystem: Environmental > Aquatic > Freshwater > Lake | place: Lake...
CGCACGGCAACGATCGCCGCGCTGACCCGTCGAGCGGCCCCTCGCATGGCACGGCTGGCCAAGGAATGGGCTGTGCAGCAAGCCGAGAGCGACTGCTACAAGCTGCAGGAGTGCCGAGATCAGCTAGCCCGGCTGGAGGCCCTGCAAACCGAGGGGGTTAATGCCCTGGGGGTGGCGATCTGCCAACTGCGTGATCAGATTGTTGCCTTGACGCCCAGCGCCTCCAGCGATGCGTCGACGGTTTACGACTGCCTGCTGCGGGATCCGGCCACCTTGGCAGCTTGCAGCGACGATGCCCTACGCAAGATTCTGCTGGAATTCTCCGTTGAAATCCATTATGTGGGCAAAGGGTTCCGCGTCAGCATCGGGCTCCTCGATTGATTGGCGGTGCAGCTGCCGCTGGGATGCCAGGAACAATGCCTGCCCTGCCGTCAGAATCGGTGGGATGATGGGTTCGGGCCGTTTGTAGGGCATCCAATTTTGTAATCAGTAGATCCACTCAGCCGCAGGCCTACGGCCACCGCCGGGTGCAAATCCCCCACCATTGCGGGTGTCGAAGTGGAGAAAGCCCCTATCTCGGCCATCGCCCAGGCCGCCCGTCCAGCGAACGCGAGCCCATTGGTATAACTCCTCCAAGCTGCGGCCGATGGGGTAGATGTCAAATGCGTTGCCGGGGATGTGGTGACTGTTCCGAACCCCTCCAACTTCAGCGTTGATAGGCTCAGGTCGGTAGAAGCTCGTCACGCCCAGCGGTGTCCCCCAGGCAAGCCTGAGGGGCTCAAAGCCTTTGCGTGCAGTGTGGATGATGCGGGGGATGTCCCCGCTGGAGGGTGATGGCCGCCGACGGGGATCGAACTGCAGCACCTCACCAACGCTGAGATGAGTCGATACCGCTGCGCCCATGTCGCGCCAATCAATCAAGCCGCTGACGATGGGGCTGGTGGGAGGCACTGAGAAACCTCTCCAGTGGGGCTGCCAGATCACCCAGGTGCCGCCGCCTTCGGCAAGATCCACCTCCACATGGGCCGTGCGGGGGATTTCACGTACGGCCACCAAACCGTGAATGGCTCCTGCCTTCACTGGCTTCATTAGGTCTGAGCTGAGGTCACTCGCTGGGATTGGCTTCTTCTTGAGCCAGGAATCCTGTAGAGCAGTGATGGTGAGGATGGTTTTGACCGCTTCAGGCTTCTTGTCGGCAATCGGTCCAGTCATCGTGATGCAAAGACTGTCCATCCATTCTACCGATTACTGCAGCGAGAATCGTTCAGTCACAATGGTGTCGCCTTGTCGGTTGAACTCTTCCACAAAAACGATGGCATCAAGTCTGTCTCGATAAACAATTGCAGTTGGTTGAAACACTCTGGCAGGGTCGTCGTAGTGGAAGGTGCGGCGGCACCAACCATTTGCTGTGAAATGGGAGACCGGTGTGGCGATCAACGCTTCATCCTGTCTGCACGAATTCGCCAAGGGTGCTCGTATTATCAGGCTTCCGACTGAGAATCGAAAGGTGGGAGGTTTAGCGGGACAGCTGACGCCACCCGACGGCAAGATCAATTGCTTGTAGATCGATCCTGGCCCGTCAGGCACATCGGATAACTCCAAGTAATGAACAATACATGGATATGATTCCGCCAAACCAATGGTAACAGGCCATATGTTGTAAGTCTCGGTAGTCACTATGTGGCCAACCTTGGCTTTTACTGGTTCACAAAATGTCCCAGGCGGCAGGAATTTCCTTGGCTGACCAGTCTGCAGCTCAACAATCGCACTGGAATCCAGGGTTTTGCCCCAAAGAGAAAGCCAGAAGCCTTGCAATTCAATAGCCATCAGCCTTGCATCATGACATTTTTTACGGACTGCTCGATCGCGATGTTGCGCATAGGACCAGTGTCCTATAGGTTACTTTTGTGGCTGGGTTGGGCCAGTGCATAGATTTCATAGAGCCTGTAATGGCCACCAATGATTCCTTTTTGATGCTTGCCATCAGTTTTTTGTGCCCCTTGACGGAAACCTTGAACCAGATTGGCCTTGGATCTTGATTGTCGAAGGAAGCAAGCTCCATTCGCGTAATTTCTCCGTCTATTTCCGGTTCGCGAGTGACCTTGCCAATGGCTTGAATTGTGTTCATGGGAAAAGATAAAATAGGAATCAGGCTTTGTTGCCCAGGTCGTGAGCAGATCGGTCGTGCTCGATGGCCTTGTCAGGGTCAGAAGTGCGCCAATCAGGCCACGAGCGGCCTTCGTTCTTGATTTGCGGGGATGGGTTTTTGGATTAGTTGTAAGTTTGCTTCAGGAATTTTTAGATTTAGTCAAAGCTGCTTTTAGCTTACTGTTCTTCTTCTTGACATCTTCAATGGCTTCTTGAAGTTCTTCTATGCGAAGCTGCGCTTTCTTGTACGGCATGAGGCTTACGATGTGGGCCTGGGCCCAAACAAGGCAAGCTATGGGCAGGGTTTCCAGGCTCAAGCTTTTTTCTGGCAACAGAAGCATTGCTTCTGTGTGTTCCAACAAAGTCGCCGTTTCATCCCAAGTAAGGCTTCGGCATTTCGTGTCAACCTCGCTCCATTCGCCGTACATGCCGTGCATGCCGGCTGACCATTCCTCAGGCCGGTGCAAGCAAACCAGGGTGCCATTGGCACGCAGGCCTAGGGTGCCACATCGGGCAATCAAAAGCAGGGGCGCCAGATTGCTCTGTTTAGGAGGGATGAGATAACCGGCGTCTTCATGAAAGAAGACATCAGGCTCAGCTGTTCGAACAATTCGTGACATAGTCTTTAGATGCTTTGGTTGGAGGATAAATCAAATGGACTTGCAATTGGTTGCGCACCATCGTTTGAAATGTCTCGCGCCATTGAGGATCATGGGTTGAGAAACTCAAACAACGCCATTGAGAATTGACTCGCTAGCGCAATAGCAAAAAGGATGGCTTGATGGCAAGGGTCATCATGCGGGCACATAGCCGGCCGTTGCTGTGGTTGGGATCGGTGCTTCCGCTTGCCCAGGCTCCGCCCCTACGGCAGCAGGTTTGGAAGTTGGGATGCGCTTTATGTTCGCTTCAGGCAATGGCGGTGGTTTTTCTCCCAGTCTGGGTGAGGAGCCCGAACTCGCACCCACAGTTCGAATTGATCGGCCGCGGCCATTTGCCTGGCCTTCTGGCTGGCGCGGATTGCCATCATCATCGGTGTCGCTTGGCATGATGCCTAAGACCGAAAGGAGTCCTAGTCGCCTTGCCGAAGTGTTAGCCACTGACCACACTTGCATAGGACTAAGTAATTTATTTTCCCTCGTCAAAAGTGGCACGTCTGAGTAAATAAAACCACCGCCCTTATGTAACAAATAAGTTCTAATGACACTATAATCTGAAAGAACAACTTCTCGATGAAAATGCGCTAGCCCAACTTCTCCTGCTGTCCGTGCCAGCGAGGAAATTTCTCCTGGTGTCGCGTAAGAATAACTTACATCTTTCCCCCCTCCTCCTCCTTCATTGTGCTCTTTGGTTTTGAAACTGGCCCGGGCTGATTTCTCAACCTCAGGGGCACCGCATTGCCACTGCGCCAAGGCCTCAAACAGCAGGATTAGCTGCTCAACTGAAGGCCTGTAACCCATCACCACGTCAACAGCCGCGGCCTGCTGTTGAGTTTGTAGTGCTGCCTGATGAGAAGCGAGGTCAGCAGCAATCAGGTCTTGTTTTTCTTGTAGGCCTCTGAAACCTTCCTGGGCAGATAAGGCCCATTCGCCTAATCTTGCGAGCTTTTTTTCAAGAACTTGTAAGCGAAGGTTTTCCGGTTGATGAGCCGGTTTTTCATCCGTGAGCGTGGGCTCGGTGCCCTGCTGGGGAACATCCACAAATCAGTATGGTGGGCTGGACAGCCAAAGGATAGCACCCATCCAAGATCCTGTATGCCAATGCCCATTGCTTTGCCCGTGACGGTTCCAGCGCTGATTTTTGCGGTTACAGGTTCGGATCTGACATGTGAGACCAGCTCGGCAGAGGCTGCCGACAAGATTTGGCGGGCTCGGTCGCAATGGTTGCTGCTCTGGCCTGTGGACCGGCTGGTGTTGCGCTGGCGGTGCCCGGAGAGCAATGAGCAGGTGGAGCTGGCGTACGAACGTGGGAGCGATGGGACCGCCGCGGCCCCGTCAGCCCTGCCCCTGGGTTGATGCCTGGGATTCCTCCAGTGCTGGTGCAGCGGTTGCTGAGGCATCGCTGAGCTGCGGCCGATTGCGGCTGGCCAGGCGGACCAGGGCTATGGCGACGGCGGCCTCCTCGTCGCGCACCTGATCCGCTGACCAGACACCAAGGCCAAGGGCGACCTCGCGGATGCGGGCCAGTCGCTCAGGGTTTGATGTGGGGTAACAGGAGAGGAACTGGCTCCAGTCGTCGATCAGATCAAGTTTGCAGGCCTGAATGCCTTCGCGAATTTTCTTGGCTACGGCTGCGCTAATGGATCGAGCTTCCTGATCGCTCACCACCGGTTCGACGATTTCAGGGGCCACGTTGCCCAAGTAGACGCTGAAAAATTCCTCAGCGCCGTAGAGGCCCTGCTCGTCGGTGATCGTTACAGCGTTGGTGATGTGCCGAGCCAACACCTCTGATTTGGGTGCTGGCAGTTTGCCGGTCTGGACGGCCTCGATGTATTTGTTGAGCAGCCCGTAGCTGTCAAAAATCACCGGCGAAACCTGCTTGACCCGTTGGAGCTGAAGGTTGTTGATCTGGGAGGCAAAAATCCTGCGCACAGTGGCGACCCGTTCCCAGTCTTCTGATCCCTGTTCCTGATTCAGCTTGGGGATGGTGCTGTTGATGCCAATGCCATCCCTCTTGGCGCGCCAGACGTGGCCATTGGCGATAGCAAGATCATCCTTGGCATAAGGGCCCTTCCCCATGCCGGGGATGCCGTTCGCCTCCAGGGCGATGACAGCGGCTTCGGCCAGGTCGGCCATGGCGGCATAACTCCAGCCCGATCGCGCCATCCAGCTGCGAGTCAAAGCGGCGAAGGTCTCTTGCCCGCGAGCAAAGCGCTGCAGTTCTGGCGGGGTGGCTTGGGGCAATGACCGTGTCCGCATGGAGAAGGGGGCTCTTGCATTCTGCCCGATTCCCGCCCATCAGTTGTTCGAGACGCCAGCAAGCCCCTATCCTGTTTCGTGGATGGCCTATGTCTGCATCCACAAAGAAACCCCGGGGCCGAACCGGGGTTCTATGCAGAACGTGTGCTTACAGCCGCTCCCCAGCGATCCGTAAGGCGTCGAGCCCAGTCAGGCCAGGCCCTCTTCCATCACATTCAACATCTGAATTCTATGCCATCACAGCCAGATCAGTCAACCCTTAAGCGTACTGATTTTGTCATTGTCCCTAAGCAGTTGCTGCGGGATTGCAGAGACCGGAAGAACCATTTGTTCGTCTACGCATGGCTTTGGGATCATGCCGGCACCGACGACAAGGCCTACCCGTCGATTGAAACCCAAAGCGTGGAATGCGGCATGAAGGCTGATGACGTGCGTCAAGCCCATCGATGGCTTGAAGCCGGGGGCTGGGTCACCAGTGTTCAACGGCCTGGTTTCACGACCGTTTTTCATGTGCGCTCCGAGCCGGCATTATCTGTCAAAACCTTAATGAACACTGGGGAAGAGCCTCGTCAAAAAAGTGGCCCATCCCCTGGCAGGGGAACTCCCCCGAAAGGGGTATCCCCCAGACGGGGGGTTCCCCCAAATGGGGGATACCCCAAAAGGGGTGAGGTACCCCTACCCCAACCGGGGGAGGGGACCCCTCCCCCAAATGGGGGATACAAACAAGAAGTACTTAACAAGAAGAAAGAAGAACAGCCTTTAGAACCCCCTGTATCCCCCACTGCGCTGCGCGCACCGGGGGACGAACCCGCCAGCGTGGTCGAGGTGACGGAGGTGATCAGCCTTAATCCGGTTGAACCGACCCCGACGGATGCTTCCGGTGACCCGGCACCGGTGGCCGCGGCCACCAGCCCAATCACCGCCGAACTCGTTGTCGCAGCTGAAGCGGCAAGCAAACCCAAAGCCCAACCGAAGGCCGCGGCCACCGCCAAAAGCCGCTCGGCGCAGTCTTTCCCCTTGCCGGGCGATACCCCGGAGTTGGAGCCCTATCTGCTGACTCTGCTGGCGTACTGGTGGGAGCGCCGCTGCCGCGAATATCCCCGGGCCGATCGGCTGCAGTTGGGAAACCGGACCTTGAACGCGATTCGCCTGGCGGTCGAACACGGCGTGCTGGAGGGCTACCTCGAACAGGCAGTCGAAGCCGGCTGGCAGTCCCTGGGCCACGAGGGGCACCGCCGGGTGATTGCAGGCTTGGCGGTGGCAGCGACAACAAGCGATTTTCCGCTTGCCCTCGCCCATACAGAATCCAGGATGCTAGGATCCGGCAAACCGAATTTTGACCCTTCCGACCTGCGCCAGCAGAAGCGGGATGCGATGAATCGGGGGATCAACCTCGAGGTACGGAGGGCCCATGACGATCAGTTCCGATGACCTGTTTGACGTGCTGGAAAGCCTTTCGTCCCTCCAGCGCTTTGCCAAAAAGCTCACTGGCGATGATCACACGTTTGCATTTTTGACCTTTCCGCAGCAGGCGCGGCAGGAGCTGAACAAGGGTCATTTGATTTTTGCGGCACAACAGCTGTTGTTGGATCCTGAGCCCGTGCCAGACATGGCTTTGCACATGGCCTTGCTTCGGTATCTCTATCCCTGCCAGGGCATTTCCCCGTGTGTGGGTCGCGGGCTGCGGAGTGATCTGCCCCAGCGGCTGGCCGCTGCGGGGACTTTCACCCCTCTACAGCCGGTGCCTGCGGAGCACCGGGCTTTTGCCCTGCCTCCTGCCCAGGCGATCCAGCCGCCACCGAAGACCAGGGCCGAGCGCATCGAGTCCCTGTTGGCCCTGGCCGCGGCTACTGGCGTGGTCAATCCGCTTGATCCCGCAATGGCCGCGGCCCCTGAACCCCAGCTGGCTGAAGCGTGATGAAATCACCCAAGACCATGGATGATCTGGTCGCTTCAGAGGCCACAGTTGACATCTCCGCAGTCTCCGTTGGCGAGGGAGTGGTTACGCGCTCTCGGCTTGAGAGGGGCGTTACGAACTGGGGCCAGCGAGCGGCTATGGCTGTTTTGGATGGGTACTGGACCCTGGAGCAGCTTGATCTATGCCATCAACCCGGCACCGGAGCCCAATGCTCGCGTTGTGCAGCCAATGCCTGGCGATCGCGCCAAGGGCTGCCCCTAATTAAGCATTGCAATTCCGCCCGCGAGTGGATTGCAGCGCACCCCGAGCAATGGGAAGCGCTGCTGCGAGCAAAGCTCTGCGATGAGATTGCGACACCCGATCTCCCCCCCGGCAGTCGGTGAAGGTTTTGGTTAGCTCCGCTTCCATCATCCACGCCTGACAACCCGCAACTTTTTCCCCACATTCGACTTTTTCCATTATGGCCAGCTCTGATCAAATTGTTCATGCCGCTTCTCCAAGCAATGGCAATAGGACTGAAGCCGATGCAGTCGCTGAAATTGCCCAATCAGCTTGCAGGCCGCTTGAGGTTCAGCCTGGAAAGATTTACTTGGCCAATACCGGCAACGGTTTTATCGAATTAACTGATCTGACGGGGAATCGCTATCGTCATGAAACTGGCTTGCCACCATTAAGGCCATCAGGCACTTTCATATTTTATCAATTAGATGGATTTATTAATTATATCAATAGTCACATCCATCCTGGCCCACGGGCTGAACTATGGGCTGATTGCAACAAGCACACAATCACGGCCGTATTGGATGGCCATTGCCGCCTCATCCCTTTGCATTTTAAAGACCAAGAACCTGGCTGGGGCGCTCATCGAGCAATCTTGGAATTCCAGCTCACTGCAGCGTGGTCCGAATGGAGTGAATTTTGCAAAAAAAACCATCCGCAAGATGAGTTTGCAGATTTCTTGGAAGACCATCTGGCTGACATTGTGAATTCAGATGCGGCAGATTTATTGGAGATTGCCTCCAGTCTTTCTGTTGCTTCTGGAGTAAAATTCCAGCAGGCATTGAGGCTGGCTTCTGGGGAAGTCAGTTTTCAATACACCGAAGAGCACAAAGCCAGTGCCGGCAGGCAGAACCAGCTGAAAATTCCCAAAAGTATTACCTTGGCCTTGGCGCCTTTCGAAGGACGTGACCCATTTAAGGTCCCAGCACGATTTAGGTATTCATTGCGCGACCAAAAATTGACCTTGCGGTTGCTGCTGGATAGGCCGGATCAAATCTTGCGATCCTCAATTAACGATGCCATCAAAGTGATTGAAGAACAAACCGACCTCATTGTCTACCACGGCATTCCGGCTGGTCCGCTGTGACAGATCAAGGCCTAATTTGCATTGCTCTTTTTGCCATTTTGCTTCAGTACATCAGCTTTTTCTTCCTCTTTCATAGAAACTCAAAATGACTTACGAATCCTCAGATTTACCAGCCACCGACGACGCCGCGGCCAACGGCGAGACCGCAAACTTGCAGGCCTTTTCGGCCTGGCTGTTTCTCCAGCGTCAAGGCGCCTTGCACGGCGAGCTCACCGTGGCCCTGGCCGAGCTCACCCAGGCGGTGATGGCCACCGACAAGTCCGGCATCCTAACCCTCACCATCAAGGTCAAAAAGGCTGGCCGCGGCATTCAGATGCTGGTCGAAGACAAGGTGGTTCTTCGCAAGCCCACGGCTGAAGTGGATCCATCGTTCTTTTTCTTTGATGAAGAATCGGGGTCACTGAGCCGCAACGATCCGTTCCAGCCTGATCTGCCGTTGCAGTCCCTGCCGGCGCGGCGCACGATCCACGAGTTAAAAGAGGCCAGTGGCGTCGAGCTCACCAACTGAAGCCATGGGCGATGCTGCAGCCGAGGCAATCAACAGGCGCCTTGACGACATTGCAGAGCAGCTGGACAGGCTTTTGGCCAGCTTCCAGCTGCATGCCAGGCCGTCCAACCCAAAAAGCCTTTGGCTGCCCCTGCCCGCAGCCGCCGAAGCTTTGCGCTTTCCCAGTGCCAAAGCGCTGCGGGGAGCCATTGACCGGGGCACCATCCCTCCCAAGTTCGTCAGGGACACAAATGAGGACAGCAGCAAGCGGCGGCGGCTGCTGGTGGATGTGGAGGGCTATGCCTCACATCTGCGCCACAAGTGATGCCATTGAGTCATTGTCGAAATAACGCTGGTACAGCGTGGTGTGGACCATCAAGGTATGGCCCATGCTCTTGGCTGCCAGCGATGGGCTGATCTGCGGGTTGGAGATGGCCCGCACGGCCCAGGCATGGCGAAGGTCGTACGGCTGAAACGGCACTTGGAACCGGCGAAAGGCCACCGCTAGCTGCGCCCCCACGGTTCGGCTGTCCCTTTCGAAATTGATTGCCGGCAGCCGTTGCTCATCGAGGTTCCATCGCTCGATCCAGGCCTTCGGCAGCGGCAGGCTCTTTCGAGCACCAGTTTTTCCCGCCCGGATCACCGCCAGACCATTGCGTTCGACACAGGCCATCAGCAGGGCTTCGTGGGGGCGGGTGCCATAGGTGGCGCAGATGCCGGCGACCCACTGCCAATTGGCGGGCATTCCATCGATCGCATCGATGATCACCTGGTCATCGGGCAAGCTGCGCGGCCGCGCCTTCGAGGGGCTGTAGCCCTTCCCGAGATCCCGCAGCTCTTGCACAGCCTCCATGCCCATTGCCAGGGCCTGCGCCACAGCCGTCGCTGCCAATGCCGCCTTGCGCCTTGCGCACCCACCAACAGGCTTGCTTGCCACCAGGGCTCGCAGAATGTTGAGCGTCACATCCTGCTGCTGCAGCAGTGGCCGCAGCGGCCCCCCGTAGGCAGTCGCCCAGCTCACCGCCGATTTCGGGCCACGCTGGCGCCGCTCGTGCCACCAGATCTCGGTCCGCCGAATCGCTTCATGCCCGCTGATGCTTTCCCGGGCAGCACAGTTGCTCGATCCGGCACCAGCCTGGGCCCAGCGGTCAAAAGGGAACGGCTGAAGGCCGCGGCGATGCAGCTCGATGTCCTGGCCCAGCTGCTCGGCCAGCTCCCGGGCTTGGTCAATCCCGGCTGGATAGGGAAAAGCGGTGGCGATCCGGCGTTGCTTCCAGGTGCCATCTGCCATTGGCAGGGTGCCCCGCAACCGCAGCCGGCCGCCGGACGGCGAGACCTCCATTGACACGCTGACCCCAAGTGCACGGAGAGCCCGGTTGACGCGGGAGAGATACGGGTCCTTGGGAGGCATCGGCCGTGCCTAAAAACGTGCCTACTTTGGCCCCTTAATGGCCTTTTTGTGCCTTTTTGTGCCTGCTGAAGGCATGACTTGCTGGCAGCCGCTGGATCAGACCCCTTGTCCTGACTATGATTTTCGGGATGGGGGTCCCGAGGATCGAACTCGGCTAAGGCGAATTATGAGTTTGAGCAACAGCTAGGCCTGGCAACGGGTTTGGTCTGGCCGGTGCCTAGTTCGTGACTTGCTCGGTCCGCTTGAGCCTCAACCTCAATCAGCTGGCCCATCGGGGTCTTGGTTTTCTAAATGAATGGGCTGCCGTTGCGTCCCTGGCAGGAAGATTCCCGGCTCAGTTGGGTCGGAGTCGGTAAAATGCTGTAGACCTGGCCGCCGTTAAAACCGGAGGCACAACCAGAAACGCCGCTAGGTTTGCCTTGATCCAGCCGCCAAACACAGGAGATTGAAATGTCTAAATCGAATGTCTTTGAAAACGCCTGGCTGCGGCTAGTGTTCCTAAATGAACCCATCGCCAATATCGGTGACGCGACCGGATTGCGGGGGTCAGTAACGTCGGGGCAGCTGTTCTTTTCATTGCACACGGCAGATCCCGGTGAGGTAGGCACGCAGGCCACCAATGAGGTGTCCTACACCGGCTATGCCCGCGTCGCCGGTGCGCGATCCAGCGCCGGGTTCACGGTGACGGACAACTCGGTGTCACCTGCGGCGAATGTCGATTTCCCGCCTTGCACAGGTGGCACTGCGACCGCAACACACTTTGCGGTTGGAGTTGCTTCTTCGGGCTCGACCGTGGTGCTTTACAAAGGAGCTATCAGCCCAAATATCCCCATCTCTTCGGTCCCTATCCCCATAACACCGCGCCTGACCACAGCTACCTTTATCACGGAGGAATGATTATGTCTTTGATCTGGCAAGCAGGGGGTGATAAATGACGGAGCGGAAACAGAAGATCGCGGCAAAGGTGGCGCAGTTTGCTGGGATGGCAGAGCCGGATGTCGCCGCCGCTCTTAATGCGCCGGACCCGACCTTGCCCAAGAAGCGGGTGGATGTTGCGACATCAGAAGCGAGGGAAATTCTGCTTTCCACGGGTGAGTGGGGGGCGGTGGTTCTTGCCGCCGAAAACACTGCGACCCCCCAACAGCTACGTGCTACGTGCATTGTCCTGCGCGATACAATCACACAAACGGCGAAGATCCCTGTCAGCGAATCGAGAATATACAGCACAACGACAGACCTGCTTAATGGATTAGTTGTTGCCGGGATTCTAACAAATGACACCCGCAATGCGCTGATGGGCCTTGCAGACGTATATCAGTCATGGGCCGACTTGGAAGGCGTGGGTGAGGTTACAATTCGCGATGTTGGTATTGCCAGGGGGAACATCTGATGGCCGTCGCAAAATGGGCCACACCCGCTTCTCGCGGGTCTAACATTGCCGGAATCGCGATCAATCAGCTAGCAAGTGGATCGGAAACAATTCCTGCTAATGCAATCCCCTATGACAACGGCTCCAGTAGGGATCTCTATGCAACAGTCACCGTTAAACTAGCTTCGCTCACACCGACTGCGGGCGGGTCCATCACGCTGCGCGTCTATAGTGGTGACGGCACAGACGTTCCAGACATCGGCGGCGGCTCTTTTGACAGCTATGTGGCGGCGCTGACAGTAAGTACAAGCGCCAAGATCGTAATATTCCCGATGGTGCGGCTGTATCCTTCTTCAAACATGCGTTTTACGGTCGTGAACAACGCAGGCGTCTCGACACCGGCCAGCGGCAACGAACTTTACGTCCGCCCCTACAACGAGGAAGTGACCTGAGATGCCGCGCGGTGTTTCGCCGCTGGACGAGGCGCGGTTGCAGGGGCGGCTTTGGCCGCTGGAAGAATTGCGCCCTCTTGCGTGGTACGACGCATCTGACCTTTCAACCTTAACGCTTGGCGCCAGCGGCATCACTACATGGCGCGACAAGCTCAGAAGGTCGGCTTTGAACCTGACCGCAACCGGCAATCCGGGGCTGGCTACGGTCAACGCGCCTGCGGTGTCTTGGACGCCCCTGCCGGTTGTGGTTTTCAATGGCACCAGCCATCTGATGACCGGCGCGGCGATCAGCAATTACGCCCCGACCACAGGGTTTTCGTCAATTGCGGTGGTGCGGGTGACAAACGTGCAGGGTTGGATAGGCAATGGCGACGGCGCTCCTCCGGTCTGGGCCGATGCCCAGGGTTGGGTTGCAATGGCTGTCAAGCAAAGAACAGGCGGGCAGTTTCAGGGTGGCCTCTATATCTACAATGCCGGTGACAAAACCGCTTGGGCGGATTTGACATCATCGACAGCCCCCGAGGCGGGGATCATCTATGTCGAGCTTGCGTCCGCGTCGTCCCATACCGTGGCGACGAACATGAGCGCCGCAATCGCGACATCAAACCCTGGAGGCCCCCAAGGTGGCAGCACAGGGGCTGCATATCGCATGGGGCTATCCACTCGATACCTCGGGATGGAACTGGGCGAAGTGTTGCATTTCGGGCATGCCCTAAGCCCAGCCCAGCGTTCCAAAGTTGAGGGCTATCTGGCGTGGAAGTGGGCGCTGCGGCCCCTTCTGGCGGCTAGGGTACCGCGACATCCCCACGCAGGACTTCCGCCGCTGATCGGAGTTTGACATGCTGCGCAACCGTGTTCCCCGGCTGGCGGGTGGCGGTGGTGGTGGTGGCGGGATCACCAGCGCCGTAGGGTCGGCGGCGGGCAGTGCCGCCGCGCAAGGACAGGGGGCATCTATCGCCGCCGCAGCCGCGTCAGCAGCAGGTGTCGCAACGGCAGCCGGTGTCGGCTCCGTTGGCGAATTGATAGCAAGCGCCGTTGGGTCGTCGGCTGGTGTTGCCACAGCATCAGGACAAGGCCAGGCCATTGCCGCTGCAACTGGATCGGCGTCCAGCACGGCAACGGTGCTCGGTGATGGCTCGGTTGCAGGCTCGGTGGCAGCCGGAGCCGGGGCTTCAAACGGCGCTGCAACCGTGTCCGGCCAGGGCCAGTCCAGCGCTGCCGCCACTGGGTCTTTGGCAAGTGTGGCAACTGCAAGTGGGCAGGGCGCGGCCATCGCCGCCGCCGCTGGATCGGCGGCAGGCGCGGCCACGGCGGCGGGCCAAAGCCCGTCGGGCGGTGGACTTGTTGCGGGTGCAGGATCGGTCGCCGGTTTGGCCACGGCACAGGCCCAGGGCGCGCTGATTCTGGCCTTTGCCGGAGCGTCCTCTGGCGCGGCCACAGCATCGGGGCAGGGCGCGGCCATCGCCGCCGCCGCTGGATCGGCGGCAGGCGCGGCCACGGTGCAGGCCCAGGTGGCGCTGATTCTGTCCGTTGCCGGCGTTGCCTTTGGAGCGGCCACAGCATCGGGGCAGGGCGCGTCGACCGCCAGTGCTGCGGGCACAGCGATGGGGGTGGCCACGGTGAGTGGGTACGGACCAGCCATGATTTCCAGCCGCTTTGCCTTCCCTGGCGATCCAGCAAATGGCGGTAAGCTAGCTATATCACGCCGTGGCGGGCGTATTGTAATCTGAGGTTCTGATGGATACGTTTTACATGAAGGAGGGCAACACATCGCCCGCCATTCGATATGAGCTATACCCGCCAACGGTAGATCTGACGGGAGCAACAGTGTTGTTTCAAATGCGCGAGCTACTCTCGCTTGGTGGGGCTACGTTGATTAATGATCCTGCCGTGGTGGTGATCGAAAAGGATACGCCAACGGTGGAATATTCATGGCAAACAGGGAATTCGAGTGGCATTTATGAGGCCGAATTTGATGTGACCTACGCCGATGGCACAACTGAAACCTTTCCAAACGATGAGTTTATTCTAATCAAAGTTTCGAAGAAGATCCAATGAATATGTTAATCCACCTTAAACGCAATTCCTTGAATGACGTTTGCGACCATACTCCAACCAGCTACGGCATCCGACTGAAAGGATCTGCAAGCCAGTCCGCCATGACTTTGTGTACAACGTAACCAGCCCACAGAGGCGTGGGTTGCACCAACCGCCAGGAATAACCCCACAAATGTCAAACACACAATCTGATAGCGTTTCATCTAAACTTATCTTCTACATGTCGAAATCGTTCGCCTAGACTCGCCAATTCTTTATCGTGGCGGTTCAAAATTTCTAGAATTTTTCCTTCAAAGGCCCCCAACCCTCTGGAGATGCTCCACAACGCCTCAATCGCTGATTTCACCCCTGCCCCAAGCATTCCTACGCCCGTAAGTCCTACGGCAACCAGGGCAATTGTTTCGCCGACGCCCATTGCATGACTTGTGTTTGTTCAGATTAAACAAATCTGGCAATCGTCACGACCAGTCGGCGGCCCTGGTTTGAATTGGGGCAATTCGCATGAAGGACCCGGCACCTGTGGTGTAAGCGCCACCTGGGGCCGCCGAGAGCAGGTATTGGGGGGTAAAAGTGCCGGGAGTGCTGATGGCGACAGTCCCTCGGATCGAGCCGTGGTGGCTGGCGCTGGCGCTGGTGAGGGATCCGGAGATCACCGCAGGAGTGGCAGTCTGCAGCCAGGTCGTGAATGCCGGGCTAAGCGCTGCCGGTGGGAAGCTGCCGCCGTCCAGCGATCGATAGACCAGCTGGTAAGCGATGCTGCTCAGCACGGCCGTGCCACCAAACCCGATCGCCAGGGTATGTGCCGTGGTGCCCGCTGTCTTCAGCAAGCTGAACAGAATCTCGAATTCGTATGTGCCGGCGGCTAATGTGACGCCTACTCCCAGCAGATTCTGAGCAGTATTGACGTTTGCCCCAGCAAGGGTAGCATTTAGCCTATACCTGTAATCGTAGCCGCTGCTGTTAAGCAGTCCCACAACATTCCAATCTGTATCGTTGCTATTCCGCTCTTTCATTAGGCCCGATCCCATGTCTGGCCACCGCAAAAAAGGGTAGGTAACCGACGGCTCTGTGGAACCAGAATTTTGCGTAGCTAATGCCTGTAGGGCATTTTGTACATCTAGCCGCAGTGACAATCCGCTGGCGCTAGCAATTGTAAAATCGTGCTGGGCCATGTTTGCAAGAACAATGAGTTAGGCTTTCCAGTCTAAGGATTTATGTTAATGGTAATTGTCCCGCCGCTTATCTGATTGCCTGTGGCCTGCACATTGGTAGCCGCAGTGTATTGCAGTGTGCCAGTCCTGCCAGACGCACCAAAGACAATGTTATAAACGCTGCTGGTCAATGCGTTTTTATTTAGCCAGTCTGGATGGGTTCCGGTGAATTGTGCTATTCCGGTTGCCGTGGCACTAATTAAGCTGACGATGTTTGTAGCCCCGCAAAAACTGAACGGACCGTCAAGGTAGAAAGCGCCAAAGTACAGGTCAAACCTGTTTGTCCATGTGTAAACGACTGGTGGTCCGGCCTCTGACGAAGTTGAGGTGTTAAAATAGTAATCAAATCGCTGTGCCCTTTGGCTAGTATTGGAAAGCCCTGCGCTACTGTTGCTGCCATAGTTCACAGCCGCAGACAGAGATTGGCCTGAAGGCACCCAAATAACAGAAGCGTCGTTACACGTCAAGTCTTTGTATATAAAATTTCTCTGGTTTGGCGTTGCCCCTGTATTCATAGCTCCGCCAGACGGATTAAACTGTAACGGCCTAGTGTTGCCAGTTATGTTGGGAATTGGTACATAAACAATGGAAGACGTTGCAAACGTCAGTACTGATGGTTCGGGCCGCACACCACGGCTGCCCAGCAAAGCTTGATCGCGAAAGCCAAATCCCCTCATCCCTGCACCGCGTAGACGGCTGTGGCGTCGGCGTCGGCTGGCCCCCAACAACGGATGCTTAGAATTCCTGTCTTGCCAGCTGCAATACTTGATGGCCCCGTGGCTGGAGATTGAGTAAAAATCCAGCCAGGAAATGTGAAGGCGCGAGTCGTACCATCGCAGATGATTCGTATCGAAACTTCTTTGCCTGCGCTTCGGTTGCTTGTGGTAAATGTAACTGGGCCAGCAAGGTTTAGGGTAACCATTTTGCCAGCCAAAACAGTCATATCCAGATTCACGGTGGCAGCATAAGAAAGGGTTGTTGGTACATCAATTACGGGCAGGAACGCGGCATTCAATTGCCCATCTGTAATGCTTAGGCCTGGCCCCAATGTATTGAAGCCTCCTGCAGATGTTGCTGCCAAAGCCACTTCAACAGCAAGTGAAAAAACCACAACGTCTTGGTTTATGTCAGCGACCGAAAGCAGAGCTCGACACCGAACCGATCGCGCCCGGACGATGCTGCGCGTCAACGGCTTCCAGGCCGACCAACTGCCTGCCAAGCCAGAACTCAGGGCATCGTGTGAATCTTGATATTCCAATCGAACAATGCCGCTTTCCGCTGTTTCATTATCAATGCTCAAAATTTCATCAACTGGGCCCAGCAGTGCATCCCATGTCGATGCAACCAACCTGGATCGGGATCGGATTATTCGCCTTAGCTGTAAATCTTTGACAGCCCCAGCGTCAAAATCATTGGCAAAGTAATAAATTGCCTGCCTGCTGTCAAATCCGTAATCGTCAATTGGGCCAGGTAATCCATCAAAATTGCCGTCTTCTGCTAATTCATCCCATGTTCTTGTATCAACCCTTGGTGCACCATAGTCATCAATTGGCCCTGGCAACGCATCAAAGTCACCATCCAACGCAAGATCGTCCCAGTATTCATCGTTTAATCGCAGGGCCTGAATCGAGGCATCGAAGGCACAATTTCGTTTGACACCAGTGAATCCTGTTGCGGCCTCATCAATGGTGGCAACGACTTCCATCGCCGTTTTTGGTGCATGAAATACCACTGATGTTGTTGCAGAAACAGCCCCGCTGCCATTTTGGTGGCGAAATAGGTAGGTCCCCGTCAAAGCCGGCAGCAGCATCTGACCCTCGGCATTGGGGGCCTCCCCTTTGACCAAGGGGTTGCTGGTTGACCAGGTGGCGCCTGATAGATCCGGCGAATGCCGGATCGCCACGCTCAGCAAATCGTTGTCGACCTGGGCCCAGCTGGCCTGCACCACCCATTCGCCCAGCGCCACCACGGCCGCATCCATCACCCGCTCGACGCTGCCATCAATGCCGATGACGCCGGTAGCCGATCGATCCACCTCTTGGGTGGGGGGCACAAAGGGATCGGAGCGGTTGCCAAAGGCATCAATCGCCACCACCTGGATCTCGTATCTCCCATCGGCCACCCCTGGCAGCACGATTGATGGCGTGGAAGTTGAGTAGGTCTGCCAGTTGCTGCTCATACGGTGCGTACCGCCACCTCATACTCGACTGCCCCAGGGATGGCATCCCAGGAGAGGTGCATATCGGTTTGCCTTGTGGCTGGATTTACCACGGCGATGGCTGTTGCACTGGAGGGGGCCGCCGGTGGCTTGATTTCCAGGGGGGCAAACACTTCCTGATCTAATGGAATATCACGCTCGATGTGGTCATATTTGCTTGGATTATGGCGCAATGCAGAAATCATATATTTAGTCCGACTGCTTTCGGTAATGCCAATGGCCGTCCACAGGCTTGTGCGCATGGCGTTGTTGTCAATTGACCAAGTGCCACCAATCAATGGCGCTGCCGAGAATGGCAGGGCTGGTGTAACAATTACACCGCTGATAGAACCAATGAATCGTGTCTCCAGATTTCCATCAACCAGCTTGGCGGTGATCGTTGCATCTGCCCCGGTTGGCAGATCAGTCTGGGTTGCATCATCAACAGTTAGGCTGGTTGTTGTGCCTGCAATGGTTTTGCCAGCTCGCCTTACGCCGCTTTTGAGACGATCAGCTGCTCTGAACCGCAGGCCCGGCCGAAGTTCCACCCCCAGAGCCACGGTGCCCTCAAACATCACAACTTCTGATTCGTATTGTTCGGTGTAAAGCAGCCATTCCCCTGCGCGATGGGCTTGCCCAGGTGATGTGCAGGCAAAAGCGTCGATATTGGCGACCTTCGCCCCATATAACTGAATTGCCTTTTTATCTTGTACCGTTACAAAATCATAGTCTTGTTTCTCGTTGTTGAAATACCGCACAACGGCGACGGTATGGCGCTCCCGCAGGCTGGAGCCGACATAGCGAAAGCCTTCTGGCGATATGTCTGCATTTGATACGGTGACGATTGCATCGCCAGGGGCATCTTGCGTAACAGTTACCGAGCCTTTGCCCCAATGGGGCATGCCTCGAAAGACACTGGCCATCCAATTGATCAGTTCGTATGCGTCTTCGCTGCTCTGGATGTTGATTGAACAGGCAAAACGCGGCTCAAAACCGCCCCTGCCATCAGACACAAGTTCTGCGCAGTATTTAGATATTGAATACAATGCAAACTTATCGACGGTTTCAGGCGGGCAGCGATGGCCGAACCCATAGCGTGGATGGGTGACCTGGTCGTAAAAATGCCAGGCAGGATCGGTCGTCCATTGAGCTTCGGCAAAGTTGCCCGTCCAAATGCCGGAGTAAATCAACCGGCCGGTGGTTTGCTCGACGGTTGCATTGTCAGGAATCGGAATTTTGACACCTAACCGGTCTAAGGATACTTGCGGCCAGGAGCTGAAATACTTGGCGTCTAGTTGCAACGCCAACAACCCTGAATATGGGTATCTAAGCTTTGCATAGATTAATTCTGTATAGTCACTCCAAACCATTGTGTCATTGACTTTGGAGTTGTTTGAATCTGGGGTGATTCGCACCACTCGCACGCTTACGGGGAAGGGGCCATAGATCTCGACTTCATGGCTGCGTTGAAACAGATCGCCAGAACGGCCTTTCACAGATGTGTCAACCACGGTTTTGAAACTGCCACCTGCAGTCGCCACTTGGATCTGATACTTGACCTCCACTGCAATGACATCGCCCTCCTGTGGCGCTTTGACGCCACCTTTCAAGATGCTGGAAGTCAGCGATTTTGATACCTTATTCTTGGGATCGTAATACTGCTGTAGGGCTTGCCAGCTAAGGGTAATTCTGAGTGCATTAACGGCAGTATCTGTAATTGTGCGTGTTAGCGGTGTCGCTGCTGTTACCGGCAGCCCAACCCCTCGCTGGGATTCGGTTGCATTGAAACCTTTGATCGCAGACTGGTCAACAGTCCCATAGCGATGGTCAACAACAACGCCTAGAAAGTTAAAATCAGTGGTTTTCGGATTATTTGGATTTGCCGATGCCTTGAGAATTGGGGTTTTGTTGATATAAATATCTTTTAGCAGAGCGGTTTCATAGGCCTTGCTGCCCCGCGTATAGCCCCTGGCCGACGGCCAGCCCTCTTGTTCGCCCTCGCCGAGCAGCAGCAGCAGCCGGGCGTACTGGGTGGAGTTGAGGGTGTCCGGCGCCGTGGCGGCCCCACGGCTGGCCTGGGCCTTTTTTTGGCCACCGATGCCAGCCCCCTGGATCACTGGCCATGGTGGCAGCTTGACCAGGCTATCTATGGGGATCTGCCTCATCGCTTGCCCGTCGCCTGGATCGCTTCGACCAGGGTGATGGATCGCTTGTTGGCGCCCGCCCCGGGCAGCTCGTTTGTGGAGATGCCGGCTGAGATGACGATGGCGCCCATGACAATGCGCCCCCTTGGGATGTTGACGGGCGTGCCCTCCCTTGAGGTCAACTGCACCCCTGAAACCGAATAGGAGTTGGTCTCTTTGGGATCACGGTTGCGCTCTGGAGTGGGCGTTGAGGGTGTCAGCAGCTGGGCGGCACCGCCCAGGGCCAGGCTCATGCCGGCGCCAAACAGGGTGGGCCCCAAGGCCGCCAGGCCAATGCCCGGCACCGCAAACGATGCGGCCACTAGCAGAATGCCACCCACAATCTTGGCGCCGGCCGTTCCTGAACCACTCACGATCGGCACCAGGTGGATGTCCTCGCTGCCGAGGGGGTAGTGAATCTCATCGGCGCCGAGGTTGTAGCTGCCCTCCGACAGCAGCCAGTCGTATCCGGCAATGAGGGCCTCCAGATCGGGCCAATTGGCGACCAGGAACCGCACGGCTTCGCCAATCGAAGCGATGTTGGCGTTCAAAACCGAGTATCCGGTCCGCTCGGCCAGGGGCCCGTACAGCCTCAAGGTTCGCTCCAATGCCACCGACCA
>Ga0114977_10000844_pt1 | contig 20324 bp, 15 predicted proteins | sample S_130805_MF_Meta_FD_87026 | JGI IMG/M metagenome (GOLD analysis project Ga0114977, IMG submission 87026) | Freshwater microbial communities from Lake Simoncouche, Canada to study carbon cycling - S_130805_MF_MetaG | ecosystem: Environmental > Aquatic > Freshwater > Lake | place: Lake...
AACGATGCGCTCGTTGCCCCGGTGGGTGATGCATGGGAGCGTAACTACCAGTCCAAGCAACCCTACCGCCTACACGTCGCCGATAATTCTCACCCTGATTTCAACGGTACTTACCTCGCCGCACTAGTCATGTACAAGACCATCTACCAGCCCAAGGAAATCGCCGTCTCCTATCGCGGAAAGCTGAATGAGGCGGAGGCCAAGGCCCTACAGATACTCGTCAAATGAAAGCTACCCTCGTCTATCTCCGGGCCGCTTGTGCGGTCCTGATCGGTGCTGAATCCAGTCCGACCATCATCGCCCACCGTGGTGCGAGTGGCTATCTCCCCGAGCATACTTTAGCCGCCAAGGCCTTCGCGTATGCGCAAGGGGCCGACTACCTCGAGCAAGACCTCGTCCTGACCAAGGATGGTGTCTTGATTGTACAGCATGATGTCACACTCGATAGCACGACCGATGTTGCGACACGCTTCCCGGGTCGGCAGCGCGCGAACGGCAGTTTCTACGCCATTGACTTCACCTTGGCAGAAGTCCGCCAACTCCGCGTACTGGAACGTTTCAACCCTAAGACCGGCAAGGCCGTGTATCCCGGACGTTTCCCCGCTGGCCTCGGTGAGTTCCGCATCAATACCTTCGAGGAAGAAATCGTCTTTATCCAAGGCTTGAACAAGAGTACTGGACGGAAGGTCGGCATTTACCCGGAAGTAAAACTGGCCGGTTGGCACCGTCAGGAAGGGCAGGATCTCTCCAAGGCCATGTTGGCGGTCTTGGCACGTTTTGGTTATGCGACTAAGAGTGACCTCTGTTATGTACAATGCTTTGAATATGCCGAGCTCCAGCGTCTGCGGAACGAACTGGGTTGGAAGGGTCGGCTCGTCTTGCTCACCGGAGGCAAGACGCCGCTCCTAGATACCGATGATGGCTTGAAGGGGATTGCCAAGGTTGTCGATGGCATCGGCCCGACGCTTTCTGCTATTGCCGAGGGTCGTAAGTCTACTGGCTTGGTTGAAAGGGCCCATGCGGTCGGACTTAAGGTCCATCCCTACACTTTAAGGACAGAGGCTCTGCCCAAAGGCTTCACTGACGGGAAGGATTACTACCGTTTCCTGACGCAGGAGGCCAAGGTGGACGGGCTTTTTACCGACTTTCCTGACATCGCCCGCTGAGCCCTTGAGGGTTTGACCCCGGGGTGGTCAGAGTCATCGTGGAGTCTCGGTCCACTGCGATCGTCCCCCTCTCCATGCTCGTCAGTATTTTTAATGATGTTATCGGACCCGTCATGCGCGGTCCCTCTAGTTCGCATTGTGCGGCGGCCCTGCGTATCGGCCGTTTAGGCCGTGACCTCATGGGCGGCGAGATTGCCGAGGTCTTGGTCGAATTCGATGTGCATGGCTCTTTGCCAACTACGCATGATACCCAAGGTTCCGACATGGGCCTGTTCGGCGGCTTGCTGGGCTGGGAGGCTGACGACGATCGTCTGCCCGACTCCATGCACATTATCCAAGAGGGCGGGGTGAAGGTGCGCATTGAGACAGTCGATGTCCGTGATGAGCATCCCAATACCTATCGCCTGACGTTAAAGAACGCTCGCGGCTCGCACTTCCTTAAGGCCATCTCCACCGGCGGTGGTATGATGGAAGTCATCGAGATCGACGGCGTGACGGTTTCTTTGCACGGCGACGCCCACGTCGTGCTCGCCTGGTCGGACCTTTCGACATCCGCTTTAGCAGACGCCTTGGCACCAGTTATTGCGGACACGATTCGCTGCCAAGCGGTTGGCTCTGGGTCTTTGGCCATCTTGGCTGACTTGCGCCCCATGGCTGAAGCCCCGTTGGCTGCGATGCTAGCGAAGGGCCAGCTGCGTGCACTCCGCCGCCTCTCCCCGGTCTTGCCGGTTCTTTCCAGTCGCTCCAGTCACGTTCCTTTTAGCACCTGCGCCGAACTCCTCGCTGTGCATGCCCAGGCGCCCGCACCGCTCTGGAAGCATGCCGTCGCCTATGAGGCCGCGCGTGGTGGTCTGACTGAGACAGAAGTCCTCGCAAAGATGGTCGCCTTGGTGTGCATCCTCCGTCGCTCCATCGCCCAAGGCCTAGCCGGGACGCACTACGAAGATCGCGTCCTTGGTTTTCAGTCGGGCGGGTTCGCCCGCGAGTTAGCTGCAGGCCGCTTACTCGATGCTGGTTCGTTGAATCGCGGAATTCTGTACGTCACAGCCATGATGGAAGTGAAGAGCAGCATGGGCGTTATCATCGCCATGCCCACTGCTGGTGCCTGCGCGGCCTTGCCTGGCATCGTGATTGCCCTCGCTGAAGACCGGAAGCAGAGCGACGAAGACGTCGCTCGTGCCTTACTTGCCGCTGGCCTCATCGGCGTCTTTATTGCGACCGCTTGGACCTTTGCCGCGGAAGTCGGTGGCTGTCAGGCTGAAGGCGGTTCCGCTGCGGCCATGGCGGGCGCTGCGCTCGTGACTTTATCCGGGGGTGACACTCTCCAGGCCTGCGCCGCTGCCTCCATGGCCATGCAGAGCATGATCGGCTTGATCTGTGACCCGATCGCTAACCGCGTCGAGGCCCCGTGCCTCGGGAAGAATGTCATGGCGGCCGCCAATGCACTCTCCTGTGCGAACATGGCCCTATCGGGCTTTGATCAAGTCATTCCTTTCGACGAAGTCATTGCCACCGCCAAGCGCGTCTCGGCCCAGATGCCACGAGAGCTGCGCTGTACGGCCTTGGGTGGGCTGTCCATTACCCCGACCTCGCTCGCTATCGAGCAACGCCTCCTCGCTAAGCGCGGGTGCGGCACCGGTAGTTGCGGCTGCGGTTGAGTCTCCTCCTTATGCGTTCCGTCCTGCTTGTCTTCCTTGCCTTAACGGCTGTTTTACAGGCCGCAGGGTTGCCCGTGGATTTCGTGCCGGAACAGCCGAAGCTGCAGGCCGTGCTAGCTGGGCGAGTGTCGACCTTAGCGATACAAGCATCGGCCGACGTTCGGGAATTTGAATCGGAAGCAGGTGTCGGTTTGACTCTTTTGCGCTATCAGTTGCTGCGTAAGGTCGGCGCGCCGGCTTTGCAGGATTTCCGTAAAGACCGTACACAGGAGGCTTTCCTGGTCTGGCTCTGGGATAATCCGTCAGCGCTCCACCTCTTCTTGGAGGGAGCGACGCCGTTGGGCTTAACCCAGCGCGATGAAGATAAAGCGCTGATTAAGGCGGAGACCTTGGCACTGTGGTCGCAGCTTTGGAATGCCGACCCGCAGTCGCATGACGGGTTATTTCTAAGGTTGGCCATCGCCACGGCCGTATTACCTCCGGGCGAGGGTAATCATGGGGCTGGTCAGCAGGTGCCGCCTCCGAGTCCCACGAAACGTTACCAGCATTTCAAGCAGGCCTACCTAGCGAAGGAACTCTATCCTAGTTTCGCCCATCACTCCGTCTGGGAGTATATGCAGGTCGTTTCCTCGCCGGCGTCGGATGCGGACTTGGCGTGGACGCGTCAGGTCGTGAACACGTGGCGTCCTGATCTCCGTGCTAAGGAGCAGGTCGTGAAGACCGTTAGCGAAGTGAAGTACGGTAACTCACCGCACCCCTATGGTGACTATAAGGACGTCTTGGATGGTGGCGGCAAGTGTGGCCCTCGTTCCTCGTGGGGCGTCATGGTGTGCCAAGCCTTTGGTATACCGGCGGTCGGGGTAGGCCAGCCGGGCCACGCCTGTGTAGCGTTTAAGACGGCTTACCCCGAGACCCAGCCTCAGCCTGGTAATAGTTGGAAGGTCGATTATGGCGCTGGCTGGGAGAAGTCCCGCATCTATGGGCTGAGCGGCCCCGATTTCCTGCAAGCAATTGCCTCACGCTCGCGTAGTGCCGAGTTCACCCGGATTGAACGCCTGCGTTGGTTGGCGGCGGCCGTCACTGGTTCCGTCAGCGCGGAGAAGCTGGCCAGCTTAAAGGCCCTCTTAGCTACGCAGATGAAGGATCTCCGTCTCGCCAAGCCCGTGTTCGGCGAAGGCGACAATGCCGCCGAAGCCGAACGCGAGCCCGCGACCAAGCTGGCGCCTCCCGTGGCGACCAAGGCCGCCGCGAGCCGCGTGGGGGCGGGTATCGTAGCCATTCCCGCGACAGCCTTCAGCAAATTAGGGGGTGCTCGCGTGCATGAAAGTACGGGGGGTGGCCGTCAGGTATATTTTGAGAAGAACGCTCCCAACACGTGGGCCGAGTATCCGCTCGAGGTAAGTAAGGCGGGTAAATACCTCGTCATTCTTCAGGCCGCGACGCCGAACACCGGGCAAGCGGTGGACTTGTTAGTCGATGGACGTAAACTCGCTACCTTGGCCATTCCCAATTCCTTGGGCCTCTGGGCGGAGACGCCTCCGATTGAAGTCGAGTTGGCGGCTGGGCCCCAGGTTCTGCGATTCGCGGTGCCATCACAGCGAGGCCTCGCCGTGAAGCAGATTAAACTGCAGGCTCGCTGATTAGCGTGCCTTCGCGGTAGTGCCGCCCGTGATGAATTCCGCCGGGTAGCGAATCTGACTGCGGTCAGCCCGGCCGCGCTGTGCGGACGTTGCCCAACGCAAGGTCCGTCGGACAATTGGTTCAGGAGACCAGCTGATATGTGCGACGCTTGGGAGGAACCAGGCAAAGGTGGGGTCGGCGTTGTCAGCGATGAGCGAGACATCCTCCGGCACCCGCAGTTGTTTTTGTGCGAGGAATTGCTGCACTGCCATGTAGAGTGGCACCTCATTGATGATCAGGGCCGACGGCGGCGTCACGCGGAAGAGCGACGACAGGAGGTCGTGGAGCCCTTGGGGTGTCTCCGTCCAGTCAGGCAGGTTAAAGTCGCCTGCGGCCACGCCTGCGGCCTTTAACTCGTCTAGGAAAGCTTGTTCAGGTTGGCCGGGCTGGGGTAAGCGACGCGGCTTTCGGCAGAGGTTCACGATGCGGCGGTGGCCGAGCTGAAGCAGGTGCTTGGTCGCCGCCGTCGCTGCGGTAGCCATGTCGGGAGCGACGCTGGCGATGGGGACTTCGTTGGAGCGACCGAAGATAGCGAGGGCAGGGAAGGGCTGTTCGGCAAACCATTCGATGACTGGCTTTGAGCCACCGAAGACAATCCAGGCGTTGGCCTCCTCGCTCAGGACATAGCGAGCGACGCGGGCACGGTCGTGGTGGAGCGACTTCAATGTCTCAGTGGAGAAGAATACATGGAGGTCAGACTTCTCTAAGCGGTGCCGGACCTCTTGGATGAGCTGCTGCACCTTGGCGTTCTCGTCGGCCAAGGGCTCATTGAGCAGGAGGCCAATGCGGAAGGTGTCCTTGTCGCGAGGGGCTTTGGCCGCGACGTGCCGGGAACGTTTGTCCTGACTCAGCTCTACGAGCCCCTCCTTTTCGATGAGACGCAGGGAGGCGCGGAGGGTATGGGTCGAGACCCCGAGTTCCTGCGACAACCGGACGACTCCAGGCAGGCGGCCCTTCCAGCGCCCTTGGCGGATACCATCCCGCAGATGCTGGGCAGTCTGCTGGGCAATCGATAGCCGGCGGAAGGTTTTCATGGCGAAGGACGGACAGAGGGAATTTATTGCCCCCTTGGTAGGCTGCAAGGGTGAGCCGACGGCAATCGCAGGGGCGGTAGGGGGAAATCTTTGCCCTATAAAGCCGTCCGTGCAAAGCTATTGCGGCCTGTGGCGGATATTCCATCTTGGGGTCACCCCCATTCTTATGCGTCTCCTTTGCATCCTATTGGCTGCCTGTCTCAGCCCGTTCCTGCCCCTCCAGGCCGAAGACTTCTCCGCTTGGTCTGGCCGCGGTAGCGTCTGGTTGTTGACCGATAAGGAAGGCGCCGATCTCCCGGCCACGGCGGTGGTGCGTGAGTTCCCGGTGTTGCTGCGTCTCCATGGGGACACGTTTCCGTTCGGAGCGGTGCAGGCCAAGGGCGAGGACCTGCGCGTGACCGATGCCGCTGGCCGCACCTTGTCGTTGCAAATTGAATCGTGGGATAAGGTCGCTGGTGAAGCGGTCGTGTGGGTGCGCGTTCCGGAGATCCGTGGTGCGGCCCGTCAGGAACTCAAACTGTACTGGGGTAATGCCCAAGCGAAGCCCGTCTCCGATGGCTCGAAGGTTTTCTCGCGCGACAATGGCTACCTCAGCGTCTGGCATCTGGGTCAAGAGGTGAAGGACGAGGTTGGTACGTTGCCGTCTAAAGTTGTCGGCACGAAGCCCGTTCCTGGGCTGATTGGCGAGGCGCGCTCGTTCGCCGGCAAGGAAGGTATCTTCAGTGGCGATAAGATCACCAGTTATCCGACGGACGCCTCCAGCCATACCACCTCGGCCTGGATTAAGCCCACGCGGAGTAATACGACCATCATTTCTTGGGGCAATGAGGCCGGCGGACGCGGTAGCAAGGTGCGCTTCCAGCTCCGCGCACCCCAGCACCTGCACATCGACAGTAATTTCTCCGATGTCGATGGCCCGTCGAACCTAGCGCCCGACGAGTGGCATTACGTCACGCATACTTACGATAAGAACGACGGCCGGCTCTACCTCGACGGCAAACTGGACGGCAAGGCCAGCCCGACGCTCAATATTAAGTCTCCCGCCCGCCTCTGGATTGGCGGCTGGTATGATGTCTATAGCTACGAAGGCGAAATGGATGAGGTGCGGGTCTCCTCGGTCGCCCGTTCGCCGGAATGGGTGCAGCTCGAGTATGCGAACCAAGTGAAGAACCAGAGTTTGGTCGGTCACATCGTCATGCACGGGGGCGAAGTGAGCCTCACCGCGGACCGCTTGGTGCTGAATCAAGGTGAAGCCGTGACCTACAAGGCCAACCTGCCGGGAGCCTTGTCGGTCAGTTGGACTGGGGCGCAGGGACAGGTCATTGCCGGCCGTATGGGCTTCAGTGAGGCGGTGGACTTGTTACCCCCTGGAAAAACGGAATTTCGTGGAACATGCCGCTTCTCGGCTGTCATGCCACAAGGCGTCATTCAGAAATCTGTCGAGGTAACTTGGAAGCGCGTCTTCCCTGAACCGGTGCTGAAGTTGGTTGTACCGAAGGCATGGGACGGACGGACCGAGCTACGCCTTAAGCTGGATGTCGTGAACGGTGAGCAGTTGAAGGCCCTGAAGGATGGTAAGCGTACCTACCGATGGGAGATCAGCGGTGCGCCGGTCATCTCGGAGATCGATGGCGATACGCTGATTCTTAAGCGTGCGATGGGCGCCGGCCGTTTGAAAATTGCAGCTTTCTTTGGCTCGCAGCGGGCAGGTGGAGAGCAGGTGGGCCAGGAAATTCAAGTCGCCGAGCAGCCGTTGGATGCTTGGGTCGCTCGTCCCGAGCCGGCCGAGGAGTTGCCGATGGATGGTCAATTCTATGCCCGCGAGGGCGATGGCCTGGGCAAACTCTATTGCAAGGGTACCTTGGCTGTGCCGGCGCAGAAGCTGACGCTTAAACTGTACACAGACGATAAGCTTGTCGCTGAAGTCACGCAGGCACCGCAGGAAGGGAAGGGCTACCGCTTCGTGCAGACGCTCAAGGCTGGCCTCATCCGCTACCGTGTGGAACTCCTCGCCGACGGTAAGCCCGTGCATGCGGCCACCGACCTCGTTTGCGGGGATGCCTTCATTATTCAAGGACAGTCCAATGCCGTCGCCAATGACTTCGGAAAGGAAAATCCCCTTCAGCCTAACCCGTGGGTGCGGACCTTCGGTGCAACCGATGGCAGCCCCAATGGTTCTCGTCAGAAGGTATGGGGTTCAGCGGAAGCCCGGGCGCGTGGTGGCCGTTTGGAAATCGGTTTCTGGGGGATGGAACTCGGCCGCCGGCTCGTTGAGTCGCAGCAGATCCCTATCTGCCTAATCAACGGGGCCGTTGGTGGTACCCGCATCGATACGCATCAACGAGATGTCGCTGACCCGACGAACGCGGCCACCATCTACGGGCGGTTACTTTGGCGCGTACGCGCTGCCGGACTCGACTACGGCATCCGCGGTATCCTTTGGCATCAAGGAGAGAACGACCAAGGTGCCGATGGTCCCGATGGTACTTATGGTTTCGTGCACTACCGGAAGTATTTCGACCAGATGGCGGGTTCGTGGCGCCAGGATTACCCGAATGCTCAGCGCCTGCACCTCTTCCAGATTTGGCCGAAGTCCTGCTCCATGGGTGTTAATGGTTCGGATAATTACCTCCGCGAAGAACAACGTAAGCTGAAGACCGCCTACACTTACCTCGACGTCATGCCCACGCTGGGCATCCGTCCGCCAGGCGGTTGTCACTTCCCGGCCGCGGGCTACGCCGAGTTTGCCCGCCTTCTGACGCCGCTCATCGAGCGCGACCATTATGGCGTGAAGAACGTCCAGAACGTCTCCGCCCCGAATATTCTTTCGGTGCAACGCGTCGGCGACAAGCAGGACACGGTCGTCCTGACTTTTGACCAGCCCGTTGTATGGCGTGATGATTTAGCCACGGAGTTTTCGTTTGAGGTCAGCCCGGAGTTCGCGGCCCAACCTCTTATGGTTAAAGTCATCGGTGGTTCCGCGCAGGGATCCACTCTGACTCTGCGTTTAAGCGCTAGTCTGCCTAATAGTGGGAGCGCGCTGAGCTACCTCGACAGTAAGAGTTGGAGCCAGGACCGCTTGGTGATGGGTGCGAATGGACTCCCCGCGCTGACCTTCCGGTCCGTGCCTGTCCGATGACTCTGAAGCGTATGCTGTTAGCCTTGGTGGTCGCCTCGGTCGTCTTGTCGGCGGCTGAAGAGGCCCCCGTTCAGGCCCGCGTCACGCCCAAGGCCATCGAGTTACCGGCGTTCGACCTCAACCATCCCCCGCGCAAATACAGCGAGCGCGTGTTGGCTGGGTGGAACGTCTTTGTGGAGAAGCAGCTGATCGATGAAGACCCCGCCACCGCCCAGCAGGCGATCGCTAAACTCGATGCCAAGCTCGGCGAAGTCGCTCAGGCTTTGCCATCTCCGGCGGTCAAGGCGCTCCAAGGGGTGAAGATTTTCCTGCTCTACGGCCCCAAGGCCACCGGGGGCGGGCGCAGCTCGAGCTTCCAGTATTTTCGACCGGGTGCGCCGAAGTATTCGCCCAACCTCGATGAGCGGATGTCGAACAGCGTTCTCATCTTCAGTGCCTATAATTATAATTACCTTGATCCGCTGTGGTCGGTGAAAGGCCTCGTACACGAGCTTGCCCATGCGTGGCACTTCTTGCACTGGAAGGAAAAGGAGCCGGGTATCTACGATGCCTGGGCTGCCGCCATGAAGGCGGGCCTGTATAAGAGCGACGTCGCTGCCGATGCGAAGAACATCAAGACCCTCCGCTACGCCGCGCAGAACCAACTGGAATACTTCGCGGAACTCTCGGCTATGTATTTTGTCGGCTGCAACTACCCGCCCGCGAATCGGTCCGAGCTTAAGGCCTACGACCCAGTTGGGTACGACATGATAGAGCGCTACTGGGGCATTGGTCGTTCTTCACCTGTCGATAGCGCTCCGCCGTCGCGCTAGCCTAGCGGTTGATCGGCACGAAGTATTCGAAGTAGCCGATCATCATCTCGTCGTAAGTCTGCGGGCCCCAGCGCACCAGCTTAGTCGGGTCGGGGTTGGACTTATTATCGGCACTGTTATCAAAGACCGCGGTGATGCGGACCGTGCTCCCGCGGGGTAGGATCCGGGGCTGCTTGAAGTCGTAGCGGAGCTGCCAGTTGAAGTCGTAATGGGGGAGGTCGAGCAACGTCTCGGTTTTACCATCGGGCGTCGTTAGCTCGAACTTGAACGCCTTGCCGCGGACGTGCATGTGGGCGAGTAGGCTCGTGACCGCGAGGTCGACGGGCACCGGGCGGGTGATGGTCTCCACGTGGTTGGCGGCGCCCGGCGGAATCTTCAGGAAGACATTCGGTACGGCGACAGTGCGTATTTCGTACTTTGGCGGAGACTTGGCGTAGACCAGCCCGAGGCGTAGCCTTTCCTTGGTGGCGGTGCCGTTGGGCGTGTAGTGGATTTGAAAGTTCACTTTAGCGCCGGCGGGCAGCTTGCGCGCAAACCCCTCTGGGAAAACATAGGAGCCGTTACCCGGGACGTAGGCGGCCCAGTAGCTCTCGTGGTCGGCGACCTTTTCGTTCTTCTCGTGCACCGTCACAATCACGTGGTGGACGACCTCGCGGGCGGACGGAAGAATTTCGAAGGCTGCGACCCACTTGTCTTCCGTGAGCGTGGTCTGCACCACATCGCGTTGGTAGGGCAGGTAGCCGGTAGCCTTGATGTCGTAGGCCTTGCTCAAGGGGATGATGAGGTCTGGCTGACCGATGGACCATTCCGACGGGTAGGTCAGGCGACGCGGGGCGTCGGCGGGATTGCCGAGGGGGCGGTCAGGGGAATCAATCCAAGCCAGCAGGTCGGCCTTGTCGCGTTCGCTGAGTGAGCAGTCGTTAGCCCAGGGGTTGGGCTTGCCGGGCGCTTCGGGAGCAGCGAACCAGGGTGGCATGAGGCCCTGCGAGACCACGCGGCGGATGACCTTGGTGCGGTCTTTGACGCCGATGAGGCTATCCAGCGCAAAGGGTGCGATGCCACCGCCGTGGTGGCAGGACACGCAGTTCTGTTGGAGGATACGGGCAACGTCCCCGTAGTAGGTGACCTTGGTGGGAGCGGCCGTTGGTTTCGGCCCGAGGTCCAGTTCGCAGCCCGGGGCGGAGGTGGCGGCGGTAGTCACCGCGCGTCCGGCGAGGAAGTCGCCAATCGCATCCTTGAGGTAAGTGAGGCGCGGGGTTTCGCGGTTGTAGTTCGTGCCGTATTGGTCGTCGAGGGCGCCGCAGTAGAGTAGGGTGCGCGTGGCATCGATGAGGAAGACCTCCGTGGTCGTGCGGGCGCCTAGGGCGCGGGACAGCGTGAGTTCTTTGTCATGTACGTAGAGCCCGCGGTAACCCGCGGACTTCAATTGCGCGCGGATGGCATCGGTCGTCTCGCTACCGTAAGGATTGACTAGAATCAACGTGAGCCCTTGGGCCTGAAGTTGAGCCTCCAGTGAAACCAGACTGGGTAGGTAGCGCTTACTGACCGGACACGTGCTGCTGGTCATGGCCAGGACGACTCCCTTAGACGCTTTGTAGGACGAGAGCCGATGGCTCTGCCCTTGGAGGTCGGTGAACGTTGCGTCGGGGATGAGCCGACCAACGCCGAGGTCGCCTGGTTTCTGAATGAGTGGTCCGGGCGCTTTGAGAGCGGCGAGTTCTTCGGCTGGCACTGCGGCACTCTGGCCGGATACCTTGCGGTATTCTTCGAGGGTGATGACCCCGTCTCGATTAACGTCGAATTTCTCGAAGACCTTCGGCACCGGGAATTCCGTTGGCGTGACCGTGCCGTCGCCGTTGCGGTCATACCGACGGAATAAAGCGTCCCCCGCCGGCGCCTGGGCGAGCAGACTGCTCGCCATGAGGAGGCCCAGCAGTGACGTCTTCATCGAGTCAGACTAGGCTTAGCGGGCAGGCTCTTCGCGACGGGCCGGAGTCTGTTCACCACGGCGGACCTGCGGCTGATTCTGGACTGTGACCGCCTTCTGCATTTTCTCGAAAAGTGGGGCGAGCGAAGGATCGAGCTTAAGGGCGGCGTCTTGGGTCAACTCATGTTCCTTGCGCGTGGCTTCCTCGGCGGACTTGCGGGCCTTGAGGGCCAGTTCGCGGGCTTCCTTAAGGTCGGCATTATCCTTTAGCTTTTCCATGGTCGCTTGGAGCTTGTGCTGTTCGTCAGGCGTCAAGGCGTTGGTACGACGCTGGACCTGATTCTGCGGCTGAGCATTGGCTACTCGACCCGGCTCGATGGGAGCACCTTGCCCCTTGCCGAATGGGGTCTGGATAGTGCGACCAGGGTTAGCGGGCTCTTGGCCGGGGTTGCCCGGGATGAAGTCAGGCTTGGCCGGGATGGGGCCGTTCTGGCCGCCTTGGGGCGGGATGTAGACCCAGCCGCTCAGCTGCGGGGCAGTCGGAGTGCGGTCACCGCCTTGGCGTTGGACGCGGGGGGTGTCGCTGTTGCCGCCTTGGGCGTTGGTCCGTTCACGCTGGGGGCGTTCGACCTGCGGTTGCGGGTTGCGCGGCGGGGTGTCGCCCTGGGGGGCGTCAGCGGCAGCGAGCAGGGTGGCGGTGAGGAGCCAGCAGGCGAGGGTGGCGGGGTTCATATGTAGAATATAACAACGGCCTCCCCGGAAAGTTGCGAGGAAGGAAAGAGGTTTGAATGTCCGGCGGACTATCTAAGGATGCGGCCATCACCTATGCGTGCCTTTTACTTACTCAGCCTCTTGGTCGCCCTGAGCCCTTTAGATGCCGCCGACCCTGTCGCCCCCACCCGAAAGCCTAATGTCCTGTTCATCGCCGTCGATGACATGAACAACGACCTCGCCTGTTACGGACACCCTTTCGTTAAGTCCCCGAATGTCGACCGTCTCGCTGCCCGCGGGGTGCGTTTCGACAAGGCCTACTGTCAGATGCCCTGGTGCTCGCCAAGCCGGGCCTCGCTGATGACGGGACTTCGTCCCGATACGACCCGGGTCATGGACCTGAACTACGACTTCCGGCAAGGCATGCCGAATGTGGTGACGCTGCCGCAGGCCTTCCGAAAGGCCGGCTACTACGCGGCCCGCGTTGGTAAGATCTACCACTACGGTAACCCAGGTGACATCGGCACGAGTGGTCTAGATGACTCGGCCTCCTGGCAGGAAGTCGTGAATCCCGCCGGCCGCGATAAGACGTCCCTCGAGCGTGATATCTTAATCATGAAGCCGACGTCGGGTTTGGGTTCCTCGATGTCCCTTCTGGCGGACAAGACCGGGAAGGATGAGGACCACACGGATGGTAAGGTCGCGACCGAGGCCATCAAACTGCTGGAGGCGCACAAAGATAAGCCCTTCTTCCTCGCGGTTGGTTTCTATAAGCCCCACTGCCCGTGGGTCGCCCCGCAGAAGTGGTTCGATATGTACAAGCTGAAGGACGAGGTCCTGCCGCCGATCACGGCGGAATGGAAGGCCACTGTGCCTGAAGTGGCGTTAGCTTCGACCAAACCCTGGCCCTATAAGGGTGTGACTGCTGAAGAAGCGCGGCAGTGCCGGTTGGCCTACCACGCCACGATTTCCTTCGTGGATGCCCAAATTGGTCGAGTGGTCGATGCCTTGGATCGGTTGGGCTTGGCCGATAACACCATTATCGTTTTCTGGAGTGACCACGGTTATCACTTAGGTGAACACGGCCTCTGGATGAAGCAGAGCTGCTATGAGGAATCGACGCGTGTGCCCCTCATTATCGTGGCTCCCAAGGCCGTCGCCGGAAAGGCCAGTCCGCGGACCGTCGAGCTCGTTGACCTCTATCCCACGCTCACGGACTTGGCGGGCGTGGCGGCACCGGCAGGCCTGCAAGGCGTCAGTCTTCGGCCCTTGTTGGCTGATCCCGTCGCCACTTGGAATCGGCCGGCGCATTCGCAGGTCATCCGCGGCGGCCTCAATGGCCTTCAGGGATATTCCATTCGCACGGAACGCTGGCGCTATACCGAGTGGGAGGGTGGCACGAATGGCGTCGAACTGTATGACCATGACACTGATCCGCAGGAGATGAAAAATTTGGCGACGGACCCCACTCACGCGAAAACGATGGCCGCCCTTCAAGCGCAGCTTCGTGCCATGCACCCAGTGAAAGTTCCTGGCGGTAAGGCTTTGAAGCCGCATAAAGAAGGCGCCGGAAAGTAGCCTGCCGGCGGAGTTTGGGGAGCCAGGAGCGCGCTGCCAGCTTCGGGGCTAGCCGTTTAGAAGATTCCACCATTGCGGAAACATCGGAAATTTCTAGAACCTACTGATGGCTTCTGACATCCTCCATCTCGCCCGTGCCGGCCAGGAATACGGCACCTGCACTGTGGGGGAGTTGGCGGCGCGCCTAGTGGCTGGCGAAGCCTTGCCGATGGACCACTATTGGCGGCCAGGCATGAAGGAATGGGAGTTGGTGGCTGCGCTCCTCGCCCCGCGTCCCCAGCTGCCCTTCGCTCGTCCAGCCGACAAGGAGACCAACTTTTTCGACGATCTTTTTAGCCGTGAAAGTAAGGTTAAGGGCTTGCAGTCACTCTGGGATAAACTCGCGACGTCACCCCGCGAATGTTTGGTCTCTGAGGCTGATATAATCGCCCTCACGCAAAAGCTAGGGTACGATGTGCGGAAGCGCTGCCAAGATGACTTAAAGCAGTGGTACCGCCAAGCCTTAGCCGCCTATTTGGCAGACCGCCTTTTCACGCCGGACGAGAAGGTAAACCTCGAAAACCTCGCCCGAACCTTTGGGTTCGACGCGGTGACCACGCTGGCGCTGCATCGGGCAGAGTTCGAGTCCTACTACGCCGTCGGTGCGATGACTTGCCTAATGCGGGCAGGTACGCCGGAAGAGAAGGCCCAGCAACTCCAGCTCCTCGCGCAGGAAGTGCCCTTGCCGTCTTCCGTGGTCTCCGAAGTCAAGCTCCGCGCCTTTAAGACCTATTTTGGTGATCTCTATAAGCAGAATGTGGTAAGGGAAGATGAAGAGAACTTGCTGGATCCCAGTGTCGGCAGGGAATTGCGCCGGATGGCAAATGTCCACGGACTGGACCTCGCTGACGCCTTGCCTGAGCTGTCGTCGCAGTTGGCGCAGTCGACCCAACTCTGGCAGCTCTATAAGGCCCCCCTGACGCCGATCACCTCGGACCGGGAATTGGGTTCGGAGCCTTGCTATTGGGAGCGTCAGGTCGACCTCTACCAAAATAAGCGTATTACCGTGCGTCGTAGCTACGGTGGCTTCGGTTCGAGTATTAAGATTTTCGGTAGCCTCCGTTACCGTGTAGGTAGCTATGACGTGCAGCGTCAGACCGAAGATCAGGTTGTCCAGGTCGATGCAGGCCGGCTGCTCTTCTTGGCGCAACGAGCCGTCTTCGATGGCCAGCTCAAGAACATGAACTTTAAGTATACTAAGGTCGTCGATATCGTTTCTTACACCAACGCCTTGGTCGTCAGTCGTGATAGCGGCCCCGACCTCATCTTTATGTTCTCGGAGGGCCCGGCCGAAGCGGGGGTCATCTTGCGGCGGCTGGTCCGGCAGGCGAAGGGTTGATTGTGGGGCGTTTCCGTATGACAGGCGGACGATTTGACGCCCTTCTGCGTTGGTAATAGAACTTAGGCATGCCCACCGCACCACTCACTGTCTTCTATAGTCCGGCCTATGTCGTCGAAGGGCGGATGGAGACGGTCACCAAGGCAAAGTTCGTCGCCGAGTTGATCGAGTCGGGAAAAGCCGGGGAGGTCCGCCTGCAGGCACCGAAGCTAGCCACCCGTAAGGAACTCGAGCTGATTCATGACCCCGAGTATGTGCGCCGCACCTTCGAGGAGACTGGGGCTTTCCTCGAGGTCGGGCCTTGGTCGTTGCCCTTACTCAATAGCATTCTCGCCTCCACGGGTGGCATGCGCGATGCCGTGAATGAAGCCCTGCGGACTGGTCGGTCGGGGAGTCTGTCGAGTGGGCTTCACCATGCGCGGCGCCGCTCCGGTAATGGCTTCTGTCAGTTCAACGGTTTGGCCCTAGCCGCCTTGGAGGCGCTCAAGAAGGTCAAGACCGTCGGCATTCTCGACCTCGATGCGCACGCGGGAGGCGGCACCTTTGACATCTTGGGCGACGACCCGCGCGTCTACCTAGCCGACATCACGGTGAACTCCTTCGACTCTTGGGAGCCGACTAATGCCGCTCGTCATTTCTACCATGAAGTCCGCGATCCGCAGAGTTATCTCGGACAGGTCGAGGACGCCTTGCACTTGCTGGAGCCGGTTGACTGCTTGATCTACAACGCGGGCATGGACACCTACGAAAAGGCTGGCGGGCTGAAGGGCATCACCAAGGACATCATTCGGAAGCGCGAGCGCCTCGTCGCCGAGTGGGCGCGGCGCCGGAAGATTCCGCACCTCTTCGCCTTAGCGGGCGGCTACAAGTGGGGCGGTTTAAGTTTAGCGCAGATTGCGGAGCTCCACCTAGAGACCGTCCAAGCCTTCGCGCAGCCTTAACCTTCGAGCTTCGGGATGTTCAGCTCCTTGAGCGTGAACAGGCCCTTCTCATTCGGCAGCACGAGGAAGAGTTTACACTCCTTGCTCTGGGAAATCGCGATCATGATGGGCCACTGCGCTTGCGGTACCGCGGCCACGACGAGCATCGGGTCTTCCCCGGCGGAGGTCCCCGCCGGTTCCTCGATGGCGACGCCTTTGTGCTCGATATCAAAATTATGGGTCAGCCAGCGGCCGAGCTCTTTGGCGAGCCCACGCATATCGGATTTGCCGACCTCAATTTTGGAGCGATCGACGAGGGCCCAGAGCGGGAGGGCGAAGTTATGTTCCAAGGAGTCCATACGGGACGAGCGGGTTGGAGAGCCTTAGGCCAGTTTGATTAACTCAGCCGTCGCGGGGACGTCGGAGATAATCTGATCCGGGTCCGGGCCGACGCCAATATAGCGCAGGTTGGGCAGGGAACGGAGCGAGCCACCACGGGCGGCGAGACGCACGATTTCGGCCATCGTGAAGGCCACGTAGCGGCGAGCTTCCGACGGCAGCTGGGCGAAGGAGCGAATGGACGAGATGTCGGTACGCCAGCCAGGCAGGGTGGCGTAGATGGGCTTGAGGGCACGACGGACGGAGTCGTTGCGCGGCACGCCCATGACCGTCTGGCCGGCCGCGTCGCGGTAGCCCGTGCAGAGCAGCAAGTCGCCGCCCTGCCACGTGCCATGCGGCGAGAGCGCATCGAGTTTGTTCAGGACCAAATCATCGTAGCCACCGTAGCGAAGGGCATCGGCTTTCTCGACGAGGTCGGACCAGCCCACCATCCGTTGGCGGCCGGTGCTCGTGCCGAATTCTAGTTTAGCGAGCGCTTGTTGGAGCGGGTGTGCATCCTCCATCTTCGTCAGGAAGACGTGCGTACCGACCTTCGTGTCGTAGGCCTTACAGCAACCGACTGTGTGGATTGCTTGAACGGGGATCCCGGCGGACTGGAAGAACTCGGGCGTATAGGTATGGGAAGCCGTGACGTTCGGAGCGAAGCCGGCGCGCTTATCGAGCCAGTAGGCTTGGCCGAATTCACCAATGATACGGCGGTCGGCCGCGAGATCGCCGAGGATGCGGTCGCGCACGTCGCCGATGGCGTGGGCTAACTGCTGGCCAGCGGACCAATAGGCGGAAAGGACGGCGGCGTGGTCGAAGGTGAACGGCTCCTTGCCTGCAAAGCGCGTGAAGTCGAATTCGGCGGCCGTGAAGACGCCCGACTCGATGGCGCCCTTGTTAGCCCGTAGTTCCGCTTCGGTGAGTTTGGCAAAGAGCCCCGCCCACTTTTCGGGAGATAACTTGCAAACCTCGCGGACCGTATCGCCGGCGCGATGAAGGCGGGCGGAGAGACGCTCGGCGTAGGCGGACTGAGCACCGAGGAACTCGGAATAATAAATCTGCATCTGGCCGACTTCGTCCGCGTAAGCGGGCGTGATGCCACGACCTGTAGAGCCGCGGGGCTCTTGGCCAAGTGTATGGATGCGGTAGTCTTCCCAGGCTAGGTCGAGAATGCGGTGGGCGACGTCGCTGACCATACAGCGCTCATCGATGAGTAGACGGTTCAGAACGGGGATGCCGATTTTCTCGAGGGGCAAGGCTTCCCATAACGCTTTGCGCGGGTCAGCGACCACCCCAGCGCCAAGGGCGAGGCAGGCCACGTCGTGTTCGGCGACACCGCCGGGCAGGAGGTTGAGCTTCAGGCCGGCAACCGTGTGGCCGGAGTTGGCACCGCCGTTGACCTTGAGCACTGTTCCGACCACGTCCCGACGGCCCGTGAGGAGCTGTAGCTCGCGGACGATTTCCGGGATGAGGCGACCCTTACCCTCGTCTCCCATGCTGATGCCAACGTCGGCGATGAGGTGGCTTTGGAACGGAGTGAGGGCCATGGACAGAAGGGAGTAAAGCGGGCGGGGTGGGCCGACCGCAAGGCGGAAGGAACGGCTCGGGGCGACTTAGGCCGTGGGGTTCTTCTGGCTCTCGTAGAAGTCATTGATCTTCTTCGAGACGTCGCGGTAGCCAGAGTCGGCCATATAGATGGCCTTGTATTCCTCGATGGCTTCCTTGGTGCGGCCCATTTTCTCGTAGGCACCACCCAATTCGTAGATGATATCCTTCTTAAGGTCATTCATCACCGGGACTTCGGACTTCGCGAGGAGCAGCTGATCGACACCGAGGTCGAACTTACCGCTGGAGACGAAGCACTTACCAATCGAAAGGATGGAGCTCTGGCGGAACTTCGGGTTGCGCTGGGCATACTGCAGCTGCTGGATTGCTTCGTCGAGGCGACCAGCACCGAAGAGCAAGGAGCCGTACTCGAAACGGAAGGAGTAGTCATTCGGGTAGCGCTCGACCAAGCTCGCCGTCGTCTGCATGCGGTATTCGATGAGTTCCTTGTCATTGGCGACGAGGGCGGCGGCCGAGGCGGTATCGCCCGGCGTGGCAGCGAGGTGATCGCGGAGGCCTTTGGAGACCTTCTCGTAGCGCTGGGTGATGAGGTCGATTTCCTGGCGCTCAAGCGATGAGTCGGCCTTACCGAGGGTCGTCAGGCGTCCGCGCTGGAGCCAAGCAATAGCGCTGTCGAGGTCGCCGGCGGAGACGAATTGGCGGACGATGTCGCGGTAGAGGTCGAGGCTGTCCGGCTGAGCCTGAATCTTTTCGGCCAAGGCGGCGGCCTGTTCGAGGGCGGTGGTGGAGTCGGTGACCTTCCGGGAAGACTGTTCGAGGCGCAGCGCTTCGTCCTTGTCCTTAAGCTTGGACTGGAAGTCGCCCTTATCTTCCCAGTTGCCCTTCTTCATCGTCTTGCTGACGGAGGCCTTGCGGATACACTCTCCGAGGTCGCCGTTACCAGGGAAAAGTTTAAGACCGGCATCAGCCGCCGCGAGGGCGAGGTCGTACTCACCAGCGGTAATCCAGGTGTTGGAAAGGTCGACGTAGTGCTGGGTTTGCTTGGGTTCGATTTGGGTGAGCTCTTCGTAGGCGAAGGCGGCGAGTTCAGGGAACTCCAGCTTAAGAGCGGCGGCGGCGATGGTCTTATTCGCGTTCACATCGGCGGGGCTCTTAGCGAGTTTAGCTTCGGCTTCGGCGATGGCAGCGACGGGGTCCTTTTCGACGGCCTTGGCGATGCTACCGGAGGTGATGGCGTTGGTGATGCCGTCAAAGAGACCCTTCCTGGTGCCCAAGACTACCTTCTGCGCCTTGCGGAGGGTACGGCGGACTTCGATGCAACCCAGGTTGCGGCTGAGGATGCCCGAAAGGATTTCGATGGCATACTGTGGGTTGGTCTTCAGTTGCTGCTCGGCCGCGGTGATCTGCTTCTGCAGGCGAGGATCGAGGTCAGTAAGGGCGACTTTTTTCATGGATAGTGTAAGATGGACCTGCGAAAACTGACCTTCCCGACGGCGTGGGTCAATCCCTTCGGCGGGAAAAACGCAGGTGGCGGCGGAGGGCAGGGCGTAGCGGCGCGGCTATGATTCTCCCGACACAGTCGTTCGCTCCGCATTTGCAGGGGTGAAAAAGGCTCTCGGCTAGGGAAAAACCATAGTCAAAGGTGATTTCCTCGTTAGCGACAATGGCGCGGAAGGCGACCAACCACGGGTGTCCAGCCGCCGTATCGAGAATCAGCTCTGAATTGGGTAAGCAGGAATGGTTGGCGTGTCGGGCCGGGTTGTCGGCCGCGGAGCCATCGAGCCAGAGCCCTGGCCTAATTTCCAGCAGGTAGGTGGGCTGTCCGGGGGTTTGCACGTCTGGCGGTGTGTTGAGCAGGACGCCGCCGTAGGCGGTAATGCGTTCGCCTGCGGCGAAGGCGCGCGTGGCGAAAAGCCCCAGCCCGCTAATGGGCGAAGGTTTGGACTCCGTCCCAGTTGCACTCATGCCTCCGGCTTAAGGTCGCGCGTCATCAGGGCTGTCACGCCGGCCCGGGCGTCGAGGCCTTCGAATAGGATACGGTGCAGGCAAAAAAGGATGGGCGCGTTGAGCTGGCTCGCCTTGGCCATGCGGGTCAAGGTGTCGGTTGCGCGATAGCCTTCCACGGAGTCGCGACGAGTCGCGAGGGCGGTGATGGCACCTGCGGCGTCTTGGGCTACCTGTTCGCCAAAGGAGCGGTTGCGGCTCCAGCCTCCGTGCGCGGTGGCCATGAGGTCGCCAACGCCGCCGAGGCCGAGGAAGGTTTCAGGACGGCCGCCCACGGCGACGCCAACGCGCATCATTTCTTGCAAGGCGCGGGTGAGGAAGGCGGCCTTGGCATTAGAGCCGAGCCCGAGTCCATCGCAGAGGCCAG
>Ga0114977_10000849_pt1 | contig 20273 bp, 18 predicted proteins | sample S_130805_MF_Meta_FD_87026 | JGI IMG/M metagenome (GOLD analysis project Ga0114977, IMG submission 87026) | Freshwater microbial communities from Lake Simoncouche, Canada to study carbon cycling - S_130805_MF_MetaG | ecosystem: Environmental > Aquatic > Freshwater > Lake | place: Lake...
CCGTACAACAAGTACAACTTGTGCTTCATCTGATTGCGGTAGCTGTAAATGATCGCGACGGCAATAATCGCCACAAATCCGTAGAACGCATGGAACTGCGGAAATTCGAGCTTGTACTTATTCACGATGATCACACCAAGTGTTGCCTGAACAAACACTGTCAATTCGGCCACCAAAGTGAACCACCACAACGCTCGGGTGCGCAGGGATTCAACTTTGTGAGCACCAAGCGCCCACAAGCCGGCCAAGCCGTTCGAGATGATCACGAACCAGGCCCACGACTTATGGAGATCGACCAACATCAAAGCAAACATGACTTCATTGACCCTAGTTGCTCAGGCTTCAGGTCGCACAGGCGACGCCGCCGGTCATTGACACCACAACACCATTCGCCGAGTCATTACTGAGCGTCCCAGTCAAGGTGCGGTTGATTTCAAAACCCATACCCAAGACGTCGTCATTGAAGATCTCAGCTGTTGGGTACACCTTCAAAATTTCAGCCACGGTTGAACCCAAGGTGATATCGCCATCGGTGACTGGGCCCATTGGCACAGGAGCAATTCCCTGAACGGGGCCATAGGTCCACGAATAGAAATGCACGCGACCCTTGGCAACTTCGCTTTCGTCGCCAAACATCAACAACAAATCACCCCATCGCACTCCACGCACTTGCGTACCGGGGCACGAACCGAATTCTGAAACTGGTCCGATGTATCCCGAGTCGGAGTCGGGCTTACCTAAAAGTTGAGTGACATACGTGATCATCTGATCAGCATCAACCCCAAACAACACATCGCCTAAACCGTCTTCACGCAACACCAATTGCTCGGCCGGCTCAATAGTCACCAAAGTTGAACTTGTTGAACTTGTCGTTGAGCTCTCGGGAGCAACCGAGGTTGCCATCGGGGCCAACGTCGTTTCGGGTGTAGTCGTCGCCGTTGTTGGCAGTGGGGCCAGAGTCTCACTTGACGAGCCGCCACCCCCACATGCAACGACCAAAATCCCAAGAGTCGCGACAACTGCTACCGAACGAATTGAAAGACGCAAACGCATTGTCACAGTCTGCCCGATCAACGGATCAGAGTGTCGGCTTGATTGCCGCGTTCGATGAGTCGTAAGCCACCCTCGCCATCAGTCTCAAATACTGTTACTGACGCATTGTCCAAACTGTCGATGACCAAACGATCGTCACCGAGACACGACCCAATCACTGCGTTGATCGCGATGAAGTGGCTAAAAATCACGGTGTCAGTTGGACATTGCGCAACATATCGCACGACATCATCGCGAAAATCGGCATACACACCGCCGAGTTCTCCCCAGGTGCCAGCCATTGCCGCCCGCAACCATTCAATACGTTCTCCAAGTTCGTATCCGTCGGGCGAAGGAATTTCTGTCACCAACGGCTCGACAGCGACTGCAGCGTCGTTCCACAAGGCCGACAAAAAGCCCGCCGTTTCTTGGCAACGCTTCATCGGGCTGGAGATCAATGTCATGTGTGGCAACTGCGCTAATCGCTGGGCAGTAACCGACGCCTGCTCACGACCAATCTCATCAAGACCCGGATCGACATCGGTATCCCAACCAGCCGCCGCACGACCATGGCGCACCATGTACACGCGGCTCACATGAACCAGCCCCTGGACGCACCACCAGGCTGACCAACTTCAATAAAGAACTCTTCGCCGAACGCGATCGCAAAAGTCTCAGGAGGCATTTGCAAAAACATGCTGCTGTCTGTCACCTGGCTGGCATGACACATGATTGACGACCGCTTCACCTGAACAAATTCGCTCACGTCAACGGCCATCGTGATTTCTTCTTGCAACGTTCCAAAAGGATTGCCATCATCGGCCGGAGCTTCGGGATCAAAGTCTCCCCCGCCCATTTGCTCCATCATCTGTGCAATACGCGTGCGATTCATGGTTGATTCAAGCACTCGAATGTTTTGTCCGTTGGCGATTGCAATATCGGCGGCACGATGACCAACGCGATGCACTTGGATGTGATCGGGATGACCGTATCCGCCGTGCCAGTCGTAGCACGTGAACACATCGGCTTGTTCGTCCTGCAAAATCTTGGCCAACTTTTGAGCAGCAATTTCAACATCAGCACCAATAAATGAGTTCGGCTCTTTGTTTTGTGGCCAACCAGTCATACCACTGTCGTGATAGCCCAACCAATACACCTTTTTGACACCCAAAATTTCGGCTGAGCGTTCAGTCTCGGCTTTGCGACGATCATGCAGTGCTTCGCCTTCGGCAAGATCGGCAGGTATTTCACCGTGACGACCATCTGTGCCCATCACTAGAACAACTCGATGACCTTCAGCGGCAGCGCGGGCGATTGAACCGCCCGTCGCTATTGATTCATCATCGGGGTGAGCATGAAAACAAACAAGTGTGCTCACGCGTCGACAACCGCTCCTGAAGCCAACAACTTCTCAATTTCACTCGATGCGAAGCCCCAGCCTTCAAGAATTTCACGTGAGTGTTGTCCCGGATGCGACGGCGGTCGTGACACCGATGGCACCGTGCGCGAAAAACGTGGCGCAGGAGCAGGCTGCTTCGTACCAGCAACATCGATGATCATGTTGCGCTCAACGTTGTGTGGGTGGGCAGCGGCTTCACTCATGGTGAGTACCGGAGCGAAACACACATCGGTCGTTTCCATAATTGCGCACCACTCATCACGAGTCTTCGACTTAAACACTTCAGCAATGCGCTTCTTCAGGTGCGGCCACTGCGACTTGTCCATCTGCTTGGCGAACTCAGGATCGGAATCAAGTCCGGTCAGTTGCAACAACTGCGCATAGAACTGGGTTTCGATTGAGCCAATCGAAACATACTTGCCGTCTTTACATTCGTAGGCGTCGTAGAAGTGCGCACCCGTGTCAAGCAAGTTGGTTCCGCGAGCATTTTCGTCATGCGCGCCCATTTGTGAGAACGCCCAGAACATCGTCATCAACACTGCAGTTCCGTCAACCATGGCTGCGTCAACAACTTGACCCTTATTGCTCTTACTTGCTTCAAGTAACGCGCACACCACACCAAAAGCCAAGAACATTCCGCCGCCACCGAAGTCACCGACCATGTTCATCGGAGGCACGGGACCTTCACCAGCACGACCGAAGTGAGCCAAAGCACCAGCGAGCGAAATGTAGTTGATGTCGTGACCCGCGGCTTGTGCGTACATGCCGGTTTGACCCCAACCCGTCATGCGACCAAAGACCAATTTCGGATTGCGCGCCAAACACACATCGGGACCAATGCCAAGTCGCTCCATGACACCAGGACGGAATCCTTCAATCAATGCGTCAGCTGATTCAACGAGCTTCAACAATGTCTCAACACCTTCTGGGTTCTTGAGATCGATCGCAATGTTCTGCCGACCACGTTGCAAAATGTCAAAGGCCGGACCATCTGGGGCCGGACCACGCACGGCCTGAGCGCGCTCGACGCGAATCACCTCGGCACCCATGTCGGACAACATCATGGCGGCAAACGGACCAGGCCCGATGCCAGCAATTTCTACGATACGAAAACCTGTAAGTGGACCAGTCATTCCTTCATCGTATTCAGTGACCAGTGGCGCGCTGCCATTCGGCAAGTTTCATGTGTGCCGTCATCGCCCCGGTAATGAGTGGCAACAAGGGTTCGGGAAGATCATGACCCATATCGGACACGAGCAAGAACGTCGAACCAGGAACCAACTCTGCGGTGCGCTTGCCACCGTCGGATGGCAACAAAGTGTCATCTGTGCCGTGAATCACCAAAGTCGGGGTCTGCAGTTTTTGCAATCCCTCAACTCGCGAGCCACTTGCGTAAATTGCGGCCAACTGACGACTTGAGCCCTCGGGGTAAAACGATCGATCAAAATCTCGGGCAGCTTGACGCTTGACAGCGACTTCGTCGAAATAACGCTTCGACTGCCACACCCCATACTTTGGACTTGCATCAATGTACGCCTGACGCTCTGTGGGCGAAGGTCCGAGCAATGCCTCAGCCGCTTCGGCAGTCGGCGTGCCGATCTCAAATTCACCCGTCACTGAATACAACGAGATTAAGGATCGCGCGCGCTCAGGGTGTTCGATCACCAAAGTTTGAGCAATCATTCCACCCATTGATGCTCCCAAAATATGTGCTGAATCAATGCCGAGATGATTGAGTAATTCGATGGCGTCTTGAGCCAAATCTGACAGCGTGTACGGAACCGTCGGTAATTCTTGGCTGGTCAGCGCCGCAGCAAACACAGCGTTCGGGTCGACGACGACACCATCAAGCTTGGTTGACAGACCACAATCACGATTATCGAAGCGGATGACATAGAAACCTTGGTCGACCAACATGTGGCAGAAACGATCAGGCCAGTTGATGAGTTGTGCACCAAAGCCCTGAATCAACAACAGAGCCGGATTGGTCGCGTCCCCCAACGTTTCGTATTCGATGCTGACCGTACCGATATTCGCAGAAATAATCGCTTGTGGCATCCCGTGAGAGTACATCTCGTCACTTCAGTACCACCATCTCAGCGACTACCTTTGTCGTATGACTTCAGGAATGTTCCCGCACATGCGCTTTGGCGTCCACACTGGTTTACAACACACCACCTACGACGTTTTACGACCAGCATGGCGCAAGATTGAAGATCTTGGCTTTGATTGGATTTCCATTTGGGATCACTTTTACGGAGCAACCGGCAAGCCTGATGATGCGGCATGCTTTGAAGCCGTCGCGATGCATGCGGCATTGGCAGCAGAGACAAGTCGAGTTCGCGTGGGTTCACTCGTCTATTCGGTTGGCTATCGCCATCCATCGGTACTCGCAAAAATGATTACCGCGATCGATCACATTTCAGGTGGCCGCGCCGATATGGGACTTGGTGCAGGTTGGGCTCAAGTTGAATACGAGGCGTACGGCATTCCCTTCCCCGGAATCAAAACACGCATGGACCAGCTTGAGGAGGCGGCACAATGCGTTCGTGGTTTGTTACACGATGACGTCACCAACTTTTCAGGCGAATGGTTCAATCTGACGAATGCCCGCAACGAACCTCGCCCGATTCAGAAGAAGATTCCGATTTGGGTCGGTGGCGGCGGAGAAAAGCGAACCCTCAATATCACCGCAAAATACGCCGATGGCTGGAATGTCCCGTTTGTTTCACCCGAAGCATTCGCTCATAAGAGTTCGGTGTTAACAGCTCATTGCGAATCAATCGGCCGCGACCCCAAAGAGGTGAAGCGCACCGTCAATGTTGGTATCGCATGGACTGAAGAAAGTTTGCAGTCACAATTTGGCATGCTCGCCGAAGGTGTTCGACCCGGCGTTCTCACCGGAAGCGATGAACAAGTCATTGATCGCATTGGTCAATATGTCGCGGCCGGTGCCGAGCAAATTAACTTGGCGCTTCGTGCACCCTTCGACATGGAATCGGTTGAACGCTTCAGCAAGACTCTGAAATTGGCGTGACTGAAACAATTCATATTTCAGCGCCAGGTCGCGTCAATTTGATTGGTGATCACACCGATTACACCGGCGGCCTTGTGATACCGATGACTATTGACGCGTTCACAACTGTGATCGGCCAAGCAAACACGAGTCATGTGTGGAATTTGGTTTCGCGGGACGAGCCTGATGCGCTGTCAATTGAACTCCCTATTCAAGATCCCGGTTCGGTTCTGCCACGATGGGGTCGCTATGTCGCAGGAGTTCTTTGTGAACTCGGCCAACTCGGCATTGAAGTTCCCGGATTTACCGGCGAAATCAGCACAACAATTCCCATCGGGTCAGGTTTGTCGTCAAGCGCTGCACTCGAAATAGCGATTGCCCGCACCGCACTCTCAATCGCTCAAGTTGAACTGCCTGACACCGATATCGCCCTGCTGTGTCAGCGTGCCGAGCACATTGCATCGGGAGTTCCCTGCGGCATCATGGACCAACTGTGTATTGCGGTCGGACAACTCAATTCGGCAACACTCATCGACTGCCACACTCTTGAAGTTCAACACATCGCGATGCCCGACGAGATTGAAGTGGTAACGCGGTTTATCTCGCACCGCACACTTGTGGGAAGCGAATACTCCGATCGCGTCGCAGATTGCCGAGATATAGAAAAACTCATCGGTCCGCTGCGACTAGCGCTCGTGAGCGATGCCGAAAACATTACCGATCAACGTTTGTCTCGCCGCGCGCGACATGTCATTACTGAAAATCAACGAGTTCGTGATTTCGCTTCGGCGCTTTCACAAAAAGATTTCCGTACAGCTGGCGAATTGATGGTGGCAAGTCACGCCAGTTTGGCGAACGACTACGAAACATCAAATGAAGAGATGGATCGAGCACTCAAAAGCATGATGAGCGAACCTGGCTTTCTTGGCGCCCGCATGACTGGTGGCGGATTTGGTGGCTGCATCGTCGGAATTCGCCACCGGACCTAATCAACTATCGAGCAAGCGTCGCTTCTGTGCTTCAAAGTCTTCCGCCGTAATTGAGCCGCGGTCACGAAGGCCTTCAAGCTTTTCAATTTGGGTTGCAACATCGTTGCCACCAGTCACGTTGACGCTGAAAGAACGCTTTTGATTGTCTTCCATCTGCATGTGTATCAGATTTTGCACTTTTTCAGGTTTGGCAATATCCGAAAAACGTTGTTGGCCGTCTTCGCCGCCGGACTCAATCAAAAGGTCGCCCGCACCAATCATGCGTTCAAATATTCCTTGCTTGAAGTTCACGTTGTTCACACGTTCAAGAGGAATTTCGATACCCGCCTTGGCGATGACGCCATGGCGATAAATCAAACGATCAGAGGTGATCACGAAATATGTCGTGCGCCATTTGAGGTAGCGAATAACGAGCCAAACAGTTGCCAGGGCAGCGATGGCCCACACTGGATATCGAACAATCTTGACCAGGCCACCTGGGTCATTTTGACCAAGCAGGAAAAAGGACAAAACTACAGAAACGACAAATGACGTCACCGATTCGGCGAAAAACCACCAATGGGGATGTAGGTCAAGAGCAACTGATTCATCAGGGTTGAGAAGTCGAGCGGGATACGGCATAGAGCCCACAATACTTCGCAGAACCATGCCCTACGATGTCAGAGTGATTAATGCAGACCTCAAAAAGGAATTGTTGTTGGGTTTAGACCCCACTCAACAATCTGCAATCACGTCTTCCGCTCCCCTGCTCGCTGTCATTGCCGGTGCGGGATCTGGAAAAACTGGTGTCCTCACCCGACGAGTGGCCTACCGATGCTTGACCGAATCTGCTGACGCCAGCCATGTCGCCGTTCTGACCTTCACCCGCCAAGCCGCAACCGAATTACGTCGACGCCTGCGCGCACTTGGTCTTCGTGACACCATCATCGCTGGCACATTCCACTCCGTAGCCCTGGCACTTTTACGACAGCGTTGGGACGAGCAAGGCAAGAGCCATCCTGTTGTTGTTTCTGATCGTCGTCGACTGATTGGCGAAGTCATCGGACCCAAGCGAACTGCCAATATCAATGATTTATCATCCGATATTGATTGGGCGCGATCGCGAAATATCACCGCCGATCGTTATGCCTCGGCTATTCAGTCAAGTGGACGCCGCTCGTCTGCCCCTGTTGCCGATGTTGCCAAAGTCATGAGCGATGTTCATCTGCTGAAGCGCAAACGCGGAGTCATTGACCTTGATGATTTACTCTCACTTACCATTGATGCGATGCGTGACGACAGCAATTTCGCCAACATCGTGCATTGGAAAATTCGTCACCTCTTTGTCGATGAAGCCCAAGACTTAAACCCTCTGCAACTCGCAGTACTTGATCAATGGCGCACCGGACGCGACGACCTCACCCTTGTCGGCGACCCGTCGCAGTCGATCTACGGCTTTAATGGCGCAGATCCATCAGTTTTGACCGCCCTCGAACAACGATTCCCTGGAATTGAAGTCATTCGACTTTCTGCGAACTATCGCTGCACTCCACAAGTTGTTCAAGCAGGACTACGAGCCCTGTCACATCTGGCTACTGATCCCCCGCAGCTCTTCTCGACGCGTCCCGACGGTTCGCCAGTTCAGATCTACGGATTCGATGACGAAAAAGCCGAAGCCAATGGCATTGCTCAAATCGTTGAATCATGGCGCACGCCGACATCACGTTGGCGTGACTTTGCAATTTTGGCTCGAACCAATGCTCAATTGGCTCCACTTCGCGATGCCCTCAATGCCCACAACATTCCGACACGTATTGTGGGCTCAGTTGCTGCTGATCCGGTGCAACGGGCAACTCGCGAAGTTGGTGATTTACCAAGTTCAATACGAATCGCAACGTGGTCACGCGATGCACGCGCTCCATTGGCTGAAGATTCAACTGAAACAGAAGAAGATTTGGTCGCACGACGTCGAGTTGCTGATGCTGTTGACGAGTTTTTAGCCGAGGGTGGCGGCGATGGGCGAACATTTTTGGCTTGGGTACGTACCAATCGTCCATTTGAAGATGAGCGTTATCAAGATTCAGTTGAACTGCTGACTTTTCACGGCGCCAAGGGGCGTGAATGGGACAATGTCGTGCTTGCTGGGTGCGAACAAGGACTCATTCCACACTCGTCAGCCAAGAACCCAGCAGAAACCGCCGAAGAAATTCGTTTGGCCTATGTTGCCATGACGCGTGCCGCTGATCGTTTAGCAATTACTCATGCTCATTCACGTCGGGGACGCTCACGGACACGCAGTCCATTTGTTGAGGGTGTTGACATGATCATTGAAATCGCCCCTCCATCTTCTGATTACGTGCGTGATCAAACACTTCGTCGTCAAGAACTTGAGCCACATGATTTTGTCTATGACGAACTATTACTGTGGCGCACCAATGCTGGCCGAGTTGCAAACCTTGATCCAATGATCTTTTGTTCGGATGAAGTTCTTCGACGAATCGCTCGGGCTCGACCAATCAACGTCGAAGAACTTTCGGCCATTGATGGCTTTGGCCAATCAATGGCTCTCCGTGTCGGTCAACGAGTATTAGATGCGGTGCAACGCGGAATCAAAAAGGCGCAGCAATAGTTAGTCGTGTGTGTGACGATCAAGATTTAGTGCAGCGAATTTTTCGGCCTTGACCGAAATAAACGTGCCAATGGCTTCAGCACATAAACGGTCGCCCGCATAAATCTCACCCGATGTCATGATCTTGCGACCATTGATACCGTCAAATCGACCGGTGACTTTTAACGGCTGATGTAATGGGGTTGGTGATCGATATGTCACTTCAAGCCGACCGGTCATTCCGGGAGCACCAGATAAGGCTTGAGCGAAACCTAAAACCTCATCAAAGATTGCGGCGATTAAGCCACCGTGCAAACAACCAGGCGGACCTTCGTAGGCATCACCGTACGAGACAGTCGCAATAATTTCGTTTGGAGTACTTTCAAGTTCAATCAGTCCAGCCAAACCGTTGAGAGGTCCAGTCACTGGGCTGTGGCTAATGAAGCCGTGTGTCGCACCTCCGACAGCACCTTCAGCACTTGCGTGATACGAACGTCCGTGCGGACCAGGTTCAAGCAACGCCGCAGCTTGTTCGAGCAATGCAGCCGCTTGAGCAAACACATCGGCGTGAGCGGTTGACGTTGCTGAATGCTGTAGAACTTCGCGAGTCGCATTCGCTAAACGAAGGCGCGGATTATTTGGGTCGTACATTGACACGCGATGGCGCGGTAACGCCAACGGCGACGGAATCACCGAATCACCCGGGTTTGACCACACCGATCGCTCCGCGTCTGCATTTGATTTTTCGGGATTGAGTTCTTCAGACATCAATATCCACCAATACAGGAGCATGATCGCTGGGCTTTTCACCTTTTCGCGCCTGGCGATCAACAATTGTCCAGCGTGATTTCGCAGCAACCGACGCCGTTGCCATGATTAAGTCAATACGCATTCCTTTGTTTTGATTGAAACCACCAGCGCGGTAATCCCACCAAGAGAACAATTTGTCGTCGGGATGATGTTGACGAAAAACGTCAACCATTCCCCACGATTCAAGGTCGCGTAGCACTTGACGTTCGGCCTCACTGACATGAGTTGCCCCAATAAAGTCGGCAGGGTTGTACACATCGATGTCTTCGGGCGCGATGTTGTAGTCACCCGTAACGACGACGGAATCTGACGGACTGGTATCTGCGTTGAGATGATCAATCAAACGCTTCATCCACGCCAATTTGTATTGGTAATGATCATTATCAAGTTCACGCCCGTTAGGCACATACACCGAACTCACCCGAATACCCCCGCATGTCGCGGTGACTAAACGTGCCTCGGCATCAAGTGGCTGACCATCAGCGAAATTGCGGACTGGATTAACAAGTCCAACTTTGCTCAATATTGCAACGCCATTCCACTGACCTTGGCCGTGATGAACAGATTCGTAACCCATCTCAGCAAAATGCTCAGTCGGAAACGCATCTTCTGCAAGTTTGGTTTCTTGCATGCACACGACGTCTGGCCGTACATCAAGCAACCATTCATCGACACGCGGCATACGAGCCCGTAATGAGTTGACGTTCCAGGTAGCGAGGCGCACAAGAGAACCGTAGGCGATCAGTGACCCTCAAGTCACTTGCGGCGAGTAACAGCTTTAACTGGAGTCTTGGCCAAGACCTTTTTCGGGGCAGCCTTTGTTGCGATCTTTTTAGCAACAGCCTTTTTCGCGGGCGCCGCCTTCTTGACCGGGGCAGCCTTTTTGATGGGAGCGGCTTTCTTGACAGGAGCTGCCTTCTTAGCTGCAGCTACTTTCTTGACAGGCGCAACCTTCTTGACCGGTGTTCCCTTTTTGGCTGGGGCGACTTTTTTCGCCACCGCTTTCGTGCCAACTGCTTTTTTCTTTGACTTCGATGCGGTCTCTGATACGGACTTCGTTGTCGGAACAAGATCAATACTTCGTCGACCCGCAATGATCTCCACGATTTCCAGAGTCACACTGTCGCCAAGTTGCATCACCTCACGGGCTGAACGAGGCGGTGGACTTCCGAGAAGACGTAATGGAACGTAACCACGGACATCGCCGATCGTGACATAGGCACCGTGCGATGAATAACTCTCAACAACACCCACGACCACCGAGCCAACGGTGTTTTTCTCAACAAATTGCAAGAACGGCAAAATATCATTCACCGATTTCGAACTTTCAACTTTCTTGGCAGGAAGTTTTGCGCCCGGTGGCAATGACTTCGGTACAGGCATCGGCTTCATCGCTTCGGCACTCACCTTGACCTTGGCAACGCCCTTACCGGGCTTGTCAGAAGTGGGTTGAGATTCGCGAATCGCGCGACGACTCTTTTCACCACGCACGGGGGTGCGGTTGACAAATACCCATCCGACGTTCGGAACAGGTTTTCCACCGATTAAACGACCTTCGTCAAACAGCCATTCGTACTGACCGTGAAATTCTTGATAGCTGTCGTTCGACAAAATTGAAGCCCCAACTTTTTCAGCGATGCTCAACACAAATCCGTCGCCTCGACCAACTGTGCCCGCAGGTGGCGTCACGAGTTCGTTATGTTCGACCGCCTTGTCAAAGGCCGTCGCTTCTTTTGGATCAATGCGATGTCCGAACGTCGCATCCACTATTACGGTGATCACTGCTTTGGGATGGTCTTGAATAAACGCCATCACGGCATCGTTTAACTGCTTCAGACTTGGCTTCGAACGACCCTCAGTGGCGATGTTCGAACCGTCCACAATGACGTGTTTTGGGGCGGCTGGCTTCGGTGACATATCCCTTCTAGTGAACCACTAATGGGGCTCGCAGGTGGGGATAGCCCTACGATCTGAGGTGTGACTCGTACGACGACTATTTCGGCTGTTTTGTGGGATTTCGGTGGGGTGATCCTGAGTAGCCCTTTTGAGGCTTTTAACCGCTTTGAGGCCGCCCAGGGGCTGGCTTTGGACACGATTCGGACCATCAACGCCACCAACCCCGATGACAACGCCTGGGCCCATTTTGAGCGGAGCGACATCTCAGCGGCCGAATTCGATCGGGCGTTCGCCAATGATGCGGCAGCGATGGGTTTTGATATTCGGGGTTATGACGTGTTGGCACTTCTCAAGGGCGAGATTCGGCCCGAAATGGTGCACGCTCTTGATCTCGTGAAAGCAGCCGGATTCAAAACAGCCTGTCTCACGAACAACATGGTCGGTGGCGACGGCATCACCGAACGTCCCGAAAATAGTCGTGAGGCCGAGATTGATCTCATCATGGAACGCTTTGATGCAGTCGTTGAGAGCTCAAAGGTTGGCTGCCGTAAACCCGAAACTCGGTTCTACGAAATTGCTTGCGAATTACTCGATGTTGAGCCCCGCCAATGCGTGTTCTTAGATGACCTCGGAATCAATCTCAAACCGGCCGCGTCAATGGGAATGCAGACGATCAAAGTTTTGGGAGCCGACAAAGCCATCAACGAACTCGAAGCAATTCTCGGAATCGAACTTCGCTAGTGATTCTGGTGTCGTTTTCTTTGGCATTGCCAAAGAAAACGACACCAGATTCGCGGGTAACTCAGAGGCCTTGGAAGGTCTCGTCCATGAGGTCGGCAAGTTCTTGGTCGTGAACGGTCTTAGAACCAGTTGCCGGACTTCCGCTTTCCACACGTGCCACGCGACGTAGATCGTAACCCTGCTCTTTGACTCGCCAGAATCGGTGCTCAACAAACGTCCAAGCGCCCATATTGCCGGGTTCTTCTTGTAGCCACACAACTTCTTTAGCGTTCGGGTAATGCTTGAGGACGTCCATCATCTGCTCGATTGGGAATGGATACAACTGCTCAACACGAACAATCGCTGCCGCGGCATTGCGCTTGTTGCGTTCTGCGAATGCATCCCACGCAACTTTTCCTGAACAGAACACCACGCGCTTCACGCTCGCTGCATCAGTCACGAATGGATCGTCGAGTACTTCTTGGAAAGAAGTGCCAGGCTCAAGATCGGAGATCTTTGAGCGAACTTCCTTCATGCGCAATGGTCCCTTAGGCGTAAAGATCACCAAAGGCTTGCGAACCTCGCGATGCATCTGGCGACGCAACACGTGGAAAAACTGCGCAGCCGTCGTGGCGTTCACAACTTGGATGTTGTCTTCAGCACACAAAGTCAAGAAGCGTTCAATACGCGCCGAACTGTGTTCGGGACCTTGGCCTTCGTAACCGTGTGGCAACAACATGACGAGAGCATTGTGTTGCCCCCACTTGTCTTCGGCGGCCACCAAATACTGGTCGATGATGATTTGCGCTCCGTTAACGAAGTCACCAAATTGTGCTTCCCACAAAACCAAAGCTTCGGGGTTGGCATGGGCATAGCCGTATTCAAAACCAAGCGCGGCATATTCGCTGAGAAGCGAGTCGTAGACCCAGAACTTTTCAGCACCTGGCAACTCGGACAACGGAATCCAAACACGTTCAGTGTTGTTATCAACTAACGCCGAGTGACGGTGACTGAACGTGCCACGTCGTGAGTCTTCTCCAGCCAAACGCACCGGAACGCCTTCGGTGACAAGTGAGCCGTATGCCAACAGTTCGGCTGTTGCCCATTCAACTTCACTTTGCTCGTTGTAAATCTTTGAACGCAACTCGAACTGCTTACCTAATTTCGGATGGACCGTAAAGCCCTCAGGATAATTAGTGAGCTGTGCAAAGACTTTGTCAAGCACTGCTCGTTGAACACCGGTGTCGACATGCGGCAAAACGCCAACAGGTATGGGTGGCTTGGCGACTTTGGTCGGCACTGGTGCGTGCGAACGCGTCTCATCAAGGGCAACTTGCAACTTGCTCTGGAAATCATTAAGCGCTTGTTCGGCTTCTTCGAGCGTGATATCACCTCGACCGACCAACGTTTCAACATACAACTTACGAACACTGCGCTTTTCAGCAATGGCCTTGTACATGAGTGGCTGCGTGTAACTCGGGTCGTCACCTTCGTTATGACCATGTCGGCGGTAGCAGACCATGTCAATCACAACGTCTTTGTGGAAACGCTGACGATATTCCCAAGCGAGACGAGCCACGCGAACACACGCTTCAGGGTCATCGGCATTCACATGGAAAATGGGCGCTTGAACAGTCTTGGCTACGTCGCTGCAATACAGCGATGAACGCGCGAATTGTGGCGACGTTGTGAAACCAATTTGGTTATTGATGATGAGGTGAATCGTTCCACCCACTCGATAACCATTGATGTCGCTCATGCCTAAACATTCGGCAACAATGCCCTGGCCAGCAAACGCCGCATCACCGTGAATCAAGATTGGCAGTGCGGGGAATGAACCTGGTGGATCAATTTGGTCCTGACGCGCACGGATCATGCCGAGCACTAATGGGTCAACGGTCTCAAGGTGACTTGGGTTAGCTGCGAGTTCAATCTTGATTGATGCACCATTCGAGTTGACATAGTGACCCGACGCACCCAAGTGATATTTCACGTCACCAGATCCCTGCACAGTTGCAGGATCAACGTAACCTTCGAATTCACCGAAGATGCTGTCGAGACTCTTGCCCATCACATTGGCCAAAATGTTTAAACGACCTCGGTGCGCCATACCGACGACGGCTGAATCAAGACCAGCCGCTGCAGCATGCGACAAAATTTCGTCAAGTATCGGCACTGCGCTTTCGGCACCTTCAAGACCGAAACGCTTGGTTCCGACATACTTTGTCGCCAAGAACTTTTCAAATGCTTCAGCAGCATTCAATCGCTCAAGTACGCGATGCTTTTCTTCTTTTGAAAGCTGAAATTGCACGCCCTCAAAATGACTTTGCACCCAACGCTGTTCATCAGTGTCTTGAATATGCATGTACTCAACGCCAATACTGCGGCAATATGCATCACGCAAAACATGCAACAGTTCGCCCAACGGCAAACGATTGGTACCAGCGACACCGCCAGTTAAGAATTCGCGGTCGAGGTCCCAGATAGTGAGGCCATACGTTGCAGGGTCAAGCTCAACGGGCAGCTTTGGTTCTTTCCAACGCAACGGATCGATGTCGGCAATCAAGTGACCGCGCACGCGATGCACACGAATCAACGTGGCAATTTGCATCTGCTTGTGCAGGTTTGATTCTTCACGATCGAGCGGGTTGACATCGGTGCGCCACTTCACTGCTTCATACGGAACTTCAAGACTCTTGAAGACGCCCTCGTAGAAACCGTGCTCGCCCAACAAGAGTTCGTGCACACGTTTCAAGAACATTCCGCTCTCGGCACCTTGAATGATGCGATGGTCGTATGTACTCGTGACAGTGACGACTTTTGAAATACCGAGAGTTCCGAGGGCTCGCTCATCGGCACCCTGGAATTCGGCTGGATAATCAATTGAGCCAACTCCGACGATGACGCCTTGACCCGGCATGAGTCGCGGCACACTTTGAACTGTTCCAATCGTGCCAGGGTTGGTCAAACTGATCGTTGCGCCTTGAAAGTCGGCCACAGTGAGTTTGTTTTGCTTGACTTTGCGCACTACATCTTCGTAGGCCACCAAAAATTCTCCGAATGAAAGACGATCAGCTTCGCGCAACACCGGAACAACCAAAGTACGACTTCCGTCAGACTTCGCAACGTCAACTGCGAGACCCATATTGATGTGTTGATGATGCGTCACGCGCGGCTTGCCATCAGCGCCTTCAGAGAATCCACTATTCATGACCGGAACGGCATCGGCAATAGCGCGAACAATTGCGTAACCAATTAAGTGCGTGAAACTAATTTTGCTTTGGCCAGTACGGCTGCGATACCCGTTAATGACGCTGCGGTTTACTTCGAGCAATTTCGCCGGAACGTTACGGAAACTGGTGGCGGTCGGAACCGTGAGACTGCGCTCCATGTTTGAAACAATCGCGAGTCCAGCGCCACGAATTGGTTCGCTGACATCTTCTGTAGGAGCAACGACTGCCGCTGCACTCGGTGCGGCTTTTGTAGCTCCGTTGGCAACGACTGCCTGAGGCACGCTTGCGACAGCAGGCTCGGGCTTCGGATTGGTCACCGCAGCAACGGCGGTTGCCAATGACTTGTAGTCCGAGAAAAACTCTTGCCACGACTCACCGACCGATGCAGGATCGAGACGGTATTGCTCGTACATCTCCTCGACGAGCCATGAGTTGGCTCCAAAGTCGGGAGTGGCACCAGTGGTAGGGATCAGCGCTTCAGACATCGTTGAAAACTGTACCCCTATTGACCCGTCTACCTGCGGAGCAATGGTCCCCCCAGCCACAAACTTGACGAGCGTCACGCACAGCAGACCATGCGAGGTTTGATTTTCGCAAGTAGTTACTTGTATATTTCAGATATGCGCTTCCATCGCCCCCTCATCACCACTCTCTTTGCTGCCTCGCTCATCTCGTTGAGCGCATGCGGTGGTTCATCGTCGAGCACCCCGGATTACACCATTCCCGCCGATGCTGGCTTGGTCGTCAAGGCAGTCCCGACCATCCGCTGGGACGCCAAGGAGTACTCCGCTGTAGCTGGCGATATCAAAGTCTTTTTGGCCAACGACGACAGCGTGAAGCACATTTTGGTGGTCCGTCAGGGCGACAAAGTGGTCGGCGACCTTGAACTGAAAGTAGCCAAGCGCGGCACATTCGACGAAGGAACGATCACTCTTGAAGCCGGCACCTACAGCGTGTACTGCATCGTTCCCGGACACGGAAATATGAATAGCACTCTCACTGTTTCCTGAACAGTTCTCTGAAAACGTCAAAGGGCCGCCCCATTGGGGCGGCCCTTTTCAATTCTATTTCTCGTTGGCTCACGCCTTGAGGAAAATCTCACCCAAGATATACAACACGACCCATAAGCCCGCTGCCGCATACATGGCATTCTTGTGATTTTCGTATGGCCACAACAACTTATTGGTTGCAGCAGTTCCGCCCAATTTGCCGAGGCAATTGAGTTCGAGAATTGTGCCGATGACTAACGAAATGATGACAAAAGTCCAAGCTTTGCCGGCGTCTTGTCCGTCATACAACGGACCAAAGAAGTGCGATGCTCCGACCATGTAGAACAACATCGAAACCGAAAACACCATGTTTTGACGGCTCGCAAGAACTGCACGACGTCCTGCAGCAGGTGCATCAGGATTCGCTTCGCCACCAGCGAGAACATTGGCAGCATTAGCTAAAACAATTTTCTGGTTCTTCCAAATGACCATCCACACGTTGGCGGCCATCGTGATACCAAAAATCATGCCGACAAAAATAGCGGCGTTATGAGGAAGACCAAATGTTGATGTCTCGCTCATGAAGTCCTGCATGTAGTTCTCGGTCACTCCAATAATCAAGAGACCAAACACAAGGGTGACGATTGATGCCCAACGGAACCACCACAAGGCTCGACGAGCGAGCTTGTCGATCGAGATATTTCGGGCTTTACCTTCATCGCCGTACGCAGCGAATGCCGGCACTTGGACGACATTGAAGTAATACAGCAAACCGATCCAGGTGATTCCTGCCAAAACATGAAGCCACCGCGTCAAGAACGCCAGACCTTCGTGTGTGAAAATTTCCATGATGAATTCCTCCAAATAGACCTGCGTCGCTCAACGGCAACGACCCATCGGCACGGACAGGTGCTAACAAAGTACCAAACAACCTGGCGTGGGTGGGTGATGTCAGCAGGTACCGAGGCACTTTTGCCGACTAGCCTTGCGCCCTGGAGGTCATTTATCCATGGCTCATGAGTTCATCTACACCTGTTACAAACTGGCTCGGCACTACCCACCCGACCGCACAGTTCTGGAAAACATCTCGTTGTCGTTCTATCCAGGCGCCAAGATCGGCGTTATCGGCTCGAACGGCTCGGGCAAATCAAGTCTTTTGCGCATCATGGCGGGTCTCGACGACGGATTTTCGGGCGATGCCCGCCTGACCCCCGGCTTCAGTGTGGGCTATTTGGCCCAAGAGCCCCAGCTTGACCCCGACAAAGACGTCCTCGGCAATGTGATGGATGGCGTGGCGCCTGTGAAGGCTCTGCTCGATCGCTACAACGAGGTCATGGCGATGTGGGGTGACCCCGATGCCGATTACGACAAGGTCGGCTCACTGCAAGCCGATCTCGAAGACAAGATCGCGGCTGCTGATGCCTGGAGCCTCGACCGCAATGTTGAAATCGCGATGGACGCTTTGCGCTGTCCCCCGAATGATTCTGATGTCACCAAATTGTCTGGTGGTGAACGTCGCCGAGTTGCGTTGTGTCGCTTGCTGTTAAGTCGTCCCGACTTGTTGTTGCTTGACGAACCCACCAACCACCTTGACGCCGAAAGCGTTGATTGGCTCGAACGTTTCTTGAAGGAATATCCGGGCACTGTTGTCGCGATTACCCACGACCGGTACTTCTTAGACAACGTCGCGAAGTGGATTCTTGAACTCGATCGTGGTCGCGGTTTCCCGTTCGAAGGCAACTACACCAGTTGGCTCGAACAGAAACAAGAACGTATTGCCCGCGAAGAAAAAGGCAACGAAAATCGCCGCCGTACTCTTGAACGCGAACTCGAATGGGTGCGCATGTCCCCCAAGGCTCGTCAGGCCAAAGGTAAAGCGCGTTTGTCGGCTTATGAGAAATTGCATGCCGAGGCCGAGGTCGCCGATCGGGGTCCGAGCAAACTCGAAATCATGATCCCTGCCGGTGGACGACTCGGTGACACCGTCATTGAAGTCAAAGGTCTCACCAAAGGTTTTGGTGACCGCATGTTGATTGAAGATCTGACGTTCTCGTTGCCACCCGCAGGCATTGTTGGCATCATCGGACCAAACGGTGCAGGTAAAACAACTCTGTTCCGAATGTTGACCGGTCAAGAAGCTCCTGGTGCTGGTGAAATTACAGTTGGACACACAGTGCAGTTGGCATATGTCGATCAAAGTCGTGACTCCCTTGATGACAACGCCACGGTCTACGAAGAAATCACTGGCAATATCGAGCACATGAAAGTTGGCAACCGCGAAATTAACGGTCGCGCTTACGTTGCCTCGTTCAACTTCAAGGGAAGCGATCAACAAAAGAAGGTTGGCGATCTTTCCGGTGGAGAACGCAACCGCGTGCACTTAGCCAAACTGTTGAAGACTGGCGGCAATGTTTTGCTGCTTGACGAACCGACCAACGACCTTGACGTTGATACCTTGCGAGCCCTCGAAGATTCACTCGAAGCTTTCCCTGGATGTGCTGTGGTGATTAGTCACGATCGCTGGTTCCTTGACCGTATCGCTACCCACGTCTTGGCATTTGAAGGTGACAGTCAAGTGCGTTGGTTTGAAGGCAACTTCAGCGAATACGAATCTTGGCGCAAAAAAGAAATTGGCTCAGCAGCCGATCAGCCGCACCGCATTAAATACAAGCCCTTGGCTCGTTGATGAATACCAGCCCAGCAACACGCGCTATTCGCATCGCTTGCGCGGTGGTCTTCGTGCTGTGTATCGCTGGGCTAATTATCTCATCCATCGCTGGCAACAATGAAGGCTGGGTCTTAAGCATCGGTATGTGTGGAGCCATCGCGGCAATTATTTTGATTGTTGTTTCACTGATCACTGCCACAAAACGCATCCCTGAGTTTTCTGATGTTCAGGCCGAGGCCATCGAGCAACGGATCGCTCAACTCGTCGCAGCCGGCGTTGATGAAAACGAAATTCGAGAACTCGTTCGCTCATCAATTCAGTTGGGTCGAGGACTGTGAGCGAAACTGACCAACAACTTGCCTCACGTGTAGCCACCGAAGCCGGCGTCATGCTTGTTGACCTGCGCGATGAATTAGTTGCTGAAGGTATTCACTACTGGGATCTCAAAGATGAAGGCGATATCGCCGGCCACCGTTACATCATGAGCGCATTAACCGCGGCGCGTCCCGATGATGTGATCTTGTCTGAAGAGGCTGCCGATAATCGCAAACGACTGAGTGCCAGTCGAGTCTGGATCATTGACCCCATCGATGGGACGAACGAATTTGCCGAGCACCCTCGTCATGATTGGGCCATTCATATCGCTCTTTGGGAGTCGGGAGAACTCACAGCAGCATCAGTTGCACTTCCGACACTAGGAATCACTTTTGATGCCAGCCCTGCTGCCGTTGTTCCACCATCAAAACGCGACAAGCCTCTCTTAGTTACCTCTCGTTCTCGTAATCCATATTGCGCAGTCATGGTCGCCAACGCCCTGGGCTGCGATGTTGCCCGACTTGGTTCGGCTGGCGCCAAAGCGATGGCAATCGTGATGGGCGAAGCCGATATTTATGTTCACGATGGTGGCATGTACCAATGGGATTCAGCCGCTCCG
>Ga0114977_10000850_pt1 | contig 20272 bp, 17 predicted proteins | sample S_130805_MF_Meta_FD_87026 | JGI IMG/M metagenome (GOLD analysis project Ga0114977, IMG submission 87026) | Freshwater microbial communities from Lake Simoncouche, Canada to study carbon cycling - S_130805_MF_MetaG | ecosystem: Environmental > Aquatic > Freshwater > Lake | place: Lake...
CGGCATCGCCGACATGGAAAAGGGCTTGATCGACGTGGTTTGGGGCGGGCCCCTGCGGGTGATCAAGCAACGCGACACCCAAGAGACCTCACCCAACGACTTGGTGGCCTTTTGCGAGGTGGCCGCCAAAGACCCGTTTTTTTTGGTGGCTCCGCCACAAACCACCCCCTTTGAACTTGCACACCTGCGACATCTCAAGTTGGGCACGGTCAGCGAAGTCCCCACCCCTTGGTTGTGCTTGCAACAAGACTTGCGCGATGCAGGAGTCGACCCGATGGTTCTGGCCCGTGGACCGGAGCGCAGCATGCCCGAGAACCTGAGCGCGTTGGCGCGTGGCGAGTTGGATGTGGTGCAGTTGTTCGAGCCCTTTGTGTCCCAGGCCGTGGCACAAGGCGTGGGGCAGGTGGTGCATGCCGCACATGCACGGGGTTGGACGGCCTACACCACTTTCATTGCAACCCAAGCGAGCATCGACAAGCACCGCGAGGCCTTTGAAGCCATGGTCTTGGCCATCGAACAATTTTCGCCTTGGCTTCAAGCCCATGGCACAGATGAACTGGCCAAAGTGGTGCAGCCTTTCTATCCCGACTTGCCCCATTCGATATTGGCCTCGGCCATGGCCCGTTATGCGAGTGCCCAACTGTGGTCGTGCCAACGCGCTGTGTCACGCGCTGGCTTTGCCCGCCTGGGTCTGAGCATGCAGTCGTCGGGATTTGTTCGCCACCTTGCCCCTTATGAAGACTGCATTGCCCCGTGGGCCCAAGAGACTGCCGGCCTTTGAAACATCGGTTCAGTTTTCGATTTTGATCTTGGCCGATTTGATCAATGCATCGGTCTGGCGAAAATCACGGCGCACAAACTCGAGCGTTTCGGCGGCACTGAGTTTCATCACCTCAGAGCCTTGCGCCAACATCAGCGCCTGGTACTCTGGGCTGTCAAGCAAGGCATGCACCGCTTGGCGCAACCGCTGCAACACTTCCGGCGGGGTGCCCGCTGGGGCGGCCAAGCTGTACCAAGTGGTCGACTCGTAACCCGGCATGCCCGACTCGGCAAAAGTGGCCACATCGGGGATGAGCTTGGAGCGGTCTTTGGTGGCGTAGGCGATGGCGCGCAAGCGACCTGCCTTGATCATGGGCAAGACCACCGACAAGTTGGGCATGGCCGCTTGCACCGCACCACCGAGCAAGTCATTGACCGCTGGCGCAGCCCCGCGATAGGGCACATGCACAATGAACACACCGGCATTGAGTTTGAGCAACTCCATGCCCAAATGCCCCGTGGTGCCTTGGCCCGCCGACCCGTAATTGAGCTTGCCCGGTTGCGCTTTGGCCAGGGCCAGGAATTCAGACAGGTTTTTGGCTGGTACCGAAGGATGAACCACCAGCACATTGACGGTGTTGGCCACGATGCCCAAAAACTCAAAATCTTTGATGCCGTCGTAACTGGTTTTTTGCACCAAGGGGTTGACCACATGCGCGGCCGATGTGCCCAAGAACAAAGTGTGGCCATCGGGCGTGGCCTTGGCCGCCAAACCAGCACCAATCGATCCGCCGCCACCGGCCTTGTAGTCGATGACCACAGGCTGGCCCAGGTTTTCGCTGAGCACTTTGGCCGCGGCCCTGGCGATCAAATCGGCCGGCCCCCCTGCGGCGAAAGGGTTGATGATGGTGATGGCTTTGGTGGGAAAGGTCTGGGCCAGGGCGGGCAGCCATCCCAAGCCAAGCAAAGCCATCAGTCCTAAAGCGCCGAAGCGGGCCCAAGCTTGCGTCATGACGTTCTCCATGTGGGTGATGCCGTGCTTGCGGTGGGCATGAAAGTGCCCAAGAACCTCGCACACGGTGAGCAGGTGCGCGATCTTGACACAAAGTCAAATGCATTTGTGCTCAACGCGGCTCGGCTCAGCTTTTGCAGCCGCGCCCTTGGGGCTTCACTGCTTGCGCACCATGTGCAGCAACGCTGTCCACACCGCCGATTTGTGGACCACGAAACGCAGTTTGCGCTCATTGGCGATTTCAATGCACAAGCTGTGCCAGTCTCCCAACCAACCCATGCCATGGCTGACACTGACCTTGGTGATGGCGCTGAGCTGCACATGATGGAAGGCCGAGCGGTCATCGTCACTGATGGATTTGTAGAAAAATCCATTGCCCAACAAATACAAAACGCCATTGGGCATGAGCCATCGGCTGCTGGTGTTGGCCGGGCCATAAGCGATGATTTGTTGGTCCATCAACTCCACCGGGATGGACAAATTAACGATGCGCAAAATGCGCTCAGACAGATAATAAGAAAACACCAAACCGGCCAGCACCACCGCTGCCACGCCCCAAATTGGCCAGCGCAACAAGGCCCCCACCAAGGCCATCAAAATAAATGGCAACCACAAATCCCAGCGCACCAACCAATGATTGCGGGTCAACAAAATGGAGTTGTTGTCCATCGTGTTGGCTTTGGTGAACATGGGGCTGGCCAGTCGCTCGGGTATCTCCAGCTCCGAGCCACAGTTCTGACAAAACAAGTTGTCAGATGGATTGATCAGCCGACATTGACCGCAAATCATGGGTGCGCATCCTTGGCACGCTCAGCGCGCTCAGGCTTGGTTTTGACGTTGGTGGATGGCTTCAAACTGCTGTAAGACATGAAGTTGTACACCGCCATACCCGCCATGACAGCGGTCAACACCAACACGATGGCAATGGCACACACCATCAAACCATTGACCCAGGCGGGCTTGGCCGTGGGTGGTGCCACACGCTCGACCTTTTCCAATGGCTCGGCCACCACCATTTGGGTGACACCAGACTGAGTTGCCACAGATTGGAGAGTCTGCACAGGCGGCACGGCATGGCCGGGCTCTACACCCAGACGCGACTGCAATTGAGACACGGCCTGCTCAATGGCCATCAAGCGGCCGGCAGATTGGGCACCAGCCAAGGCAAAAGCGCGCAACTCTTGCTGCAATTGCCCCAGCGCCTGCATTTGTTCATTTTGATAGACCACCAGTTTGGATTCGACCTGAGGGACTTTTTGCGCCTCTTCTTGCCGGGCCTTTTCGCTTTGGGCCTGCCAATGGGAGAGTTGTTCACTCAAAGTTTGGACTTCAGCGTTGGCAGCCAATCCCTGCATTTGCGCCATCAGTGACTGCAACTGGCGACCTTGCTCGTCAAGGGTGTCTTGCACATCGTGCCAAGCGCGGATAGGCTCTTCGATGGCACCGCTGGATGTTGCGCCGGCCATTTGCTGAGTCCAAGCGTCCATTCGGTCGCGCAGCTCTTGCATCATGTCTTGCCATTGGGCAAATTGCTCGGCAGGCAAGTCCGTCGCAGGCGCTGGGGCTGGCATGGGGGTGGACACTGTTTTGGCCGCCAATTCGGGGGGCAGGATATGGGTTTTCACCGGAGAAGAAACCCCGACGGCATCAATTTGGGCTTTCAAATCGTCCATCAATTGAACCGCAGCCTCGCTGACAGCAGCGTCCACGGTTGCAGCCTGCGCGGCAGGCACAGGCCGCTCTTGAACAGGGTGTCCCTGTTCGGTGTCTTCAGGGTCTGCGGGACTTTGGACGGGGTTGGGCGTGCGTTGGTGCTTGACATAGGCCAACAGGTCGATGCCTTCTTCTTTGATCGGCGCGTCTGCACCTTCCGATTCGTCAAGCTCTTTGGCGACCGATTTTTTGTTTTTGCCGGGGACCGTGGTCCCGCATTTGCCGCAAAAATTAGCGGTCACCGGCAAGGGGTTGTGGCATTGCAGACAGTTCATCACCGTTTCCCTGTGCTCATTGGACTTCATACAAAAGGCAGGCCACATACCGCTTGTCATGGGCCCGTTCTTCTTGACAATTTTTCACCACCACCGCGCGTGCGTGGCGCAAACTCTTATTGGAGACATAGTCGGCGCAATTGCCCCACTTGCCATCAAAGGCAAAGGCAAAAGCTTTGTACTCACCTTCGGCAACCTCTCGCTTTTGCAATTGCTGGAACATTCGCTTGCAACTGCCAAACAAGGGGGGCTTGTAAGCTTGGGCAGAAGCGTCTTCCTCGACTTTTCCGCTGGTGCCGTCCATCGCCTGTGACTTGTCTGTCGCGTGCGACACCGTGCTGGGTTGGCTCACTTCGATGGCTGTAGCTTGGGCTTGGGAGGGCTTGCCACCATGCGCGCCGTCAGACGATCCGTGAGCCCCCTCGTCACCTTTGGCCTGCCTTGGCTCTGCTTGTCCGTGGCCTTCATCGGTACGGTTATCGGATGGTTCGCTGTGGGCTTGTTTTTTACTGTCATCTGCCGCCTCAAGCGCGGCTTCATCTGCGGCTTTGACCGCAGCCAAAGCTTGTTCAGCTTGGCGCATCAAACTGCGTGAATAAAAAAACAATGGCACGACCAACCCGGCCGAAAGGGCCGAGATGAGCAGCAATTTGAATAAAGAGCGATCCATTGTTTTTCCGTGAATGTGTACTGACCACCATATTTCAGTGGCAGCACCACAGTATCGGCTTGAGCCAGAAAATATGAAATAAAACCCACATGAATGTGACCAATAGAATACTTTGAATGTATAAAAAATATGTTTTTATTAAAAATTGAATTCTTTTATCCATCCAAGCGCATTGATGCCACCCGTCGCCAAACGGCATCAAGCGGTTTTGTTAGCATGGTCCACCAACCTTTGGAGTGACTATGCAGCTGAAATTTTTGTCTACTTGGCCGTTTGCCCTGCTTGGCACTTGCTTGACCTGGATACTCTTCTTATGCGGCCCAGCGGCATGGGCACAAGATGTCGCCAGCTTTCAAGCGCTGCTGTCTGGCCCCCAGCGCAGCGCGGCCAATGTGGTGCGCGACCCTTTTCGCCACCCAGCTGAGACTTTGGCATTTTTTGGCATCCAATCGAACCACACAGTGGTGGAAATTTTGCCCGGCAGTGGGGGCTACTACATGGAGATATTGGCACCTTGGTTGCGCGACAAGGGGCGTTACATCGCCGCCAACCGCGACCAATCCTTGCCGCAATACATCCCAGACCACCAAAAACTGCTGGAACGCCTCAAAGCCGAACCCCAGCACTACGACCAGGTGGTGGTGACTGCCTTCAGGGCCGACAACCACCCCATCGCCCCAGCGGGCAGCGCCGATGCCGTCATCAGCTTTCGCAACCTGCACAACTGGATGGAGCGTCAAGAGGTGGTGGAGTCCTTGCGCGCCTTTCACAAGGCGCTCAAACCCGGTGGCGTGCTCGGCATTGTCGACCACCGCGGGCGCAATGACCAAAGCCAAGCCCAGCAAATGGCGGCAGGATATGTGCGCGAAGATGTCGCCATCGCCTTGATAGAGGCCAACGGATTTCGCCTCACCGGGCGAACCGAGATCAATGCCAACCCCAAAGACACCAAAGACTATCCAGAAGGGGTGTGGAGCCTGCCGCCGACTTACCGCATGAAAGATGTGGATCGCGCGAAATTGCAAGCCATCGGGGAGAGTGATCGCTTTACCCTGCGCTTTGTCAAGCGCTGACTGGGGTCAGATGGCGTAACGCGCGCCCAATTGCTGATGCCAGCTGTGCCAGTCGCGTCCAGCGTGGACATGGCCGCAATGGGGACAGGTGCGATCGGCTTGAGGGGTGTCGTAGAAGGACGCAAATGCCTTTGGCAAATCCTCCACGATGCTTTCCAGTTGGACTTCGCGCCGCGCCACCAAACCCGCGCATTGAGAGCAGTACCACTCAAATCCATCCAGTTCACCCTGGGGACGGGCACGCTCGATGACAGTGCACAAACTGCCTGGCTCTGAGCGTTGGGGTGAATGACGCACATGCGCTGGCAACAAAAAAACGTCGCCCTCGCGCAAATGGATTCGCTCAAACTTTCCACGGTCGGCAATCAGCAATGAGGCTTGCCCTTTGAACTGATGGAAAAACTCCTCCAGGGGATCATCGTGAAAATCGGTGCGCTGGTTGGGCCCACCCACCACCGTGCAAATGAGGTCTGAGTTTTTCCAAATTTGCTGGTTGCCCACCGGCGGCTTGAGCTCCGCTGAATGGGCCTCAATCCATTGGGGAAAGTTCAAAGGCGCGCTGTAATGCGTGGCGGAGGGTCGGTTGTGATCGGACATGGGCGGCCTCGCGAGGTGAAGGGTTCAAAGATCGTGCTTGCTTTGTTTGCATTCAATTCAAGGTTGCAACCCACTTTGTGCAAACGCACTCACCACATGGGCACGTTCGGCCTCGGTCAGTTGCAGCAAAGGGCGGCGCACTTTGCCACCATGCTGCCCCAATTGCTCTTGCCAGACTTTGGCGTGGGCCTGGGGCTTGCCCTTGGGTTTGCTGTCTTTGAAGGCCTTGCGCACAGGCTCCAAGCTATCGCGCACCTTGCGGGCAGCAGCATGGTCACCGGCAAAAGCCAGGCGGGTGTATTCATTCATGCGCTGGTCTTTTTTGGTTTGCAGCAAAAAAGGCGGCGTCGAGCACAAATAAAGCTTCCAGTTCAGCTCGATGATGTTGTCGAGCCATTCTTCTTCTGAGGGGTTGCTCACATGAATTTTGTGGCCAGCCAACTCGGTCAGGCGGATGTAATGGGCGCGGTCGCTGCTGTATTTGATGGCCACCACGCTGGGCAAATCGGCAATGCGGTTGCACAACTCAGGCGTCATGGTGTAGCCGCAATCGGGGTGGTTCCACATCGCCATCCCAAGGTTGACCTGCTCTGATAGGTAACGGTAGTACTCGAAAATGGTCTCGTCGGTGTCAGCACCAAAGTGCAGCACTGGGCTGTGCACGATGATGTAATCGGCACCGATGTCTTGCGAGTGTTGGGCCAACTCCAAAACGGTATCGAGTTGGGTATCAGAGCAAGAGGTGATGATCCCGCAATGGCCCACACCGCCGCGGTTGCCCGCCAAGCGGGCTTCGTCTACGGCAATTTCCATGAGTTTTTTTCGGTCGCCCATCGACATGGAAAAAAACTCTGCCTGTTTGCCAGCAATGAACAAACCGCCCAACTGCAAGTCGCGGATCCAATGGCGCAAGTTATCGCGGTAAGCGGCCTCATCGAGCCGGCCTTGGTCATCAAATGGGGTGAGGTTGGCAGCCCAAACACCGGTCAGGTGATCGCGGGCATATTCTTTGGCTTCAGATTTTTTGTATTTCATTTGCTGTCTCCATGTGTGTTGTTATGCATGGCTTGCCAAAGTTGTTGGGCACGCAAAGGCAGTTGCAAATCCACCTCACCCAAGATAGACAAAGCGTCCCGGGCAGCGCTCATGATAGCCGCTGGCACACCAATGCAACCGGCTTCGCCCACCCCCTTGGCCCCCAATGGATTCAACGGGCTGGGGGTGTGCATGGAGTGCAGTTCAATGGGTGGCATGTCATCGGCCCGAGGTACGGCGTAATCCATCAAAGAGCCCGTCAGCAGTTGGCCTTCGCTGTCGTAAACCAGTTGCTCCATCAAGGCCTGCCCTATGCCCTGGGCCGCACCACCGATGAGTTGGTCTCGCACCAAATCTGGCTGCAAACTCAGACCCGCATCATCCACCCACAACAAGCGTTCGATCCGGGGTTGACCTGTTGCCGCATCCACCGACAAACGCACCATCACACACCCGCTGGCCCACGCTTCTTGGGCCTCAAAACGGGTCTCGGCAATCAGGGGCAAGGGCATGCCTTGTTGGCGCTGGGCAAGCAAATCGCGACAAGCCTGGGCCACCGCACTTCCCCCAATCGCACTGCTGCGGCTGGCCAATGCGCCAATGCCAGGCGGGCAAAGATCGGTGTCACCCATCACCACTTGCACACGTTCCAAGGGCACACCCAAGTGTGTTGCTGCCAATTATCCAAATGTGATGGCATGTCCTTGGCCTTGGTCGGGGCTGCCGCTGGCCAGCGTGATGTCCCCATTGGCATGCCAAGTGACACGGGCAGACTCCCACCCTTGCCCGCAAGGTTCTACATACATGGCCACACCCAGCCCCACCCATTCTCCTTGGGCGCGGCGCGCGCGCTGCAGCGCGCGCTCTTGCGTGTAGCCAAACCGTTCGCAAGCCAACGCGAGCAATTGGGGGAAGTCGCCCGAATCAAAAGTCTCACCCGTGGGCGTCAAGCAGGGCATGGCGCTGGCCGGTACCAAATTGCGTTGGCGCAATGCCACCGGATCCATGTCCAAGCGCCGAGCAGCCAAGTCAACCAAGGACTCCATCAACAACGCGGCTTCTGGCCGACCCGCACCACGGTAAATGCCCACTGGCGCGGTGTGCGCGCGGCGAGCCTGGCCAACGATATTGACTTGTGGCACACGGTATGGTCCCGGCAAAATGCGTGCGGCATTGCGCAAGGGCACCACCGCAGAAAAAGGCAGCCATGCCCCCAATGAATAATTCAACTGTGCCTGCAAAGACACGAAATGCCCTTGCGCGTCCACCGACAGCTGGCCCTGCAAACGCGCACCACGACCGTGCTGACCAGATAAAAATTCTTCCGAACGGCTGGCCTTCCACTGCACCGTGGTGGCCAAGCGATGGGCCGCCAAGGCCACCAAAATATCCTCTGGCGTGATGGAGGCCTTCGACCCAAAAGCCCCGCCCACGTGCGGCGATATCAGGTGCACCTGTTGCAGGGGCAAACCCAAGGCACGGGCCATATCCGATTGGGCGCGCGACGGGGCTTGGCTGCCCAACCATACCTTGAGCCGTTGTTCCGATGCTTGCCACTGCGCCACACAAGCGCGCGGCTCCATGGCCATGGCCAGCAAGCGCGGCACCTTCAAGTCAACACCAACTTGGGCAACACCCACTCGACTGTCACCGCCAAAGTGGTGTTCAAAACGGGCCACCACCGGCGAGTTGGGGTCTGCATCGCCCCAAGCCTGCAGCGCCTGCAGCGACACACTCACCAGGTCTGCTGCGGCTTGTGCCGTGCTGGCGTCGTGCGCCAGCACCATGGCCACAGGCTGACCCACATGCTCCACTGTGGTGCCGGCCAACAAGGGCATGGCAACGTCGTTGAGCAAAGGCCACAAAGGGTTCACGCCTGGGGTTGGCACGTTTTGCACATCGCTGGCTTGCCACACCGCTACAACGCCTGGCAAAGCCAGGGCCGGCGATGTGTCTATGCCCAATACCTGCGCATGCGCATGGTCGCTGCGCACAAAAGCCACATGCAGCGCACTGGTAGGGGCGGCATCATGCACATAAAACCCCAGCCCTCTGATCAAGCGTTCATCGTCGCGCATGTTCATGGGTCGACCAAAGGGAATGGTTGCGCCAACACCCTGCAACTGCCTCAAGCCATGGCAATTTGGATGGACCGCGCAGCCATGTCTTCCAGCCAGGCCAAATCCACATCGGCATGGGCTTCACACATGAACCAAGGCTCTCTGGAGTCGGGTTCGAGCATCACACCATGGGCAATCATTTGCCAAGCAAATCGGCGATACAACTCGCTATCGGTCTTGCGCCAATCGCGGTACGTCTCGGGCACATCGGCAGTGAAGTGAATGCCCAGCATGGCCGGTGGACCTGCAAACGCATGGGGCACACCGGCTTGGGTGAAAACACGACCCAACAAGGCCTTGATTTGCAGGCCCACACGGTCAATGGTTTTCAAGGCGTCGGTGTGGGTGAGGATGTCCAAGGTGGCGTGGGCCGCACTCAAAGCCACCATGTTGGCGGTGTAGGTCCCACCGTGCACCACCCCACCGGGATGTGAGCCCACCACATCCATCACATCGGCGCGCCCCCCAAATGCGGCCACCGGATAGCCATTGCCCATGGCCTTGGCAAATGTGGTCAGGTCGGCATAGATGCCATACAAGGCCTGCGCGCCGCCCGCCGCCACCCGAAAACCGGTTTTGACCTCGTCCAAAATCAGCAGCGCACCGTGCTGGGTGCACAAGTCGCGCAAGCGCTGCAACCACGCCGATGTGGCTGCGATGCTGCCCGCATTGCCAATGATCGGCTCCAAAATCACACACGCGAGTTCTTGGCCGCGATGGGCAAATAATTGCTCCAAGGCGGCAGAGTCGTTGAGCCCAATGATGTCAACCAATGCGCGCGTGTTTTGCGCAATGCCCGCACCAAATGGGATGACTTGGGGGGCTTGAGGACTGCTGGGGTCCCAGTGTTCGATGTCGGACTTCCACATCACCTCGTCAAACAAGCCATGAAAACCGCCCTCGACCATGGCAATGCGCGAGCGCCCCGTAAAGCCTCGGGCAGTGCGCAGTGCGCCCATCACGGCCTCGGTGCCTGAGTTGGCAAAGCGCATCTTGTCAATCTGCGGGCACAAGGCCTTGATCTGTTGCACCACCTGGGCGTCCAAAGCCGTAGAAAAACCCGTGACCGTACCGCCACGCTGTATTTGTGCCACCACGGCCGCGTCCACCCGCTCATCGCGGTATCCCAAAATGATGGGGCCGTAGCCCAGCCGAAAGTCCACATGCTCTTGGCCATCTACATCGGTGATCCGACACCCCTTGGCACTTTGCAAAAAAACCGTTTGCTCATCGCCCCAATAGCGGTAGTTTTCTGCCACGCCCTGGGGCATGTGCACATGGGCTTGGCGCATCAAGGCGCTTTGTACAGATTTGGTCATGGCCCTCTTTGCTCCATCAAGATGGTGCTTTGTCGCTGCCCCATGCCTGGCCCAAGGGCGGGCGCAACAACAAGCCCGCACGCTCTTCGAGCAAGCGCACCACGTGCAACTCGCCCGCCTCAGGGCCATAGGTCTGCATGGCTTGTTCAAACACCTTTTGGGCCAAAGCGCCCATGGTCAGCTCAAAGCCTTGCGACTTGGCCACTTGGTTGATCAAACCCAAGTCTTTGCAGCACAGCGCCAGCGAAAAGCTGGGGTCATAGTGCCCGGCAAAGATGGACGGCACATCGTGCTGCGCCACCCAACTGTTGCCCGCACTGGATTTGATGGCTTCCCACACCGTGGGCAAGGGAATGCCCGCCTTGGCACCCATCATCAAACCTTCGCCTATGGCTGCGGCGCTGACGAACCACAACAAATTGGTCAGCAGTTTGATGGTGGCGCCGTTGCCATGCACACCCACGTGGAATATTTTTTCACCCAGCACATCGAAAATGGGTTTGTGTTTCAGGTAAACGGCTTCGTCGCCGCCGACAAAAATGGACAAACGACCCAATGCTGCAAAGTCGACGGCGTTGGTCACGGGCGCCTCAAGAAAGTCACCTCCACGCTGTTTGGCCATATCGGCCAATTGCCGCACCAATTCCACCGCACTGGTGGATGTGTCGATCACCGTCATGCCTGGCCGCAGTGCAGCCATCACGCCGGTGTCGCCCAACATGACCTCTTGGACTTGGGCAGGCCCCGGCAAAGAGGCCATCACCACCTCGGCATTGGCCATGCCTTGGTGCAAACTGGGTGCCCAATGGGCGCCTTGTTCCAGCAATGCCAAGGCTTTGTCTTTCACCCGGTCAATGACCGTCAATGGGTGACCGGCTTTGAGCAAATTGGCGGCCATGGGGTGGCCCATGTTGCCCACGCCAATGAAAAAGATATGCGGCAAAGAAGTCATGATGGTGGTGGACAGCAGTTGATTGAATGGCGAAATGAGACCAGCCCCAGCAGGCTCAAGCACTTTGCTTGGCAAACGCCAAAAATTGCGGTCCGTGGCGTGATTCGCTGAGAAAATGCAACCCCAACTTTTCCAGCATGGCCAAGGCTTGCGTGAAACTGTAAATGCGGTACTGAACGGTTTGGGCCATCACACGCTGGGGGCCATCGTCCAAGTAGTAGTGCTTGATGAAGCCATCCGGATGGGGGTCAATTTTTTGACCATACACCATGCCATTGGAGATGGGGCGCTCGTAATCGTGGTGTGGCCCTTGGATGCCCAACAACAACTGCCCGCCCGGCGCAATGTGTGCGGCCACGCGCTCCAAGCCTTGCACATTGCCCGCTTCGTCGGGGATGTGGCTGACCATGAAAGGCTCTTTGTCTCCATCGATCACAAAATACCAGACGCCGCCATAAGAGAAAGCCACCTCGTAGGGGTGGCTGAGTTGCATTTGGGTGACGTTTTCTCGGGCCAAACTCACATTGGCAAAACCCTTGAGTCGCTCTTTTGCAATGTCGAGCATGGCTTGCGTCAGATCAATACCGGCTATCTCCAGGTCGGGGCGCCGCTTGGCCAAGGCCTCGATGATGAGGCCCGTGCCACACCCTATTTCCAGCACGTGGCGAAAGTCAGCTTGCTGGACCAACTGGGTGACGATTTGATCGTAATCGTAGTAACCCGAGGTCATGATGACGTCGTAATATGCCGACATGTTGGTGTAATCGCCCATGAGAACTCCTGGTGGGACCTGTGGTTATTTGGGCCACAGCTTACACCATGAAATTGAAGGCATCTGTCCTGGCGAAAGTAAACGAGAATCAACCTATTCAATAGCGGTTTGCACCTGAATCTCATGGCAATTCAATGGTTCCCCGGTCACATGCACCTCACGCGCAAGGCGATCGCGGAGCGCATCAAAGACATCGACGTGGTTATCGAAATGCTGGATGCTCGCCTGCCAGGATCGAGCGCCAACCCCATGCTCGGCGAGCTGATCGAAGGTAAACCCACGCTCAAGGTATTGAGCAAACAAGACTTGGCCGACCCGACCCACACCCAGCAGTGGCTGGACCATTACAACGCCCAAACCGGTGTGCGCGCCATTGGCTTGGACACCAGCATGGTGTCCCCCGCCAAGGCCCTGATCCAAGCCTGCCAACAATTGGCGCCCTTGCGCGGGGGCATGGTCAAACCCATGCGGGTGCTGATGTGTGGCATTCCCAACGTGGGCAAATCGACCTTGATCAATACCCTCAAAGGCCAACGCGCAGCGAAAACCGGTGACGAAGCCGGGGTGACCAAACTGGAGCAGCGCATCAGCCTGGCCGATGACTTTTACATTTACGACACACCAGGGGTTTTGTGGCCGCGCATCATCGTGGCGCAAAGTGGCTACAACCTGGCCGCCAGCGGAGCCATTGGTGTGAACGCATTTGACCAAGAAGAGGTCGCCTTGGAGTTGCTGAACTACCTCATTGCCCGCTACCCGCAAGCTTTGGCATTGCGCTACAAACTCAGCGATGTGGCCAGCCACCGTGACGAAGAGCTGCTGCAAGCCATTGCGCGCCAACGCGGCGCGGTGCAAAGTGGGGGCCGTGTGAACACCGCCAAAGCCGCAGACATCGTGATCCATGATTTTCGATCTGGGGCCTTGGGGCGATTGACGCTGGAAACACCGCCAGAGTTTGACCAATGGCTCACACAAGGAAAGTTGGCAGACGCCGAGCGCGACTTGCGCAAACAAACCCAGAAGAAACCCGCCCGGCCAAAAACCAAAATAGCCCGATGAAACTGGCCCTGCTGTCCGACATTCATGCCAACTGGCAGGCCTTGCAGGCATGTCTGACGCACGCGCGTGAGCAAGGCGCCAACCAGTTTGCTTTTTTGGGCGACTTGGTGGGTTATGGCGCAGACCCCATTGCCGTGGTCGATCAAGTGATGGCGCTCCAACATTTGGGGGCTTTTGTGTTGAAAGGCAACCATGATGAGATGGCAGTGGCGCCACCCCAGCAAGACGCATCGCTGGGGGCCAGCACCGCCGATTGGACTCACCGTCAGCTGTCCGCCACCCAACTCAACTTTTTAAACCAATTGCCTCTGACCGCCAGCGTGCAACACCTGCTGCTGGTGCATGCCAGCGCCGATCGACCCGAAAAATGGCGCTACGTTGACAGCGACCGCGCCGCCAGTGCTTGCTTGAGTGCCGCTGCCCAATTGACCCCCTCAACACCCCACGTACTGGTCGGTCATGTGCACCATCAAGCCCTTTATTACCAAGGCGCGGGTCGAGGGCTGATGCCCTTCACGCCCACCACCGGCGTACCCGTACCCGTGCCACTTGGGCGGGCATGTGTGGCCAGCGTGGGCTCGGTGGGCCAACCCCGGGACGGAGACCCACGTGCCATGTACGCTGTGTACGACCTGATGACCCAACGGCTGGCGTTTCACCGCATCGCTTATGACCATGCCAGCGCCGCTGCCGCCATCCGGGCAGCAGGTTTGCCCGATTTTTTTGCCAGTCGATTGGAAAGCGGTCGATGAAGTTGCTCACCCCCGGCACCGTGTTGGACGGCTTTGAAATTCTGGAGTGCATGCATGCCGGTGGCATGGCACACATCTACCGGGTGAGCTATGCGGCCAATGCGCTTGGTGTTCGCCGTGACAGCGAATTTCCGATGGCCATGAAGATCCCGCGCATGACCGCCGGCGATGGTGCCGAGAACATCGTCAGCTTTGAAGTCGAGTTGCAAATCATGCCCACCTTGACGGGCGCGCATGTGCCACGTTTTGTGGCCGCCGGTGACCTGTCGCGCACCCCCTACTTGGTGATGGAGTACCTGCCCGGTCAAACCTTGCAAACCTTGATCGCGCAATCTGAGGCCATGACACCTGCCGACATGGCCCGAATCGGTGCGGCCATGGCCCGCGCCGCCCACAGCTTGCACCGACAAAACGTCTGCCATCTGGACCTCAAGCCAGCCAACGTGTTGATTCAAGCCGATGGCCGCGCTGTCATGCTCGACTTTGGTCTGTCTTGCCATGCCCACTATCCCGACTTGCTGGCCGAGGAGTTGCGCAAAGCCGTGGGCTCGCCCATCTGGATCGCCCCTGAGCAAGTGGTGGGTGTGCGCGGCGACCCACGCAGCGATGTGTTTGCCATTGGCGTCATGCTCTACCAAATGGCCACTGGCGAAACGCCCTTTGGCGAACCGGCCACGGCTGGCGGGTTGCGCCAACGCCTATGGATGACGCCCGTGCCACCCAGGCAGCATCGACCCGCGTTGCCCGAATGGTTGCAAGAAATCATTTTGAAATGCCTCGAACCCGTCGCTGAGCAGCGTTACCCATCGGCCGCGCACCTGGCCTTCGACCTGAGCCACCCCGGCGATGTGCAGATCACCGCGCGCGGACGTCAAACCCAAGGCGCTGGCTTTTGGCATCACTTCAAACGCTGGCTGCGGGCAGCGGGCATGCAATACCAACCCAGCCCCTTGCCCACCCAGCAAATTGACGAGGTGCCCATTGTCATGGTCGCCCTGCCCTACAAAGACGTGAGTGACGCGACGTTGTACTCATTGCGCGAAGCGGTGCAACGCTCTTTGGGGCTGCGCCCGGAAGCACGGTTGGCCTGCGTGACCGTCATCAGCCCCAGCGAGACCAGCAGCACCCAGTTGGACAAAAGCGAAACCAACGTTCACCGCTGGCACCTGACCCGTATGAAGCAATGGGCCGAGCCACTGAACCTGCAAGGGCGGCACACCTCGTTTCATGTTCTGGAGTCGGGGGACGTGGCAGATGCCCTGCTGGCCTATGCCAAAGGCAACGGGGTGAACATGATCATCATGGGCGCGGCCACCCATGGCCTGCAAATGCAACGCTTGGTGGCCACCGTACCGATCAAAGTGGCCATGGACGCGCCTTGCACCGTGATACTGGTCAAGCAAAGTTTGCCGTTTGAGTTACTGGCCCATTCCTAGTCATGGCCAACTCAAACAATTCGTGCACCAGCCACCCCGCCAACCACGCCTGCACTCGCGGCAATGGCAATGCCTCAAACCACGTTGGATCGACCGCAGCAAATTGCCGCACGAACGGAAAGATGCCAATGTCTGCTGCGCACGGCGTGTCGCCACCCAACTGCGCCGTGTTTTGAAGTTGTTGCTCCAGCGGTTCTAGCAACACTTTGACAGCTTGCGTTCGGTGGCGCTGGGTGCCTTGCAAGTCGCTGAAACGCTGTGGGTATTTGTATCGGTCCAAATGGTGTTTGAACGCACCATCGCAATTGGACAACAAGGTCTGATTGACCTCTGATTGCGCCCTCGCCCACCAAGCGTTTATATCGCCCGTTTGCGCAAACGCCCAACGCATGATGTCCATGCTTTGCTCCAAAACTGGACCATCTGGCAAGACCAGCACAGGCACCGTGCCTTTGGGCGACACGGCCAGCAGTTGGGCAGGTTTGTCACGCAACGACACTTCTAGTGCTTGATAGGCCACGCCCGCTTGCAGCAGTGCCATGCGGGCACGCATGGCATAGGGGCAGCGGCGGTAAGTGAAGAGAAGTGGGCAATCCATCAGCCCATCACCACCGCCAAACACTTATTTGCGGGCAGGCGGCAAATCGGTGCAACTGCCATGGGCCACCTCTGCCGCCATGCCAATGCTTTCGCCCAGCGTGGGGTGTGGGTGAATGGTTTTGCCAATGTCGATGGCGTCAGCGCCCATCTCGATGGCCAGAGCGATTTCACCGATCATGTCACCCGCGTGTGTGCCGACCATGCCACCACCCAAAATTTTGCCGTGGCCATGCGCCTCGGGTGAGTCGTCAAACAACAGTTTGGTCACGCCTTCGTCGCGGCCGTTGGCGATCGCGCGGCCAGATGCCGTCCAGGGGAACAAACCTTTTTTCACCTTGATGCCCTGCGCTCGTGCCTGGTCTTCGGTCAAGCCCACCCAAGCCACCTCAGGGTCGGTGTAGGCCACGCTGGGGATGACACGGGCGTTGAACGCCGCTGCGGCCAACTCTTTGTTGCCTTGCACTTCGCCCGCAATGACTTCGGCCGCCACATGCGCTTCGTGCACCGCCTTGTGCGCCAACATGGGCTGGCCCACGATGTCGCCAATGGCAAAGATGTGCGGCACGTTGGTGCGCATCTGAATGTCCACGTTGATGAAGCCCCGGTCGGTCACGGCCACGCCGGCTTTGTCAGCACCGCATTTTTTGCCGTTGGGCGTGCGGCCCACAGCTTGCAGCACCAAGTCGTACACCTGGGGCGCAGGGGCGGTGCCACCTTCTTGTGCAGGCGCGAAAGTGACTTCAATGCCATCAGGCAATGCCTTGGCTGACACCGTTTTGGTGTTGAGCATGATGTGGTCAAAGCGGTGGGCGTTCATTTTTTGCCACACTTTCACCAAGTCGCGGTCTGCCCCTTGCATCAGGCCATCCAGCATTTCAACCACATCCAAGCGTGCGCCCAGCGTGCTGTAGACGGTGCCCATCTCCAAACCGATGATGCCGCCACCCAAAATGAGCATGCGCTTGGGCACTTCTTTGAGGGCCAACGCGCCGGTGCTGTCGACCACGCGGGGGTCGTCGGGCATGAAGGGCAGGTGCACCGCTTGCGATCCGGTGGCAATGATGCAGTTCTTGAAGGCAATGACTTTTTTGGTACCCGTTTTATCTTGACCCGCACCGGTGGTTTCTTCCACCTCCACATGGTGGCTGCCGACAAAGTGGCCAAAGCCACGCACGGTGGTGACTTTGCGCATCTTGGCCATGGCCGCCAACCCGCCCGTGAGCTTGCCGATCACTTTTTCTTTGTGACCACGCAATTTGTCGATGTTGACGGCGGGCTTGCCAAAGTCCACCCCCAGATCGGCCATGTGGGCCACTTCATCCATCACTGCGGCCACATGCAACAAGGCTTTGGATGGGATGCAACCCACGTTCAGGCACACGCCGCCCAATTGGGCGTATCGCTCGACGATGACCACATTCAACCCCAGGTCTGCCGCACGAAAGGCCGCGCTGTAACCGCCGGGGCCACCGCCCAGCACGAGGAGGTCGCAGTCCATGTCCACCGTGCGCGCGTAGCTGCTGGCGCTGGCGGCGGTCACAGGCGCGGTGGCAATCGGTGCTGGGGTGGCAGCGGTGGGGGCTGGAGCAGCGGCCAGGGGGACAGGCGTTGCCGCAGCGGGTGCAAGCGCAGCCTGGGCTTCGAGCACCACAACCACCGAGCCTTGCTTGACTTTGTCACCGAGCTTGACCTTGATCTCTTTGACCACACCGGCATGCGAGGATGGGATTTCCATCGAAGCCTTGTCACTCTCCACCGTGATCAGGCTTTGCTCGGCGCGGATGGTGTCACCGGGTTTGACCAGCAGTTCTATCACCGCCACTTCATCAAAGTCGCCGATGTCGGGTACTTGTATTTCTAACAGTGCCATGTTGTTCTCGCAGGTTGCGTGGGCGCCATCGTGCGCGATGGCGGTGGACCCAAAATTTAAAGCAAAACGCGCCTAAAGTCGCCCAGAATTTGGCCCAGGTAGACATTGAAGCGGGCCGCTGCAGCGCCATCAATGACGCGGTGGTCCCAAGTCAGTGACAAAGGCAGCATCAAGCGGGGCACAAACTCTTTGCCGTTCCACACCGGCTCCATGGTGCTTTTGCACACACCCAGGATGGCCACCTCAGGGGCATTGATGATGGGCGTGAAGTAGCGCCCACCAATGCCGCCCAAGCTGGAGATGGTGAATGTGGCGCCCGACATTTCAGCTGGACTCAGCTTGCCTTCGCGGGCTTTTTTGGCCAACTCGGACATCTCTTGGCTGATTTGCAAAACACCTTTTTTATCAGCGTCTTTGATGACAGGCACCATCAAGCCGTTGGGGGTGTCAGCGGCAAAACCAATGTGCCAATAATTTTTATACACCAAGGCGTCGCCGTCGAGCGAGCTGTTGAACTCCGGGTATTTTTTGAGGGCGGCCACGCAGGCCTTGATCAAAAACGCCAGCATGGTGACCTTGATGCCGCTCTTTTCGTTCTCTTTGTTGGTGGAGACCCGAAACGCTTCCAAGTCGGTGATGTCGGCGTCGTCATGGTTGGTGACAGCCGGGATCATGATGGCGTTGCGCAACAGGTTGGCACCGCTGATCTTTTTGATGCGCCCCATCTCTTTGCGCTCGATGGGACCAAACTTGGCAAAGTCCACCTTGGGCCAGGCAATCAAGCCCAAGGCAGCGCCATCACCACCCGCGGGTGTCTTGGCCGCTTGGGCCTGGGTGCGGGTGTCGCCGGCCATCACTGAACGGGTGAAGGCCTGAACGTCTTCTTCGGTGATGCGGCCTTTGGTGCCTGTGCCCTTGACCTCGGTCAGGGGCACACCCAACTGGCGCGCCAATTTGCGAATTGAAGGAGAAGCGTGGGGCAAACCAGTGGAAGAAATTTGGCTGGGGGCGTGTGCGCCCACGGCCTGTGCGGGGGCAGTTGCAGCAGCGGGGACAGGCGCTGGTGCTGATGCTGGCGCTGCCACCGGTGCTGCCACTGATGCGCTGGCAGGCGCAGGGTTGACTGGGGGCGCAGGTGGGGCTGCAGCAGGCGCAGTTGCCGCAGCGCCTGCGGCATCGAGCACCACCACCACCGAACCTTGCTTGACCTTGTCGCCCAACTTGACCTTGATCTCTTTGACCACGCCCGCGTGTGAGCAAGGGATCTCCATCGAAGCCTTGTCGCTCTCCACGGTGATCAGGCTTTGTTCGGCCTTCACTGTGTCACCCACCTTGACCAGCAATTCGATCACGGCCACTTCATCAAAGTCCCCAATGTCGGGGACCGTCACATCCATCATCGCCATCTCTTGTCTCCGTTGGGTTTTTAAGCGTACAGGGGGTTGGTCTTGTCGGCATTCAAGCCATAACGGGCAATGGCCTCGGCCACCTTGGCCGCTGGTACAGCACCGGACTCGCTCAAGGCCTTGAGGGCGGCCACCACGATGTAGTGGCGGTTGATCTCAAAGTGCTCGCGCAATTTACTGCGGAAATCGCTTCGGCCAAAACCATCGGTGCCCAGCACTTTGTAGGCACGACCAGCAGGGATGTATGCACGGATTTGCTCTGCATAAGCCTTCATGTAGTCGGTTGACGCCACCACGGGGCCTTCGTGCGCGTTCAACTGCTCAGCCACAAATGACTGACGCGCAGCCTCGGTGGGGTGCATCAGGTTCCAGCGTTCGGTTTGCGCCCCATCGCGCGCCAATTCGTTGAAGCTGGGGCAACTCCACACATTGGCGGCCACACCCCAATCGGTGGCCAACAACTCGCGTGCGGCCATGGATTCGCGCAAGATGCTGCCCGAACCCAACAGGTTCACTCGGGGCACTTTTTTGGCACCTTCTGCGGCTTGCAGCAAGTACATGCCTTTGATGATTTGCGCCTCTGTACCGGCAGTCAGGCCAGGCATGGGATAGTTTTCGTTGAGCAGCGTGAGGTAGTAAAACACGTTCTCTTGCTTTTCCACCATGCGCTTCAAGCCATGTTGCATGATGACCGCCACTTCATGGGCAAAGGTCGGGTCGTAACTCACGCAGTTGGGAATGGTGCCTGCCAAAATGTGGCTGTGACCGTCTTCGTGTTGCAGGCCTTCGCCATTCAAGGTGGTGCGCCCCGAAGTGCCGCCCAGCAAAAACCCACGCGCTTGCATGTCACCC